>Ga0302314_10000472_pt1 | contig 74821 bp, 68 predicted proteins | sample III_Palsa_N2_3_FD_200533 | JGI IMG/M metagenome (GOLD analysis project Ga0302314, IMG submission 200533) | Peat permafrost microbial communities from Stordalen Mire near Abisko, Sweden - III_Palsa_N2_3 | ecosystem: Environmental > Terrestrial > Soil > Palsa > Peat permafrost | place: Sweden...
CGGCGGGGGCGGCGGCGGGGACTGCGGCAGCAGCCCGGGCGGCGGCGGGGGTGGGGGACCTGCGGTCCCTGCCGACGGCGCGTGCGGTGCGTGCGGCGGCAGCGGCGGGTGCGACATGTGCGGCACGGGAGGTGGCGGGCCGTCAGGCTTCGCCAGCATCGTCGGCGCATAGTCCAGCGACGGCTCGGGCGTCGGCGCGGGCGGCTGGGGCGCTGGGGCCGGAGCGGGGGCCTGCCTCGGCTCGAACGTGCCCTCCGGCTGCTGCCCGTGCGCCGGCGGAGCCGGTGGCGCGGGAGGACGGAAGTCCGGGGACGGCCTCGACTCGAACGTGCCGGCCAACCGCTCCCCGTACGCGGGCGGCGCGGGCGGCGCCAGCATGGTCGGGACCTCTCCGGGCGGACCGTCCGGTATGGGCGGTGCGACCAGCAGCGACGGCTCCTCCGCCGCGGCAGTGGCCTGCGCACGGGCCGCCGCCTCCGCCTCGGCGGCGATCGCCGCCGCGCCCGCCTCCTGCAGCCACTGCGGCGGGCTCAGCAGGAACGAGGTCGCCTCCGCCATGTCGTCGCTCGGCTGCGCCGGGAGCCGGGTCGGCGTCGCGCCCACCGGGCGGCCGTACGCCTCCTCGTACCTGCGCACCACATCGTTGATGGGCAGCGCCGGCCACAGCGTGGTGCTCCCGCTCTCCCGCGAGATCACCATCCGCAACGCGCCACCGTCCGACGACGGACCGTCGGCGCGGTCCACCGCCCAGGCGACGAAGCCCAGGTCGAACTCCCTGACCCGCACCTCGCGGCGCTGGTACGAGGGCACGCCCTCGTTGATCCACTCCTCGGCGCGCTGCTGCGCCTCCGCATACGTCACCACGGCCCGGCTCACCCCTCCACCGGGACGGCGCGGGCGAAGCCGCCGTCCACCATCAGCTGTGCCACCGTCTGCAGCTCCGGCGGACTGCCCGCCAGCCGCAGCAGGAAGCCGTCGAAGTCGTCACCGCAGGGCAGCAGCAGCTGCTCGCAGCGCTGCTGCGGTGTCAGCGCCGGGCTGCCGTCGTCGCGGGCGTCGTCGTACGGCAGGAACCACACCGTGCCGATCGACGCGCCCCGCACCTTCATCGCGATCAGACCGCCCTGCACATACGCGACAGCCAGGTAGTCCTTCGTCAGATGGTCGCGCACGCACTTGTTCACGTACACCAGATCGTCCAGGCCCCGTATGTCACGCAGCGTCAGGAACGGCTGGTCGACGAGGACGCCGTACTCGGTGTCCAGGGCCACGCCCTTCGGCGCCAGGCCGCCGGCCGCCTTCAGGAAGGTCCGGTAGGGGCCCGGCAGGCTGTAGCCGAGGCCCTCCTCGGCGGCCTGCAGCCGCTGCTCGCTGACGCCGGCGACCGGCTGCTCCCGGCCCTCCTCGACCGGGGGAAGGTCCAGCGAGAAGTGCACGGGGCGCTTCTCCTGCAGCGGGCGGGTGCCGCGCCTGCCGTGGTCGGCGGCGGAGACGGCCAGGCCCGCGTGGTGCCTCAGCAGGGCCTTCACCTCCACCGGGACCAGCTCCATCCGGCGGCTGCCGGGCCCGGCCCGGCCCGCCGAGTGGTGCCAGGTCCAGCCGTGCGGGGTCGCGACCGGGGTCTCGACGTCCTTCCACAGCTCATGGCCCGAGGCGTGGAGCGCCGCGTTCGCCGACACATAGTCGGTGAGACGCAGTTCGTCCACGCCGAATCCCTGGGGCGGGTCGGCGACCTCGGCCGCGGCCCGCGCGTAGGGACCGAAGTCCGGGTGCCCCTGTCCGTCCACACGCACTCCGGCGGGATACCTGCCGGACCGTACGGGATCGGGGAAGTGCACGACCTGCCCGGCGTAGGCCGCGTTGGGCCGACCTGTCGTCATCGAAGTTGCCCCCTGCTGGAACTTGCTGGCGCCCCAAGACTAGGGGGTGGACCGGTCCTGCGGGATCTCCGCATTCCTGAATCGGGTCACGGCCACCCCGACTTCCGCCGGATGACGGGCATTTGGCAAACTTGCCCTTTGCAGCAGCGGCGAGCGACCCTCGCCCACGGGGGCTGCCGCGCGGCAAGTGTCCCTGCTCCGCCGTGCGCGAGGACGGGGAGGTACAACCGAGTGGACACTGAAGAACGCCGCCCGGCGACCGCGGCACCACTGCTGCGTCAGCGCCGGGACAGCCTCATGCCCATAGTGGCCGCCGCGCTTTCGGTACGCGGCGACACCTACACCTGCGTCGGTGAGAAGACCGACCCCCCGCCCGCGCTGCACCCCCTGGTCTCCGTGTTCCTGGACGGGCTCCCGGTGATGCAGCGCGAACGGTACACCGGCCGGTGCCCGGAGGCGGTGCTGCTGTCGCAGTTCTTCACCACCTCCGAGGAGAACCGCTCCAAGCGGGCCTCGCGCAAGCCCTACACCGAGGGCGACGCCCGCAAGGCGCTGCGCGGCGCACGGATGACGACCGTTCGGATACGCGAGGAGGGCGATCCGGCGCACGGCACCCACCAGCCGCCCTGCCGATCCTGCGCCCCGCTGCTGGCCCACTTCGGCGTCCAGACCGTCGCGCTCTCCGCAGCCTCCTCCTAGCACCAGAACGGACAGCTCCACCATGGACGTCAGATTCTCCGCCGATGCCGCTTCTGCCCTGACCAAGGCCGGATGGTTCCCCGGCCGCAGGCAGCTGCCGCGCGCCGAGCAGTGGGCCGACGCCCTGATCAACCACGCCTCACCCGAGGGCCACCGGCACTCGGTGTTCCCCGCCGCCGTGGAGGCCTGGGCGGAGTTCGGCGGGCTGACCGTCGACCTGGAGGGCACCGGCCGCGACCAGGCCCGCACGCCGTTCACCATCGACCCCATGGCCGGGCTGCACCAGCCCCGCACCCTCGCCGACCTCGGCCGCGCCCTCGACCTCCCGCTCGCGCCCCTCGGCGACGAACGCCACGGCGCCGCGCTGCTCGCCATCGACGCCCTCGGCCGGGTCTACAGCCTCGACCACACCGGCGAGTGGTTCCTCGGCCAGACCATGGACCTCGCCCTGACCGCGCTCATCGCCGGCACCGCCCCGGAACGCCTGCAGTGCGTGGCCGACGCGATGTGAGCGGTGCGCAACGCTCACGCCCGGCTGTAGGCGTCCTCCAGCGCAGCCCGGACCACGGCCACCGCCTCGTCCACCGGGAAGCCGAGGTCGTGCATCCGCGCCGCGTACACGGCGGCGGCCTGCGCGGCGGCGCGGCGGGAGGCGTCGCCGGAGGCGGCGATCACCGTGCCGTGGCGGCCACGGGTCTCCACCACCCCGGCGGCCTCCAGCTCCCGGTACGCCTTGGCGACGGTGTTGGCGGCCAGTGCCAGGTCCTCCGCGAGCCGCCGCACCGTCGGCAGCCGCGTCCCCACCGGAGCGGCTCCGGTCCGCGCGGACTCGGCGATCTGCGCGCGGATCTGCTCGTACGGGGGTACGGACGATTCGGTGTCGATGGCGATGTCCACGCCCCCACGGTAGTACTCCGGCTTTCCGGGGCCTACCGCGCGGCCAGCAGCCGCGCCTCCACCCGGAATCCTCCGCCGTCCACCGGCCCCGCCGTGAACGTGCCGCCCAGCTCGGTGACCCGCTCGCGCATGCCGACCAGTCCGTTGCCGCCGCTCGGCAGCCCCTCCCCCACCGGGAGCTCCGCGCAGGTGTTGGAGACGGCGAGGGCCAGGCCGCCCGGGATGTACGCCAGCACCACCTCCGTCTCCGCGCCGGGGGCGTGCTTCATCACATTGGTCAGCGCCTCCTGGACGATCCGGTAGGCCGTCCGCTCCGTGGTCGCGCTCAGTGCCCGCCGCGCGCCGCCGACCGTCAGCCGGACCCGCAGGCCCGCCGCCCTGGACTCGTCCACCAGCCGCGGCACGTCCACCAGCCCCGGGCCGTCCGAGGTGGGGACGGCCAGCACCCCCGCCGCCTCCCGGCCACTCACCGGCGCCGTCTCCACCGTGCGCAGCACGCCCAGGATCTGCCGCAGCTCGTCCAGCGCCTGCCGACCGATGTCGGCCATCAGCTTGGCGCTCGCCGCCGCCCGGTCCGGGTCCTTGTGGACGATCCGCTCCAGCGCCCCCGCGTGCACCACCAGCAGGCTCACCCGGTGCGCGACCACGTCGTGCATCTCCCGGGCGATCCGCGCCCGCTCCTCGACCTGCGCGCGCTGCGCACGCTCGCTGGCCTGCTCCGCCAGCAGCGCCAGCTCCGTCTCCAGGCCCTCCGCCCGCTCCCGCAGCGCCTCCCAGTACCTGCGCCGCGCCCCCACGTACAGGCCCAGCATCGTCGGCGGGACCGAGATCCCCGCCGCGGCCAGCACCGACACGATCAGCAGCCCGTACCAGGGGAACCCGCTGTTCAGCGCCTGCGGATGCTGCCTGCCGAGAGTCAGCGCCGACACCAGCGTGGTCTCCGCGATGGCCACGACGCACAGCAGCGACATCGCCCGCCGCTCGGAGAACCGCCCCGCCGCGCCCTCCGGCCGGTACGCGCCCAACGTGTAGAGGCCCACCATCAGCAGCACGTACCCCGCCTGCAGCGGGATGGTCGCCAGCGCGGCGGCCACCGGCACCAGCGGCCAGCGGCGGCGGACCACCAGCGTCGAGGTCGCCAACACGCTGAACGCCCCCGCCGCGACCAGCCAGAAGAGGCCCAGGCCCTGGTTGTGGACGAAATTCGCCGCGCTGACCGTGCACTCCAGCGCCGCCGCACCCGCGACGGCCACGTCGAACCACATACTGCGCCGCCGCGGCCACAGGCCCGCAACGTCCCCCGCGCCCGTACCGGGCGTCGCCATGCTCATAGGACCAGCGTACGGAAGGACCGGCCGCGGATCGCGGGGGTTACCCCCCGTTGTGTGTCCGCCATGCGGCCAACCTGCGGACACAGCAATATCCGCACCTATGCTGGTCGCGTCGGACAGCGCGGTCCGCCGAGCCCGCCCCACCCACCTGCAAGGGAGCACCAGCGTGAGCGACGCGCGCGAGGCCACCGCCTCTGCCTCGACCCCAACTGCCTGGACGACCCCCGCCGAGCCCGACAACACCGCCCTGCGGGCCGACATCCGGCGCCTCGGCGAGCTCCTCGGCGAAACCCTGGTCCGCCAGGACGGGCAGGACCTGCTCGACCTGGTCGAGCGGGTACGCGCCCTGACCCGCAGCGACGGCGAAGCCACTGCCGCCCTGCTCGAAGAGACCGACGTGGAGACCGCGGCCAAGCTGGTCCGTGCCTTCTCCACGTACTTCCACCTCGCCAATGTCACCGAGCAGGTGCACCGTGGCCGGGAGCTCGGCGTCCACCGCGCGCAGGAGGGCTCGCTGCTCTCCCGCACCGCCGACAAGCTCGCCGGGGCGGACCCGCAGACGCTCGCCGACACCCTGGCGCACCTCGCCGTGCGGCCGGTCTTCACCGCCCACCCCACCGAGGCGGCCCGGCGCAGCGTCCTGACCAAGCTCCGCCGGATCGCGGAGCTCCTGGAGCAGACCGACACGCCGACCCGCCCCAGCGGCCGCCGCCAGGCCGACCGGCGGCTCGCCGAGGTCATCGACCTGCTCTGGCAGACCGACGAGCTGCGGATCGCCCGCCCCGAGCCCACCGACGAGGCCCGCAACGCCGTCTACTACCTCGACGAGCTCTACAAGCGCGCCGTGCCCGACGTGCTGGAGGAGCTCAGCGAGGAGCTCGCCCGCGTCGGCGTCGAGATCCCGGCCGGTGTCCGCCCGCTGACCTTCGGCACCTGGATCGGCGGCGACCGCGACGGCAACCCCAACGTCACCCCGGCCGTCACCCTCGACGTCCTGCTGCTGCAGCACGAGTACGGGATCAAGGACGCCCTCGACGTCGTCGACGACCTGCGCGGCGCGCTGTCCTCCTCCGTCCGGCTCTCCGGCGCCACCGAGGAGCTCCTCGCGTCCCTCGCCGCCGACCTGGAGAACCTGCACGAGATCAGCCCCCGCTACAAGCGGATGAACGCCGAGGAGCCCTACCGGCTCAAGGCCACCTGCATCCGCCAGAAGCTCCTCAACACCCGTGCGCGCCTCGCCGCCGGCACCCCCCACACGGAGGGGCGCGACTACCTCGGCACCGCGCCGCTCCTCGCCGACCTGCAGGTCATGCAGGACTCGCTGCGCGCCCACCGGGGCCGGCTGATCGCCGACGGTCGCCTGTCGCGTGCCATCCGCACCGTCGCCGCGTTCGGTCTGCAGCTCGCCACCATGGACGTCCGCGAGCACGCCGACGCCCACCACCACGCCCTCGGCCAGCTCTTCGACCGCCTCGGCGAGGAGGCCTGGCGCTACACCGACATGCCCCGCGAGTACCGGCAGCGGCTGCTCGCCAAGGAGCTCAAGTCGCGGCGGCCGCTCGCCCCGACGCCCGCGCCGCTCGACGCCGAGGGCTCCAGGACGCTCGGCGTGTTCGAGACCATCAGGGACGGCTTCGAGCGCTTCGGCCCCGAGATCGTCGAGAGCTACATCATCTCCATGTGCCAGGGCGCCGACGACGTCTTCGCCGCCGCCGTCCTCGCCCGCGAGGCCGGGCTGATCGACCTCCACGCCGGTATCGCCAAGATCGGCATCGTGCCGCTGCTGGAGACCACCGACGAGCTCAAGGCCGCCGACACCATCCTCGACGAGATGCTGCGCGACCCCTCCTACCGGCGGCTGGTCGCACTGCGCGGCGACATCCAGGAGGTCATGCTGGGCTACTCGGACTCCAGCAAGTTCGGCGGCATCACCACCTCCCAGTGGGAGATCCACCGCGCCCAGCGCCGGCTGCGCGACGTCGCCCACCGCTACGGCATCCGGCTGCGGCTGTTCCACGGCCGCGGCGGCACCGTGGGCCGCGGCGGCGGCCCCTCGCACGAGGCCATCCTCGCGCAGCCCTACGGCACCCTGGAGGGCGAGATCAAGGTCACCGAGCAGGGCGAGGTGATCTCCGACAAGTACCTGATCCCGGCCCTGGCCAGGGAGAACCTCGAACTGACCGTCTCCGCGACGCTCGAGGCCAGCGCCCTGCATGTCTCGCCCCGGCAGTCCGACGAGGCCCTCGCCCGCTGGGACGCGACCATGGACACCGTCTCCGACGGCGCCCACACCGCCTACCGCCGACTGGTCGAGGACCCCGACCTCCCCTCGTACTTCTTCGCCGCCACCCCCGTCGACCAGCTCGCCTCGCTCCACCTCGGCTCCCGTCCCAGCCGCCGCCCCGACAGCGGCGCCGGGCTCGACGGGCTCCGCGCCATCCCGTGGGTGTTCGGCTGGACCCAGTCCCGCCAGATCGTCCCCGGCTGGTACGGCGTCGGCTCCGGCCTGGCCGCGGCCCGCGACGCCGGGCTCGGCGACATCCTCGAAGAGATGCACAGCGAGTGGCACTTCTTCCGCAACTTCCTGTCCAACGTCGCCATGACGCTGGCCAAGACCGACCTGCGGATCGCCCGCCACTACGTCGACCAGCTCGTCCCCGACGAGCTCAAGCACATCTTCGAGCTCATCGAGGCCGAGCACGCCCTCACCCTCAAGGAGGTGCTGCGGGTCAGCGGCGAGAACGACCTGCTCGAGCACACCCCCGTGCTCAAGCAGACCTTCGCCATCCGCGACGCCTACCTCGACCCCATCTCCTACCTGCAGGTGGCCCTGCTCCGCCGTCAGCGCGAGGACGCCGCCAACGGACTGGCCGACGACCCGCTGCGCTCGCGCGCCCTGCTGCTGACGGTCAACGGCATCGCCGCCGGTCTCCGCAACACCGGCTGACGCCGCGTCACCGCACGCACGACGGCCCGCACCCCCGACTCGGGGGTGCGGGCCGTCGGCCGTCCGGGGAGGGATCAGTGGCGGCCGGCGGTGCGGCGGCGCATGGCGAACACCGCGCCACCGCCGACGGCCACCAGCGCGGCGCCGAGGCCGGCGAGCAGACCGGAGTCACTGCCGCCACCGGTCGTGGCCAGGGTGCCGCCGGTCGGGGAGGCCGAGGCGGAGGAGACGGCCGACGCGCTCGCGCTCGCACTCGCCGGGGCGGAGGCCGACGCGCTGCTCGACGGCGACGTCGGGGTACTGGCCGGCGGCGTGGGCTTGGTGCTCTTCGACGGGGACGAGGAGGGGCTGCCGGACGGCGTGCCGCAGCTTCCGCTCGGCGCGGCCAAGGTGATCTCGAAGGGCTTGAACCCGCTGACGGTCGCCTGGACCGTCCACGGCTGGGTGGTCTGCCACGGAACGTCGACAACCGTGCTGCGGGGCTGGTTGTTCTGCGAGGCAGGGATCTGCTCCGTGCTGCCGACCTGCTGCGACTGGCCGCCGACCACGAGGTAGACCTGGATGGTGGCAGCCTGGTTGTCCGAGTCCGTCACCGTGATCTGCGCCTGGCCGCTCGCGGCGTCGCAGGCCACGGTCGGGGTGAAGTCCCCGGCGTGGCAGGCGAACGCGGTGCCCGCGGTTCCGAGGGCGATCGCGGCGGCTGCGGAGACGACGCCGAGGGTGCGCACCGAGGTGACGGCGGCGCTGCGTCGGGATATGAGCATGAGTTCCCCTTACTGGCCTTACCAGATGTCTGTCGCCCCAGGAGTCGCGGTACCTCCCGTGAGTCGCAACACATCGTCAAGTCACCGGAGGGGGTTGTCAATTGCCTTCATATCAGACAAATGATGGCAACCAGCATGGCAGCGGACATGACAAAAGCGGCCGGCGACCCCGGTCCGGGGTGCCGACCGCTCCTGCCGCGCCTACGAGTTGTAGGTCGACTGGGCCCGCTCCAGGCCCTCCGCGATCAGGGCCTCCACCGCGTCGGCGGTGCGGTCCACGAACCAGGCGAGCTCCTTGCGCTCGGGGGCCGAGAAGTCCTTGAGGACGAAGTCCGCGACCTCCATCCGCCCCGGCGGGCGCCCCACGCCCGCGCGCACCCGGTAGTACTCGGGACCCAGCGACTTGGTGATCGACTTCAGCCCGTTGTGGCCGTTGTCCCCGCCGCCCAGCTTCAGCCGCAGGGTCGCGTAGTCGATGTCCAGCTCGTCGTGGACCACGACCAACCGGTCCACCGGCACCTTGTAGAAGTCCCGGAGCGCCGTCACCGGGCCGCCCGACAGGTTCATGTAGGAGGACGGCTTCGCCAGCACCACCCGCTGTCCCGACAGCCGGCCCTCGACCACCAGGTTGCGGCTCTTGTGCGCCTTGAACTTCGCGCCGATCCGCTCGGCCAGCAGGTCGGCCACCATGGCGCCGATGTTGTGGCGGTTGCCCGCGTACTCGGGCCCGGGATTGCCCAGGCCCACGACCAGCCACGGACCGGTCTGCTCGTCGCTCACCCTCGTCGTCCTCTCCATCCGTTCCATCCATGGACACACCGCTGCCCCGCACCGTCCAGTGGACGGCCGGGGCAGCGGGAAAAAAGCGTGCGGCGAGGATCAGGCCTCGGCGGGAGCCTCGGCGGCCTCGTCCTCGGCCGGGGCCTCGACCTGGGCGGAGACGACGTGGATGACGACGGCGTCGCCGTCGACGGCCAGGGTCGCGCCCTTGGGCAGCGGGATGTCCTTGGCGTGGATGGAGTCGCCGGCGGACATGCCCGCGATGTTCAGGGTGACCGACTCGGGCAGGTGGGTGGCCTCGGCCTCGAGCGGCAGGGTGTTGAGCACGTGCTCCACCAGGTTGCCGCCGGGGGCCAGCTCGCCCTCGGTGATGATCTGGATCTCGACGGTGACCTTCTCGCCGCGCTTCACGAGCAGCAGGTCGACGTGCTTGAGGCTGCGCTTGATCGGGTCGCGCTGCACGGCCTTCGGCAGGACGAACTCGTCCTTGCCGTTGATCGCCAGGGTGAAGAGCACGTTCGGGGTCTTCAGCGCCAGCATCAGGGCGTGGCCCGGCAGGTTGACGTGGACCGGCTCCGTGCCGTGGCCGTAGACGACCGCGGGGACCAGGCCCTCACGGCGGGCGCGGCGGGCCGCACCCTTGCCGAACTCGTTGCGGGACTGGGCTTCCAGGCGGATCTCGGCCACGACGGCACTCCTCGGAACGGGGCGGGCGCCGTCCGGGTCGACTCTCCATGGGAAAGGAAAAAGCCACCGGCAGAACCTCACCCAAAAGACATATGGGATGAGTCGCTCGGCGGCATCTCGCACAACGGTCCGCAGCCACAGGGCTTGCGGTGCAGCGCGTCGATAACGGAGTCACGCGAAGTGGGACTCCCTCGCCGGGCAATTACTGGAGTCTAGCTCAGACCCGGCGAGGGATCAAAAACGATCACATGGCGTGGTGTCAATACCCGCCGGTCCAGCCCTCGGCTAGCCCTCGAAGAGGCTGGCGACGGAGCCGTCGTCGAAGACCTCGCGGATCGCGCGGGCGATCAGCGGCGAGATCGACAGCGTCGTCACCTTGTCCAGCTGCAGCTCGCCCGGGGTCGGGAGGGTGTTGGTGAACACGAACTCGCTCGCGCGCGAGTTCTTCAGCCGGTCGATCGCCGCACCCGACAGCACACCGTGCGTCGCCGCCACGATGACATCGGCCGCACCCTGGTCGAACAGCGCGTCGGCGGCGGCGCAGATGGTGCCACCGGTGTCGATCATGTCGTCGACCAGGACGCAGACGCGGTCCCTGACGTCACCGACGACCTCGGCCGACATCACCTTGTTGGCGACATTGGGGTCACGGCGCTTGTGGATGATCGCCAGCGGGGCGCCCAGGCGGTCGGACCACTGGTCCGCGACCCGCACCCGGCCCGCGTCCGGGGAGACGATGGTGAGGCGGCTGCGGTCGACCTTGCCGCCCACGTAGTCCGCCAGCAGCGGCAGCGCGAACAGGTGGTCGACCGGGCCGTCGAAGAAGCCCTGGATCTGCGCGGTGTGCAGGTCCACGGACATCAGCCGGTCGGCGCCGGCCTGCTTGAGCAGGTCCGCTATCAGCCGCGCCGAGATGGGCTCGCGGCCGAGGTGCTTCTTGTCCTGCCGGGCGTAGCCGTAGAACGGCATGATCACGGTGATGCTCTTGACCGAGGCCCGCTTCAGGGCGTCGATCATGATGAGCTGTTCCATGATCCACTGGTTGATGGGCGCCGTGTGGCTCTGCAGCACGAAGGCGTCGCAGCCGCGGACCGACTCCTCGTAGCGCACATAGATCTCACCGTTGGCGAAGTCCAGGGCCTTTGTCGGAACCAGGTCCACACCCAGCTGCTCGGCCACCTCCCGAGCCAATTCGGGGTGCGCACGGCCGGAGAAGAGCATCAGATTCTTCTCACCGGACGATTTGATCCCGGTCACTGCACCGTCTCCTCGTTGCTGACGCGCGCCTCGGCAGGCCGCAGCGCGCGGCGTAACTGGTGGGGGGTATCGACTGAGCACCGAGGGGACTACTGGTCCGCGGCGCTTGGATGTCCCCCAGGTTACGCGCCGGGACGAGCTCCCGTCGCCTCCGGGTCCTCCGCCGGGGTGCCCGCGGAGCGCGCGGCGGCCGCCGCGTCAGCCGCCGCCGTGCCCGGACGCTTGCGCTCGACCCAGCCCTCGACGTTGCGCTGCTGCGGCCGGGTGACCCCCAGCGCACCTGCGGGGACGTCCTTGTAGATCACCGATCCCGCGGCCGTGTAGGCCCCGTCCCCCACCGTCACCGGGGCGACGAACATGTTGTCCGATCCGGTGCGGCAGTGGCTGCCGATGGTGGTGTGGTGCTTGTTGACGCCGTCGTAGTTGACGAAGACGGACGCCGCGCCGATGTTGCTGCCGACGCCGATCGTGGCATCACCCACATAGGTGAGATGCGGCACCTTGCTGCCGTCGCCGACGACCGCGTTCTTCATCTCGACATAGGTGCCGGCCTTCGAGCCGACACCCAGGACCGTTCCGGGGCGGAGGTAGGCGTACGGCCCGACCAGCGCGGACTCCCCGACGACGGCCCGATCCGCTGTGGCATTACTCACACGCGCGCCGGCACCCACCCGGGTGTCCTTCAGCGTGCAGTCGGGACCGACCTCGGCGCCCTCGCCGATCGAGGTGGCGCCCTCCAGCCGGGTGTTCGGGAGCAGCACCGCGTCCCGCTCGTAGGTCACCTGGACGTCCAGCCAGGTCGTGGCCGGGTCGAAGACGGTGACCCCGGCCCGCATCGCGGCCTCGACCAGGCGGTCGTTCATGATCCGGCGGGTCTCGGCGAGCTGCACCCGGTCGTTGATGCCCAGGATGTCCCGGAAGTCCGCGGCGACCAGCGCGCCCACCCGGTGCCCGGCGGTGCGCAGGATCCCGAGGACGTCGGTGAGGTACTCCTCGCCCTGGCTGTTGTCCGTCCGCACCTCGCCCAGCGCCTGCGCGAGCAGCTTGCCGTCGAACGCGTACACGCCGGAGTTGATCTCGGCGATGGCACGCTCCGCCTCGCTGGCGTCCTTGTGCTCGACGATCGCCTGCACCTCGCCGGTCGCACCGCGCAGGATCCGGCCGTAACCGGTCGCGTCCGGGACCTCGGCGGTCAGCACGGTCACGGCGTTGCCGTCGGCGGCGTGCGCGGCGGTGAGGCGGCGCAGGGTGTCGGCGGTGAGCAGGGGGACGTCGCCGTAGCTGACGACCACGGTGCCGTCGAGGACGATTCCGTCGGCGGCGAGGGCGTCCAGCGCGACCCGCACGGCGTGGCCGGTGCCCTTCTGCTCCTCCTGCACAACCGGGAGCACGCCCGGGTCGACCTCGGCGAGGTGCGCGGCGACCTTGTCGCGCATATGGCCGATGACCACCACCAGGTGCTCGGGCGTCAGCTCACGCGCGGCGGCCACGGCATGACCGACGAGGCTGCGCCCGCAGAGGGTGTGCAGGACCTTCGGCAGCTGGGCCGACTTCATCCGGGTGCCCTCGCCAGCAGCGAGGACGACGACAGCGGCCGGAGGGGTGAGGCTCACGGGTGGTGGCTCCTCGGCGTCACGGGAGGGTGGGGTACGAAGCTACGCCGGGCCACCGTTACCGCGGGGGTATCGCACAGGCGTGCCCGAACGGTCCGAGGATAGCCGGGGTGGAGATGACCACCGCGCCTGCGGGTGCGAGCAGGTGTCGAAAACTAAGGCGCTCCCCGGGCAGGAATCGAACCTGCGACCTCCAGAATCAAAATCTGGCCGCCCGTGCCAGCAGAGCAACCGGGGAAGGCAGAGACAGCCTACGGGTTTCGGTGCCCTACCTCCACCACCAATCCGGTCCACCATCCCTCGATCCGACGGTAGAGGTCCGCGCCGTCGAGAACCTGCACCGCAAGGCAGCCCCGGTAATCCTCCGCGATGTTCTTGCGGTTGGTCTTGGGGTTATGGGTCTTCAGGCTGGTCTTGTAGAACGCCTCCCGGGGAGCACCCACCAGACCCCTCCAGAACAATTCAGCTGCCTCGACATCGGCCGACTCGTGGATCTGCAAGGAGAAGCGCAGCCGACTCGGTTCGACCCCGACGAGCGCGAGCCAGGACAGGAAGACGCTGAATCATGTCGGGATCGCTGTTGACGAAGCACACCAGCTCACGGCGGTCGTATGGCTTGTCCTTCTTCCCCTCCGCCCAGTACAAACCCACGCCCAGCAGGAACAGCTCGCGCTTTGCGAGCGACCCGATCTCTCTGGCGGCGGCGGCCTTGGTGATCCGACGCTCGTTTTCACGGAGCTCCCTGCGGGGTGCCCAGCACACGTCCTGCATATGTTGACGGCGTTCCTCGGCGGACTGCCGCCTCGGCGGCCTGGGCAGGTCGCGGACCCAGAGCGAGACCGAGCTGCGCGACACGCTCAGCGCCTCCTCGATCTCGTCATAGGTCCGCCCCTCGCGCCGCAGTTCCCTGGCCTGCTCGCGCAGGTCATCCTTGGCGCGGGGGCGCTTCGTCCACTCGGGCGGGGGCTCGCCCTGCAGCAGGCGGTTGAGTCTGTCGTTGTTCCAGATCTTCAGCTCGTCCCTGATCTGACGGCGGCTCATGCCGCTCCGTCGCAGGGCGACAACCCGCTCGCGCAGGCGGTCCTCTTCGGCGTCCATGGGGGCCACCCTGGCTCCGCTGTCGGGGTGAAGACAGAAGAACCAGCTCAGACCACGCGTTCGAGCGATTCTGTCCAAGATCGGGAATATGACTTTGGAATGTCGACTCTTCTGACCCCCCGACTGTTAACGCCCCCGCCACGCCCGTCGCGATTAGGGGCGCATGGTGGAGGGCAATCAACCTACGATGCCGTAGGTTACGGAACCGTAGGCAAGTTCCCCTACTCCCTCCCTCACGTCCCGAGGTCGCGAGCCATGGCCACCCCACCCGTCGAAACGCCCTCCACCGATACTGCGACGGCCGTGCTGCCGCAGCCCCGCCCCGAACTGGTGTCCGCGACCCGCGGTGGGGAGAAGCAGGGGTTCCTGGAGCAGTTCGCGCTCGCCTCGTTCATCGCCGTGCCGTTGCTGGCCCTGCTCGCCGCCGTCCCGGTGGCCTGGGGCTGGGGTCTGGGCTGGCACGACGTGGTGATCATGGTGGTGATGTACTTCACCGCCTGCCACGGCATCACCGTCGGCTTCCACCGGTTCTTCACCCACGGCTCCTTCAAGGCGAACCGGGCGCTGAAGATCGCCCTGGCGGTGGCCGGCAGCCTGGCCATCGAGGGTCCGGTGGTCCGCTGGGTCGCCGACCACCGCAAGCACCACAAGTTCTCCGACAAGGACGGCGACCCGCATTCGCCCTGGCGCTACGGGGAGACGGTCCCGGCGCTGCTGAAGGGCCTGTGGTGGGCGCACATGGGCTGGCTGTTCGACGAGGAGCAGACCTCGCAGGCGACCTACGCCCCGGATCTGGTGAAGGACCGGGACATCTCCTGGGTGTCGCGCCAGTTCGCCTTCTTCACACTCACCTCGATCCTGCTGCCGCCGCTGGTCGGCGGGCTCTGGTCGTGGTCCTGGCAGGGTGCGCTGACGGCGTTCTTCTGGGGTTCGCTGGTGCGCGTGGCACTGCTGCACCATGTCACCTGGTCGATCAACTCCATCTGTCACGCCACCGGCAAGCGCCCGTTCAAGTCCCGCGACAAGTCGGGCAACGTGGCCTGGCTGGCGGTGCTGTCCTGCGGCGAGTCCTGGCACAACCTGCACCACGCGGACCCGACCTCGGCCCGGCACGGGGTGCTGCGCGGCCAGGTGGACTCCTCCGCGCGGCTGATCCGCTGGTTCGAGCTCGCGGGGTGGGCGCGCGACGTCCGCTGGCCGAGCCCGGAGCGGGTAGAGGCCCGTCGCGCGGCATGATGGTCCTGTGAACGACAGCATCGGTGGTTCAGAGGGCCCAGGGGATCCAGCAGTCCCGACAGTGAAGGCGGCACAGGCACGCGCCCGGAGGGGGACGGCCGCCAGGACCACCCGGGTGCGGATGAGCGGGAAGCAGCGACGGGAGCAGCTGCTGGACGTCGGTCGGATGCTCTTCGCCGAGCGCGGCTACGAGGCGACGTCGGTGGAGGAGATCGCTGCCAAGGCCGGTGTGTCGAAGCCGGTGGTGTACGAGCACTTCGGCGGCAAGGAGGGCCTCTACGCGGTGGTCGTGGACCGCGAGATGCAGCTGCTGATGGACATGGTCACGGGTTCACTGACCGGGGGGCATCCGCGCGAGCTCTGCGAGGAGGCGGCGTTCGCGCTGCTGGACTACATCGAGACCTCCACCGACGGTTTCCGGATCCTGGTCAGGGACTCCCCGGTGGCGCAGTCCACCGGCACCTTCGCGTCGCTGATCAACGACATCGCGACCCAGGTGGAGGACATCCTGGGCCACGAGTTCAAGTCGCGCGGGTACGACGCCAAGCTGGCGCCGATGTACGCGCAGATGCTGGTGGGGATGGTCGCGCTGACGGGCCAGTGGTGGCTGGACGTGCGCAAGCCCTCGAAGCCCGAGGTCGTCGCGCACCTGGTGAACCTGGCGTGGCACGGGCTCGAGGGCATGGAGCGCCGGCCCGCGCTGGTGGGCCGGCGGAAGAACTAGGCGGGACCGGTCCGCGGCAGCATCGCGACCGGTTCGAGGAACTCGATGCGGTTGCCGACGGGGTCGTACGAGTAGAAGCGGTTGTGGCCGGGGAGGTCGTAGTCCCAGGTGACGGCCGCGCCGAGGGCGGCGATGTGCTCGGCGTACCCGTGGATGCCGCTGACGCGCAGCGCCGGATGGGCCTTCTTCGCGGGGACGAAGGGGTCCTCGATGCCCGCGTGGATCTGGACCGGCCCGATCTGGAACCAGCAGCCGCCCTTGGCGGCGAGCAACGGCGGCTTGGGGATCTCGGTCATGCCGAGGACGCCGACGTAGTAGGAGCGCAGCAGGTCCTCGCTGCCGGGGGGCGCGGCGAGCTGGACGTGGTCGAGAGCGACGATCATGTGATTCCCGTTCAGATGCCTTGGCTCAGTTCTTGGTTGCGACGACGAAGATACGGCGGAAGGGCAGCACGGTGCCCTGCGTGGTCGTGGGGTAGGCCCGGGCGAGCTTCGCGCCGTACTCGGAGAGGAACGCCTCCTGGTCCTCGGGGTCGGTGAGGGCTGCCAGGACGGGGCGCAGCCCGGTGCCGAGCATCCAGTCGAGGACCGGGTTCCCGCCCTGGAGCACCTGGTGGTAGGTGGTCTCCCAGGCGTCGACGGTGCAGCCGAGGGCGCCGAGCCGGGCGAGGTACTCGCCCGGCTCGGGGACCGAGGCGCGGTCGACCGCGTCGAAGCGCCCTGCCCAGCGCGCCAAGCCGGCGGTCTCGGCGAGGAGGGTGTGGCTGGGGGAGCCGAAGTTCGCGGGGACCTGGAAGGCGAGGACTCCGCCGACGGGGAGGGCGTCGATCCAGGCGGGGAAGAGGTCGGCGTGCCCGGGGATCCACTGGAGGGCGGCGTTGGAGAGCAGCAGGTCCTCGTCACCCGGGGTGTAGTCGGCGATGTCGCCGATCTCGAACCTGAGCTCGGGGTGGTCGAGCCGGGCCGCCCGGATCATCTCGGGCGAGCTGTCGATCCCGATGATCCGGGCGTGCGGCCAGGTGCCGGTGAGGGTGGCGGTGACGTTGCCGGGTCCGCAGCCGAGGTCGACGACATGGCGGGGGGTGATCGGGATCCGGGCGACCAGGTCGTGGAAGGGGCGGCTGCGGTGGTCGGCGTGGCGGAGGTACTGGGCGGGGTCCCAGGTGGTGGTCATCGACGGCTCCAAGCATCCAGATATCTCGACATCAAGATACTTTTAGTGTGCACTCGACAGTTTCTTGATGTCAAGAGACTTCACATCGACACATCCCCCACTACACTGATCCCATGGAGGACGAGGTCGACCGGCTGGTCACTGCGTGGCGTCGCGAGCGCCCCGACCTCGACGTGGAACCACTCGAGGTGCTGAGCCGCATCAGCCGCCTCGCCCGCCACCTCGACCGGGCCCGCAGGACCGCCTTCGCCGAGCACAACCTGGAGCCCTGGGAGTTCGACGTCCTCACCGCACTGCGCCGCGCGGGAGCCCCCTACCAGCTGTCCCCCGGACAGCTGCTGACGCAGACTCTGGTCACCTCGGGCACGATGACCAACCGCATCGACCGGCTGGCGGGCAAGGGCCTGGTCCAGCGGCTTCCCGACCCCGGCGACCGCCGCGGCGTCCTGGTGCGCCTGACCGAGTCCGGGCAGCACCGCGCGGACGAGGCGCTGGCCGGACTGCTGGCCCATGAGCGCGCCCTGCTGGCCGAGCTCTCGGCCGCGCAGCGCGAGGAGTTGGCCGGACTGCTGCGGCAACTCGTCGCCCCGTTCGACAACCTCCCCGAATAGTCGGCGTACTGACCTTGTGCAAGGGTCTTGCCAAAAGCTACTGACCAGTTGCCATACTCCCTGGGAACCGGGGCGCGCATCCGAACGCGGCGCCCCATCTAGGGGGTCCACACGTGCTCAGCACCTCTCGTATCGCCCGCTGCCTCGCGGGCGTCGCAGGCGCAGCCCTGGCCGCAGCGGCGCTGACCGGAGCCGCAGCTCCCATCGCCGCCCACAGCGCCACCAGTTCGACAGCCGCGCATCACAAGGCGGCCCCGCAGTACTACGTCTCCCTGGGTGACTCCCTCGCCGCCGGCTACCAGCCCAACGTGGGCGGGAACACCAAGGAGTCGTACACCGACCAGCTGTACGCCAAGCTGAAGCAGCACGATCCGAGCCTGGTCCACGTCAAGCTCGGCTGCAGCGGCGAGACCACCCAGACGATGATCAACGGTGGGATCTGCTCCTACCCGGGCGGCCTCTCGCAGCTCGCCTACGCGGAGCAGTTCCTCGCGTCGCACCGGGGCGAGGTCAAGCTGGTCACCCTCGACATCGGCGCCAACGACGTCGACGGCTGCCTCACAGCCGGCGGGCTCAACCTCACCTGCGCCGAGCAGGGCGTCGCCACCGTCGGCCAGCAGCTGCCGCAGATCACCGCGGCGCTGCACACCGCGGGCGGCAGCACCCCGACCTACATCGGGATGAACTACTACGACCCCTTCCTCGCCGCATGGCTCGCCGGTCCGACCGGTCAGACCCTGGCGAAGGAGTCGGTGCAGCTGTCGACCGGTTTCAACGGCGCGATCCAGGCGGGCCTCGCGGCCACCGGCTTCAAGCTCGCGGACGTGTCGCAGACCTTCGCCACCGACGACTTCACCCGCACCGAGAAGGTCCCCGGGATCGGCACGCTGCCGCTGAACGTGGCCCACATCTGCACCTGGACCTGGGAGTGCACGCCGTACCAGAACATCCACGCGAACACCCTCGGCTACACCGTCATCGCCAGCGTGTTCGAGCGCGTCCTGGAAGGCCGTCGCTGAACAGCCGCAGTACCCGCGAAGCACCCGCAGGTCACGCTTGAAGCTGAGCCCGCCCCCGTCGTTCGGGGGGCGGGCTCTCCCATTTCTGGAGGACTTCATGTCCGAAGTGTTATGTAATCATGAAGATTCTTCTGATATAGGACGGGGAGGGACGTGTCCTCCGAAACGATCCCGGGACGGCTCGGCGTCTGGCGCCCGCGCGCCGCCGCCACCGCCGTCTGGTACCTGCGGATCGCCGCGGTGCTCAACCTGTTCGGAGCGGTCTCCGCCCCCTTCCGCGGCCAGGTCACCCGCCACAACACCGGCGACTTCTTCACCCCCTACCTCCTGACCGCCGGCTTCACCTCCGGCGCGCTGGCCCTGTTCATGGCGATGATGCTGCGCCGCCGCAAGCGCGCCGCATGGCTGTTCAACGTGATCCTGGTCGTGCTCTACGTCCTGCTGGTCGTGGCGTACACAGCCCTCTACCCGGCCGCCGGGAGGCACTGGTTCAACTGGCTGTCACTGCTGCTCACCCTGGTCCTGCTGGCGGCACTGCTGATCGGCCGCCGCGAGTTCACGGCCAAGGGCGACCGGGCCAACCCCCGGCTGGCCCTGGCGGTCCTCATCGGCGGCGGCGCCGTCGCCGTCCTCATCGGCACCGCGCTCGTCTCCGCGACCAACACCGCGAGCGGCTCCACCCTCGGGAGCCGCATGGACTACGCGCTGCTGCGCGTCTACACGCTCGCGCCCTCCGGCTCCGAGTACCAGGGCATCCACACCCCGCACTGGGTCGACATCGCCATCAACGTGATGAGCGTCCTGCTCTTCCTGCTGGTGCTGTACGCGCTGTTCCGCGCCCCCAAGGGCAAGGAGTACCTGGCCCCCGGCGACGAGGCGCAGCTGCGCGCCCTGCTCGACCGCCACGGCGAGCGGGACTCGCTGGGCTACTTCGCGCTGCGCCGCGACAAGTCGGTGCTGTTCTCCCCCTCCGGCAAGGCCGCCGTGGCATACCGGGTGGTCGGGGGCGTGTCACTGGCGTCGGGCGACCCGATCGGGGACATCGAGGCCTGGCCCGGGGCCATCGACTGCTGGCTGGAGCAGGCCCGCGACCACGCCTGGGTGCCGGCGGTGATGGGTGCCAGCGAGGAGGGCGGCAATGTCTACGCCCGGCACGGCCTGAACGCGCTGGAGCTGGGCGACGAGGCCATTGTCGAGGTCTCCGAGTTCACCCTGGAGGGGCGCGCGATGCGCGGCATCCGCCAGGCGCACAAGAAGATCGGACGCGCCGGATACACCGTGCGGGTGCGGCGGCACGCGGACATCCCCGAGCAGGAGATGGACACCCTGCTGCAGCGCGCCGACCACTGGCGGGACGGCGAGACCGAGCGCGGCTTCTCCATGGCGCTGGGACGGCTCGGCGACCCGGACGACGGCCAGTGCATGATGCTGGAGTGCCACGACGGTGAGGGCGAGCTGCGGGCGCTGCTCAGCTTCGTCCCCTGGGGACGCGACGGACTGTCGCTGGACCTGATGCGCCGCGACCGGGACTCCGACAACGGGCTGCTGGAATTCATGGTGATCGAGCTGATCGGGCAGGCCGACGAGGTCGGGATCGCCCGGGTGTCGCTGAACTTCGCCATGTTCCGGGCCGTGTTCGAGCGCGGATCGAAGCTGGGCGCCGGGCCGGTGCTGCGGCTGTGGCGCTCCGTGCTGATGTTCTTCTCGCGCTGGTGGCAGATCGAATCGCTCTATCGGGCGAACGCGAAGTACCGGCCGATCTGGGAGCCCCGCTACCTGCTGTTCTCGCGCAGCAGCGACCTGCCCCGCATCGGCCTGGCCTCGGCGCGGGCGGAGGGCTTCATCACCGCGCCCAGCCTGCCCAGCCTGTTCAAGCGGCGGCACCGGCGCGCATTGGACGCCTAGGCCCACCTGGAAAGGCTGCCCATCTCGCCAGTTTGTCCTACTTTGGTATGACGTAGGAATGCGCGCCAGACCAGGCCAGGACCGGACCGGAGGTGCAGCCATGACCACGACCACAGCTCTCGGCATCCGCTCCCGCATCCTCGCGGCACTGGAATCCGAGTGGGGGGCGCTCTTCAGGGCGCTGCGCGACGGCATCGTCGGCAGGAGGCTGGCCGCGATCCCGATGACCCTGCTCGCCACGGCAGCCATCCTGGTGTTCTACGTCGTCCAGCACACCGCGGGCGGCGAGATGGTGGTCGAGCGCATAGGCGTCGTCCAGGCCTCGCTGCCGCTGTGGCAGTCGCTGTCCCGGACCCCCCTGTCGCTGTTCGTCCCGGCCCCCGATCTCCCGGTCTGGGGCGCGGCCCTGCAGGTGTTCGCGGTCTTCGGCATCGCGGAGATCGCGCTCGGCCGCTGGCTCACCCTGGCCGTGGCCTACCTCGGCACGCTCGCCGGGACCCTCTACGCCAGGAACGGCGTCCGGCTCGGGCCCGAGCACGTCTTCGGACTGCCCTACGACGACGCCTTCCTGCGCGACACCGGCCCCTCCGCCGCGGTCGTCGCCCTGGCGGTCTGCATCGCCTGGCGCTACCGGGCCTGGTTCACCGGCGGCGCGGTCGTCGTCGCGATGGTCGGCGAGGAGGTCCTGCTACCGAACATGGCAGGCGCCGAGCACATGGCCGCGATCCTCTGCACCGTCGTCATCGCGGGATACGGAGAACTGATGGGCCGGTCGTGGATGCGCACCTCGCGAGCGGTGCGCTGCGCGGCCGCGCTGCAGCAGCTCCCCGAGAAGGTCCGACGGACCCGCGCCGCCTGACTGTCCCGCCTCCGCGCTATTCGACCGGGCCGACGCCGGCACGGCGGGCCAGCGCGACGGCGGCGAGGGTCGAGTGGACCCCCAGCTTGCCGAGGACGTTCTGCATGTGGGTGCGGACGGTGTGCGGGGACAGGTAGAGCCGGTCGGCGACGGCCTGACGGCCGAGGCCCGCGACCATGCAGCGCAGCACCTGCTTCTCGCGCGGCGTCAGCGAGTCCACCAGGCGCTCGCTCTCGGTGCGCTCCCGCCGGACGGCGGTCAGCTCACGGATCACCCCGGTGAGCAGCAGCGGCGGGACGTGCGTCTCGTCCCGTAGGACGCCCCTGACGATGGCGGTGAGACGCCCCAGCGAGCTCTCCTTGGCGACCCACCCGCTGGCGCCGGTCTGCAGCGCGCGGACCGCACGGCGGGGGTCGTCATCGGTGGCCAGGACGATGATGCGCAGCTCGGGATGGGTGGCGTGGGCCCGTCCGACCAGGGCGATGCCGTCGACGACCTCGCGGGAGCGCGGCAGCGGGGACGACGGCGGGATGCGGGGCGGGGAGCCGGGCGCGGGCGGGTGGTGCGCGGGCGGGACGATGCGGGCGACGACCGCGGGCCGCCGCTGCGCGGGCAGCTGCACCACCGTGCGCGGAGCCGGCCCGCCCTGCGCCGACAGATCCGCCCGCCCGCCCGCCACGGAGCCCGGCCCCGACCCCGAGCCGGGCGCGGGGCGGGCCTCGCCGTGCGCGGGCGCCTGCCCGGGGGCCAGGTCGGCGTCCACGAGCAGCACCTGGAAGGGACGGTTCTCGGTGACCGCGCGGTCCAGCGCGCGTTCGGCCGCCTGCGTGCTGCCGGCCGCGGCCACGTCGATGTCGGGCTCGGCTGCGAGGGCAGTGGCGAGTGCCTCCGCGAAGATGCGATGCCCGTCGGCCACCAGGACCCGGATACGCCCCACTGATCTCCCCCTCGTCCGGGACCGGCCCCGCTGACCCCGCACTCAGCGTAGAGCCATCCGGCCGCGCATACCGTAGGAAGTGCGCGACCCGGACCGAGAGGGCCGGCACAGGGGGCAACCGGACCTCCCGGTCACCCCCTGCGGGAGCTCGGTCAGGCGAGCCGCCGCGCCCCCGCCGAGGGGACGGCGGTGAAGGAGCGGGGCCGGTTCCAGCCCCGGGCGGCGAAGGCGTCCTCGACGGCGGCGGCGATGCGCTCCGCGTCCTGCTCCTCGGCGAGGACGACCACCGAACCGCCGAAGCCCCCGCCGGTCATCCGTGCGCCGAGCGCACCGGCGGACACGGCCGTGGCCACAGTGAGGTCGGTCTCCTCGCAGGAGATCGCGAAGTCGTCCCGCAGCGAGCCGTGCCCGGCCGTGAGGACGGGACCGATGCCCCGCAGATCACCCGTGTCCAGCAGGGCGATGACCTGCTCCACGCGGGCGTCCTCGGTGACCACGTGCCGGGTCAGCGACCGCAGCTCGCCCTCGGGCAGCCGGAGGAGGGCCGCGTCCAGCTCCGCACAGGGGAGGTCGCGCAGGGCGGGCAGCCCGAGGAGCCCGGCGGCGCGCTCGCACCCGGCGCGGCGCCGGGCGTAGGCGCCGTCGGCGTGGGCGTGCTTCACCTGGGTGTCGACGATCAGCAGCACCAGCCCCTGGGCGGCGAGGTCCAGCGGGACCTGGCGCGAGCTCAGGTCCCGGGTGTCCAGGAACAGCGCCGCGCCCTCCGCGCAGCAGCTGGACGCCATCTGGTCCATGACGCCGCAGGGCACGCCGACGAACGCGTTCTCGGCACGCTGCGCCAGCACGGCCTGCTGAGCGGGCGTCAGACCCAGCTCGTAGAGGTCGCTGAGGGCGAGCGCGACCGCGCACTCCAACGACGCCGACGACGACAGCCCCGCCCCGACCGGCACGTCGCTGTCGACGTACAGGTCCGCTCCGGCGACCCGGTGACCGGCGTCACGCAGTGCCCACACCACGGCGGCCGGGTAGGCCGCCCAGCCCTCGACCGAGCCCGGCGCCAGATCCGCGACGTTCACGGTCAGGTACTGGTCGGCCTGCCCGCTGTGCAGCCGCAGCACCCCGTCGTCGCGACGGGCGGCAGCCACCCGGGCGGCGTGCGGCAGGGCGAGCGGCAGCACGAAGCCGTCGTTGTAGTCGGTGTGCTCACCGATCAGGTTGACCCGGCCCGGCGCCTGCCAGACGCCGTCCGGGTCGCTGCCGTAGAGGGCGGCGAAGCCCTTCGTGACAGCTTCGAGGTGGGTCACTGCTGCTCCCGTTCCTGCGTGGGTGGGTTGCTACTCCTGCTCGCCGCCGGCCTGGGCCAGGGCGAAGGTCCAGGCATCCGCGACGATGCCGTCCAGGTCGGTGCGGCTGGGCTGCCAGCCGAGGAGGGTGCGGGCGCGCTCGGCGGAGGCGACCAGGACGGCGGGGTCGCCGGGGCGGCGCTCGGCGGCGACGGCGGGGATCTCGCGGCCGGTGACCCGGCGGACGGCCTCGATGACCTGGCGGACCGAGAAGCCGCTGCCGTTGCCGAGGTTGCAGATCAGGTGCTCGCCGGTCCTCGCCGCGGCGATCGCGAGCAGGTGGGCCTCGGCCAGGTCGGCGACGTGGATGTAGTCGCGGATGCAGGTGCCGTCGGGGGTGGGGTAGTCCTCCCCGTAGACGGAGATGTGCGGGCGCTTGCCCATCGCGGCCTGGATGACCAGCGGGATCAGATGCGACTCGGGGTCGTGCCGCTCGCCCTGGACGCCGTAGGCCCCGGCCACGTTGAAGTAGCGCAGGGAGACGGCCGCCAGCCCGTGCGCCGCCGCCTCGCTGGTGATCATGTGGTCGACCGCGAGCTTGGTCGCGCCGTAGGGGTTGGTCGGCGCGGTCCGGGCGGTCTCCGGAATCGGGCTGGCCTCCGGCTCCCCGTACACGGCGGCGGTGGAGGAGAACACCAGTCGCCTGACGCCTGCCTTGCGCATCCCCGCCAGCAGCTCCAGCGACCCGGCGACGTTGTTGCGCCAGTACTTCTCCGGGTCCGCGACGGACTCGCCGACCTGCGAGCTGGCGGCGAAGTGCAGCACCCCGTCGAAGGACCCGTCGAGCACGTCGGCCGCGTCCTGGATCCGTCCCTGCACGAACGCGGCCCCGGCCGGGACGGACGCGCGGTGTCCGGTGGACAGGTCGTCGAGGACGACGACCTGGTGCCCGGCCTCGACCAGGTGGGCGCCGACGACCCCGCCGACGTAGCCGGCGCCGCCGGTGACCAGGTACTTGCTCATGGGGAGACCTCTCGTAGGCGCAGCGCCGCCATCTCGGGCGACACGTCGTTGATGAACACGTCCATGCCGGATTCGGATCCGGCCAGGAACTTGAGCTTGCCTACGGTACGACGGATGGTGAAGAGCTCCATGTGAAGGGCGATCTCGCCGCTCCCACCGGCACCCGGTCCTGACCCCAGCGGGCTCTGGTGCCAGGCCGCGATGTAGGGCGTCCGGTTGCCCGGGCTGTCCGCGAACAACAGGTCGAACCGGCGCAGCAGGTCCAGGTAGACGGTGCAGAACTCGGCGCGTTCGGCGTCGTTGAGCGCGAGCAGGTCTCCGACCCGGCGGTTGGGGTAGAGGTGGACCTCATAGGGCCAGCGCGCGGCGTAGGGGACGAAGGCGGTCCAGTATTCGCCCGCGATGACAACCCGATCGGCGGGGGTGTTGCGGGTGGAGCGCTCGGCGGCGAGGAGATCGTCGAAGAGGTTGTGGCCGGTGCGTCTGCGGTGCACCGCAGCGGCGGAGAGCATCCGCTCGGTGCGGGGGGTGATGAAGGGGTAGGCGTAGATCTGCCCGTGGGGATGGCCGAGGGTGACCCCGATCTCCACCCCCCGGTTCTCGAAGCAGAAGATCTGCTCGACCCCGGGAAGCGCGGAGAGCTCGGCGGTGCGGTCCGTCCACGCCTCCAGCACGAGCGCGACCTGCTGCGGGCTGAGGTCGGCGAAGGACGCGTCGTGGTCGGAGGTGAAGCAGACAACCTCGCACCGACCGATCCCGGAACGGACGAGCTCCGGGAAGGGCCCCTCCCCTGCGGACACGTCGGCGGCGGTGGCTGCGGCGGCCGCGTTGGCAGTGGCCATGGTGAGGGAGGGGAAGCGGTTCTCGAAGACGGCCACGTCGTAGTCCGCCGCAGGGATCTCGCTGAGCCGCCCGTCCCGGGAGGGGCAGAGGGGGCACTCGTCCGCCGGCGGGTGGTAGGTACGGCCCTGCCGGTGCGAGGCGATGACCACCCACTCGTCGAGCAGCGGGTCGTAGCGGATCTCGGATGCGGTGGTCGTCGCGTCCAGGGGCCGCAGGTCAGGGGCGTCCCGCACGACGTCGTCACGCGAGTCGTAGTAGATCAACTCGCGCCCGTCGGCCAACCGGGTGCTGGTCTTCTTCACTCGATGCTCCACCTTCACACCTGCCTGGGCTCTATGCCAACACATTCAAACACAATGACTCAGTAATCAACAGATGTGGGCGCAAGACATCTAGACAAAGTGCAAGAACCGCAAGGCGCAGGCGCCAGAGAGGGCACGCCAGAGGCACCGGAGCGAAGCCCTGGGCCGACGGAGGGCACGACACGGAGGGCACGGCGACGCTCACAGGCGATCAACGGCAGCGCCCGTGCCGCGATCTTGCCCGCCGTCTCGAGCCCGCCCGGCGCAAAGAAGCGGCTTCGCCGCGCAACTGGGGCAGGGGGGAGTGGCGGGCGGCGCGTGCAGAAACGTTCCGCCCGTGGGGCGGGCAAACCGGGGCGAGTTCTGGTTGCGACATACCGGACATACGGGGTTTTTGGACGACCAAAACTCGCCCCGGTTTGCCGCCGGGCTCCAAAGGCCCCAGGCGAATCGTTTCTGCGGCCCCACCCCCGGCGCGCAGCTCTTCGCGCACGCCCCGGACCCGCCCCACCCCGTTGTTGGCGCTTTGCGGCGGAGCCGCGAGACGGCGAGCAAGGTCGCGGCACGGAGGCTGCCGTTGACCGCCCGAGAGCGACACCCCACGCCCCCGTTCCTGAGACCCCACCCCCCGCCGTTGGCGCCTCGCGGCGGAGGCGCGGAGCGGTGGGCGGGGTTGCCGGTGGGTGCTGCCGTTCAGGCGTCTGCGGCGAGTTCCAGGAGGCCGGTGCGGGCGGCGACCGCTGCGGCCTCCAGGCGGGTGCGGGCTCCCAGCTTCATGAGGACGCGCTGGACGTGGGTGCGGGCCGTGCTCGGGGCGATCGCCATGCCCTCGGCGATCTCGCGGGTGTCCTCGCCGTCCGCGATCCGCAGCAGGACCTGGACCTCACGGCGTGTCAGCAGCCGCAGCAGGCGGACCGCCTCGTCGTCGGGTTCGGCGACCGGGCGCAGCAGGTGCTCGAACACCGCCTGCAGCAGCTCCGGCGCGACCGCCACCTCCCCCGCGCGCACGCGCGTCAGCGCCCGTTCGACCACCTCTATCCGCTCGTCCTGGCGGACGTAGCCCGCCGCGCCGGCGGCCAGCGCCGCCGCGACCCCGGCCAGGTTGGAGATCCCGCCCATCACGACGACCGCGACCTCCGGCCGCTCCCTGCGGATCCGGCGCACCACGTCGAACGTCGACGGCTCCTCCGGGTGGGCCACGCCGAGGAGGCACACCTCCGGTCTGCGGTTCACCACCAGGTCAGCGGCCACGCCCACGGGCGTTCCCACCGCCAGGACACGATGCCCCCGCAGTTGCAGTGCCGCCGCCAGCGCCTCTGCCAGCAACCGGTGATCGTCCATCACCACGAGCCGCACGCCCACGGTGCCCCCTCTCACTCGGCTGTTCCCGGCCGTGACGCACCATCACAACCCATTCCGCACACGGACCGCCAGCGTTCCGCAGGGACAGCCGCTTTCTCGCGTAGTTCTCCTACAGGTGGCCGCCGCCTCCCCCGGGGCGATGGGAGGCTTGATCCATGCCGGAGACCCACCGCCCAGCCCCGCTCGAAGCGCTCCTCGTCGACGTCGCCCGGTTGCTCGACCGCCCCGGGCGACGCCGACGCCTGCTCGGGCTGTGCGGGCCACCCGCCGCAGGGAAGTCCACACTCGCCCGAGCCCTCGTGGACGGAATCAACCTACGCCTCGGCACTGACACGGCCGCCCTTCTGCCGCTCGACGGTTTCCATCTGTCCAATGCCCAGCTGGAGTTGCTGGGACTCGCCGATCGCAAGGGCTCGCCGCCGAGCTTCGACGCGCACGGCTATGTCGCGCTGCTGCGACGGCTGGTCACCGAGCCGCTGCCGGAGCATCCGGTGTACGCCCCGGACTACGACCGGACCCTGCACGAGCCGGTCGCGGCGCGGCATGCGATCGCTCCGGGCGTCCGACTGGTGGTGACCGAGGGCAACTACCTGGGGCTGGACGCTCCGGTGTGGCGCGAGGCCGCGGCGCTGCTCGACGAGCTCTGGTACGTCGACGCGCCGGACGGGCTGCGCGAGCAGCGGCTGAGTGCGCGGCACCTGGAGAACGGCTCCTCGGCGGAGCGGACCAGGTCGCGGGTGGAGGGCAACGACCGGCCGAACGGGGAGTTGGTGAAGGCTGCGCGGGGGCGCTGCGATCGGGTCGTCAGTTCATGCTGAGAGAAGGGCAGACGCCGAAGGCCCCCCGCCGGTTGGGCGGGGGGCCTTCGGTCCTGCACGAGCCCCCATGCGGAATCGAACCGCAGACCTTCTCCTTACCATGGAGACGCTCTACCGACTGAGCTATAGGGGCGAACGAGGAAGACAATACCTGGTCATGGCCCCGAAGTGGAAATCGCCTCCGGCGTGGCCCCGAACAGCAGCCCCTGATCACCCACCCGTGGCAGAGCGCGTACGCACAGCAACGAACCGAGGCATACCGCGACCAGGTACCAGCCCACCGCGTACGAGCCGATGCTCGCCGTGATCCGGGTCGCGATCAAGGGCGCCAGCGCTCCACCGCAGAGCGTGCCGATGTTGTACGACAGGGACGCCCCCGAGCAGCGCACCGCGGGTGGGAACAGCTCGGGGAGGAAGGCCGGGATCGGCCCGTGCGCCGTCCCGAGGACGGCCATCGCCCCGGCGAGGCCGAGCAGCATCAGCGGCACTCGGCCGGTGTCCAGGAGCGGGACGAGCAGCGGAGACCAGACCAGCGCCGCCAGCGTCCCGCCCAGGACGACCCGGCGGCGGCCGTAGCGGTCGGAGAGCAGCGCCCCCAGGAAGGTACCGGCGCCGAGGAAGACGTTCGCGACCATCAGCAGCCCCAGCATGCGGGTGCTGGGCAGGTGCAGGTCGTTGGCGGCGTGGGAGAGGGACCAGACGGTGGTGATGTAGAAGAGCACCGATCCGGTCATCACCGAGCCCGCGCCGAGCAGCAGGGCCCGCCAGTGGCCCCGGCAGACGGTGGAGAGCGGCGACGGCTCCGCCCGGTCCGTCTGCGCCTCCTGGGCCCGGAGCTGGACGAAGGCCGGGGTCTCCGCCACCCGCAGGCGCGCGAAGAGACCGAAGGCGACCAGCCCGACCGACGCGAGGAAGGGCAGCCGCCAGCCCCAGGCCTGCATCTGGGCACCCGTGAGCAGGACGGAGAGCGTCCAGAACATCCCGGTGGCGAGCGCGAACCCGAGGCAGGGGCCGAGTGGGACGCAGGCCCCGTAGAGCCCGCGTCGCCCGGGGGGCGCGTGCTCGGTCGCCATCAGCGACGCCCCGCCGAACTCGCCGCCGAGCCCGACTCCCTGGAGGTAGCGCAGGGCGGTGAGCGAGACGGGTGCCCAGATGCCCCAGTCGGAGTAGTCCGGCAGCAGCCCGACCACGGTGGTGCACACGCCCATGAGCAGCAGCGAGCCGATGAGTGCGCGCCTGCGCCCGATCCGGTCCCCGAGGTACCCGAAGACCGCCGCGCCGGTCGGGCGGCCGAGGAAGCCCACGGCGTAGACGGAGAACGCCGCGAGGAGCCCGTTGAGCGGGGTGAGCTGCGGAAAGAAGACATGACCGAAGACGAGCGCGGCGGCGGTGCCGTAGATGAAGAAGTCGTAGAACTCGACGGTGGTGCCGACGAGGACGGCGGAGATGACGCGGGCGGGCGAATTTCCTGACATGTCGTCATTGTTGGCCCTGAGGGGCGCGCAGGACGATCGCTCAGGAGGGTGAAAGTTGATCTTTCGCAGACCCGGCGACGATACGTGCGACGGCGGCGAGGGAGCGGGAGCCCGGGTCGAGATAGTGCGAGTGCGCGGAGGCGAAGTCGGAACCGGGCCCGTCGTCCGCGATGAAGCGGCGGGCCCCGAAGCCCGGATCCACCGGGTCGCGGCCGAACCACACCTCGGGTGCGCGGTGGGTGAGCAGCTGCACGAGCGGCATCTGCGTCCCCGGCCAGAGGGAGGACAGCAGCGGCAGACCGACCTGGACCTTGGACGGCAGCGAGGCCACCGGGTCGTGCGGGGCCGCGCCGACCCAGACGTGTCCCGGCGCGACTCCGAGTGCCGAGGCGTGGTCCGTGCCGACGCCGGGGCTGCCGATGAGGACCACCTCGTCGGCGGGGTTGGGTCGCTGCCGCAGGCCGGCCTGGCCGACCAGCAGCGAGCCGTAGCTGTGGCCGAGTGCGGTGACGTGGGACGGCGGGCCCGCGTGGGTGGCGCGCAGGCCCGTGAGGAAGCCGTCGTAGGCGGCCGCGCCTCGGGTCGCACGGGCGCTGCTCATGGCGTCCATGACGCCGAGCGGCGGGTCGTAGCCGAGCCAGACGACCGTGGCGGTACTGCCGTGGCCGGCGGCTGTGGCCGCCGCGCGGAGCGCGAGGGCGCGGTCGGCCTCCTTCCCGGCGGCGTCGGCGAGCCGGGTCCCCATCCCCGGGACGTAGACGCAGGTGTTCGCGGCGCTGTCCGGGTCTCCGAAGGCGAGGACGGCGCGGCCCTGGCCCTCCGTGCCGATCGCCAGCAGCAGGGCGCCGGGGCAGTGCTGAAGGCGGGCGCGGATGGCGAGGAAACCGCTGACCTGCTGTTCGTCGGCGACTGCGCCCGCATCGTAGATGAGCTGGTCGAGCAGGCGGCGGTTGGCCTGGTCGCGGGCGGCGCAGGGGACGCCGTCCAGGCCGCCGACGAGCTGGGGCTGGTCGCGGACGAGCATCCCCTGCTCGTCCGCTCCGAGCCGCTGCCACCAGGCGTGGACCTGGGCCGGGCTGCTGCCGGAAGCCGGCAGCATGGCCGCGACCCTGGCGGCGGCGGCCAGGAGCTCGGTGTGCGCCGTGGCCGGGTCGAGGCCGCTGCCGTCGCGGGCCTGTCCTGCCGAGCGGGAGAGCTCTTCGGCGAACCGGAGATCCGCTGCGCGGGCGGCTCCGGTGACCGCGTCGGCCGCTCCGTCGGCCACCGACGCCTCGGCCCTGATCTGCCCGAGCTCGTGGGCGGTCCGACCCAGCAGTGAGCCCAGCGCGCGGAGTTCGTCCCGTGCGGCACCCAGGCGCGCGTGTTGCCCGGCGAGATCGACGTCCGCGAGGACGGCCGTGGCGCCCTCCCAGGCGTCGGCGGTTCCCCGTCGTGCGCCACCGAGCGCGGAGGCCTGCTCGGCGAGACTGTCGGCCAGCGTGTCGAGAGCGCGTCCGGCAGCGAAGAGCGGCTCCGTGCGCAGCTCCTGCAGCTGACGCGGGGTGGGTGTCATCGCCCCGGTCCGGCCACCTGGCCCGCCGGCAGCAGCAGGCGGAACCCCTCCGCCGCGCGGGCCTCCGCGGCACGGTAGTTACCGGCGGTGTCCCGCAGGCGCTCGGCCCGGTCGTCGAGATCGGTCGCAAGCGCGGCCAGACGTGCGCCCCACGCCGCCGCGCACTGCGCCAGTGCCTCCCCGCTGCGCCAGCCGTCCAGCGTATGCGCGGCACGCAGCACCTCATCCACCTGCACCGCGCCCGCCGTGACGGCCACGGCGGCCTCGCGCAGCGCGCATGCCTCCGCGTCCAGCAGTTCGAGCTGGACGGCCAGACCGGATCCGATCCCCGTCCCCACCATGGCGACACCTCCCCCGTGACGTTCAGCCACGGCCCACGCTAGTCAGCCACGCAGCGTGACCACATGCCGCTCGAGTGGTTCTTCCTTCGGACGGGTGACGGAACGTCACCCGGATGCGGGCGCGATCGGTACACAGCACGACAGATGGGATGATGCATGCAAATCATCCGTTATGGAACGGAATTGGCGAGGACCCACATGGCAGACGGATTCGCGGTGCAGGTGGCCGACTTCGCGGCCCTGGCACCGGAGTTCACCTCCGCCGGGGCAGCACTGGCGGAGGTCGCCAGGACACAGGGCGCCGTGCTCGGCAGTCTCGGCGCCTTCTGGGGGCATGAGGCCCACGGCCCTGAATTCGGCGACAGGTACCAGCCGTTGATCGCCCAGGTGCTGGCCCTCGCTGCGGCGAGCGGCACCGCCATCTCGGGCGTCGGCGACGGACTTCAGCAGATGGGCCAGGAGTACGGAGTGACCGAAGCTCGGATCACCACCGCTCTGCGGAGCCTCCGGTGAGCGCAGGCTCCATTCTCCATGCGCTCGGCATCCCCTGGCCGGACGCGGACACCGGCAAGGCCCGCGAAGCGGCAAAGGCCTGGGCCGCCATCGCCTCTGCGGCGCAGGATTCGCTGTCGGCGGCCGGGAGCGCCGCAGCGGCGCTCAGCGCGCACAACACCGGCGCGGCCATGGACTCCTTCTCCACCTTCTGGGGCACGATCGGCGGCTCGGGCCACGACGGCTCGATGCTCCCGGCGCTGATCAAGGCCTGCACCGCGATGTCGACGGCGTGCAGCAGCTATGCCGACGCCGTCGACGAGGCCAAGCGCAGGCTCGAAGAGATCGCCGTCGAGATCGCGGCGACCATCGGAGCGGGCGCGCTGGCGACGGTCTTCACCCTCGGGATCTCCGACGAGGTCAGCGCCGCCGTCGCCACCTACCTCTCGACCACGGCCCTGGGGTGCATCGAGGTGCTCGGGACGACGATCGCCGACATCATCGGGGAGATGGCCGTGGGAACGATCTTCAGCAGCCTGGACTCCGTCCTCGATGCGGACCTGGGCGGCACGGCCAGGACCGCCCTCGGCGAGAAGCTGCCGTCCGCGAGAGAAGAAGGCGCCCACCTGTTGGAGTCGACGGCCATCGGCGCGCTCACCGGGGGCACCTACAAGTTCACGACGGGTGCGACCCGGACCGCAGCCCTCGCCTCCATGTCCGGCCTGCCGGACACCGCGGGCGCGCTGATCCCGGCACTGCCCGGCCTCCTGGCCCAGGTGCCCGACGCCCTGGACACGCCGGCCGGAACCGCGCTCCTGAAACTGGCGAGCAGGCAGGCCTCCGGCCGCGCGGTCGCTGCGCCATTCGGGCAGAGGACCGCCGCACCGACCCTCCCGGAGATGCTGGGCGAACTGCTCAATGTGCGGCTCGAAGCCGCCCTCCCCACTACGGAGGAGGGCGGGCAATGAGCTCGCCTATCGCCCGTTGGAGTGAGCCCACCTGATTTCGGAGAGTGCGCCATGACGCTGGGCATCCTTGCAGTAATCATCGCCGGACCCCTTACCGCTTTTCTTGGGTGGGGGCTCGTCGGCAGACGATTCCCAAGCTGCGGGCAGCCCGCGGAGGGGCGAGCACACCGGGCCGGGTGCTGCGCATCAATGTGCGCAGCACATCAGGAAACATCTACGGCAGCGGAGCCCCTGCGCGCCAGGCCGACATCGAATTCTCCACCGAGACCGGCAATCGGATCAGATTCACCGAGGCGCTGGACATGGGCGTGGAATTCCACAAGGGCCAGCGGGTCACGGTTCACTACGACCCGGTGAACCCGAGGGATTCCGCAACCATCAAAGACGCGTACGACGTGACCACTGGTCTCATGGTGATGAGCGGCGTAACGCTCATGTTCGCGCTGGCATTCATCTTCGGGGTGTACCTCGTCGCCAAAAACCTGCACTGACGACGGCCCACGCCCTACCCCCGGGCACGACGTCGAGCCAGAAGAAGGCCTGCAGCCGCGGCCCCGAGAACCAGAACGGCGACCCCGCCGACGATCCAAACCATCGAGCTGCCGCTCGATTTCTGCCCAGCCGAGACACTGGCCCGAGCCGCCGCCGAAACGCCCGTCGAGGCGGAAGCGGGGAGCAGCGGGTTGACGTCGGCCGGTCCAGGGTCACCGGGTTCGGTCAGAGCCAGCCGGGGCCTGACAAGCCCATACCCGTAGTACGGGTTCTGCACACCCGGCTTACCGCCGGAGTTCGCCGTGTTGATCAGCACCCGGATGATCTGGTCAGCGGTCCAGGAGGGGTGAACCGCCCAGAGGAGAGCCGCGGAGGCAGAGACCAGCGCGGTGGAGTTGCTAGTGCCGTGGCTACTGCAGTAGCCCGAGGGTCCGACGCACGCCTCGTAGATGTCTGCGCCAGGCGCGGTGAGCGCCACCTGGGCACCGTGCTCAGACTCTGCCGCTACGTTACCGCTCTGGTCGGTTTCGCCAACACCCACCACACCGGGGAAGCCTGCAGGATATAGAACAGGATCCCCCGTGTTTCCAGAGTTTCCCACGGACGCGACGATCAACTTTCCCTTGGATAGGGCATAGTTGACTGCACTATGCATATCTGCTTCACCATTGACCTGACCCATCGAAATACTGATGACCATAGCCGAGCTATCTGCGGCAGCTAGAATTGCTGCTGACAGCTGATGGTTGAAGCTGGCAGCGCTCACAGTCGCACTACTTTTAAGGGTAGCTACGCGCAGTGGAAGAATCTTGACCCCAGGAGCCAGCCCATACATTCCACTTCCCTGCCAGCCCTTTCCAGTACCAGCGATCAGGCTTGCCATAGCCGTCCCATGGCCATCAGTGTCAGTTCCTGCTCCTCCTGAGAGCCCGGAGAAATTTTGCCCTCGCAGTACCTGTCCCGCCAGATCCGGATGGCGTGCGTCCACCCCGCTGTCGATTACCGCAACCGTGACGCCCACGCCTGTACTGACTGGCCAAATCGCGTCCTGTGCATGCATGGAGGCAAGCCACCACTCCTGCGCGCGGATTGACGCGCTGGGCGGGTTGGCAGTGGCTACACCGGCGCAACTCATGCCCAGCCCCACCGCAGCCAATAGCGCAACACCGATGCGTGAGATCGCCAGAATGCCGAACCGCGCCATTCCGGCCTCCCAGCCATCGTCGCTATCTGACTGATCGAAAACTTACTCGATCACGGCAGGGTTGGCTTCCGGAGTCCCCGAGGCCCATGTCTCCGCATCCTCCATCAGGTACCCAGACCGGCGACCTTTCTTGCGCCTACCCCCAGCGCTGCTCATAGCCCCCATTCCCGCCGTGGGCATCATGGGAGTGGCGCCCAGGCTCCCGGACGTTGAAGCAGCACTGTCAGCGGGGGTGACGACATCTTCTCCGAGGCCTGATTGCGCGGTGGACGAGCCGAATCGATTCCCGTCACTCCCTCCAGCCGACGAGCCAGTTAGCCCGCTGCCGACGGCGAAGGAGCTGCCGCCAGTTTCCGCTACATCGTCGCCAACGGCCGATGCACCGTAAGTACGCTTCCCAGCGTTAGGGCTGACCGCTCCACCGCTGATCCCAGGGTCTCTGTGAATGGCACTCAGGTCAGGGTCAGGAAGAGTGCTATCCCTGCCGCCAGCAGCACCGCCGCCTACACCTGAGTTTTCCACTCCGCCGCTACCGGTGGATCTGCCACCAGCACCGCCTTCTATTTCTGGGCCTGATCCGCCTGCTCTCGCAACATCACCGGCGGGAGCACTAGAGCCGAACACCTGCAGGCGCTTCGGGATAGCGCCTCCACTGATGGTTCCTCCCCCAGGCGACCCACCCGTTACACCGCTGCTACCGACACCGCCGCTGCCACCGATCAGGCCAGAAGACGGATCGCGGCCTTGGATTGCAGTCCCAGCGGCTTTACTCGTTCGGCTGCCGCCTGTGCCCATGGACTGAATAGGTACGAGTGACGCCGCGCCCGAACCTGGCTGATGGCCGCCTGGCGAGTTGTCCTTCTGCATGGCTCCTGAGCCCTTGGTGGAGCTGCGGCTGTCAGAGGAGGACCCTGATCCTGACGGCGATCTCCCGGGCACCGGGACATCAACGAGCTTTGCGTATCCGGTTTCCGGCGGCATCAGCTCGCTCGGCAGCGGGGGGAAGATTGGGACTGTGCTGGCGCTCATCGTGGCTACCGCGCCTACGTACGCGCCGCCGAGGCGTTCCATCTGGACGAGGGCTTCCTGGTACTGCCTCTGGACGTTCGTCTGCGCGTTGAAGGCCTGCTGCTGCGTGATTCCGCCGGGTGGGACGGTGACGGATCCGGCCGAGGCCGGGTCCGGGATGGTGCCGTCCATGGTGACGCCCACGCTGCCGGTGGGGAGGTACTGCTGACGCTTGAAGGCTTCTACCGTCGCCATGTCTGCGTACGGCACCGGCGGCATGCCGGCCTTGCTGGAGCTCAGTTGCTCTCCCGCCATCGCGACGGCTGTGCTCGTGTTGCCGGCGTAGGTGGCCAGGGTGTCGGTGGCGGAGATGAATCGGCGGGCCCAGGCAGTGAAGGATTCTGCGGCGGAGCCGGTCCACTGGAGGCCGATGATGTGCTGGGCCAGGTCGTCGGCCAACAACTGGATGTGGGTGCCGGCATCGGCCAGCGCGGTGCCCACACCGAGGACGGCTGCCGGGTCGGACCCCGCGATCATGTCGTGGAGGGCCTGGTGCGACCTGCCCTCGAAGGTGGTCTCGGGGCCCCAACTGTCCGCTGCCATGGGTTGTTGCCTCCCGAAGTCGCTCGCGGTCGTCACGACGACCTGTGGCCCGTCGGGGTCGATGTCGGCGTTGGCGGCAGCGTGGGCCTGGGCGCGGTGCCGCCCGGCTTCCCCTCCGCGGCGATCTGTTGGGCTACCGTCATCGCCGCCTGCCCGACGGGGGGCTGCGCCGCAATCGCCCGGTTCTGGATCGTCCACAGTGCGTCCAGCGTCTCGGCCTCGACGTGCTGGTAACCGAGTTGGGACACCTGGAGGGCCATACCCATCGCATTGATCTGACTCGTCAGGGCGGTCGACAGGTCATGCAGTTGACTGTGCACCAACTGATATCGCGCCATCAGATGGCCGGCTTCCTGGAAATCGGCCCCGAGGTGCCCCTCCGCGAGTTGCTGCGCAGCGATCCGGGTGGGCCCGGCGGGACCCCCCTCCAGCGCGGTGAGCAGGCCGTTCACCCGGTCACGGAACGCCGTCAGCGTCTCCATCTCGACGCTGACGACGCTCCTGCTGGTACTGATGTTCGTCATGTCGCCACCCTGCGCATGTAAATCAATCAGTGCACAGGAAAAGCTACCTCATGAGAAACTCTCACACGTCGTCAGCGAGCTCCAGCCATGCCAATTCCAGGGCCTCGCGCTCCTCCTTGAGCGCCCGCAGCTTCGCGTCCAGATCGGCGACCTTGGCGAAGTCCGCGGCGTGCGTGGCCATCTGCTCGTGCAGCTTGGCCTCGTCCTTGTCCATCCTCGCGATCTGCCGCTCGATGCGCTGGAGTTCCTTCTTCGCGGCGCGGGTGTCACCCGTCTTCTTCGGGAAGGACGCGGCCGGGGCGTTGGCCGCCGCCCGCTCCTCGATCGCGTGCCGGCGCTCCAGGTACTCGTCGATGCCCTTGGGCAGCATCCGCAGGTGCCGGTCACCGAGCAGGGCGTACACCGCGTCCGTCGTGCGCTCGATGAAGTACCGGTCGTGGCTGACGATCACCAGCGAGCCGGGCCAGCCGTCGAGCAGGTCCTCGAGCTGGCTCAGGGTCTCGATGTCGAGGTCGTTGGTCGGTTCGTCCATGAACAGGACGTTGGGCTCGTCCATCAGCAGGCGCAGCAGCTGCAGCCTGCGCCGCTCGCCACCGGACAGGTCGCCGACCGGCGTCCACTGCTTCTCCTTGGTGAAGCCGAAGGTCTCGCACAGCTGGCTGGCCGACATCTCGCGGCCCTTGCCGAGGTCGACCCGGCCCCGGATCTGCTCGACCGACTCCAGCACCCGCAGAGTCGGCGGCAGCTCCACCACCTCCTGGGAGAGGTACGCGAGCTTCACCGTCTTGCCGACGATGACCCGGCCGCTCGCCGGCTGCTTGTCGCTGTCGCTGGCCCAGGCCTCCTGCATGGCGCGCATCAGCGAGGTCTTGCCCGCGCCGTTGACGCCCACCAGGCCGATGCGGTCGCCGGGGCCGAGGTTCCAGGTGATGTGCTCCAGCAGCACCTTCGGGCCGGCCTGGACGGTGACGTCCTTCAGCTCGAAGACGGTCTTGCCCAGCCGCGAGTTGGCGAACTTCATCAGCTCGACCCGGTCGCGCGGCTCCGGCACGTCCGCGATCAGCTCATTGGCGGCCTCGACCCGGAACCGGGGCTTGGACGTACGGGCGGGGGCGCCGCGCCGCAGCCACGCCAGCTCCTTGCGGACCAGGTTCTGCCGCTTGGTCTCCTCGGTGGACGCGATCCGCTCGCGCTCGGCGCGGGCGAAGACGTAGTCGGAGTAGCCGCCCTCGTACTCGTGCACCGCGCCTGCCTGGACGTCCCACATGCGGGTGCAGACCTGGTCCAGGAACCACCGGTCGTGGGTCACCACGACCAGCGCGGAGCGGCGGACCCGCAGGTGCCCGGCGAGCCAGGCGATGCCCTCGACGTCGAGGTGGTTGGTGGGCTCGTCGAGGACCAGCAGGTCGGGCTCGGCGATGAGCAGCTTGGCGAGCGCGATACGGCGGCGCTCGCCACCGGACAGCGGGCCGATGACGGTGTCCAGGCCCTGCTGGAAGCCGGGCAGGTCCAGGCCGCCGAAGAGGCCGGTGAGGACGTCGCGGATCTTGGCGTTGCCGGCCCACTCGTGGTCGGCCTGGTCGCGGATGACCTCGTGGCGGATGGTCGCGGCCGGGTCCAGCGAGTCGTTCTGGGTCAGCGCGCCCACGCGCAGGCCGCCCACGTGGGTGACCCGGCCGGTGTCGGCCTCCTCCAGCTTCGCCATGATCCGGGTGAGGGTGGTCTTGCCGTCGCCGTTGCGGCCGACCACGCCGATCCGGTCGCCCTCGCTGACTCCGACGGACACGCCGTCGAGGACGGCGCGCGTGCCGTAGACCTTCGTTACGGCTTCGACGGTGACGAGATTGACTGCCACGGGTGCTGTGCTCCTGCTGGGGCTGGGGGACCTGCTCTGAGCCTCCAGCCTAGTCGGCATGCGGGTGCGGACGGGATCCACTCCCGTCCGCACCCGCAGCGGCCCCTGCGCGCAGGGCCTACTTCTTGGACTGCTGCGTGCCCGGCTTCGAGCCCGACGTGCCCGCGAAGCGCTGCTGCGACTGCCGGACCCGCTCCACGGCCTGCGGCTTCACCTCGTGCTGCTGCAGGCAGCGGGCCAGCTTGTCGGTCATCTCGGCGGCCCGCTTCTGCTCGCCCTGGCCGCTCAGCGCCTCGGCGATCCGCAGCAGGTCCCGGCTGAGCCGGACCGGGCCGAAGGTCTCGAACGCGGCGTCGAGGTCGCCGTAGGCGGCGTCGATCATCGGCCGCGCGGTCTGCGGGTCGGTCGGCGGGATGATCAGGTGCTGCTTCTCGCCGGTGCCCTCCAGGACCTTGCCGGGCACGCAGGCCGCGTACGCCAGCGCTGCCGCCGCATGCCTGGCCAGCGGCTCCTTCGGGATCTGCTGCACCACGCGCCGCAGCACCTCGTTGGCCTCGTCCAGGACCCGGCTGCCGCCGAGTGCCAGCACCCGGCCGACCTGCTCGCTGCACACCTCGTCCGCGAGCTTCTCCTGCTCGCGCGAGGCCGGGCGGTCGACCTGGACGGTCAGCGGCTGGGCCAGTACCTGCCCGGCCATGCCGCTCGCGCCGACGCCGGAGGAGCAGCGCAGTGCCGCGTAGACGCGGTACGTGCCCGGCTCGGTGATCTGCCAGCCGCCGACGCCCGCCGACAGCATGACCTGCTGCTGCAGCGACTCGCCGGGCTGCAGCACGAACGGCTGGGACTGCCGCGAGTGGCGGACGATCGGCCGCAGCATCCTGGCCTCGCCGCTGCCCTTGCGCATCACCACGATGCCGAGGTCGTCGTCCTTGAGCAGGTTGTGGTCGACCACGACCGGCGCGTGGGAGTGGTTCTTCAGCGAGATCTCGCCGATGACGGGCTCCAGCATCCCGAAGTGGACGGTGCCGTCGGGGTCGGCCTGGCGGCCCACCCGGATCTTCATCCGCAGCCCGCTGCCGGTCATCTGCACCGCACGCCTGACCTGCTCGTACGACTGGTGCTCGAACCAGGGGATGGCGGTCTGCTGCTCCGGGTGCCCGGGCAGGTGGCGGAGGAAGCGCAGCTCGTCCCCGCTGAACAGGTACGGGAAGTCCGCGAAGAACGCCTTGGGGCCGCCGGCGACCCGGGTGGGGTCGTTCATGAAGCTGCGGGCCTCGGGCTCGTCCGCCATCGGCACCCAGGACATGGGGCGGGACTTGTCCCAGGAGTCGCCGAGGCCGAGGGCGTGCCCGATCTCGTGGACGGCGGAGACGAAGCGGATGCGCTGCTGCTGCGCCTCGGTGTCGCGCTCACCGGTCCGGATGTCGGCGAGGGAGCTGTCGTTGAACACCGCGCAGGCCTGGATCGGGTGCTGCCGGCGGCCGATGCCGTCGAGGACGGCGCCGGTGATGCCGGCGCCGTGCTCGTGGCTCCTGGTGAACAGGGTCCAGATGTGCTGCTGCGGGCTGTCGTCCGGGTGGGAGCCCTGGTGCTGCTGCTGGACGGGGTAGGTCCGGGCGGACCCGGGCTTGGAACCGCCCGGCCGCTGGTGTTGCTGCTGCTGTGCCTGGTGGCGCATGGCGGCATGACGCTGGGCGGCGTCGTGCAGCTCGATGTCGGACCAGGACGGCTGCGCGGAGGCCGCGCCGATGTCGATGGGCTCGTCGCTGCCGCTGTGGAGGACCCTGATGCCCTGGCGGTGGAACGCCCCGGTCAGGTCGAGCATGCTCTGGTCCTGCGGCCCGGTCCGCGGCCCGGTCCGCGGCTGGATCTCGGTGGCGGCCGAGGTGTCCGCGGTGCAGTCGACCTCGATCTCCAGCTCGGCGAAGAACGGCCCGGCGTAGCTGTAGCCGAGGATCTTGTCCGGTCCGTCGGGGCGCTGGAAGGCCACCACGGCGCGGGGCTGCTCCATCGGCGAACGCCCGGTGAGCTGCATGGTCAGCGAGGTGTACGGGCGCAGCAGCGGGTTGCCCTCGCGGTAGCCGATGGGGCCGCTGTAGCTGCCGTCGGGCTGGCGGCTGACGCCGGCGATCCAGTTCTGCGCCCCGGTGGTGAGGCGCCAGATGGTGCCGCTGACGGTCATGGTCGGGGCCATGCCGTCGATGTCGACGCGGATCTCCTCGTAGGCACCCGAGCCCGAGCTGGTACCGGTGCTGCCGGTCTGCGAGCCGGTCGCGCTGTCGTTGCCGCTGCCGTAGGCGTGGTCGGTCCGCAGGTAGATGCCACTGCGGCCCTGGCCGGGGGTGGGGTGCTGCTGGTGCGGCTCCTGCTCCACCGCGGACTGGAACCTGGCGGGCTGGGGCTGGGACTGCTGGGTCTTTCCGTGTTGCTGCTGCTGGATCTTCACGGGGATGCCTCCTCTGGCATGACGCCAGATTGCTTTCCGTGCGCGGATTGTGCAGCTGTTGTGGGGCGCGCGCCTGGGCGCCTCGCTATCGGGCCCAGGTGGGACGCATTGAGCGTCGGGGGCGCCATGGGAACGCGGCGGGATCGACTCCATCGTCCGCCGGCTGACGAAGTGCGAAGTTGCCCGCACCTCGTGAGCTAAGCACTCATGCGCCGGTAACGGAAGCCCTGGTGCCCACGTCGATACCGTTGTGCACCAACGGTGTTGAGGTGACGTCAGATTACGGTCGCGGCCCCGCCGACCGGCCCTTCGGTGATGCGCGCGGTACGGCAGGTGCCGGAGGCAAGAAGCGCGTCGGCGACGGCACGCGCCGTCTCGGCGTCCTTGGCGAGGAACGCACAGGTGGGTCCCGAGCCGGAGACCAGCGACCCGATGGCGCCGGCCTCGCTGCCCGCGCGAAGGGTGCGGGCGAGCGCGGGGCGCAGCGAGAGCGCGGCCGGCTGGAGGTCGTTGCTCAGGGCCGCGCCGAGGGCTGCGGCGTCCCCGGCGCGGAGCGCGGAGAGCAGCGCAGGGTCGGCGGCGGGGGCGGGGACCTGGGTCTCGCCGGAGCCACCGGCGAGCTCGCGCAGGCGGTCGCACTCCCCGTACACGGCCGGGGTGGACAGGCCGCCGTCGGCGACGGCGAACACCCAGTGGAAGGTTCCGCCGACGGGCACGGGGGTCAGCACCTCGCCACGGCCCTCGCCGAGGGCGACGCCGCCGAGCAGCGCGAACGGCACGTCGCTGCCGAGCTCGGCGGCCAGCCCGGCCAGGTCCTCGCGGCTCGCGCCGGTCCCCCACAGGGCGTCGCAGGCGACCAGCGCGGCGGCGGCGTCCGCGCTGCCGCCGGCCATGCCGCCGGCGACGGGGATGTCCTTGGCGATGTGCATCCGCACGGCCGCGTCCGACGGGGCGATCCCGTGGCGCGCGGCGAGGAGCGCGGCGGCCTTGGCGGCGAGGTTTCCGCCGTCGGTGGGGACGTGCGTGGCGTCGGTGCCCGCCACGGTGATCCGCAGCCGGTCGGACCGGGTGACCGTCACCTCGTCGTACAGCCCGACGGCGAAGAAGACGGACGCGAGGCCGTGGAACCCGTCCCCCCGCCGCCCGCCCACGGCCAGCTGGACGTTGACCTTGGCCGGAACTCGTACGGTGACGGACTGCGACGACACGAGCGGGTGCTCCCCTTGCTTGGACGGCTGGCGACGGCTGGCGACGGCGCCTATTCTGCCGCAGGCTTGGTCGCGGGTTCGGCCGCGGGCTTGGCCTCGGCGATGCGGGCGAACTGCTCGACCGTCAGGGTCTCGCCGCGCAGCCGGAAGTCGATCCCGGCGGCGGTCAGCGCCTCCTCTGCGGCGGCCGGGGAGCCGGCCCAGCCCGCCAGGGCGGCGCGGAGCGTCTTGCGGCGCTGGGCGAAGGCGGCGTCCACGACGGCGAAGACCTCCTTGCGGGTCGCCGTCGTCTCCGGCGGGTCGCGGCGGACCAGCGAGACCAGTCCCGAGTCGACGTTCGGCGCGGGCCAGAAGACATTGCGGCCGATCGCCCCCGCGCGCTTCACCTCGGAGTACCAGTTGGCCTTGACCGAGGGCACCCCGTACACCTTGTTGCCCGGCTTGGCGGCGAGCCGGTCGGCGACCTCGGACTGCACCATGACGAGCGTGCGCTCGATCGTCGGGAAGGTCTCCAGCATGTGCAGCAGCACCGGCACGGCCACGTTGTAGGGCAGGTTCGCGACCAGCGCGGTGGGGGGCGGCCCCGGAAGCTCGGTGACCTCCATGGCGTCGCCCAGGACGAGCGCGAAGCGGTCCGCGCGCTCGGGCATCCGGGCGGCGACGGTCGTCGGCAGGTGCCTGGCCAGCAGCGGGTCGATCTCGACGGCGGTGACCCGGTCGGCGACCTCCAGCAGCCCCAGCGTGAGCGAGCCCAGGCCCGGACCGACCTCGACCACCACGTCGTCCGCCGTCACGTCCGCCGCGCGGACGATCCGGCGGACGGTGTTGCCGTCGATGACGAAGTTCTGGCCGCGCTGCTTGGTCGGACGCACGCCCAGGGCCTCCGCGATGCTGCGGATGTCGGCGGCGCCGAGAAGCGGCCCCTCCGTGGACGGGGAGTCTGACGACGAGCTTTCAGTGCTGGTGTTCACCCGCCCCAGCCTATCTGGGCCTATCCGTCGGCGCGGCGACCGCAGGCGGGCCAGGGCGCGATGCCGCGGCGCTGGTAGAGGTGGACGGCCAGCGCGGTCTGCTCGGCCGCCGGGGCGTCCTGCGGACGGCCGTGGCCGCCGAGGCTGTGCCAGGTGTGGGCGTCGAACTGGTAGAGCCCGCCGTATCGCCCGCTCGGGTCCACGGCATGCGGGTTGCCCCCGGCCTCGCAGCGGGCCAGCGCGGACCAGTTCAGGGTGCCGGTGGTGTGGTACGTCTCGGGCATCGGCATGTCCCGCCGGTGCGAGTGCGGCCGCCGGTCGCCGCTCTCGGCCCATCGGGTGGCGGACCGACCGCTGTCCGCAGGGCGGCCCCGATGGGCGTGTCGGCCACGTTGGCGCGCAGGCTGCGGGGACGCTGCAGCCGACGACGACACGACGGGGGGCGGGAGCAGGGCTGGGATCGCAGCCGGTACCGGTACCGGGAGGGAGAGCAGTGCCGGTACCGGCACCGGAAGGGCCGTCACGGCCGACTCCACCGCGTCCGCGACGTCCTCGGCCAGGTCCTGGTCCACCCGCTGGTGCCCGGGGGCTTCGCCCGGATCCGGTTGCGCCCGGTGCTCCTGGGTGACGAAGGCGCTCGTTCCGCCCACGAGCAGCGCGAGCACCACCGCGCGCGGCAGCGTCCGCTGCACCCGGCTGCGCCCCGTGGAGCCCGGCCACGCGTCACCCACCGCCCGGGGTTCACACAGGGGTTCGGGGGATTGCTCCCCGGCGAGCCACCGCGCTCCTCCTGAAACCTTCACCCGAAGCCTTCCGCTGCCTGACAAGGACCTTGCGGAGAACACAACGACCCGATCACCTCGGGGTCACGCGGGGGCGGTCGCCCCCGGAGCCTTCCGCCGCCCCGGCAAGGACCCCGAGGAAGGCTCGACGTCAGTAGTCGAAGGCGCGAGCCGTGTTCTCGGCGAGGGCGGTCGCCATGGTGTCCTCGTCCAGGCCGCGGACGGCAGCCATCGCGCGGAGGGTGATCGGGATCAGGTACGGGGCGTTGGGACGGCCCCGGTAGGGGGCCGGGGTGAGGAAGGGGGCGTCGGTCTCGATCAGGACGCGGTCCAGCGGGGCGACCGCGAGGGCGTCGCGCAGGTGCTGGTTGGCGGGGAAGGTGACCGGCCCGGCGAAGGACAGGTAGTAGCCGGCCTCGGCGCAGACCTTCGCCATCTCGGCGTCGCCCGAGTAGCAGTGGAAGACCGTCCGCTCGGGGGCGCCCTCCTCACGGAGGATCCGCAGCACGTCGTCATGGGCGTCCCGGTCGTGGATGACCAGGGCCTTGCCGTGCTTCTTCGCCAGGGCGATGTGGCGGCGGAAGGACTCCTGCTGGATCTCCACGCCCTCCGGCCCGGTGCGGAAGTAGTCGAGTCCGGTCTCGCCGACGCCTCTGACCTGCGGCAGCGCGGCGAGGGCGTCGATCTCCGCGATCGCCTCGTCGAGCGCCCGCATGCCCCCGGGCGCCCTCCGCTGCCCGGACCAGCCGTCCGGGTCGCCGAGGACGAGCCTCGGGGCCTCGTTCGGGTGCAGCGAGACCGTCGCATGGACGTTCTCGTGCTGCGCCGCGAGGTCCGCGGCCCAGCGCGAGCCGTCCAGGTCGCAGCCCACCTGGACGACCACGGCGACACCGACCGAGGCGGCCTTGGCCAGGCCCGCCTCGGGGGTGCCGTCCTGCATGTCCAAGTGGGTGTGCGAGTCCGCGACCGCGACCCGCAGCGGCTCGGGGAGCGGCGGGGCGACGCTGCGGTCGGACCGCGACTTCTTGGACTGGGCCATCGTTCGGTCGCCCTTACGCCTCGGCCTGCGCGTCGGCCGCGTCCTCGCCGCCGAAGCGGACGCGGTACGACTCCAGGTCCTCCTCGCTGATCTTCGCGAAGAGCACCGGCGGCACGGTGAACGGGGTGCCGGCGGGGACGAAGGCCAGCGCGCGGGCCTCGTCGGCGGTGACCCAGCGGCGGGTGTCCTCGGGCAGCGCGAAGGCCGCGCGCATCGCCGCGCTGCTGGTGGGGATGAACGGCTCGGAGACCACCGCGTACAGGTGGATCAGGTTCATCGCGGTGCGCAGCGTGAGGGCCGCGCCCTCCGGGTCGGTCTTGGCCTCCAGCCAGGGGGCCTTCTCCTCCAGGTAGGAGTTGCCCGCGCTCCACAGGGCCCGCAGGGCGTGCGCGGCCTTGCGGAACTGCAGGGCGTCCAGCTGGCTCTCGTACTCGGCCAGCAGCTCGGCGATCTGCACACCCAGGCGCTGCTCGGGCTCGCCCGCCTCGTGGCCGACCGGGACGTCGTCGCCGAAGCGCTTCCGCGAGAAGGACAGCACCCGGTTGACGAAGTTGCCGAGGGTGTCGGCCAGGTCCTTGTTGACCGAGGAGGCGAAGATCTCCCAGGTGAAGTTGGTGTCGTCCGACTCCGGGGCGTTGGCCATCATGAAGTAGCGCCAGTAGTCGGCCGGCAGCAGCTCCAGCGCGGCGTCGGTGAACACTCCGCGGCGCTGGCTGGTGGAGAACTTGCCGCCGTAGTAGTTCAGCCAGTTGAAGGACTTGAGGTAGTCGACCTTCTTCCAGGCGTCGCGGGTGCCCAGCTGGGTGGCCGGGAACATGACGGCGTGGAAGGGGACGTTGTCCTTGCCCATGAACTGGGTGTAGTTGACGGTGTCGTCGGCCTGGTACCACCAGGACTTCCAGTCACGGTGCTCGCCGTCGGGGGCGGCGTCGGCCCACTCCTTGGTCGAGCCGATGTACTCGATCGGGGCGTCGAACCAGACGTAGAAGACCTTGCCCTCGGCGGCCAGCTCCGGCCAGGTGTCGGCCGGGACCGGCACGCCCCAGTCGAGGTCGCGGGTGATCGCCCGGTCGTGCAGCCCCTCGGTGAGCCACTTGCGGGCGATGGAGGAGGTCAGGATCGGCCAGTCCTTGCCGTGCTCGTCCACCCATGCCTCGACCTCACCGGCGAGCTTGGACTGGAGCAGGAACAGGTGCTTGGTCTCGCGGACCTCGAGGTCGCTGCTGCCGCTGATGGCGGAGCGCGGGTTGATCAGGTCGGTGGGGTCGAGCACGCGGGTGCAGTTCTCGCACTGGTCGCCGCGGGCCTTGTCGTAGCCGCAGTGCGGGCAGGTGCCGACGATGTAGCGGTCCGGCAGGAAGCGGCCGTCGGTGGCGGAGTACACCTGGCGGACGGCGCGCTCCTCGATGAAGCCGTTCTGCTGCAGCTGGCGGGCGATGGTCTGCGTCAGCTCGCGGTTCTGCGGCGAGGAGCTGCGGCCGAAGTAGTCGAAGGAGAGCCCGAAGCCGTCGTAGATCGCCCGCTGGGCGTCGTGCTGCTGGGCGCAGAACTCGGCGACCGGCAGGCCGACCTCCTTGGCCGCCAGCTCGGCGGGGGTGCCGTGCTCGTCGGTGGCGCAGATGTAGAGGACCTCGTGGCCGCGCTGGCGCAGGTAGCGGGAGTAGACGTCCGCCGGGAGCATCGACCCGACCATGTTGCCCAGGTGCTTGATCCCGTTGATGTAGGGAAGAGCGCTGGTGATCAACTGGCGGGTCATCTCTGGGATGCTCCTTTTCCGGCGACACCGCAGTGGATGCCGCATGGGGCGGGTGTCTGTCGAAGTCGAAGCCGTCGTCATCCTACCGAAAGCCGCGGATCGCCCCGCACCGCTTTTTCTCGGCGCCGTCCGCTGTTGGCGGCGGTCCGCCCCGGGAAGACTGGTCGGAGCGGACGTGAGGGGGATCCGGTGCAACCTCTGGAAGCAGACGACCCGGTACAACTCGGAAGCTATCGGCTGGTGGCCCGCCTCGGTGCGGGCGGGATGGGGCGGGTCTATCTGGGCCGCTCGCGCGGCGGGCGGCGGGTGGCGCTCAAGGTCATCCGCGCGGAACTCGCCGACAACCCGGACTTCCGCGCCCGTTTCACCCGCGAGATCACCTCCGCACGGGCCGTCAGCGGGGCCTTCACCGTCGCCGTCCTGGACGCGGACCCGCTGGCCCCGACTCCCTGGCTGGCCACGGAGTACGTCGCCGGGCCCTCGCTGAACGAGGCCCTCCGCGAGCACGGGCCGCTGCCGGTGCCGTCGTTGCTGGCGCTGGCCGCCGGGCTCGCCGAGGCGCTCTCGGTCATCCACCGGGCCGGGGTGATCCACCGGGACCTCAAGCCGTCGAATGTGCTGCTGGCCGCGGACGGTCCGCGCGTGATCGACTTCGGGATCTCCCGGGCGGCCGAGAGCAGTGAGCTGACCAGCACCGGGGTGATCGTGGGCTCGCCGGGGTTCATGTCGCCGGAGCAGATCGCGGGGCTACCGGTCACCCCGGCGACGGACGTGTTCTCCCTGGGCGCGGTGCTCTCGTTCGCGGCCACCGGCAGCGGGCCGTTCGGCGAGGGGCCGACCCCGGCGCTGCTGTACCGGGTCGTCCACAACGAGCCCGACCTCGGCGGCGTACCGGTCGCGGTACGCGGGCTGATCGCCGAATGCCTCGCCAAGGACCCGGCGGGCCGCCCCGGGCCGGACGCACTCCTGGACCGGCTGGAGGAGATGGAGACCGTCGGCGGACACGACCCCACCGTGGCCTGGCTCCCGGTGGAGCTCACGGGCATGATCGCGCGGGTCGAGGCGGAAGCCCCTAGCGGCGGAGCGGCTCCCGCCGCGGACGATGGCGGTCGCGGCGGTGGCAGCAGTGGCGGTGGCGGAGTGACCGGTGGTCAGGTGGTGCGCGGCTTCGGGCCGCCGCCGGATCCTGCCGGTGGCGGCAGGATCACCGCAGTCGGGGCCGTGCCCCCGCCCCGCCGGCGGCCGAAGTGGGCGGCGGTGGCCCTCGCCGTCCTGGCGGTGGCCGGGCTGGCCACGGGAGTCGCGCTGCTGCTGCAGCCCTCCTCCCCCCGCTCCCCCGACGCCCAGAACGGCTACTCGTCCACCGCCTCCGCGCTGTCCCCGGGTCGGACCGGGGCGAGCACGGCATCCAGTGCGGCGGGGAGCACGCAGGCGCGGTACATCCTCGTCCCCCAGGTCACCGGAGGGAGCGTCATCTATGCGATCAGGCAGCTGGAACTGGCCGGATTCAGCAGGCAGGACATCTCGGTCGGCTACCTCTGCTCGCCGACCGGCGCCGGTACGGTGCAGACGCAGTCGCCCCCCGCCGGGGCCGATGTGCCCGGCTCCCGTGAGGTGCGGTTGACCGCCGTCCGGGCGGACTGCACCGCCTATCCCGACGAGGTCGGGCGGGCCGCCGCCTATGCGACATCGGATCTCGCGGCCAAGGGCTTCACCGACGTCTCCGTCAGCGAGCTCTGCGCGGGTGGAACGGCCGGGCTGGTCGTCGCCCAGTCCCCGGATCCCGGTGCGGTGGACCTCTACCCGGCCAGCGGGGCCGTGGTACTGAAGGTCCAGCAGAACGGTTGCGGGGGTGCGTCTCCGAGCCCGAGTTCGGCCAGCCCGACGCCCTCACCGAGTACGTCCACTCCCGAGAACACCACGTCGAGCTCCTATTGACGAATGAACAACGGTAGAACCCCGGCCTTCCCGAATGCCTGATCGATGGCTGCCGGTACCCTGCCTCCCGACACAGTGATGGAAAATGCGTCCGGAGACGCCAGTGAACGCAGGGGGCAGTCGTGGAACCGTTGGACTCGAGCGACCCGCAGAGCGTCGGACCGTACCGGCTGCTCGGGCGGCTCGGCGCGGGCGGGATGGGTCTGGTCTACCTGGGCCGGACCGGCGGCGGCCGGACCGTGGCAGTGAAGGTGATCCGCGCCGAGCTGGCCGGTGACGGTGAGTTCCGCGAGCGGTTCCGGCACGAGGTGAACGCTGCCCGCGCGGTGGCCGGCACCTACACCGTCCCCGTGGTGGACGCCGACCCCGAGGCCCCGAACCCCTGGCTGGCCACCTCCTACGTCCTCGGCCCGGCGCTGAACGACGCCATCCACGAGCACGGGCCCCTCCCCGAGCACGGTGTGCGGGCACTGGGCGCGGGCCTGGCCGAGGCGCTGATCGCGATCCACGCCGCCGGGCTCGCCCACCGCGACCTCAAGCCCGGCAATGTGCTGCTGGCCCCCGACGGTCCGCGGGTCATCGACTTCGGCATCGCCCGCGCGATGGACGGCGCCAAGCTCACCAGCACCGGCCTGATCATCGGCTCGCCCGGCTACATGTCGCCGGAGCAGGCCAGCGGACAGCCCACGGGACCGGCGGGCGACGTGTTCTCGCTCGCCTCGGTGCTGGCGTTCGCCGCGACCGGCCGCGGCCCCTTCGGTGACTCCGCCTCCGCCGTCGGCCTGCTCTACCAGGTCGTCCACGGGGCTCCCGACCTCACCGGCCTCTCCCCCGAACTGGTCGCCGTCCTGCAGCCCTGCTTCGCCAAGGACCCGGCCCGGCGGCCCACCCCGGCCCAGCTGGGCGCGGCCCTGGAGCCCGACGGCGCGAAGGCGGCCCTCGCCCGCGACTGGCTGCCGCTGTCGGTGGCCTCGGCCATCGCCCGGCACGCCGGTACCGTCGTCGACCTCGACCTCCCCGACCTGCCGCCGGGCATGGTCCCGGTCGCCGACGGCGGAACGATTCGCCTGCAGAGCAGCGGCGCCGGTGGCGCCGGCGCCTCGGCCGACCCGCGCAACCAGTGGGGCCAGCACACCCCGGCGCAGCAGCCGCAGCAGATGCAGCAGCCCCAGCAGGGCGCCGGGGCGGCGCCGACCGTGCCGATGGGTGACGGTGCCGGTCCCTCGGCGGGGTCGCCGTCGCGCAGGAAGTTGCTCACCGGTGTCCTCTCCGCCGCCGGTGTGGTCGTGGTGGGCGGTGGTGTGGCCCTCGCCCTCAACAACGGCGGGAAGAAGACCCCCACCCCCAGCAGTTCCCTGTCCTCCACTCCCACGAACAGCACCGGGCCGAGCCCGACGGCCACCCGCGCGCCCAATGTCGCGCCGTCCCCGCAGTGGACGTTCCCCGGGCAGGCCCTCTCCCCGGAGCCGACGACGGTCATCGACGGCATCGTGCTGGTCGCCGGCAGCACCATCACCGGCGTCAACATCGCCACCGGCAAGCAGGCGTGGGCGACGCCCGCGCTCACGGCCATGTACACCGCTCCGGCCGTCGGCCGCATCGGTGTCAGCGGCACCAACCCGATCGTGATGGCCCTCAACCAGCTCAACCAGCTGACCGCGTTCGACGTGCTCGCCGGGACCGACGAAGGCAACATCCCCAGCCCCACGGGTGTGCAGTACAGCAGCATCATGGGCGCGGACGCGACCGAGGTGTATCTCAACGCCACGGTCTACCCCAACCCCAGTGACCTCACCGACTCGCGCAACGCGCTGATGGCCGTGGACATCACCGCCCACAAGGCCGCCACCGCCAAGTGGACCCAGCTGCGCGACAAGGGCACCACCACCGACCTCTACGGGGAAATAGTGTCGGGCGTGCTGCTCTACCTCGACAGCCTCGGCAACTTCTACACCGCCCGGGACACGTCGACCGGCAACGAGCTGTGGAGCCAGTCCCCGTCCAAGATCGTCAGTGGCCAGCCCGTGGGCTCCGCCGCCAACGGGCTCGCCTACCTCCCGGGCCCGACCCTCACCGCCGTCCGGCTGAAGACCGGCACCAAGGTCTGGTCGCTGAACCAGGGCACCAGCTACTTCTACGGCTCACCCGGGGTGACCACGGACGGCAAGACCCTGTTCACCACGTGCAACTCGGAACTGAGCCTGCAGGTGATAGCCGTCGACGCGACCAGCGGCAAGGTGGTCTGGACGTCGGCCCTGCCCTACAACGCCGACTCCAACGTGGCCCCGACCGTCTGCAACGACCTGGTGATCTGGCCGTTGCAGACCGACGCGCAGGGGATCGTCGCCATGAGCACGGCCACGGGCCAGGTCATGTGGACCTGGACCGACGGCCAGACCCCCTCCACCACCGGTTCGTCCTGGCAGCTGACGTTCGTCCCCAAGTCGAACACGCTCATCGCCGTCCACGGCAACAACGTGTACGCACTGCCGCTGGACTGACCGACGGACTGCGGGGGCGGGACCGGCCCGTCTCCCGCAGCCCGGACGGCTGTCAGGCCTCCGGCCTGCTGTGCCGGCGCCGCAAGTGGAAGTGGAACGGCAGGTGCAGTCGGCGCGCCCGGTGGGCGCTCACCGGACCGTGCACCGGCTCGGGCTCCGGCAACTCCGGCAGCTTCGGCAGGGGCTCACTCAGCGGCTCTTCGGGGCGGGCCTCGGGGGCGCGGTCGTGCAGGTGGGTGGCCGTGTGCCAGGCGTTGGCGGCGTCGGCCACCCGCCCGGCACGGAAGATCCGGACATGGTTCCCGCCGCAGCCGGGGCATTTCGGCTGGATCAGCGGCGATGGCACCGGGACCCCGTTGGCGCTGTAGTAGAGCGTGACGCGGCCCTCACGGTCGGCACGCTGCTCCAGCTCGTAATCCTGCTCCCAGCCGAAGCCGCAGTTGAGGCAGGCAAAGGAATACGCCCTGTGAACGGCCGGGTGCTCGGCGTCCTTGCCCCGGGTGTCCGTGGTCCGGGCGTCAGCGGTCCGGACGTCGGTGGCGTCGCCGGCGTCCGTTTCCTTGATCTCCACGATCTCTGCGGCCGTGCCTGCGGGGGTTCCGATGGTTTCGCTCATGACGGTCTCCCGAATTCCTGAGCGCGAGCTCTTTCTCGCTCGCTTCCTATCAAGAATCCCCCACCATGGCTCCGGGATTCCATCGTGGGGGAACTTTTGAATGAGAGTTGGCCGGGCACGCCCACTCGCCTACTCGATCGGGGGCATTTCTTGGCCTGCTTTTGGTCGGGCCAGGAGTATCGTGCGCTCCGCGCGCGCCCTCGCGCCCCCCGCGTTCCGGCCCTACACCTTCGGTGGGGTGCCCGCCTGGTTCTTCGCCGCCACCACCGCGTCGAAGACGTCGCGCTTGGGCACGCCGGTGTCGGCCGCCACCGCCGCGATGGCCTCCTTGCGGCGCTCCCCCGCCTCCTCCCGCACCGCGACCCTGCGGGCCAGCTCGGAGGCGTCCAGCGCGCCGGGATCGGCCGGGGGCGCACCCTGGACGACCACGGTGATCTCGCCCCGCACGCCCTCCGCCGCCCAGTCGGCCAGCTCGGCCAGCGGACCGCGCCTGACCTCCTCGTAGGTCTTGGTCATCTCCCGGCACACCGCCGCCGGGCGGTCCGAGCCGAACGCCTCCGCCATCGAGCGCAGCGAGTCCTCGATACGGTGCGGCGACTCGAAGAACACCATGGTCCGCGGTTCGGCGGCCAGGTCCCGGAGCCGGGACGAGCGCTCACCGCCCTTGCGGGGCAGGAAGCCCTCGAAGCAGAAGCGGTCCACCGGCAGCCCCGACAGGGCCAGCGCGGTCAGCACCGCCGAGGGACCGGGCACGGCCGTGATCCGGATGCCCTTCTCGACCGCCGCCGCGACCAGCCGGTAGCCGGGGTCGGAGACGGACGGCATCCCCGCGTCCGTCACCAGCAGCACCCGCGCACCGCCCAGCAGCGCGTCCACCAGTTCCGGGGTCCGCCCCACCTCGTTGCCCTCGAAGTAGGAGACCACCCGACCGTTCGGGTGGACCCCGAGCGCGTTCGCGAGCCGCCACATCCGCCGGGTGTCCTCGGCCGCCACCACATCGGCCGCGGCGAGCTCTGCGGCGAGGCGGGGAGGCGCGTCCTCGACCTCGCCGATGGGGGTTCCTGCCAAAATCAGTAGACCTGTCACCCCTTCATCCTCCCAGGATGGCCAGGTCCCCGTACCGCGGACAGACTCCACCCCTACGATGCACGGGTGAGTGGTGACGAGGCGACAGCGACAGCGCCGGACGACGACGGGGGCTCCGGCATGACAGTGCTGACCAGCGGCCCGGTGAAGGAGCCGGACGGCCGGGCTCCGGCCGGGGCGAGCCCCCGGCGGGAGTGGCCGCTGAGCGCCTGGCAGCGGCGGCTGGGCCGCCTGGGCTACACCGCCCCGGAGAGGACCCCGCTGCGGCACCGGCTGGTGCCGCCGATGCCGGACGGCAAGGGCGTCTCCACCGGCGCGCCCTCCCCCGTCCTGACCCGGCTGGGGCTGCGCGTCCCGCCCGGCCTCTGGGTCTGGCTGTGCCGCTGGTCGGGCTGGCTGGGACCGGTGGTGGTGATGCTGTTCGGCGGCATCCTGGTGTTCACCAACCTCGGCCACCCGCACGACATCATCTTCGACGAGACGTACTACGCCAAGGACTCCTGGGCCCTGTGGCACTACGGCTACGAGGTGAACTGGCCCAGCAACGCCAACCAGCTGATCCTGCAGAACCCGCAGGTCATCCCCAAGCCCACCGGGCCCGAGTTCATCGCCCACCCCCCGGCGGGCAAGTGGGTCATCGGCATCGGCGAGATGATCTTCGGCCTCAACCCCTTCGGCTGGCGCTTCATGACGGCGCTGCTCGGCACCATCGCGGTGCTGATGCTCTGCCGGATCGGCCGCCGGCTGTTCCGCTCGACGCTGCTCGGCTGCGTCGCCGGGCTGCTGATGTGCTGCGACGGGCTGCACATCGTGATGAGCCGCACCGGGCTGCTCGACCAGATGGTGATGTTCTGGGCCCTGGCCGCCTTCGGCCTGCTGCTGATCGACCGCGACCGCACCAGGGCCAGGCTCGCGGACGCCATCGGCGCGACCGTCGACAACCCCGACCCCCTGCCGAACCACGAGCTTGCGACCAGGGCCCGGCTCGGCTGGCGACCGTTCCGCATCCTGGCCGGCCTCTGCCTGGGGCTCTGCTGCGCCACCAAGTGGGACGGCCTGGACTTCCTCGCCGCCTTCGCCGTCCTGTCGGTGCTGTGGGACGCCGCCGCCCGCAAGACCGCGGGCGCCCGGCGTCCGTACCGCACGGCCCTGCTGCACGACGTGCCGTTCGCCTTCCTCTCGATGGTCGTCGTCGGCTTCTTCACCTACCTCGCGTCCTGGTCGGGCTGGCTGTTCACCCAGGGCGGCTACGACCGCCAGTGGGCGGCGCACCGCGCGGGGCTGTCCGCCGCGAACTGGGGCCCGATCCCGCTGCCGCAGGTGGACATGAGCTGGGTGCCCGCGCCGCTGCGCAGCCTGTGGCACTACCACTCGGAGATCTGGGTCTTCAACACCACGCTGACGACCCCGCACACCTATATGTCCAACCCGTGGAGCTGGCTGGTCAACGGGCGACCGGTGTCGTTCTACTACCCGAACAACCTGAAGCCCTCGCAGTGCGGCGGCGCGGCGCAGTGCTCCAGCGAGGTGCTGGCGATCGGCACCCCGCTGCTGTGGTGGGCGGCCTGCTTCGCGCTGGTCTACGCGCTGTACCGGTGGATCTTCGTGCGGGACTGGCGGGCCGCGGCGATCCTCTGCGCCGTCGCCGCCGGCTACCTGCCGTGGTTCCAGTGGCAGCAGCGGACGATCTTCCTCTTCTACTCCATCGACTTCGAGCCGTACCTCTGCCTCGCGGTCGCGCTGATGATCGGCGGGATGCTGGGGAAGGCCACCGCCTCACGGGACCGAAGACTCCTGGGCGGGCTGGCGGCGGGAGCGCTGGTCGTCGCCATCATGTCGGTCTTCGTGTACTTCTTCCCGCTCTACACCGGCGAGGTCACCACCCTGGCCCAGTGGCAGGCCAGGATGTGGTGGCCCACCTGGATCTGAGGCCGCCTCGGACGGCCGGTCCGGCCGCGCGTACCGAGAGGATCATCGGTACGCGCGGCAAGAATTCGTGCTCGTACACGAACTCACCATGCAGCACGGCAGCGGCAATTGCGCCGAGGATGCCACCGCCGTGACCGTGCTGCCATTCAATGGACGTGTTGTTCCGGTTCGACCCCGGAGTCGGTGCAGTTTCCCGGTTCGTCCCAGCGCGTGGGCTCGCGGTTGACGTAGTCGTACCGCACCGTGCGCCCGTCGTCGGCGAGCATCTCCGTCACCGGATGGCACTCGGCCAGGCAGAGGAAGCCGCCCGGCGCGGCTGGAGAGGCCACGATCGCCGCTCAGCGGGCACGGGGGTGCAGCGGCGTCCGGCCGGTGACGTCGCCGACCTCGGCCAGGTCCCACGCCGGCCGGGAATTCCGGTACGGGCGGGGGTGGATTGGTCATGATCGCGAAGGTATCCACGGGGCCCGGCGCAGGTCACGATTTCCCCACCACTCCCATAAATGACCTCTGGTGCCACTGACGCACACGTACGATTAACAGCCTGTGCTTGGACTGGACCATGCCTACTCGAATGACTTCACGGGGGAATGATGAACCGCGGCGCGAAAGCCGGAATCCTGGGCAGCTGCGGTGCTGCCCTGCTGGTCGTGGGCGGCCTGGGGGCCTACAACATCGCGCACGGCCTGACCGGGGGCAGCGGTGGGTCGGGGGGTCCGAGCCCGACCGCGCAGTCGACCACACCGCCCAGCGCAGCCGTCGCGGTGAAGGCCGCGCAGGCCTTTCTCGCCGACTGGGCGGCCGGTCCGAGCCACTACGGGACCGCGGCCGGTGACACCGACTCCCCGTCGCAGGCGCAGACCGATCTGACGGCCTACCGGACCGGGCTGAAGCTGTCGTCGGTCTCCTTCACCAAGGTCGGCGCCGTGGGAGCCTCCGCCACCGACCGGGGGGCGACCCAGGTCGGATTCACCGTCACCGCCCAGGTCGCCGGTGGCACCTGGTCCTACCCGGGCACCCTGGACGTCATCCAGGACAATGCCGGACGGGCCTCGGTCGACTGGTCGCCGTCGGTGCTCTACTCCAAGCTGACCAGCGGGGACACCGTCGTCACCGGGTCCGTCCCGGCACCGGCGTCGAGCGTGACCGTGCTGGCGAGCGACGGCCGGACACGGCTGACGGCGGCGAAGTACCCGTCGCTGGCGCAGATCATCGCGAGCATCAGCCAGAGTGGGAGCACCACCGCCGGCAGCACCGGCGAGGGCATCGAGATCCTGAGCGCGGCAGGCACCCCGGTCACCACCCTGAAGGTGTTCACCGCGGGGACCCCCGCGACGGTCACCACGACGATCGACGCCGGCCTGCAGGCCCAGGCCGAGCAGGCGGTGAAGAACCCGGTGCTCCAGGGCAAGCCGGACGGGGTGGTGGCGCTGAACCGCACCAACGGCCACATCCTGGCCATCGCCTATGCGAACACCGGCTCCGAGGGCAACCTGGCCATCAACGGCGACCTGTCCCCCGGTTCCACCATGAAGATCATCACCTCGGCGGCGCTCTTCGACGTGGCCAAGCTGACCCCCACCAGCTCGGCCCCCTGCACGCCCACGATCATCGCGCACGGCCAGCAGTTCGGTAATGACGACGACATCGTGGCCAACTCCGGCACCGACATCGAGCAGGCCTTCGCGGAGTCCTGCAACACCGCCTTCATCAAGGACGGTTTCGACGATCTGGTGCTCAAGCAGCCGGACGCCAGCGCCCTCCACGACGAGGCCGACAATGTCTTCGGCCTGGGCAGCTGGAACATCGGCGGCGGCGTCCAGACCTCCGACCCGCAGGTGCCGGCCGCTCCCGAGGGCTCCAACGACGCGGCCGACCTCATCGGCCAGGGCCAGGTCGAGATGACCCCGCTGATCCTGGCCTCGCTGTCGGCCACCGTCCGCGACGGGGCCTTCAACCAGCCGATCATCCTGCCCAAGCAGGCGCAGACCCCGGCCGCCCAGTCGATGAACCCGACGACCGACGCCTACCTGCAGCAGATGATGGACTTCGACGCCCACAACTCCATGGGCACCGCCTTCGCCCGCATGAACGGCATCCCCGACAGCGGGGCCAAGACCGGCACCTCCGAGGTCGGCACCTCCACCATCACCACCAACGGCTGGTTCACCGCGTACGACGACAACATCTCCGTGGCCGCCGTGGTCCAGGGCGGCACCAGCGGGGTCGGGACGGCCGGCTACATCGTGCAGTCGCTGCTGGAGGACGACTGACGGTCGGCCCTCCGGTCAGGTCGAGGAGCCTGCTGCCGCACCGGTCGGCAGGTCCGCGCCCCAGCGGGCGAGGGCGGCGTCCAGGTCGAGGCGGGCGACACCGGCGTCGTCCGCCGACCAGTCCTCGCGCGGGACGCGCCACATGACCTCGAACTCGATGCCGTCGAGGTCCTTGGCGTAGAAGGACTTGCTGACGCCGTGGTCGCTGGCCCCGACCAGCGCTCCGCGCCGCTGCAGCTCGGCCCCGATGTCGGCGAGCTCGCCGAGCGTGCCGACCTCCCAGGCCAGGTGGTAGAGCCCGACCTGGCCGGGCACGGGCCCGGCGGCCTGGCCGCCGAGGGCGAAGAGCCCGAGGTCGTGGTCGTTGAGCGTGCCGGGCGCGCGCAGGAAGGCGGCGCGGTCGGCGATCTCGGCGGCGACCTCGAAGCCGAGGACGCCCGTGTAGAACTCCACGGCGCGGGGGACGTCGCGGACGTAGAGCACGGCGTGGTTCAGTCGGCGGACGGACATGGCGGGCTCCATAAGGGGTCTCGGCGATCGTCGGACGGGGTGTCGCCCCGGACAACAGTATCTTCCCAGGAAACTATTCCCGGAGCCCGCGTTCCTCGGCGCCCGCCGCGGTGGCCATCGCAAGCTCGGCCAGTTCGGCGGGGTGGGCGAGGGCGGCCGGTTCGGCCGGTTCGGCGGAGGCGGCGGGAGTGCCCCGCTCAGTGGGAGCCGTGGGTTCTGTGCGGGCTTCGGGCTCTGCGGCCGTGCCGCCGGGAGCGAGGGCCAGGCGGGGCCAGAGCACCAGCAGCAGCGGAAGCTCCAGGTAGCCGAAACGCCCCGCCGGGGCCAGCAGGAAGGCGACCGAGACGCCCGCCGCCAGGCGGTCCGCCGCCTGACGGACGGTCTGCGGGGGGCGGAGGAACAGCCACAGCGCCACCACCAGCGCGCCGAGTCCGAGCAGGACCATCGAGGCCGTGCGCCCGGCGGGGCCCAGCTCGGCCAGCAGGTGCCCGGGCAGGGGGCTGTTGGCCGGGGTGCGCATGGTCGAGAGCCCCAGCGGGAAGCGGATCACCTGTTCGAGCACCGCGCCCGGGGTGAGCAGCGCCGAGGGAACGATCATCACTGCGGCCGCGGCCAGGGCCACCGCGGCGCAGCGCCACGCCGCGCGCAGCCCGTGGCGCTGCTGGAGCAGGACCAGCGCGACCGGCAGGGCCGGCCAGGCCGTCCACTTGAGCGCGCAGGCCAGCGCGATGACGATGCCCGCGCGGGCGACATGCCCGCGTTCGGCGTAGGCCAGGCCCAGCAGGCAGCAGCCGATGAGCGGCAGGTCCACGCCGCTGACGCTCGCTGTCAGCGCCACCAGCGGGGAGGCGGTGGCGGCGGCGAGGGCGAACCAGGCCGGGCCCGCGGGCTCGCTCCGCCGCCGCAGCAGCCGCCAGGTCGCCAGCAGGCAGGCGGCGAAGGCGGCGAAGAACCAGAGCCGGGCGTCCCCGAGGATCTGCGGCAGCATCCCCCCGGTGCCGAGCAGCGCGCGCGGCAGGCCGAAGGCCGCCATCGCCGGGAGGTAGGGGTTGTACTGGATGATCCGGCTCGCGTGCGGGAAGTAGGGGCTCCCGGTGTGCAGCAGCTGCGTCGCCGAGTTCTGCACGACGATCACCTCGGACTGCGCCAGCCCCCGGCCCAGCAGCACGGCCATGGGGACGACGACCGCACCGAGCAGCGCGACGGCCACGGTCAGGCGGAGGGCGCGTCGGCGGGGTGCGAAGCCGGCGGCACCGGCCGCCAACAGGTAGGCGACGGTGGCGATGGTGCCCCAGATCCGCTGCGAGGTGAGGCCGGAGAACAGCGGAAAGGTGGCCGCCCAACCTGCCGACACAAGGCAGCCGAGCACCCACGGCAGGCGCCGCAGGGCCGCGCCATCGGGGTGGAGGATGCCACTGATGGCGGAAACCGACCGGACCTGATCCGGGGCATGAGTCGTCGTCACCATGCCAACAATAGGAAGTAATCACCATCTGCGTCGTCACACCGCAGGGTGGAGTCGCCATCCCCCTGGAGGATGGCACCCCCGCCGAACGACGGGTCAGCCCACTTCTCCGAGGCCCCCGACCAGGCCGTTCTCATAGGCGAAGACCACCGCCTGGGTACGGTCGCGCAGCCCCAACTTGGCCAGTATGCGGCCGACATGGGTTTTGATGGTCTGTTCGGACAGGAACAGTTCCTCGGCGATCTCGCTGTTGGACAGCCCCCGGGCGACCTGCCGCAGCACATCCAGTTCTCGGACGGTGAGGGTGGCCGCCGCCTCCGGGCGGAGGTTGCCGGAACGGCGGCGACGGGCCACGTCGTCGATGAGGCGGCGGGTGACCGAGGGCGCGAGCAGGGCCTCGCCGGAGGCGACCACCCGGACGGCGTTGATGAGGTCGCTCGCCGGGGCGTCCTTCAGCAGGAAGCCGCTGGCCCCGCGCGCGAGCGCCTCGTACACGTACTCGTCCAGGTCGAAGGTGGTGAGGATGAGCACGCGCGGGACGGCCGGGGTCGCGGCGTGCTCCTCCGGAGTACCGATGATGCGGGCGGTGGCGGTGAGGCCGTCCATTCCCGGCATCCGGATGTCCATGACCACGACGTCGGGCCGGAGCTCGGCCGCGAGCCGGACGGCGAGGAAACCGTCACCGGCCTCGCCGACGAGTTCGATGTCGGGCGCGGAGGAGAGCAGCGCCCCCAGGCCGTCCCTGACCATCTCCTGGTCGTCCACCAGCAGAACTCGGATTCTGTCGCCCATGGTGTTGTCTGCGCCCCCGTCAGTTCGCTTCGCCGTCAACCGAGGAGGATTCTCCGCGGCGCTGCTCCGGTAGTCCGTCCAGAGGGAGTTCGGCGGTCACCTCGAACCCTCCGTGTTCACGCGGATGGGCGCGCAGCGTGCCGCCCAGCATCGCGGCGCGCTCGCGCATGCCGGTGAGCCCGTGTCCGCCGTTGCCGCCGGGGGCGGGCGCGCTGCTGGTGCGGCCGTCGTCGGCGACGTGCACCTGGACGGTGCCCTCGGTGCGCAGCACCTCGATCTCGACGCGGGCGCCCGGCGCGTGGCGTCCGGCGTTGCTCAGCGCCTCCTGGACGATGCGGTAGACGGAGACGTCGACCACGGCGGGCGGGCGCTCGGGCCCTGCGGTGAGCGTGAGGTCGACCTGCATGCCCGCCTGCCGGGCGGCGCGGACCATCTCCGGGATCCGGTCGATCCCGGGCTGCGGCGAGCGCTCGGCGTTCTCGTCGTCCTCGCGCAGCAGCCCGATGACGCGGCGCATCTCGGTGAGCGCGGTGGTGGAGGCCTCGCGGATCGCGCCGAAGGTGCGCAGGGTCTGCTCGGGCAGCCCCGGCTCCTTGTAGGGGGCGGCCTCGGCCTGGATCGCAATCATCGACATGTGATGGGCCACCACATCGTGGAGCTCGCGGGCGATACGCGAGCGTTCCTCCAGCACGGCCTGCCGGGCGAGCCCGGCGCGGCGCTGCTCCTCGGCCTGGACGAGGTGCCGTTCGGCCTCGCGGCGGGAGTGGATGGACTCGCCGAGGACCAGGACCAGGGTGACCACGACGGCGGCGACGGCGAGCACCACCGGCGGCAGGCCGACCAGCGGAACCGCGGGGAGCAGGACGGTACCGGCGGTGAACAGGTCCACGCCGACGGCGACGTCGCGCCCGTAGACCTGGGCGGTGATGAAGAGCAGGGCGACGTAGGCGAGGCACCCGCTGACCGGCCACGGCCAGAACGGCGTCGGGGCGTGGCCGACCTCGGAGAAGGTGGTGAGGGTGAGGCCGATCGCGGAGATCCGCCAGGCCGCGAGCGGACGGGAGGCGGCCAGCAGCAGCGGCAGCACCTGCAGTCCGGCGAGGGCCCAGGCGAGGCTCCCGGGCACGAGTCTGTTCAGCTGGCTGTCGGCGGTGCCGGTGAGGATGGACACCCCGGCGACGCAGACGACGGCAAGGGTGTAGCGCAGGCGCGGATTGGACAGCGAGGGGAGGAGATGGACCCGCTGATCAGGGGCCGCCCACCCAGCCTGCCGAATCGGTTGTACGGTGTCGCGCAACCACGCGAAGGCGCGGGTGGCCACGCGCCGGAAGGCTCCGTCCATGGTGGGTCCGAGCTTAGTCGGACAGCACCCGAAGCGTTACAGGGCGTCAGCAACCCCCCGCAGGGGGTCGCCCCCCCGAAGCGCTGCAGCCGGGACGTCAGCCGGCGGAGCGGGTGGCGAGGAGGCGTTCGACTTCGTCCCGGGTGGGGAGGGACGGCTGGGCGCCGTGGCGGGTCGTGGCGAGGGCGGCGGTGGCGTTGGCGAGCCTCACGGCCTCGTGCAGCGGCTGGCCCTCGGCGAGCGCGCAGGCCAGCGCTCCGCAGAAGGCGTCACCCGCGGCGGTGGTGTCCACCGGGGTGACCGGCAGCGCGGGGACGACGAGGACCGCGCCCTCCTCGCAGAGCAGCGCGCCGTCCGCGCCCAGGGTGACCACCACGGCGGCGGGGCCGCGCAGCGTCCTCGCCGCGTCGGCGACGGCGTGCAGGTCGGGGAGAGGGTGGCCGACCAGCGCGGCCAGCTCCTGCCGGTTGGGCACCAGGACGTCGACCATCTCCAGCAGGCCGGGCGAGAGCGGCCGGGACGGGGCCGGGTTGAGCAGGACGGTGCCGGCCGCCAGCCGGGCCGCCGCCTCCACCGTCGCCACCGGCACCTCCTGCTGCAGCAGGGTGACGCTCGCGTCCCGCAGCAGCGCCCCGGCCGCCGCGCAGTGCTCGGAGGCGAGAGCGCTGTTCGCGCCGGGGCTGACGATGATCGAGTTCTCCCCGGTCCGCTCGTCCACCGCGATCAGCGCCCGACCGCTCGCCACCCCCTGCTCCAGCAGGACGCGGTCCACGTCCACGCCCTCCCTCTTGAGCATCGCCCGCAACCGTTCCCCGGTCCGGTCCGCGCCCACCATCCCCACCATCGAGACCGCCGCGCCCAGCCGCGCCGCGGCCACCGCCTGGTTGGCACCCTTGCCCCCCGGGTACTCGGCCAGCGCGCCGCCCAGCACCGTCTCCCCCGGCACCGGGTGATGCGGCACCGGCACGACCAGGTCGAGGTTGATGCTCCCCACCACTGCGATCATCGGCATGGCACTACCTTGTCGGATCTTTGACCGATCAGTACAGCATCAGCCGTTGAGTACCGCCTGCATCACGGCCTTCGCGATCGGGGCCGCCAGCCCGCCGCCGCTCACATCGGCCCGGTTGGCGTTGCTGTCCTCGATCACCACCGCGACCGCGACCGGCGACGCCGCCGACGCGCTGGGCTTGGCGTAGGAGACGAACCAGGCGTACGGCGTGCCGCTGTTGTTGATGCCGTTCTGCGCCGTCCCGGTCTTGCCGCCGACGATCGCCCCGCTGATCGCGGCATTGCCGCCGGTGCCCTGGGTGACCACGCCCACCATCATCTGCTGCAGCTCGGCCGCGACCGTCGCCGAGATCGGTCGGCTGAAGGTCCGCGGGCTGAAGCTCTGGATGACGGTGCCGTCGGACCTGGTCAGCGAGCTCACCAGCTGAGGCGCCATCAGCACGCCGTTGTTGGCGATCGCCGCCCCGACCTCGGCCATCTGCAGCGGGGTCGCGGTGGTGTCGTACTGCCCGATCGAGGACAGCGCCAGGTAGGCCTGCCCGGTCAGCCCGGTCGGGAAGACGCTGGTGGCCACTCCGACCGGGATCACCTGGCCGGTCTGGTTGAAGCCGTAGGACTGCGCCGTCTTCACCATGTTCGCCTCGCCCACGTCCACGCCGAGCTTGCCGTACACCGTGTTGCAGGAGACCTCCAGGGCGACCAGCAGCGTGGCGTTGAGGCAGGGGTCGGCGGGGTTCTCATTGGTGAGCGGGGTGGTGGTGTCCGAGGGGGTGTAGGGGTCGGGCGAGTCGGTCGGCACATCGATCCCGCCGTAGATGTTGTTCATCAGCCCCGCCGAGGCCGTCACCAGTTTGAACGTCGACCCCGGAGGATAGGTCTGGCGCAGCGCCCGGTTGAGCATCGGCTGGGTCGACTGCCCGGTCAGGTCGGTCCAGTTGTCGACCACGGCCGTCCCCGTCCCCGCGATGCTCCCGGGGTCGTAGGAGGGCGTGCTGGCCAGCACCAGGATCCTGCCGGTGGCCGGATCGATCGCCGCGACCGCGCCGCGCTTGCTGCCGAGCCCGGAGAACGCCGCCTGCTGCGCCTTGGCGTTGATGGTGGTGACCACATTGCCGCCGGCCGCCTGCGCCCTGCTGATGGCGTTCAGCCACGGATGGACGGCGAGCCGGCTGTCCGTCCCCGAGAGCACGTCGTCCTCGACGCCCTCGAGGAAGGTGTTGCCGTAGGTCTGCGAGGAGTAGCCGGTGACCGGCGCATACAGCGGGCCGTCGGTGTAGGTCCTGACGTAGTCGAAGGTGCCGCCGGTCGCCCGGGAGCCGGTGACCGACCTGCCGTCGACCAGGATGGCGCCCCGCGGCTGCGAGTAGCGGGCCAGCGCCGCCCGCTGGTTCGCCGGGTTGTCGTTGTAGTGGCCGGACTGCACCACCTGGACCCGGCTGCAGTTCACCAGCAGCGCCAGGACCAGCAGCAGGCAGAACATCCCGGCCCGGCGCGCGGTCCGGCTCAGGGTGAGCCGGACCGCGCCCGCGGCGGGCTGCGCCTCGTCGGGGCCCCGGCCCGACTTCCTACCGAACGGACTCATACCTTGGGCACCGCCTGGGTCTCCTCGTCGTCACCGGCCGTGGGCGGAGGCGCGGCCGGGGGCGGGGGCAGCAGCGGCGGTTCCGGCCTGCGCGCCGCGTCGCTCATCCTGACCAGCAGCGCGATCAGGATCCAGTTGGTCACCAGCGAGGAACCGCCCTGGGCCAGGAACGGCATGGTCATCCCGGTCAGCGGGATGAGATCGGTGACGCCGCCGCCGACCACGAACACCTGCAGCGCGAGCAGCGACGCCAGGCCGATCGACAGCAGCCGCCCGAAGGGGTCCCGCAGCATCGTGCCGGTGCGGTAGCCGCGGACCACCAGCACCGCGTACAGCAGCAGCAGCGCCGCCAGGCCGACCAGGCCGAGCTCCTCGCCGAAGGTGGCGAGGATCCAGTCGGACTTCACCGCGAAGCCGATCAGGTAGGAGTGGCCCTCGCCGAGACCGGTGCCGAGCAGCCCGCCGGCCGCGAAGGCGAACAGTGACTGCGCCAGCTGCCCGGCCCCCTGGCCCGCCTCGATCGACGCCATCGGGTGGAGCCAGTCCGTGAAGCGGCTGTGCACATGCGGTTCGAACAGGGCGACCGGGACGATGGCGAGGCCGACCAGCGCCAGTCCGACGGCGATCCAGCCGGTGCGCCCGGTGGCCACGTACAGCATCATCACGAAGAGGCCGAAGAAGATCAGGCAGGTCCCGAGGTCCTGCTCCAGGAACAGCACTCCCGAGCTCATCAGCCAGATGACCAGGACCGGGCCCAGGTCGCGGCCGCGCGGCAGCTCGATCCTCCAGATCCTGCGCCCGGTGAGCGCCAGCGCGTCGCGGTTCGCGGCCAGGTACGCGGCGAAGAAGATCGCCAGGGCGATCTTGGCGACCTCGCCCGGCTGGAACGACAGCGGGCCGATCACGATCCAGATCTTGGCGCCGTAGACCGCCGGCAGGAACACCGGAACGATCATGAGGACGATCGCGCAGAAGGCGAAGACATACGCATAGCGCTGCAGCACCCGGTAGTCCCGGAGGAACAGCACCGCCGCGATGAACAGCGCCACCCCCAGCGTCGACCACAACAGCTGCGACGGCGCCGAGGAGGTCCCCGTGGCCCGGTCGAGCCGGTAGATGACGACCAGTCCGAGGCCGTTCAGCAGCACCGCCAGGGGCAGCAGCAGCGGATCGGCGTAGGGGGCCCTGAAGCGCACCACGGCATGGGCGCAGAGCGCGAGGACGCCCAGGCCGACCCCGTACTTGAGGGTGTCGGTGGGCACCTTGCCGTCGATGGAGCAGCCCACGTCGGCGTAGCCGAAGGCCGCGATCAGCACGGCGAACACGACCAGCACCAGTTCGGTGCCGCGGCGGGTGGGCACGCGCGGCTCCGGGGTCGCGGGAGCGGCGGTCGCGGCGGCCATGGCGTCCTCGTGGCGGTGTGTCACTCAGGGAGTCGGAGCAGACGGACATGGTCGGGACACGGGCGGGAGGGCGGACGGGGGTGCTGCTCAGCCGGCCTGGGCCGCCCGCACGGCCTCGCGCAGGTGCTGCTCGTCCTCCTCGCTCAGCGAGGTCTGGATCAGCTCACCGCCGAAGGGGGCGATCTGCGGGACGACCTTCTCCTGCACCGCGTTCTGGACCAGCACGAACAGCGCGGCCGCGCCGGGAGTGAGGTGCCGGCCGACCTTGAGCATGAAGGTGTCGTCCACGCCGAAGTCCTGGGCCGAGCCGACGGCCGCGCCGGTCGCGCCGCCGATGGCCGCGCCGAGGAACGGCATGAAGAAGAGCAGCCCGATCAGGCCGCCCCACAGGGCTCCCCCGGCCGCGCCCGCGGCGACGGTGTTGACGGCCTGGTGCAGCTTGACCTTGCCGTCCGCGGTCCGCTCGACCACGACGGCGTCCTCCAGTTCGATCAGCTTCTGCTTCTGGAGGTCGGAGAGCAGGTCCCTGACCTTGCCTGCGGTGGCGACGTCGGGGTAAGCGACGGCGATCAGGTTGCTCATGGGATTCCCTTCTCCGGCCGACCATCCGTCGGGCCACGCAGGGGAATCTATCGGGATATCAGTTTTTTGTCCGATTTGTCGGGCGGCGTGTCGTCAGCGACCTGCCCACCGGCCCGCCGCTCGCGGACGGGTCGATCCGGTCGCTGCGCACGGCGAAGCCGATCTCGGCGCCGCCGCCGGGGCGGTTGCGGGCGAACACCCGGCCGCCGTGGCTCTCCGCGACCTCGCGCACGATCGACAGGCCGAGCCCCGATCCGGGCAGGCTGCGGGCGCTGGTCGCCCGGTAGAAGCGGTTGAACACCCGCTCCAGGTCGGCCTCGGCGATGCCGGGTCCCCGGTCGAGCACCGCCACCCGGCCGCCCTCCACCGTCACGAGTATCCGGCCCTCGCCGGTGTCGAACTTCGCGGCGTTCTCGACCAGGTTCGTCACCGCGCGCTGCAGCGCCTGCGGTCGGCCGTTGACCACCGCGTTCCGCGAGGTGACGACGATGTCCCGGCCGGTGCGGCGGCGGGTCAGGTCGGCGACCCGTTCGGCGACCTCGCCCAGGTCGACCTCGACCGGCTCCTCGGCCTCGCGGCGGTCCGCCGCGAGTTCGACCAGCTCATTGACCAGCACGGTCAGCTCACGGGTCTCCGTCTGCAGGTCGTCCAGCAGCGCGCTCCTGGACTCCGGGGGCAGCTGGTCGAGCCGGGGCAGCGCGGCGATGTTGGTCCGCAGCGAGGTCAGCGGGGTGCGCAGCTCGTGGCCTGCGTCCTGGACCAGGCGGCGCTGGTCGTCCTTGGAGCTGGCGAGCCGCCCGAGCATGTCGTCGAACGCCCGGCCGAGCCGTCCGATCTCGTCGAAGCCGCGCCGGGGGACGTCCACGTCCAGGTCCCCGGTGGAGGCCACCTGCTCGGCCGCGCCGGTGAGGCTGACCAGGCGGCCGGTGATCCTCCCCGCCAGCCACCAGCCCACGGCCCCGGCCAGCAGCACGACGGCGGCGGCCAGCAGCGCGATCCGCTCCAGCAGTCCCTGCAGCAGCTGGTCGGCGTCGCTCAGCAGCTCGGAGAGCTGCACCGCGCCGCGTCCGTCGCCCAGCGAGACCGTGACGACGCGGTAGCGCGAGCCGGAGACCTGCTGGATGGCGGAGTGCTGGCCGCCGGCGGTCCTGGCCCTGGCGTAGTCGACGTCCTCGGGGGTGACGTTCAGCAGCGGCGGGGAGGCCGGCCTGGCGACCGCCCCGGTCGGTCCGAGCACCTGGATGTTGATGTCCCCGGACTGGGTGAGCTGGTCGTTCAGGTCCGGGTCGGTCTTGGACGGCACGAAGTCGCCGGGCTGCTGCGGTTTGGCCTTGACCGTGGCGGTCAGCGTGTCCAGCGACTGCTGGAAGTCGGTGGCGTGGTCCCGCCGGATCGCGGTCGCGGCCGAGTCGTAGCCCAGGCCGCCGACCAGCACCGCGACCAGGGCGGCCACCCCGGCGAAGGCCACGGCGAAGCGCACCCGCAGCCCGGAGGCGGGGCGCAGGTGCAGCACACCCGGCAGGTACGACCGGTACGACTGGTATCGACCCACGGCTTACGGCTCGCGCAGGGAGTAACCGACCCCGCGGATCGTGTGGATCAGCGCGGGCGCGTCCGGGTGCTCCAGCTTGCGGCGCAGGTAGCCGATGTAGACCGCGAGGTTCTTGGACCCCGGGCCGAAGTCGTAGCCCCAGATCCGGTCGTAGACGGTGCTGTGGTCCAGCACGATCCCGGCGTTGCGGGCGAGCAGCTCCAGCAGGTCGTACTCGGTGCGGGAGAGGGCGATCTCGGCCCCGGCCCGCCACACCCGGCGCGCGGTGGGGTCGATCCGCAGGTCGCCGACCTCGATCAGGCCGTCCAGCGGCTGGGCGGACTGGGTCGACGGCGGGTCGGCCGGCACCGGGACGGGGGTCGCCCGGCGCAGCAGCGCCCGCAGGCGGGCCAGCAGCTCGTCCGCCTCGAACGGCTTCACCATGTAGTCGTCCGCGCCCGCGTCCAGACCGGCGACCCGGTCGGAGGTCTCGACCCGCGCGGTGAGCATCAGGATCGGGGTGCGGTCGTCCTCCGCCCGCAGCACGCTGCACACCGCCAGGCCGTCGATGCCGGGCATCATCACGTCCAGGACTATGCAGTCCGGACGCTCCCGGTGTATCGCCGCGAGCGCCTGGATGCCGTCGGCCACGGCGGTGACCTGGTAGCCCTCCAGGGTCAGCAGTCGCACCAGGGAATCGCGAATGGCCCGGTCGTCCTCGGCCAGCAGTACTGTCGACGTCACGGCATTGATTCTCTCCGGAGTGAATGAGAGCGCGGTAAGAGCGCCTCCTCATTGTCACCCACGACCGCCGTCGACCGCTCTCACCCTGCGTAGACCGTGAGCACCGCTCCGTCGATGGCGATGCGCCGGCGGCTCCCGTCGAGTTCGCCCCGGCGCAGCGCGGCCAGGCAGCGGCGGAACAGCAGCATCTCCTCACCGTCGAGGACCGCCGCGGCGAGGTGCAGCACCTCGGCGAGGTTGGCGTCGGTGAGCTCGGCCGGAAGTTCGCCGGAGAGCAGCACGACGGATTCACCGCTGCTGCCCCGGGCGACGGCGGTGGTGGGGCTTCCCTTTACGACCAGCACGTGTCCCCCTGGCCTCCGGGGCGGCGTGCGACTCACGGGCCCCTGTCGTTCAGGGGCACGACGCTAGCCGCATATGCGCGCCACGTCGGGGGCGTGCGGCGACATTCGCTCCATCCGGTCAATTCAGGGCAGATCGGGAACCCGAACGGGCAGGCCCGGCGTCCTAGTCGTCCGTTTTCTGACCATCGGTCCGGTCACTCTTGCCCAGCAGGGACTCGACAAGTGCGGCGACATGGCGGCGGTCGTCCATCGAGAGCTTCTGCAGGCTCGCGATCAGGACGTCCACCTCGGGGTCGGTCGACCGGCCCTCACCGGCGGGCGCCGCGGGTCCGGCCGCGTAGAGGTGGATGCCGCAGGCCTCGGCGGCGGCCCGGCGGATGGCGTCCAACGGGAGGTCGAGTCCGCGCGACAGGCCTTCCAGGGTCGCCGGCTGGGGCATCCTGACCAGGCGTTCGCTGGTGGCGAGGTGGTGCACGGTGGAGCGGGGGATGCCGCCGCGGCGTGCCACCTCGCCGTAGGACCAGCCCTGGCGGTCCAACCGCTCTCTCATCAGTTGCTGCAGCGCGTTGGACACCTGGCTGACGCCTCCTGTCACCGCCCCGACTGCGGGCTCCGAGGTGCCGATTCTACGGCGATCACCTTTTCCGGGACCGGCAGGGTCGCCTCACCTGCTCGTTTCTCTCTGTTGCCGGTCCGTTACCGAACGTCGCGCCCAAAACGCTTGCGGGGCGCCGAAAGGGACGACTAGTGTCCAATCTCGTTGGACGAAGCGTCCGACCGGATTGGACAGCACAAGGGGGGGATCCCTTCGCTGCCCGACCGCACTCTGTCCATTCCTCAGGGGGAATCGACCATGCTGAACATCAACGAGCTGGACGCCGAATCGGCCGAGCTGCTCCCCGGCCGCGAGGCCCTGGGCAAGCTGAGCCTCAGCTTCACCAAGACCGTGAACGTCACCAAGCACGTCGCCAACGTGGGCGCGAGCAACACCTCCCTGGCCGGCAACTTCGGCTCCCTGGGCGCGACCGCGCAGTCCCAGGCCTCCCAGAGCATCAGCATCCACCAGTAACCCCCTTCCGATACAGAGAAAGGCACTGCCATGAGCATGGACATGCACGAGCTCGACGCCGAGTCCGCCGAGCTGCTCCCGGGCCGCGAGGCCCTGGGCAAGCTGAAGTTCAGCTTCACCAAGACCGTCAACGTCACCAAGCACGTCGCCAACGTGTCGGCGAGCAACACCTCCAGCGCGGGCAACTTCGGCTCGCTCGGCGCCACGGCGCAGTCCGAGGCCTGCCAGAGCATCAGCATCAGCCAGTAGCCGCACCGCAGTAACGCACCACCGCACCACCGCAGTTGTCGCGACAGGGGTGCGGGCCGCACCTGGGGAGGGGACGGCCCGCACCTGTGGGGAAGAAGACCGGGCAACGGGGGGAAAGGCAGTACAGATGACCGTGACAGCGGATCCGGGGGCACTCGTCCCCGGTCCGGGGGGCTTCGCCACCTCCATCGACCAGTACACCGAGCAGTACGCCCCGTACGACCCGCACCGCGATCCACTCCACGATCCGCACGCACCGCTCCTGGCACCGGCCCCGGTCTTCCCGGTGCCCAGGCTCAGCTCGGGCCTGCGGCTGCACGGCGAGTACCAGGGCTCGGGATTCACCGAACCCAAGTACATCGCACGCAGGGGGGACGGCCAGGTGGTGCAGCTCTCCCGGCTGCTCCACCTGGTCGCGGGCGCGATCGACGGCAGCCGCGACACCGAGCGGATCGCCCACCGGGTCAGCGGGCTGTACGGCCGCGAGGTCAGCGAGGAGAACATCGCCTACCTCGTCGAGCAGAAGCTCACCCCGCTCGGCGTCACCGTCCCCTACGACCAGGAGGGCGACGAGGCGTTCGATGCCCCGCGCTCGGACCTGCTGCTGGCGCTCAAGGGCCACAAGGTGCTGTTCGACCCGCGCCGGGTCAACCGCATCGGACGCTCGCTGGCCTGGCTGCACCGGCCGCTGGTGGTCGCGCTGGTGCTGGCCTCGATGGTCGCCATGGACGTCTGGCTCTTCGGCTTCCACGGGGCGATGACCCCGGTCCTGGAGGTGCTGAACCAGCCGGTGCTGCTGCTGGCCGTGTTCGGGCTGACCGTCGCCTCGCTGGTGTTCCACGAGTTCGGCCATGCCTCGGCCTGCCGCTACGGCGGCGCCAAGCCGGGCTGCATCGGCTGCGGACTGTTCCTGATCTGGCCGTCGATGTACACGGACGTGACCGACGTCTACCGGATCGGCCGCGGCGGGCGGATCAGGACCGACCTCGGCGGGGTCTACTTCAATGTCGTCTTCATGCTGGGCATGGGCGCCTGCTACTTCCTGACCGGCCAGCAGTTCTTCCTCAGCGCCGTCTACCTGGGCCATTTCGAGGTTCTGGAGCAGCTGATGCCGGCCGTCCGGCTGGACGGCTACTACATCCTGGGCGACCTCGCCGGAGTGCCCGACCTCTTCGGCAAGATCAAACCGATTGTGCTGAGCGCGATCCCCGGCCGCCCGGTCCGGCCCGAGGTCGCCGATCTCAAGCGCTCCGCGCGGGTGATCGTCACCGTCTGGGTGCTGACCATGGTGCCGCTGCTGCTCGGCGACCTCGGGTACGCGCTGTGGAACCTGCCGCGGATCCTCACCACCGGCATCCGCTCACTGACGGCGCAGCTCTCCGGGACCGCCTCGGCCCTCGCCGGCGGGCACTTCGCCAGCGGACTGGTCGGCGTGATCGGCAGCCTCATGCTGATCTGTCCGCTCGCGGGGATGGCCTACCTGTCCATCCGGATGGGCGGGCGGCTGCTGCGGACCGCCCTGCGCGGCACCAGCGGCAGCCCGCGGCTGCGGGCCGCCTTCTGCCTGCTGACGATCGCCGGAGTCACCGCCCTGGGCACCGCCTGGGTCGGCGGGATCACCCCCAAGCCGCTGCCGGCGCAGCCCCCGATCGTGCCCGTGCTGCAGCCGGGGGTGCCGACGACCGAACCGCCGACGTCGTCTGCGCCCACCCCCAGGCCCCGGCCCAGCCGGCCCTCGTCCGTCCCGAGCAGCGTCTACCGGCCGACCGGCGCGCCGGCCCCCGAGCCCGGGCTGACACCGTCCGCCTCGGCGGTCGCGCCGACCCAGCCGGCCGGTGCCACGGCCGCCGCGACCACGCCGCGTCCCACCGCGCCGTCGTCCACCTCGGCCTCCGCCAAGACCTCCCCGAGCGGGACTCCCTCGGCCCCTGCCTCGTCTCCCCCGGCGTCGTCCCCGCCGGCGAGCACGCCGCCCGCGAGCACGACCCCGCCGAGCACCGCCGCCACGGGCGCGTGACCGGACGGGCCGCAGGACCACCACACACCACGCATAACCGGAGGAGCAGCACCGTGAACCTCAATCACCACCGCAGAGCCAGGCCCCACAGCGGTCCCGCGCGCAAGGCCGTGCGCGTCGGCCTGCTCGCCACGGCGGGCCTCGCCGTCATCGCCACGGCCACCGGCGCGGAGGCGGCCACCACCGGCGGCGCCCTCCACGGCGTGGCTGTGGCCGACGACAGCGCCCACACCCTCGCCACGCCGGGGCAGTCCAACGAGTTCCACGACTCCTTCACCGTGCACCAGGAGGGGGCGCTGTTCGTCTCCAGCGACCACAACCAGGCCTGGGCGGACTCGGCGGCCTGCACCGCCGCGAAGCCCTGCCGCTCGATCGCGCTGTCCTTCCAGATCGTCACCATGGCCGGGGAGAACATCCGCCTCAACGCGTCGAACGTCAGCAATGCGGCCAACCACGAGTGCGCGGGCTGCCAGACCTTCGCGGGTGCCTGGCAGTTCATCGTCTCCACGCCCAGGCCGTTCACCCTGAGCGCGTCCGCGCAGCGCCAACTGGCGGACATCCACCGGCGGCTGGACGCGCTCGGCAAGTCCACGGCGCCCGTGTCGGTGATCCAGAGCCAGGCGGAGGCGCTCGCCTCCCAGGTCCGGACGGTCCTCACGGCCGCTGCCGCCACCGCCCCCAAGGGCCCGGGCGTCGACGTCCTCGCGCAGATGGCCCCGACCGTCACCATGCACCGGACGGTCTCGGCCTGACACCCCCGCACCGCTCCCGGCCGCAGTAGCCCGGCTGGCAGGTCCGCCCCCGAGCCGGAATCCTGGTCGGGGGCACTGGGCCGACACCGGACGGGGCAGATGAACGGGACCCTGCGGGCGGGAGCGGTGCGGCTGCGCGACGGCCTCGCCACCTCGATGGTCCCGCTCGCGATGCTGATCGCGGTGTCGGTCCTGGACCTCGCGACCGGTCGCGACACGGTGTTCTTCCCGTTCCTCATCCTGTGTCCGGCCCTGGCGGCCGTCAGCGGATCGCCCAGGAGCGTGCTGGTCTTCGGGGTCCTCGTGCTGCCGCTGCGCTACGCCCTCGCGGACTACGACAACCAGGTGGCCTCGGTCGGCGCGGAGTACTTCCAGACCAACACCGGTGTCTTCATCGCCGCCACCGTCATCTGCGCCTGGGTCGCCGTGCTCCGGATCCGGCGGGAACGCATGCTCGCGGCGGTCACCTCGGTCGCCCTGGCCGCCCAGGAGGCGCTGCTGCCGCCACTGCCGGAGCGGGTCGGGAACCTGCGGGTCGGCATGCGGTACTTCGGCGCGGCGGCGGAGGCCCGCATCGGCGGCGACCTCTACGCGGCGGTGGAGACGCCCTACGGCACCCGGGTGCTCATCGGGGACGTGTCGGGAAACGGCCTCGGCGCCGTCCGCACGGCCGCCGTGGTCCTCGGCGGCTACCGGGAGGCCGCCCAGGACGAGCCCGACCTGGTCGGCGTCGCCCGCCGGGTCGAGGCGAGCCTGCGCCGCTCCACCCCCGGGGAGAAGTTCACCACCGCCGTGTTCGTGGAGGTCAGGGAGCACGACCTGGCCCTGCTGCACCGCGGGCATGTGTCACCGATCCGGGTGACCGCCGAGGGGGTCATGGAACTCGACGCCCCCGAGCCGGGGCTGCCCCTGGGCCTCGGCGAGCTGGCGCAGACGGGCACCGAGCACCCGGCCTGCTGGACCGTGCCCTTCGCACCCGGCGACGTCCTGGTGCTGATGACCGACGGCGTGACCGAGGCCCGCGACGCCCACGGCGAGTTCTATCCGCTGGCCGAGCGGGTCCACCAACTGCTCGCCCCCTGGCCGCAGGGCGACCAACGGACCGAACGGGACCTCGACGCCGCCGCGGAACGCATCGGCCGGGACCTGCTCCGCCATGTCGGCGGCGACCGTCTGGACGACGACGCGGTCGTCCTGCTGATCACCAGGGACGATGGTGATGCCGCCTGATGAGAGAAGCACGCCATGTCCGTTCACCGGTCCCCGTCCCTCCCGGCCGCGCTGGCCGAGGGCCCGCTCGTGCTCGACGGGGGGCTGTCCAACCAACTGGCCTCCGCCGGGCACGACCTGTCCGACGAGCTCTGGTCGGCCCGGCTGCTCGCCGACGACCCCGGGGCGATCGTCCGGGCGCACGCCGCCTACTTCGCGGCGGGCGCGCAGGTCGCCATCACCAGCAGCTACCAGGCCACGTTCGAGGGCTTCGCCCGGCGTGGCATCGACCGGACGCAGGCCGCGGCGCTGCTGCGGCGCAGCGTGGAACTCGCCGACCGGGCCCGGACCGAGGCGGTCGAGCGCGGCGCGCAGGGCCCGCTGTGGGTGGCCGCCTCGGTGGGCCCCTACGGGGCGATGCTCGCGGACGGCTCCGAGTACCGGGGCGGCTACGGGCTGAGCGTCGCCGAGTTGACCCGTTTCCACCGGCCGAGGATGGAGGTCCTGGCGGAGGCGGGCGCCGATGTCCTGGCCCTGGAGACGGTGCCGGACGCGGTGGAGGCCGAGGCGCTGCTGCGCGCGCTGGACGGTCTCGGCATCCCGGCCTGGCTCTCCTTCAGCATCTCCGGCGACCGCACCCGGGCCGGGCAGCCGCTTGCGGAGGCCTTCGCCCTGGCCGCGGGCCTGGACCAGGTGCTGGCCGTCGGCGTGAACTGCTGCGACCCGCAGGACGCCGGCCCGGCCGTGGCCCTGGCCGCCGGGACCACCGGAAAGCCCGTGGTGGTCTACCCCAACACCGGTGAGCAGTGGAACGCCGGAACCCGCTCCTGGGAGGGCCCCTCCCACTTCTCCGCAACCCGCGTGCAGAGCTGGGTCGCGTCAGGCGCACGCCTGGCCGGCGGCTGCTGCCGGGTCGGCCCCGCCCAGATCACCGCCGTGGCCGCCGCCCTGCGCCAATGAGACGCTCCCGGGCCTCTGACATTGGGTGGAGCTGAGGGGATTCGAACCCAAAACCGTTACCGTTCTGAGCTGCGAGTTTGCCCGGAAACCGGACGAACGACCCTCGTTCCATCCTGTCTGATCCTGATCGATCCGACTCGATCCCGGAGGTG
>Ga0302314_10000473_pt1 | contig 74819 bp, 67 predicted proteins | sample III_Palsa_N2_3_FD_200533 | JGI IMG/M metagenome (GOLD analysis project Ga0302314, IMG submission 200533) | Peat permafrost microbial communities from Stordalen Mire near Abisko, Sweden - III_Palsa_N2_3 | ecosystem: Environmental > Terrestrial > Soil > Palsa > Peat permafrost | place: Sweden...
CAGGCGGCCGTCGTCCCCGTCGTGAGCGTCCAGGACGACGACGTCCGTGCGCTGCCTGATTCCCTTGGCGTGCGCCTTCACGTTCCAGGTCTCGATATCGAGGGTGATGCCGAGATCCTGCCCGACGACCATGCCGCTGGTGATCACCTCGACGTCGCAGCCCCGGTCGGCGAGCAGCTCGGCGGCGGACGTCGCCTGGTGGAAGCCGAGCTCGTCCACGACGACCACCGTGCCGGCGGCCGCGCGCGTCCCGTCGATGAACTCGCGGACGTCGGCCACCCGCGGGTGATCATGCGACCACCACGGCCGGGCCGGCCGGGCGCCGGTGGCCAGCACCACGGCGTCGGGTGCCTCGTCGAGCAGGAAGCGGGCGGTAACCTCGTGGCCGGTCTTCACGTCCACGCCCAGCCGCGCCGCCTCCGCCGCCAGGTTGCGCACGATGTCACCGAACTCGGCCCGGCTCGGCACGCTCGCTGCGACGTTCACCTGGCCGCCGGTGCGCGGCGATCGCTCGAACAGGGTCACCTGGTGCCCGCGGCCCGCCGCGGTGACCGCGGCCTGCAGGCCGCCGGGCCCGCCGCCCACCACGTAGACCCGCCGCCCACGGCGCCGCGGCGCGGGCAGCGGCACGGACTCCCTGCCGGTGCGCGGGTTCTCGATGCAGCCGAGCCAGCGGTTCAGGCCCATCCGGCCGACGCATTCCTGGTTGCACGACAGGCAGGTGCGGATCCGCGTCGGCTCCCCGGCCCTGGCCTTCGCGGTGAAGTCCGGGTCGGCGATCTGCCCGCGCACGACGCCGACCAGGTCGCACTGCCCGTCGGCGAGCGCGCGGTCGGCCTGCAGCGGGTCCTTGAACCGGCCCACCCCGACGACGGGGAGCGACACCGCGCGCCGGATCGCCGCCGGGATGTACATCGCGTACCCGGGCGGCACCTGCATGCTGGCCTCGATCATGTACAGCGTCGCGGTGGCGACCCCGATCGAGGTGTTGATGTAGTCGACCTTCCCTGTCGCCTCGGCCATCAGCGCAATGGCGACCGCGTCGTCGATCGTGGTCCCGCCCTCGATCAGCTCGTCGCCGCAGATCCGCACGCCGAGCGCACGGCCCGGCCCGATCGCCTCGCGCACCACGTCGACGATTTCCAGCAGCAGCCGGGCCCGGTTCTCCAGCGACCCGCCGTAGCAGTCGCCACGCAGGTTGGTCGCCGGGGACAGGAAACCGCGCACGATCGAGGAGTGCGAGCACTGCAGCTCCACGCCGTCGAACCCGCCCGCCGCGCAGTGCCCGGCCACCAGCCCGTATCCGGCGACGATCTCGCGGATCTCGTGCCGCTCCACCGCCTTGGGCACCTCGCGGAACAACGGGTCGGGCACCGGGCTCGGCGCCCACACCGGCAGCCGCGAGTACATGCCCGACGCCTGGCCGCCGTTGTGGTTGATCTGCGCCAGGATCGGCACGTCGTGGGCGTGCACGGCCTCGGTGATGCGCCGGTAGCCGGGGATCACCCAGGGGTCGAAGCCGTGGATCAGCTTCTCGTACGGCCAGTCGGTCGGGTGCGTCGAGTGCTCCTCGGTGATGATCAGTCCCGCGCCGCCTGCCGCGCGCGCGGCGTAGTAGGCGGCGTGCTGCTCCGACGGCAGCCCGTCGCTGGCGTAGTTCGTCAGGTGCGCCGAGAAGACCACCCGGTTGCGCACCGTCAGCGGCCCGATCCGCAACGGCTCGAACAGGAAGCGGTAGCGGCCGGCGGCACTCATCGGCTCACGGTGGTCACAGCTGTCCCCTGGCCGCGCGCCGTGCCGGTGATGAAGGCGACCCTGCCTTCGAGCTTGCCCGCCATTGCCCTGATCCCTCCTGCGGTGGGTGCCTTCCTGAGCTTCCTGCCTGCCCTCACCTGATTGCCGTCATTTCAGAACGGAGGCCTCGGCCCGCTGCCGTTCCAGTGCCTGATGTCGCGTCGCGCCGATCGCGAGCGCCGCCCTGCGTCCCTCCAGAATCGCCTCGTGCACAGTCCGCGGCGCAACGCAGTCCCCGGCCCGCGGCGTGCCAGGCCGCTGCTGGTAGAGCGCCTCGTCGGGGAGCCGGTGACCGCAGTCGATGAGGACCGCGCAGCCGACGCGGCGCTGCTCGCCGGTCCAGACGTCCTCCAGCAGCGCGGTCTCGCCGGAGACCTCGCGCAGCAGCGCGCGCAGCTCGCGGGTGACGCCCGCCCGCTGCAGCCGCACGTTGGCGTCGGCGAGGTCGCCGGACAGGGACAGCAGGGTGCCGATGATCTGGTCGGGCGCCACGATCGCGACCCGGCGCCCGCGCGCCGCGAGCCACTCGGCGACGGCGACGCCGACCGGGCCGCCGACCGGGTCGTGCACCACGACGGGCCCGTCGGGGAGCTCGGCGCCGGTCAGCGCCGACAGCGCGTCGACGGTCACCCCGGGGTCGAACCTGCTGACCGGCCGCGAGCCCGTCGCCAGGATGATCTCGGAGCCGCGGGCCTGCGCGGCGTCCAGGTCGGCGGCGGTGATCTCGGTGCCGGGGTCGAGTCGCACGCCGAGCCGCCGGCACTCGGCCTCCAGCCAGTCGGCCAGCAGCGCCATCCGCTCCCTGGCCGGCCCGATCGCGGCCGCGCGCAGCGTCCCGCCGAGCTGGCCGGACCGCTCCGCGAGCCGGACCGCGTGCCCGCGCAGCGCCGCGACCCGCGCCGCCTCCAGCCCGGCCGGCCCCCCGCCCACCACGAGCACCTCGCGCCGGATGGTCGCCGAGGCAGCACTGATGGCCGGGCCTCCGGCCGCCCGCGCAGTCAGTTCCGCCGGCGCCAGCGCCGGGCCAGGCTCGGGCGGCTCGACCGGCCGGTCGTGCGTCTCGTGGCCGCTGTGCGGGTCACCGACGCAGGTGACGATGGGGTTGCGGTTGTCGCGCACCCGGCAGGTCTGGTTGCACAGGATGCACGGCCGGATCCGCTCGGCGTGGCCGGCCCGCAGCTTGGCGACCAGGTCCGCGTCCGCGATCTGGGCCCGCGTCATCTCGACCAGGTCGGCGGCGCCGCCGTCTAGCGCGGCCTGGGCCGGCCCGGCGTCGACAACGCTGCCCTGCAGCGCGACGGGCATTGCATGTACTGCGGGCGCGGCCGATGCTGTCGGCTCCGCGGGTGCTGTCGGGTCCTCGGCCGCCGCGGCGCTGACCGCGGCCCGGATCGCCCGGGCCAGCTCCAGGTTGAACATCGGCGGGGTGTGCCCGTCGGGCCGGTAGGCGGCGACGGAGTAGGGCCCGCCGCGGACGACCGTGAGCAGGTCCAGCAGCGGCGCCAGGTCGGCGGCCTGCCCGGCCGCGATCTCGGGGGTGACACCGGCCCACGGTGCTAGCTCGTCACAGCACAGCCGCAGCGCCAGCACGCGCTCAGTCCCGATCGCCGCGCGCACCGCAGCGAGAACCGCGCGGGTCAGCGCCAGCCGGTCGCTGCCATAGCCGTCGGTGCGCTGGTTGGTAAGCCCGGAGTGGAACTGGCGCAACAGCGCCCCTGGGCCGGCGTCGATCTCTACCCCGTCGGCGCCCGCCTCGGCGGCGGCCGCTGCGCCCGCGGCGAAACCCGAGATGACGGCGTCGATCTGCGGCTGCTCCAGCACCATCGGGGTCTCCCGGCTGACCACGTCGGTGAAGCCGGACGGCCCCCACAGCTCGCGCTGGGAGAACGCCGACGAGCCCTGCAGCCCGGTGTGGCCGAGCCCGGCGAGCACCAGCGCGCCGTGGCGGTGACACGCGTCGGCGATCTGCCGCCAGCCGTCCCGGCAGTCCGCCGCGAGCGGCGCGCGCTCGTACGGCCAGTCCGACTCGTGCACCGACGCGACCTCGGTGATGATCACCCCGGCCCCGCCGGCCGCCCGCCGCTGGTAGTAGGCGGCGTGCCGGGCAGACAGCGCCCGCCCGCTGCCCAGGTTGGTCTCGTGCGGCCCGAACATCACCCGCGACGGCGCAGTCCGCCCCGCCAGCGTCACCGGGTCAAGCAGCGATGTCGCCGGGCCGGGCTGCCGCACCTCGCCGCCCCCGGGTCCCATCTCATCGACCGCCGGGGACGAATCCGGCGAGCGGGTCCTCGTCGCAGGCGCGGTCCGGCGGTCGGCGCCCGACCAGCAGGCCGGCGCCGCCCACCGGAGCGGTTACCGGCCGCGGGCCGATCGACACCGGAACCGGGCGCGTCCGGTGCGAGTGATCACCGGACGGGCGCGGGGCCGCTGCGCCGTCGGTACCGGCCAGCGCGGACTCGCCGTGCCCCTTGACGCATTCGGGATCGGGGCCGTCCAGCGGCAGGCCGGTGAAGAACTTGGCGGCCATGCAGCCGCCGCGGCAGGAGTCAAACGCCGAGCAGGACTGGCACGCCCCGCCGGTTTGCGGCCGGCGCAGGTCGGCGAACAGCTCCGACTCGCGCCATACCGAAGCGAACCCGCCCGGCGCGCGGACATTGCCGGCCAGGAAATTGTCGTGGATCGCGAACGGGCAGGCGTACACGTCGCCCACCGGGTCGATCAGGCACACCACCCGTCCGGCGCCGCACAGGTTGAGGCCGGGCAAGGCCTCGCCGTAGCCGGCCAGGTGGAAGAACGAGTCTCCGGTGAGCACCTGCTCGCCGTGGGCCACCAGCCAGTCGTAGAGCTCGCGCTGCTGGCCGGCCGTCGGATGCAGCTCGTCCCACACGTCGGCGCCGCGGCCGGACGGGCGCAGCCTGGTGAGCCGAAGCTGGGCCCCGTAGCGGTCGGCGATCGCCTTGAAGTCGTCCAGCTGGCCGGCGTTCTGCCGGGTGACGACGACCGAGATCTTGAAACCCGCGAAGCCCGCGCCGGCGAGGTTGCGCATCGCGCGCAGCGCGGTCACGTAGGAGCCCTGCCCCCGGACCGCGTCGTTGACCTCGGCCGTCGCGCCGTCGAGGGAGATCTGCACGTCGACGTAGTCGCTCCCGGCCAGCCGGCGGGCCACCGCGGGCGTGATCTTTACCCCGTTGGTGGAGAACTTGACTCCCACGTGATGACCGGTCGCGTAGTCCACGAGTTCCCAGAAGTCGGGCCGGACCGTCGGCTCGCCGCCGCCGATGTTCACGTAGAACACCTGCATCCGCTCCAGCTCGTCGATCACTGCCGTGCACTCGGCGGTGGAAAGCTCGCGCGGATCGCGCCGTCCGGAACTCGACAGGCAGTGCACGCACGCCAGGTTGCAGGCGTAGGTGAGTTCCCAGGTCAGGCAGATCGGGGCGTCAAGCCCGTACTGGAATTGCTGCACCAGCGGGAGCGGGGCCGCGATCACCGGGACAGCCGGGGCGACCGGGACAGCCGGGGTCACCGGGACAGCCGGGGTCACCGGGACAGCCGTGATCGCCGCGGTCACGGGGTAGTCCGCCGGCAGATCATCCGCGATCCGGCGAGCGTGGCGAGGGCGCTGGTGTAAGCAGGCAGGTCAGCCGCCGTTACGCCAGCGAGGCTGCAGGCGGCGCGAGCGCTTGGCTCGCGGTCGAGCGACCTGACGACGGCGAGCAGGGCCGGGCTCTTCAGGAACGACAGCCTGCGGGTGCCGAAGTGGTAGAGCAGCGCGCCGAAGCGCTCAGGGCGCACTGAGACTTGCGGATGCAGCTGCCAGGGGCTATCGAGGTCAAACTCGGCCCGCGAGCCTCCGGCGGCAGGCTCAGTAGACACCGCACATGCCGTCGATCGAGACTTCCTCGACCAGCAGGTCCTGTGTGGTGACCCGGATACCGGGATCCTGGCTAGTGCTGTCGTCCGCCTGAAGGGGCTGGCTGGCCGTCCTGCCGGCGGTAACCTCGGCCGTCCTGCCGGCGGTAACCTCCGCCGTCACGATGTGGTCGCTCATGGCGCTCTCCTGCCTGCAGAGATCCTGGCCGAACATTCCGTCACCACGTGACGAATATTCCGTCATGTTAACGTCACCTAGTGACGTAAGCAAGACGTCGGTCACTGAAATGATGGGGTACCTTCTCGAAGGGGCGAATGCGTGCTCTCCGGCCAGGTTGCTGCGCTCTCCGGCGAGGCTGGGCCGGCGGCCGCTGTTTCCGCTGCGGGGCCTGCGCCTCCCGGCGAGGCGGCACCGGCCGCAGCGCCCAGGCGAGGCCGACCGCCGGGTACCAGCCGGCGCGAGCTGGAGCTGATCGCGCTGCGCCTGTTCACCGAGCAGGGATTCGACAACACCACGATCGACCAGATCTCCACCGAGGCCGGAGTGAACAAGCGGACGTTCTTCCGCTACTTCGGCTCCAAGGCCAGCGTGCTGTGGAGCGAGTTCGACACCGAGGTCAGGACCATCCGAGCGGCGCTCGCCGAGGTGCCCGATGGGGTGCCGATGATGGACGCGATCCGGCGGGCTGTCGTCGCGGCGAATCACTACCGGGCGGAGGACGTGCCCGAGCTGCGCATGCGGATGAATCTGGTCGGCTCGGTGCCCGCCCTGCAGTCAAGCGCCGCGGTCCACTACGACGCGTGGGAGCGGGCGATCAGCGATTTCGCCGCGATCCGCATCGGCCAGCCCGCCGACTCGCTCTACCCGCTCGCCGTCGGGCGCGCGACCCTGGCTGCCTGCCGCGCCGCCTACGACCGCTGGTCCACGCGCGCTGACGCCGACCTGACGTTCTACCTCGACGCGGCGATCACCGCGCTCGCCGCGGGGTTCGAGCCAGCCAGGCTTGGCGCCAGCGCGAAGGTCCTCAGCCAGCACGTCGCCCGCCGCCCCCGGCAGCCACAATCGTGAGGCTCGCGCTGCCAGCGGTACAGCCCGGCCGGTTATCGCGGAAATTAGGGGTGCTGGGGGCCCCTCGGGTCCGCGGTCATGGCCTGCTCGGCCTCAACGGGGAAGTGATCGGCCTCAGCGGAAGACGACTGTCTTGGCGCCGTTGAGTAGTACGCGGTGCTCGGCGTGCCAGCGGACCGCCCGCGCCAGCGCGAGGCACTCGGTGTCCCGCCCCACCGCCATCAGCGCGGTCGGCCCCTGCGAGTGGTCCACCCGCGCGACCTCCTGCTCGATGATCGGCCCTTCGTCGAGGTCGCTGGTCACGTAGTGCGCGGTGGCCCCGATGAGCTTCACGCCCCGGGCGTGCGCCTGCTGATATGGCCGCGAGCCCTTGAAGCCGGGCAGGAAGGAGTGATGGATATTGATCGCCCGGCCCTGCAGCTTCCCGCACAGGCCGTCGGTCAGCACCTGCATGTAGCGGGCGAGGACGACGAAGTCGGCCCGGTAGTGCGTGACCAGGGTGAGGATCTCGGCCTCCTGGCTCGCCCGGTTCTCGTCGGTGACGGGCAGGTGGTGATAGTCGATTCCGTGCGACTGGGTAAGCGGCCGCAAGTCAGGGTGGTTGGAAACGACCGCGACGATGTCGATGCCAAGCTGGCCAGAGCGCTGCCGGTACAGCAGGTCGTTCAGGCAGTGCCCGGCGCGTGATACCAGGATGAGCACGCGCGGCAGGACCGCAGTGTCGTAGAGCTCCCATTCCAGGTGGAGTTCAGCCGCCAGCCCGGCGAAGCTGCTCCGGAGGCTGCTGGCCGGACCGGTTTCGATGGCGGGCCCGGCCGATGGCATCGCCGCAGTCCCGGACGCCGCGGCTGCAGTCCGGGACGGCGCGGCTGCAGTCCCGGACGCCGCGGCTGCGGGCAGGGTGAACTGCACGCGCATGAAGAAACGGCCGGTCGCGGGATCGCCGTACTGCTGGCTCTCGACGATGTTGCCGCCGCGGTCGGCGAGCAGGCCGGACACCGCCGCGACGATGCCAGGCCGGTCGGGGCAGGACAGCGTGAGCACGTGCTCGGTCACTTGGGGCTAATCTCCTCCGGGCTGCGGCTGCCGCCTTGGGCCTGCCGCACGAGTCTGGCGCATGGACCGACGCACGAGGACGTCTCGGTTCCCGGCAGGGCAACGATTCCGCCAGCGTACAAGCCCGCCGAGGGCGACCGGGGAAATGACAAGGCCCCTGCATGAAATGACGAGGCCCCTGCTGAAATGACAAGGCCCCTGCATGTATGAGATGCAGGGGCCTTGCCAGGCCTTTGGCCGCTAGCCTGCCAGTTGCCCGGCTGGCCTGCGGTTACTCGACCATCTGCGTGTCCCGGACACCCGCTTCAGCGCCGATTTCCCGGCTCTTGCCGCGTTCCCGGGGTCGCCCCCGAGGTTCCCGGGGTCGCCCCCGAGGTGGTGTCCGTCTTCGGCAGTGACGTAGTTCTACCGGCCCCGGCCCCGGCGGCACAAGGGCTTTCCGGCCATGATTTCAAGATTTTTTAGCTGTCCACAACATACCCACAGCATCAGCGGGGTTATCCCCTGAAAGCGTGCGTTCTCCACCGGCCCGTCCACAGTTTCGTCCACACCAACTTCGTCCACACCAACGCGGCGCAGTTCTCCACGCGAAGGCGGCCGGGCCGGGTCCGCCAGCCGGGCGAGCGGCGGCGTGATCACGGTGCTCACACGATCTCGCCGAGATGCGGCAGACTGGGCCGCATGGGAGAACTTCACGATCGCCACCGCAACGTCATTCCCGGCTGGGTCGGGCTCTACTACGCCGAGCCGCTCGAGCTCGTCAGCGGCAAGGGCAGCCGGGTCACCGACGCGTCCGGCCGCAGCTACCTCGACTTTTTCTGCGGCATCCTCACCAACATGCTCGGGTACGACCTGCCCGAGGTGCGCGAGGCCGTCGAGCGCCAGCTCGCCACCGGCGTCGTGCACACCTCGACGCTGTACCTGATCCGCAATCAGATCGAGCTGGCGGAGAAGATCGCGGGGCTGTCCGGGATCGAGAACGCCAAGGTGTTCTTCACGAACTCGGGCACCGAGGCCAACGAGACCGCGCTGCTGCTGGCCACCGCCGCCCGCCGGTCAAGCCAGGTGCTAGCGCTGCGCAACAGCTACCACGGCCGCTCTTTCGGCGCGACCGCGATCACCGGTAACGGTGCCTGGAAGAGCTCACAGCTCACTCCGTTCAGCGTGCACTACCTGCACGGAACGGATCGTCATCTGCCTGCCTACGCCGGCCTGTCGGACGCCGCCTATATCACCGCGTGCACCGAAGACCTGCGGCACGTGCTGGCCACGGCCACGGCCGGGGACGTGGCGTGCCTGATCGCCGAGCCGCTGCAGGGCGTCGGCGGGTTCGCGGTGCCGCCGGACGGGCTGTTCGCCGCGTACAAGGAGGTGCTGGACGCCCACGGCATCCTGTTCATCTCCGATGAGGTGCAGACCGCCTGGGGCCGGACCGGCGAGCACTTCTGGGGGATCAGCGCGCACGGGTTCGTGCCCGACATGATGACGTTCGCGAAGGGGCTCGGCAACGGGTTCGCGATCGGCGGCGTGGTCGCCCGGGGCGACCTGATGGATGGCCTGACCGGCAACGGAATCTCGACATTCGGCGGCAACCCGATCGCGACCGCGGCGGCCGGCGCGGCCCTGGACTACGTGCTGTCGCACGACTTGCAGCGCAACGCCGCGACGCTCGGCAAGCTGATCATCGAGGAGCTGCGCGAGGCGGCAGCCCCGCTCGCGGTAGCCGGCGAGGTGAGGGGCAAGGGCCTGATGTTCGCGGTGGACATAGTGGACCCGGTGACCGGCGATCCCAGCCCGGCGCTGGCCGCCCGGATGCTCGAGGAGACCCGCGAGCGCGGCCTGCTGATCGGCAAGGGCGGCCTGTACGGGCACGCGCTGCGGATGGCGCCGCCGCTGACGCTGACCGAGGCCGAGGCCAGGGAGGGCCTGGGCATCCTGGTCGACGCCCTGCGCTCCGTGGACGCGGCGGCGACGCGATGAAGCACACGACGCACTGGATCGACGGGAAGCCCTGGACCGGGGATGCCAGCGCGCGCCGCGGTGACGTCTACAACCCGGCGACCGGGCAGGTCAGCGGGACCGTGGACTTCGCGTCCGCCGTCGAGGTGAACGCGGCGGTCGCGGCGGCCGCCGCGGCGTTCCCGGGCTGGCGGGCGACCTCCCTGGTCAGGCGGGCCGGGGTGATGTTCGCCTTCCGCGAGCTCGTGCGCGCCCGGCAGGCGGACATCGCCATGCTGATCAGCGCCGAGCACGGCAAGGTGGCGTCCGACGCGGCGGGCGAGGTGGCCCGCGGCCTGGAGGTGGTCGAGTTCGCCTGCGGCATACCCCATCTGCTCAAGGGCGGGTACTCGGAGAACGTATCCACCGGGGTCGACGCGTACTCGATCCGCCAGCCGCTCGGAGTCGTGGCGGGCATCACCCCGTTCAATTTCCCCGCGATGGTGCCGATGTGGATGTTCCCGCTGGCCATCGCGTGCGGCAACGCGTTCGTGCTCAAGCCGTCGGAGAAGGATCCGTCGGCCTCGGTGCTGCTCGCCGAGCTGCTGGCCGAGGCTGGCCTGCCGGATGGCGTTTTCAACGTCGTGCAGGGCGGCAAGGTGGCCGTGGACGCCCTGCTGACGCACCCGCAGATCCGCGCGGTCAGCTTCGTGGGATCGACGCCGGTGGCGCGTTACGTCTCTGAGACCGGCACGGCGGCGGGCAAGCGGGTGCAGGCACTCGGCGGCGCGAAGAACCATATGATCGTGCTGCCCGATGCCGACCTTGACCTGGCCGCCGACGCTGCCGTGTCGGCCGGGTTCGGCTCGGCGGGGGAGCGCTGCATGGCGATCTCGGTGCTGGTGGCCGTGGATCCGATCGGCGACGACCTCGTCGCGAAGATCGCCGAGCGGGTGGCGCGGCTTCGGGTCGGGCCCGGCGACGACGAGCGGTCCGAGATGGGACCGCTGGTCACCGCCGCGCACCGGGATAAAGTCGCCTCCTACCTGGAATCGGGCGTGCGCGAGGGCGCGGTGCTCGCGGTCGATGGCCGCGAGCACCCGGTGACCGGCGGCGCGGCCGACGGGTTCTGGCTGGGGCCGAGCGTGCTTGATCACGTGACCCCCCCGATGAGCTGCTACACCGACGAGATCTTCGGCCCGGTGCTTTCGGTCGTGCGGGCATCCGGCTACGACGAGGCGCTGGACGTGGTCAACGGCAGCCCGTACGGCAACGGCACCGCGATCTTCACCAACGACGGGGGAGCGGCTCGCCGGTTCACCAGCGAGGTAGAGGTCGGGATGGTCGGCATCAACGTACCGATCCCGGTGCCGATGGCGTTCTACTCCTTCGGCGGATGGAAGTCGTCGCTGTTCGGCGATACCCACGTGCACGGCACGGAGGGCGTGCACTTCTACACCCGCGGCAAGGCGGTCACCTCCCGCTGGCTGGACCCCAGCCACGGCGGCGTGAACCTCGGCTTCCCGGTGAACCGCTAGTCGCCGTCAGCCGGCACCGTGACTGGTTGGATGGCACCGTGACTGGTTGGATGGCCGCGTGCGGATCGCTACCTGGAACGTGAACTCGGTGCTGGCCCGGCTGCCCCGGCTGGTGGAGTGGCTAGAGCAGACCGGCCCCGACGTGGTGTGCCTGCAGGAGACGAAGGTCAGCGCCGACGCCTTCCCTGTCGACGCCGTCGCACCACTCGGCTACGCCGTGGCCCAGCACGGCGAGGGGCGCTGGAACGGCGTCGCCGTGCTGTCCCGGCTGGGCCTGGCTGACGTTGCCCGCGGCCTGCCTGCCGACCCGGGCTTCCCCGGCCCGCAGACGCTTGAGGCGCGCACCGTCGCCGCCACCTGCGGACCGGTGCGGGTGCGGTCGGTGTACGTGCCCAACGGACGCACTCCGGATGACCCGCACTACGGCTACAAGCTCCGCTGGCTTGCCGCCTTGCAAGCCGGGCTCGCCGCCGACGCCGAGGGTATTCTGCCGTTCGCGCTCATGGGTGACTTCAACGTTGCCCCGACAGACGCTGATGTATGGGACCCGGCCGCGTTCGCAGGTTCCACCCACGTCACGCCGGCCGAGCGCGCGGCGCTGGCCGGCCTGCGGCAGACGGGGCTGACCGACGTCGTCCCCCGCATCGCCAAGGGCTCGCACCCGTACACGTACTGGGACTACCGGGCCGGAGCGTTCCACAAGGACATGGGCATGCGCATCGATCTGGTCTACGCTAACGCCGCCATGACCGGCTCCGTATCGGACGCCTGGGTCGACCGCGAGGCCAGGAAAGGCAAGGGACCGAGCGACCACGCCCCGGTCATCGTCGATCTCGACCGCTGACCTCTGCTTGCGACCGTATCCAGCTCGCGGCTCCGGCTGACGGGCCGTTCGCTGCAGCCTGGCGGGCCGGCCCCTGCAGCCTGGCGGGCCGGCCCCTGCAGCCTGGCGGGCCGGCCCCTGCAGCCTGGCGGCGTGAACCTCGGCTTTCCGGTGAACCGCTAGCGCTGGGACTGTCAGCTGCGGGCGTAGTTGCTGGCCCCGTACCAGTCCACGATGACCACCGGCTCGTCTCCCACCACCCAGGCGTCGTGGCCCTCGGGCAGCGCTGTGACGTCACCGGGGCGCGCGTCGAACTCCACGCCGTCAGCCATCACGATGTGCAACGTTCCCTGCACGTGATACTGGAAATGGGGCGCTTCGCACAGGTCCGTGCCGGCCAGCGGCTTGACGTGCTCAGACCAGCGCCAGCCAGGCTGAAGGGTAAGCCGGCCGATCTCGCCGCCGCCGACCCGTACCAGGTGCAGGGCACCGCGCTCGAAGGTGCGGGTCTCGTCGGGCGTGTCCAGGCTCTTCTGCTCTGCTTTACCGGTGGTCATGACGGGTCTCCTTGCGTAAAAGCTGTCCGAGATTTCGGAGGGGCTGTCTGAGCCCTGGTGCTGAGCCTGGCCGGCGGTGCTTGCAGTGACCTTGCAGTAGCCCATCTGGGGGCCGGCGCCGCAGTAACCCATCTGGCGGCCGGCGCCGCAGCGGGGTTTGATACCTGCATGAAGTCACTGGCCGTGCGGGTACTCGGTGATTTCGCCGTGGACGGGGTCGAGCCGCACGCGCTCGGCAGCCGGAAGGCGCGGCTGGCGCTGCAGCTGCTGGCCCTGGCGGAGGGGCGGGTGGTCCCATCCGACGTGCTGATCGACGCTCTTTGGGCCGGCGCCCAGCCCGCCCGGCCCGATGATCAGATCGCCGTGCTGATGAGCCGGCTTCGCTCGGTGCTTGGCCGCGACCGGATCGAGCGCCGGAACAGCGGCTACCTGCTGCGCTGCGACTGGCTCGACGCGACCGAGCTGGCCGTGCTTGCCGGTGAGGTGGAGCGCCGGCGTGGCGCGGGCAACCTGGTAGGCGCGGCCGCCGCCGCACGGGTCGCCCTCGCGCTGGTTCGCGGCGCCGGGCCGGTGCCAGCTCCTGGCGAGTGGGCCCGGTTGCGGAACGCTGACCTGGAGCTGCTGATCAGCGGTGCCCGCCGGGCGGCGGCCGCGGCGCTGCTGGAAGCCGGCGACTGGATGGCTGCCGCTGATGCCGCCACAGCGGCGCTGGAACGCGACCCGTTAGATGAGGCGGCGCTGCGCGTGCTGCTGCGCGCCTACGTCATGGGCGGCCGGGTCGGGGCGGCGCTCGCCGCCTACGCCAGCGCCCGCGAGCGCCTGGCCGACGAGCTGGGAACCGATCCCTCTCCGGAGACCACCGCGCTGCATACCGCCATCCTGCGCGGCGAGCTCGCCGTGCCCGCGCCGCGGCCCGTCCCCGACACGATCGGCCTCGTAGGCCGTGACAGCGAGCTGGCGTACCTCGATGCGGTCGCCCTGCGTGCATCCGGCGGATCCGGCCAGGTTGTCGTCATCGACGGGGAAGCGGGGATCGGGAAGACCAGCCTGCTGCGCACCTGGGCCGGCCGGCGCGCCGCCGCCGGAGACACGGTGCTGATGGCGTCGTGCGGGCAGCTTGACCGGGCCCTGCCGCTCGACGCGGTGCTCGGCGCGCTGACCGCGCTGCTGCGGCGGCTCGGTCCCGAGGTGACCGCGGGCCTGCTGGGCCTCGATGCGGCGATACTCGCGCCGCTGCTCGGGCCGTTGCCCGGCCCGCGCCCGCCGCCAGTGCTGGCGGACAGCGCACTCGGCCCGGCGGTGCTGTACGCGGCCGTGACGCGAGTGCTGGGCCGCCTCGCCGACCGGGGGCCGCTGGTGGTGGTGATCGATGACGCGCACCTGGCCGGGCCGGCCCTGCCGGGCTGGGTGCGCTTCGTGCGTCGCGAGGGACTCGCCGCGGTGATGGTCGCGGCCGTCCGGCCAGGCGAAGCGGAGCCGCTGCCGGCCACCGCGTTCATTCACCTGGATGTGCTCGGCCGCGCCGCGGCCGCCGAGCTGGTCGGGCCGGCCCGCGTCGATGAGCTGTACGCGCGGTCCCGGGGGCACCCGCTGTTCCTCGCCGAGCTTGCGCAGCAGGCGGCTGGCGCGCCCTTGCCCGCATCGCTGGTCGAGTCCGTGTCCGCGCGGTGCGACGAGCTGGGACCGGCCGGGGCGATGCTCCGCACCGCTGCCGTGATCGGCCAGGAGCTGGATATTGACCTGCTCGCGGCGGTGCTCGGCCGCGGTGTCGTCGAACTGCTCGACGACGCCGAGATGGCCGCCGCCAAGACGCTGCTGGCCGATGAGGACGGGACGTTCAGGTTCCGGCATGAGCTGGTGCGGGACGCGCTGGCCGCCAGCGCCACGGCGGGAAGAGCCGCCTTGCTGCACCGGCAGGCCGGCCGGGTGCTGTCCCAGCGGCCGGCCTCCGATCCCGTGCTGGTCGCCTATCATGCGCGCCTTGGCGGTGACCTCCTGCTGGCCTCTCGCGCCTTGCGCGACGCGGCAGAGCGGGCAGCTGAGCGCTTCGACCATGCAGCCGCCGAGGCGCTGCTGGACGATGCCCTGCGGCTGCACCCCGATCCCGAAGGGTGGCTGGCGCGGGCACGGGTCCGTACCCGCCGCGGGCGCTACCGCGAGGCGCTGCAGGATGCCGAGCTCGCCGCGGCCGCCGGGCCCGCCGCCCTGGAGGCTGCCGCATGGGCGTCCTATTTCGACCGCCGCTTCACGCAGGCTGCCCAGTTCGCGGACGACGGCGCGCTCGCCGCGGCCGACCCGGCGGCCCGGGCACGGTGCCTGGCGGCCGGCGGCCGCACGCACCACGCCGCTGGCGATCTGGCCCGGGCCGAGCTGATGCTCAGCGAGGCATTCTCGCTCGCCGAGGGCCCGGATCGGGTGACCGCCGCCGCGTGGCTCGGGGTGCTCCGGGCTCATCAGAGCAGGATGGCCGAAGCGCACTCGCTCTTGCGTCCGGCGGCCCGCGGCCAGGTCGGGGTGGAGCACACGTCGGCCACCTTGCACTCGCTGCTGTTCACCGGGCACGCCTACGCGCTGGCCGGCCATCCGGCACTTGCCCTGGACGCGCTGGACCACTACACGGTCGAGGTGGAGCGCCGCCAGGTGCCGCGATTCGCGGGCCGCGCGGTGAACTTCGCGGGCTGGGTGCTGCGCAACCTGGGCGCCTGGCAGGAGGCGCTTGATCATCACCAAGAGGCGCTGGAGGTATCGCTGCGCCAGGGGACCGCGGAGGTGACCATCGCCGCGCTGGAGGACCTCGCGGAGCAGTGCCTGGACATCGGGGACGCCGATGGTGCGGATTCGCGGCTCGCGGAGGCCCGGGCACTGCTGCGCGGCGACCTGGTCTTCGGATGGCGGCTGGAACTCAAGCACCTGCTCGTCACCGGGCGCCTGGCGCTGGCGCGCGGGGAGGCAGAGCCGGCGCTGGCTGCCGCCAGCGAGCTGGAGACTCGCGCGACCGCGCTGGGGGTGCCGCGTTATGTCAGCGTCGCCCGCCTGCTGGGGCACCGGGCGAACCGGGCCCTTGGCCTGCCAGTGGAACTCAGCGCCGTGGCCGCGGACCTGGATCTGCTCGACGGCTGCGTGGCCATCGAGGCGTGGTGGTGGACCGGCGACGTGGCTGCTGATTTCGCCAGCGCCAGCTGGCTGGACCGGGCCATGGAGCGTGCCGACCAGCTTGCCCGCAATGCCGGGAGTCATGCCGACGGCCTGCGATCGGCAGCGCAGCAGCGCCTGCGCGTATGGCGGGATGCCGTCGGCTGAGCGGGTGACTCTCGGCGGGCCGCCCTCGGCGGGCCGCCCTCAGCGGGCAGCCCTCAGCCGCCGGTCAGCACCACCATGGGCACCACCAGGGGCTCGCAGCCGACGACAGCGCGCTCGGCCGCGTACCGCGCGGCGGCCCTGCGTGGCGCGTCCAGTGACCGGACGAACGCCGCGATGTTGGCCATGCCCAGCCGCCACGATGCCAGCTGCGCCGCAGTGGAAAGCCCGGTCGCGACGACAATCGTGCGCACCTGCACGTCCCTGAAGCCGGCCGCCGCGGCGCGCTGAGCGAGCAGCGCAGGATCACCCGCTTGCGGCTCACCCTGGCTCTTGAGTGCCACATGCCACGCCGGGGGCCGGTACCCGAACGGGCGGAGCGCGTCATCCACGGCCGCCTTGGCGGGGTGCGTCCAGCCCGGCGCGAACGCGCTGGCGGCGATTGCCCGGCCGACTCGCCGCGCCTCGGCGAGGCCAGCGCCGATGCTGCCAAGGTGGCTGAGGCAGAAGGCGGCGACGACAAGGTCGAAGCTGCCATCCCGGAAGGGCAGCGCCGCCGCGTCGGCGGCCAGCGGATGCAGCGGCGCCGGGCAGCGGCGCAGCATGCCGGCGGCCAGGTCCACGGCCACCACCTGGCACGCCCCGGACGCCCGCGCGGCCAGGCCCGCAGCCCCGGTGCCCGCGCCGAGGTCCAGCACCCGGCTTCCGGCCAGCGGCACGGCAGCGGATGCCACCAGGGCGCCGGCCAGCGGCGCGTACATCAGCGCCGGACCGTCGGCCCATCCGGCGGCGGCGCTCTCGTAGGCCATCCGCACGTCCGCGGTCAGCGGATCCGTCACGTCCGCGGTCAGCGGATCAGCGCTGCCGCCGCCACCGCCCTGGTCTCCCACCATCTGAGTTCCTCGTCGTAGCCGCCGAGTGCCTTCTCCCAGCCGAACTGCACCATGGCACCCAGCAGCGCCAGCGCTAGCTGACGTTCCCACCACGGCTCGGTATCGATGCCGCACGCCTCGAGCGCGTTGCGGTAAACCCCGATCGAGGTCTCCTTTGACTGCGGGAGACGGCGGCAGTTGATCGCGAGGTACCAGGCCAGGTCGCTGGCCGCCGCGCCGTGACCGGGCTGTTCCCAGTCGAGGATGACCGTCCGCCCCGCGTCGTCGGTGCCGAGATTGTCGAGTTTCCAGTTGCTGTGCACGAAGGTGTGCGGCGTGCTGGCCAGGGCCTCCACCAGCGGGCCCGGGTCGAGCGCGAGCGGGGTCACCACGGCCGCGGCGGCCGGCGCCACCTGTGCCAGCAGCGGCCAGCCCTTGGCAACCAGCTGCGGCACCAGGTGCGCGGACCCGATGGCTGCCTCCGCCTGTGCCGTCCAGGGCGACAGCTCCAGGTAGCGATGCATCGCGGGGACGACGTCGAACTCGCTACCGCAGTCCCAGAACGAGGCGTGCAGGGCCGCCATGTGCCGCAGGAACCGCAGGTGCTGCTCGAGCGCGATCGGCGCATCGGTGACCGGCACGAGCCACGGGGTCACGTCGCGCATCAGCAGCGCGCAGCCCCCCGAGGGGGCCGGGCCAGCCCGGTCTTCCCGGGCGGCCCCGACGATCGGCTGGTTGAAACAGCCAGGGAGACGGGCGAGGATCCCCCGCTCCCAGAGCGCGAGCGGCGCGCCCCGCAGGCAGCCGGAAGCGCGCATGGTCCAGTCCTCGGCCAGGTCAAGGTGCTTGAGCATGTAGCGCTGCCCGCCGATCACCACCCGCTCCAGGCTGGCCCCGGATTTGCCCGGCGCCTCCGCGAGCGGTGACCGCTCAGTCGCCCCGGCGATCAGTTCGGCCACGTCACCGTACATCTGGGGCAGGCCGGACATCTGCGGCAGGCCGGACATCTGCGGCAGGCCGGACGTCTGCGGCGCGCCGGCGGGCGGGGACTCACGCATCAGCGGCCTCCATCTCGGCGAGCAGCGCAGCGGGCCAGCGGCCGCCGCAGAAGACCGTGTCGGCAACGATCAGGTCGTCGCGCACCGTGAGCAGATGCAGGTGATGGCCCGCGTGCGGTACGTCGTTCTCGGTCCAGCTGAGCGTGTACTCGACCACCTCGCTTGGCCCGCCCCCGAGCGGATAGCGGCGCAGCTCGTCGAAGTGGCCAGGGTCGGCGAACCAGCGGGCGTATTCGGCCCGGATCGCGTCCGGGCCGGCCGCATGCAGCCGCCAGTTCGGCACGGTGGCGTCGAGCGTCGCGTCCGCGCTCCACACCTCGCAGGCGGGGATCGCCGCGTTCTCGATCGCGTACAGGAACTTGTCGATCACCGGTGTGCTTGCCATAGCTGCCTCCTGTGGGTCGGATTCACGGCCATCGTGGATCCGGAGACTTGCAGCCAGGTTGCAGCCGTCGCGGGACTACAAGCCGGCAAACGCCTCCTCCAGAACCGACAGGCCCTCGTCCAGCAGCGGCTCGCCGATCACCATCGGCGGCAGCAGGCGCAGCACGTTGCCGAACGTCCCGCAGGTGAGCACCAGCAGCCCGGCCTGATGACATGCCGTAGCGACCTTGGCGGCCGCGGCCGCGTCCGGCTCGATCCCGCCCGGCTTCACCAGCTCCACCGCCAGCATCGCGCCGCGGCCGCGCACGTCGCCGATCGCGGGGCTGGCCGCCGCCAGCGCGCGCAGCCTCGGCAGCATGATCTCGCCGATCCGGCGCGCCCTGCCCGGCAGGTCGTCCTTCTCCATGGTCTCGAGCGCGCCGAGCGCCGCCGCGCAGGCGATTGGGTTGCCGCCGTAGGTGCCGCCGAGCCCGCCGGCATGCACGGCGTCCATCAGCTCGGCCCGGCCGGTGACGCCGGCCAGCGGCAGCCCGCCGGCGATCCCCTTGGCCGTGGTGACCAGGTCAGGCACGACCGACTCATGATCACAAGCGAACCAGTCGCCGGTGCGGCACATCCCGCTCTGGATCTCATCAGCGATCAGCACGATGCCGTTGGCCCGGCAGAACTCGGCGAGCCCCGGCAGGAACCCGTCCGGCGGAACGATAAACCCGCCCTCGCCCTGGATCGGCTCGATCAGCACCGCGGCGGTGTTGTCCTCGCCGACCTGGGTGTGGATCAGGCTCTTCACCACGTCCAGCGCCTCGGCCTCGCAGCGGGCCGGCCCGCCGGGCCAGCGCAGCGGGTAGGCCATCGGCACCCGGTACACCTCGCCGGCGAACGGGCCGAACCGGTGCTTGTACGGCATGTTCTTGGCGGTCAGGGCCATGGTCAGGTTGGTACGGCCGTGGTAAGCGTGGTCGAACACCACCACGGCAGGCCGGCCGGTGGCATACCGGGCGATCTTGACGGCGTTCTCCACCGCCTCGGCGCCGGAGTTGAACAGCGCCGAGCGCTTCTCGTGATCACCGGGGGTCAGCCGGTTCAGCTCCTCGCAGACCTCGACGTACTCCTGGTACGGCGCGACCATGAAGCAGGTATGGGTGAAGCGCGCCACCTGCTCGGTGACCCGCTGCACCACCCGCTCCGCGCTGTTGCCGACGCCGGTCACGGCGATTCCCGACCCGAAATCGATCAGCGAATTGCCGTCCACGTCCACGATCACCCCCCCTCCGGCGGCGGTGACGAAGACCGGCAGGACATGGCTCAGCCCGCGCGCGACACTGCGCTGGCGTCGCTCCAGCAGCTCCCGCGACGCGGGCCCGGGAATCTCGGTGACGAGGCGGCGCTGCTGGGCGAGGCCCGGGCCGCCGGATGAGGCTTGTACGGTCATAGAGCTGACGATAAGGCACTAACCCTCAAGAATGCAGAACGGAATTCTTCCCGCCCGTCACCTGCCCAGGAGGATCGAGCGGTGCGTACTGACGAAGGCCTCTTCGCCGGCCTGTTCGGCCGCGGCGGCGTCGACACCGGGGATGCGGCATGGCTACGGGCGATGCTCGACACCGAGGCGGCGCTCGCCCGGGCGCTCGAACGGGCCGGCCTGGCGGCTGCCGGAGCGGGCGCTGCCGTCACCGCGGCCGCTGCCGGCGGCGGCTTTGACGCCGGTGAGCTCGGCAGGCAGGCCGTGCTCACCGGCAACCCGGTGCCGCCGCTGGTCCGGGCGCTGATCGGCGCCGTGCCCGGCTGGGCAGCCGGCGCGGTGCACTGCGGCGCGACCAGCCAGGACATCCTGGACACCGCGATGATGCTGCTGGCGAAACGCGCAGCCGCCGTGGTGCTGTCCGACCTGGCCGCCACCGCGGCGGCGGCCGCCGGGCTCGCCGAAGCGCACCGCAGCACGATCATGGTCGGCCGGACGCTGCTGCAGCAGGCGGTTCCCGTCACCTTCGGGCTGGTCGCGGCCGGCTGGCTGACCGGCGTCGACGAGGCCGCCCGCGGCCTGTCCCGGGTCGCCGGGCAGCGCCTCGCCGTGCAGTTCGGCGGCGCCGCGGGCACCCTGGCCGCGCTCGGCGAGGCGGGGCCGCGGGTGGCCGCGCTGCTGGCCGGCGAGCTCGGCCTGGCGCTTCCGGTCGTGCCCTGGCACACCGAACGGCTGCGGATCCTGGAGCTGGCATCCGCCGCCGCCGGGGTGACGGGAGTACTCGGCAAGATCGCCAGGGACGTCACCCTGCTGGCCCAGTCCGAGGTCGCCGAGGTCAGCGAGGGCGGCACCGGCCGCGGCGGCTCGTCCGCCATGCCGCACAAGCGCAACCCGGTCGCGTCGGTGCTCATCGTCGGCTGCGCCCGGCGGGTCCCCGGCCTGCTCGCCACGCTGGCCGCGGCGGCCGAGCAGGAGCACCAGCGCGCGGCGGGAGCCTGGCACGCGGAATGGGAGACCCTCGCTGACCTGCTCAGGCTGACCGGCTCGGCGGCGTCGTGGGCCGCCGAGCTGCTGGCCGGGCTGGTGGTGGACGGGCAGCGGATGCGGGCGAACCTGGACGCGGCGGGCGGATTCCCGATGGCCGAGCAGGTGGCCGGGCTGCTGGCCCCGGCCCTCGGCCCGGTGGCAGCGCATGACCTGGTCGCGGCCGCGGCCGCCGGTGCTGCCGCCCGCGGTGTCTCGCTCGGCGACGCGCTGCGGACGGGCGAGGCGGCCGGGAAGCTCGCGGCCGCTGGCGTCACTCAGGACCAGCTCGATGCCGCCCTGGATCCGGCCGGCTACCTCGGCGCGGCGGGCGCGTTCACCGATGCCGCCCTCGCCGCGCACCGCGATATCGCCGCCCGCCGGGGTTCCTGAACCTGCTCGACGTGGTCTGCCGCTGCCGCCGGTCAGTCGCCGTTGCCGCCAGCCCGGAATCCGCTGGCGGGGTTAACGCCCTAGCCACCTCGCTTGGCCGTAGGATCCGGTTCGATGAGGTCCCCGACCGATCCAGCCGCCAGCTCGCTGCCCGAGCCCGGTGTGATGGCCCAGCCTGACCCCGATGCGGCTGAGCTGCGGGCCCGGCTGGTGCCCCCGATGCCAGGCTCGGTGTTCTGGGGCTGGGCTGGCCCGCTGCTGGTGACGGCGTTCGGCGCGGTCCTGCGCTTCAGCCGGCTGGGCGTGCCGCGCGCGGTGGTGTTCGACGAGACCTATTACGTCCCTGACGCGTACGGGATCCTGCGGCATGGCGTGGAGATCAACCACGTCAAGAACATCAACGCGCTGCTTGTGCAGGGCAGCACGCACATCCTGCTCGGCCCTCAGGGCCAGGGCGAGTACGTAGCGCATCCGCCGCTGGGCAAGATCATGATCGCGGCGGGGGAGTGGCTGTTCGGGCTCACGCCGTTCGGCTGGCGGTTCTCCGTCGCGGTCATCGGCTCGGTGGCCATCTTGATGACGGCGCGGATCGCGCGCCGGATGACCCGCTCGACGCTGCTCGGCTGCGTGGCCGGCCTGCTGCTGTCCCTGGACGGGCTTGAGTTCGTGCTGAGCCGGACCGCGATCCTCGACATCTTCGTGATGTTCTGGGTGCTGGCGGCGTTCGGGCTGATCGTGATCGACCGGGACCGGACAAGAGCACGCCTGGCCGCCGCGATTTCCCAGGGTGACGGCGGCGGGCGGCCCGGGGTCCGCTGGCTGCTGGTGCTGGCGGGGGTCTGCCTGGGCGCCGCCTGCGCGTGCAAGTGGAACGGCGTCTGGTACATCCCGGTGTTCGCCGGCCTGGTCATCGGGTGGGATCTGGGCGCGCGCCGCGCCGCGGGGCTCGGCGGCCGGCTGCGCAGCGTGCTGCGCGGCGACGGGCCATGGCTGCCAGTCTGGTTCGTGCTCGCCCCCGCCGTGGCCTACATCGCGTCCTGGAGCGGCTGGTTCGCCACCAGCTACGGCTACGACCGCAACGGCGCGGCCCTGAACGGCGGCACCCCGGCCTCGACCCTCGTGGCGTGGCTGCAGTACAACAAGTCCATGCTCGGCTTCGGCCTGGGCCTCAAGACGTACCAGACGTACGAGTCGAACCCGCTCGGCTGGCTGGTCCTGGCCCGGCCGATTTCGTTCTTCTACGCGACGCCGAAAACCTGCGGCGCCAGCAGTTGCTCCCAGGAGGTGCTCGCGATCGGCACCCCGCTGATCTGGTGGGGGGCCACCGCCGCGCTGCTGTTCTGCCTGGCCTGGTGGCTGACCCGCCGGGACTGGCGCGCGGGCGCCGTGCTGATCGCGGTCGCGGCGGGCTGGCTGCCGTGGATCTGGTTCTACCTGCACGACCACCGTACCGAGTTCTACTACTACGCCGTGGTCTTCGACCCGTTCCTGGTTATCGCCATCACCTTGTGCCTCGGCCTGATCATCGGCCCGGCCCGGGCGGGGCCGGGCCGCCGGGCCATGGGCGGCGTCATCACCGGTGCCTACCTGCTCGCCGTGCTGGCAAACTTCGCCTACCTCTACCCGGTCCTCGCGGCGAGGATCCTTCCCTACAGCTCCTGGCTCTCCCGGATGTGGCTGCACAGCTGGATCTAGGCGCAGCGGAGACTACTGCGCGGGAAGCTCTGGCCAGATCAGCTCGCGGAGCTGGCGGTCGAGGTCGATGGAGTCGGTCTCGTGCCCCGCGGCGATGACAGCAAAGGTCCGCTGCACGAAGGCCGTGATCGCTCTGAGCGGCGCCTCGAAGTGCGCGTGGCCCGACGGGGACGTCAGGACGATGTTGAGCACATCGCGGTCCACCCTGTTGCCTGGGCTTATCCGGACGTCGCCCTCGCCGGCCCGCTCCTGCAGGCCAGCCGCCAGCAGGTCCCTCGCGAAGATCCACTCCACCGGCTCGTCGGTGCACACGTCGAACGCCATGCGGATGGCGAACGGGTCGTCAGGGCTGTAGTACAGGCTTGCCGTCAGGGGGACTGCTCCGCGCCCGGCAACCAGCAGCCGCAGTCCGACCTCGGCCGATAGGGTAGCGCTGCTGTTGGCGCGGTCGCTTGTGTTCATGTGACTACTTTCCGGCGTCGCGGTAGCAGGTTCGCTTGCAGCCCGGGTGCAGGCGGGTTGCAGCTGCCGGGCAGTGTTTCCCTGGTGAGGCCAGGAGAGCCGGAAGCGCCAAGGGACGGCAAGGGAGCGGCAGGAGCAGCGGATGGTCGATGCGGGCGGCGGCAGCGAGGCGGCCGACGGGGCGAGCGCTGAGCGGGGGATGGCGGTCCGGCGGCAGGTTCTCGGCGACGAGTACGTCGACCGGGCCGCGGCGGGCGCGACCGGGTTCACCGCGCCGTTCCAGGACCTGATCACCCGCTACGCCTGGGGCGAGATCTGGTCGCGGCCGGGCCTGACCCGCGCCGAGCGCAGCATGATCACGCTCACCGCCCTGGCCGCGCTCCGCCAGGAGGAGGAACTGGCCCTGCACGTGCGGGCCGCGCTGCGGAACGGCCTGACAGCGGAGCAGATCCAGGAGGTCCTGCTGCAGGTCGCGATCTACGCTGGGGTTCCGGCCGCCAACCGGGCCTTTGCCGTCGCGCAGCGGGTCCTCGCTGAGGCAGCCGGCAGCGCGGACAATCCGTAGTCCGAACAGGTGTGCACTCCGCGGCCAAATGTAGATATCGTTTCGGTAAAGGCGGCGAGAGGGCGGGAGAGACGTGGCGGAGATCGTGTCGCTTGCCGAGGCCGTCGAGGGTGCCATCCACGACGGCGACACTGTCGCGATGGAGGGCTTCACGCACCTCATCCCGCACGCCGCCGGCCATGAGGTCATCCGCCAGCGGCGGCGTGATCTCACCCTGGTCAGGATGACTCCCGACGTGATCTACGACCAGATGATCGGGGCCGGCTGCGCGCGCAAGCTGGTCTTCTCCTGGGGCGGCAACCCGGGCGTCGGATCCCTGCACCGGTTCAGGGACGCCGTGCAGCAAGGCTGGCCGTGCCCGCTCGAGCTGGAGGAGCACAGTCACGCCGGCATGGCCAACCGTTACGTGGCCGGTGCCTCGGGCCTGCCGTTCGCCGTGCTGCGCGGGTACAGCGGCACCAGCCTGGTCCTGCATACGCCGAACATCGCCGAGATCGCCTGCCCGTTCACCGGCGAGACGCTGACCGCGGTGGCCGCGCTCAGGCCCGACGTGACGGTCATCCACGCGCAGCGCGCGGACCGCGCGGGGAACGTCCAGTTCTGGGGGATCACCGGCGTGCAGAAGGAGGCCGTGCTCGCGGCCAGGCGGTCGGTCGTCACCGTCGAGGAGATCGTCGACGTGCTCGACCCTCGGCCGGGCGCCGTCGTGCTGCCGACCTGGACGGTCAGCTACGTGGCGCTGGTGCCGGGCGGCGCGCATCCCTCCTACGCGCTGGGCTACTCCGCCCGCGACAACGACTTCTACGTGGCCTGGGACCCGATCAGCCGGGACCGGGAGCGGTTCAGCCAGTGGCTCGACGAGCATGTCTTCCAGCCCGATCCGGCACCGGGCGGGCGAGGAGGCGGGCGGTGACCGCCGGTTACACCGCTGACGAGATGATGGCCGTGACCGCCGCGCGCGCGCTCAGTGACGGGATGACCTGCTTCGTCGGCATCGGCCTGCCCAGCGAGGCGGCGAACCTCGCGAAGGCGACCCATGCCCCTGGCCTCGTCCTGATCTACGAGTCAGGCACGATCGGCGCCAAGCCCGGCACGCTGCCGCTGTCGATCGGCGACGGCATCCTGGCCGAGACCGCGGACACCGTGGTCAGCGTGCCAGAGATCTTCAACTACTGGCTGCAGCCCGGCCGGATCGACGTGGGATTCCTCGGCGCCGCCCAGATCGACAAGTTCGCCAACATCAACACCACCGTCATCGGCCAGGACTACACCGACCCGAAGGTCCGGCTGCCCGGGGCCGGCGGCGCGCCGGAGATCGCCGCGTCCTGCCGGCAGGTCGTCGTGGTGGTGCGCCAAAGCCTGCGGGCGTTCGTCGAGCGGGTCGACTTCGTGACCTCGGTCGGATTCGGCGACGGTCCCGGCTGCCGCGAGCGGCTCGGGCTGACCGGCGCCGGCCCAAGGAAGATCATCACCGATCTCGGCGTCCTCGAGCCGGACCCGGTGACCTTCGAGCTGACGCTGACGGGAGTCTGCCCCGGAGTATCCGTTCCGAATGTGCGGGCAGCAACGGGCTGGGACCTGTCCGTTTCCGCGAGCCTGCGGGAGCTCCCGCCGCCGGCCGCGGCCGAGCTCGCCGCGTTGCGCGCGCTCCGCGCGGCCACGCCCGTCACCGAGGGAGCGATGTGATGACCACCGACGTCCCGGCGGCCCCCGGCGAGCTGATCCTGCCGTCCTACCGGCGGCCCGCCGGCGTGCACCCCCCGCTTGACTCGCCCGCCTACCGATCCTCGCTGCTGCGCGCGCCCAAGCGGCCGCCGGTGCTGCTGCGGCAGGGGCTGACCGAGGTGACCGGCCCGCTGCTCGGCGCGGAGCGGGTGACGGCCGCGGACGCCGACCTGACTGCGCGCGGCGGCGGCGAGCCGATCGGCGAGCGGATCATCCTGACCGGCCGGGTGCTGGACTCCGGCGGCCGTCCGGTGCCGGACACGCTGATCGAGATCTGGCAGGCCAACGCGGCCGGCCGGTACGCGCACGGCATCGACGACCATGACGCGCCGCTCGACCCGAACTTCGGCGGGGCCGGCCGGTGCATGACCGATTCCGAGGGCCGGTACCGGTTCATCACGATCAAGCCGGGCGCCTATCCGTGGAAGAACCACCGCAACGCCTGGCGGCCAGCCCACGTGCACTTCTCGCTGTTCGGCCGGGCCTTCACCCAGCGGCTGATCACGCAGATGTACTTCCCGGGGGATCCGCTGTTCGCGCAGGACCCGGTCTACAACTCGGTGCCCGACCCCAGGGCGCGCGAGCGCATGGTGGCGCGTTTCGATCTAGGGATAACGCAGCCCGAGTGGGCACTCGGCTACCAGTGGGACATCGTGCTGCGGGGCCGTGCGGCGACCGCCTTCGAGCCGGAGGAGGGGGAGGAGCGCAGGTGAGCCTGCCGCTGACGCCGTCGCAGACGGTGGGCCCGTTCCTCGCCATCGGGCTGCCCTGGCCGGACGGCCCGTTCGTGGTCCCGGAGGGGACTCCTGGCGCCATCACCATCACCGGCCGGGTGCTGGACGGCGCGGGCGAGCCGGTCCCCGACGCCCTGATCGAGACGTGGCAGGCGGCGCCGGACGGGAGCTTCGCCCATCCCGACGATCCGCGCGGGCCGGGGGCGGCGTGGCAGCCGGGTGCCGGGGGGTTCCGGGGATTCGGCCGGTGCCCGACCGACCAGGACGGCCGGTACCGGATCATCACGCTGCGTCCCGGCGCGCTGCCGGGTCCCGGCGGCGGCACCGAGGCGCCGCACCTGGACGTGTCCGTGTTCGCGCGCGGGCTGCTTGACCGGGTGGTGACCCGGATCTACCTGCCCGACGAGCATGTGGCGAACGCAGCCGATCCGGTACTCGCCGCCATAGCGCCCGATGACCGCCGCGCGACTCTGCTCGCTGTCGCCGAGCCTGGCGCCGGGCCGGCCGCGTTCCGCTTCGATATCCGGCTGCAGGGCGGGCGGGAGACCGTGTTCTTCGATGTCTGAGTCGCCGCCCGGCGGGCAGTTGCGGCTGGCAGCGACGCTGACCGGGCCGCGCGGCGCCCCGGTGCTCGTGCTGGGCAACTCGATCGGGACCACCCGGGCGGTGTGGGATCCGCAGGCCGCCGCGCTCGGCGCGCGGTTCCGGCTGCTGCGGTTCGAGTACCCCGGGCATGGCGGCTCCGCCGCACCACCCGGGCCCTACTCGGTCGGCGACCTGGCCGGGGGCGTGCTGGCGCTGCTGGACGCCCGCGGGGTGGACCGCGCGTCCTACTGCGGGATCTCCCTCGGCGGCATGGTCGGCATCTGGCTCGCCGCGCACGCGCCGGAGCGGATCACCGCGCTCGCGCTGTGCTGCACATCGGCTTACCTGGACCTGGGCTGGGCAGAGCGGGCGGCGCTGGTGCGCGCCAGGGGGATGGGGCCGGTCGCCGACCAGGCGGCCGGGAGATGGTTCACCGCCGCGTTCCGGCAGCGCGACCCGGCGGCGGTGGCCGCCGTCGTCGGCGCGATGCGGGACGTCGCCCCGGAGGGGTACGCCGGCTGCTGCGACGCGATCGGCGGGATGGACCAGCGCGCCTCGCTGCACTCGGTCACCGCGCCCACGCTGGTGATCAGCGGCGCGGAGGATCCCGCTACCCCGCCGTGGCACGGCGCTGTCATCGCGGCCGGGATCGCCGGATCCCGGCTGACCGTGATCCGGGGCGCGTCGCACCTGGCCAACGTGTCGCAGCCGGGCGAGGTAACCGCCGCCCTGCTCGGGCACCTGCTCCCGACCTGAATCCCGGGCGCTCCTGGCCGAGCGTGACCGCTTCGGTGCTGAGCAGAAGAGATTGGCGCGGCCACATCGGGGCACGGACCAAAGGTGACCCGCGTCCTGCTGGCTGGGAGGTACCTACGCCGACGCCAGGTGCTGGCGGCGGTCGTGGCGGTCGCCGTGGTGGCTGTCATCGCCGTGATCATCAGCGCAGCGGGCGGCTCGCGGGCCCCCGCTGCGCCGCGGGGTATCCGGGCCGCCGGGCCGGCCGCGGTCCCGGTGGTCTACGCGCAGGTCGCCGGATGGCACGACGGCCAGGTCAGGCCCGCTTCCATTGACGTCGGCGAGGGCGGCGCGCCCTATGTCAGCGCGCTGAACTGGTCGGGCTGGGCCGCCGCCGGCGCCCGGGCCAGCGGCTTCCTGCACATGCAGGTGCCCGGCTGCACGCTGCCGAGCTACCGCTGCCCGTACCTTAAGGTCCGCGTCACTGTCCGGCTCAGCGAGGTCAGGACCCATGACGGCGCGGCGTACTTCTCGCGGATGCGCTGGACGTACGTCAGGGACCAGCGCCCGCACGCAACCAGCTGGCGGACCGACAGGGGCTTCTGGCGTGGCTGACACCCCCTCACTTCAGCAGGGCGCGGGCGGCTTCCTCGATGGACTGCTCGGAGAGCAGCACGGTGGCCGCGGCGTCGCCGAGCGGGATGAAGCTGTCCTCGCTGGTCACCCGCGCGAGCAGGCCGGCGTAGCCGCCGTCGATCAGCGCGGTGACGACTCCCTCGGACACCCCGCCGGTACGCCTGGTCTCGTCGGCGACGAGTACCCGGCCGGTCACCGAGGCCTCCCGCAGCAGGTCCTGCGCCGGCAGCGGAGCGAGCCAGCGCAGGTCCACCACGCGGCAGCCGACGCCCTCGCGGCCCAGCCGGGACGCTACCCGCAGGCTCATCCGCAGCCCGTTGCCGAAGGTCACGATCGTGAGGTCGTCGCCGAATCCGTAGATCCGGGCCCGGCCGGGCGGAACGTGCGCGTCCGCCCAGCGCCACGGCGGGTCGTAGGGCGCCAGCCACCCGTCGTCACCGGGAGCAAGCAGGTCCCGCTCGTGATACAGCGCGATCGGCTCAAGGAACACGCACACGCTGCCGTCGGCGCTGGCCGACGCCAGGCAGGTGCGCAGCATCGCGGCGGCGTCGTCGGGCCTGGCCGGCACGGCGATGATCAGGCCGGGGATGTCGCGCAGCGCGGCGACGGCGTTGTCGTTGTGAAAGTGCCCGCCGAAACCCCGCTGGTAGGCAAGCCCCGCGATGCGCACCACCATCGGGTTCCGGTACTGCCCGCTGGAGAAGAAGGGCAGCGTGGCGGCCTCGCCGCGGATCTGGTCGGCCGCGTTGTGCAGGTAGGCGAGGTACTGGATTTCCGCCACCGGCAGCAGGCCGGCCAGCCCCCCGCCGAGCGCGACTCCCAGGATGGACTGCTCGTCCAGCACCGTGTCGAACACCCGCCCCGCGCCGAACCGTCCCAGCAGCCCTCTGGTGACCCCGTAGACGCCGCCCTTGCGGGCCACGTCCTCGCCGAAGACCAGCGCCTCCGGCCGGGCCGCGAGGGCGTCGGCCAGCGACCGGTTGATCGCCTGGGCCAGGGTGAGCGGCCCCTCGTCCTCGGGCCGCCGTCCCCTGAACGCCTCGCCGCGCGCCGCAGGCGCCGCCGCGCGGGCGGCGTCTGCCGCGACGACGTCCGGCCTGCGCGCCGCCAGCGGCGCCATGACCTGCGCGGCCGAGCTAAGCCGGGGCGCGCCGGTTAGTTCGGCGGCCATCGCGAGCACCTGGCGGCGGGACGCCTGGTATCTCGCCAGCACCTCCGCCGGGGTCAGCACGCCGGCCTCGACGAGCAGCCGGGCGGTCCCGAGCAGCGGGTCACGGTCCAGGTCGGCGGCGATCTCGGCGGCCCCGCGGTAGCCGGACTCGACGTCGGAGCCCGCGTGCCCGCCGAACCGCACCATCTCCAGGTGCAGGAACGCCGTCTCCCGCCGCTCCCGCACCCATGCCGCCGCGCTGAGCGCGGTGTCGTAGACCGCGGCCAGGTCGGCGCCGTCCGCGTGAAAGTACCTGACGCACGGCCGGCCTGACTGCGCCGCGGCGATCCAGCCGCGCGGAGTCCGGACGCTGATGCCCAGGCCGTTGTCCTCGCAGACCAGCAGCAACGGCAGCGGGAGTCCCTGGTAGCCGCAGTAGGCGGCGGTATTGATCGCGCCCGCCGCGGTGGAGTGATTGGCGGAGGCGTCACCGAAGCTGCACACCACGACCGCGTCACCGGGCCAGCGCGCGGTCACGCCGAGCTTGGCCGCCCGGGCCAGCGAGAAGGCCAGGCCGACGGCGCGCGGCAGGTGCGAGGCGATGGTGGACGTCTGCGGTATCACGTTCAGCTCGCGATTCCCGAACACCTTATGCCGCCCGCCGGAGATGGGGTCAGCGATGGCGGCCACGAGGCCGAGCAGCACGTCCCTGACGCCGTCCCGCGGCGGACTCGCCTGGGCGGCCCGGACCTGGTAGAACGCGCCTGACCGGTAATGCAGCAAGGCGGGGTCGGTGAGCCGGAGCGCCGCTGCCACGCCAGCGCTGCCCTCGTGCCCGGACGACCCGATCGTGTAAAAGCCGGCGCCGCGTGCCTGCAGCCAGCGGGCCGCCAGGTCGAGATGACGGCTGGCCAGCTGGGCGTCGAACAGCTCCAGGCAGCGGGCCGCGGTCAGCGCTGAGTTCTCCCTGATCATGCCGGGCGCCGGAGCGGCTTCGCCGGGTGGCGTGGCTGCTCCGCCGGGCTGCCGGGCGGCTCGGCCCGCCAGCGGGGCGCTCCCGCCGGGAGCCAGCCCGATGACGGCCGCGCTGAAATGGGCCTCGACCTGATCGGGCGGCACGGGTTTCATGACAGCAAGGCTGCCATGTCCGGCGCCGACGTCCCGTTTCAGGGCCTTACGGCTCTCCCGCTGCCCCGGCGTCGCCCTGCCACGTCGGTACGGGCTGCAACTGGACCATGCAAGCAATACGTGCCACAATGCCTTTCCTGGGTTCATTGAGCACGCGCGCAGGTGCATTGCGAGTGTGCGCCAGGTGGACAGATCCCGGGGGGTTACGGATATGCGGATGCGTGTCTTATCGTTGCATAAGGCTATAAACCATGTTTTAAGGGCGATACGCTCAAGCTCTTCGTTATTCAGGTCTTCGTTGCGCAGCCCCAGGCCTTCGTTATTCATTGCCGCGGTTGCGCTGCTGGTGCCCGTTTTCCTCGGCGCGCTCGCGACCTCCGCGCCGCGCGCTGCCAGCGTCACCAATGGCCCGCTCGCGCTCTGCGGCAACCCGGGGCCGGCCCCGGGACCTGTCCAGCACGTGATCATGGTCATGATGGAGAACCTGAGCTACCACCAGGTGGTCGGCAGCCCCAACGCGCCGTTTCAGACCAGCCTGGCGAGTCAGTGCGGCATCGCGCCGGATTACTTCGGGATAACCCACTCCTCGTCCGCCAACTACCTCGGGGTCTCCGCCGGGGAGTATCCCCCCGCGAGCCCGGTCGGCTGCGGCACGATCATGAAGTGCGCCGACCCCTCGAACAACCTCTATAACGAGCTGACCACGGCGGGGCTGAGCTGGGGCGGGTTCATCGAGTCCATGCCGTCGGCCTGCGACCCGACCAGCAGCGGCAGCAACACCAGTGATCACGACCTCTACTCCAATGGCCACAACCCGATCATTTTCTACACCGACATCCCGCTCGCCGAATGCCAGGCTTACGATGTCGGGGTCAGCGACCTGACCGCCCAGTCGGGCGCCTTCTGGAACGACCTGCAGGCACAGACCCTGCCGTCGTTCAGCTGGATCACCCCTAACGCGGCGAACGACGACGAGGGCGCGGGCACCAAGGCCCAGAACGAGCAGGTGGCCGACACCTGGCTGCAGAACTTCATCGGCCTCGTGCAGCAGTCGAACAGTTACCAGGCGGGCAACACCCTGGTGCTGGTCACCTACGACGAAGGCAGCGGCGCCGACCGGACCATCGGCGAGGATTGCACCAACGAGAGCCTGGACCTGCCGGTGACCAACGGCATCAGCGCGCACCAGGACTCCTGCCACGTCCCGCTCTTCGTGGTCTACCCCTACACCCCGGCCGGGGACAGCGATCCGACGTTCTTTGATCATTACTCGGTCACCAAGACAGTCGAGGATCTCTTCGGCCTGCCCTACCTCGCCCATGCCGGAGATGCCCAGACGAACAGCCTGGTGGAGCACTTCGGCATCCCGGCGGGAGCGACCACCATCGGCTCGCCGGTCGTCAGCATCCTGCAACCAGCAAGCGGCGCCGCGGTATCCGGGGCGATCACCGTCTCCGGTACCGCCGGGGACAGTGCCGGCATCGCGCAGGTGCAGGTCAGCGCCGACGGGGGAACCCCCGTAGTGGCGACAGGGACCACCAACTGGACGGCCAGCATCAGCGCCAGCGCGCTCACCCCCGGCATGAACACCATCGACGTTCAGGCCACCGATGTGAACGGCAACATCGGGACAGCCAGCGTCACGGTGAACGTCGTCAGCACGTCCTGCCCGGTCCCGGCCGCCGGAACGACCGAGCTTTCCGGCAATCTCAGCCTGGAGACCGGTCAGGCCGGCTGGACGGGCATCTACAACTCCAACTCCGGCCTCAGCCTCGTGCAGCCCGCGGGCGGCAGCTACGACGGACTCTGGGCGCTGCAAGTGGCCGCGAAGAACGCGGCCGGAACGGCCGGCGTCAACAATGCCAAGCCGCTCTGGGTGCCAGGCCCGCCCGGCCTGGCGACGACGGCCGGCCAGGTGTACACCGGCAGCGCATTCGTGCAGCCGGGCACCCCGGGCGAGAAGGTCACCCTGCTGGTCAAGGAGACGACGCCGGGCGGGGCGACCGTCGGCTCGCACGCTACTGCCGTCACGCTCAGCGGCGGCTGGCAGCAGATCACCTCCGCTTACACCGCTAAGGACACGGGCGACCTGATTCATTACTCGCTCTACGCCACCAACCTCGCCAGTCAGGGCCAGGACTTCCTGGCCGACTGCCTGAGCCTGCAGACTCCCTGACCGGGAAGGGGACCTCAGCCGGGCGCGCGACAGCGCGGCGCGAGCGCGCTGGTCCTGGATCAGACCTGGCGCGGCGCGGGGATGCCGCCCGGCGGAGGGCTCTGCAGCAGCCAGACCGGGTTGGAGGTGGCGAGGATCACCCCGGCCGGGCTGACCACCTGGGTGCGCAGGAAGCTGCTCGCGGCGGTGTCGATCGTCTGGGTGATCGCCCCGCCGGTGACGATGCTCGCCAGGTAGGACCCGATGACCGCGGTGTTGGCCGCGAGGCCGGACTGCCCCGCGTAGTCCACCGCGCCCTGGAGCACCTGGAGCTTGCTGCCCGCCGGCAGCCCGGTCGCGACGGCGACAAGCTGCCGGGAGGTCAAGCTGGACACGCTGACCGCGCCCATCGGGACCGAGCCGTCGACCAGCATGTCGAGCGTGCCGGTGAACCCCGAAAGCGAGCCGCACCAGGAGCGGCCGGCCGCGAGTGCGGCGAGCAGGTCGGTTAGCCCGGTGCTGTCGGCCCACGCCCAGGTGACCCAGTTGTTGTAGAGGCCGTACCAGTTCGTGCCAAAGTGGTCGTCGCTGACCCCGTTGCCAGTCAGGAACACCGCATTGCGCGACATCACGTCCCACAGCGCGATGTGGTAGTTGATGTCGACGCCCTGACGCAGCCGGTAGCCGACCTCCAGCAGGTCCGCGCCGAGCGCGGCCGGATTTCCGCCGCTCGGCAGCAGCTTCGCGGCGACCTTGGCGAGCAGCGCATTCTGCGCGGACTGGGCAAGCTCCTTCGGGTCGCCGTAGCCGTACGGGTGGTTGTAGCTCGCCAGGCCGCCGGACGCGTGGATCGCCGGGACCACCGTGTCCTGCAGGAAAGCGCTGAAGGTCCCCGTGGTGGTCGCGCCATAGCTGGGCAGCACGATGTTCGGGCCGAACCAGTTCAGGTGCGGCAGGTACAGCGACACCTCCAGCGCCTGCTGCTGGACCACCGACGGGTACTTCGGGGCGAGCACCGCCTCCATGGCCGCCTGCTGGTCGAAGAACGCCTGGCCGCTGATCGTCCGGTTGAAGCGAAGGTAGTCGAAGTATCCCTCGACCAGATCCCCGGTGCTCGCCGCGCTGAGGGTCAGCTCCCAGAGCGCGAAGTCGCGGTAGTCCAGGTCGGGCCACAGCGCGGCGATGTCGCTGGACGGCGTGATGGTCACCGTGCCCCACGGGTTCTGGGCGCTGTCCGGCGTGACCGGGATCGTGATCACACCCTGGTTACCGTTGGCGACACTGCCCGCCAGGCCCCCTGGCGGCACGAACTGATACGACAGGGAGTAGTCGCCGGCTAGCCGGCCGGCCGATGCCTCGTGGTAGGAGGTGCCGATCAGCAGCTCCAGGTAGCCGTTGATCCATCCGGGGTTCAGCAGCACGTCGATGGTCAGCGACTGCCCGGTGAGGTTGTCACGGTAGTCCCACGCGGCAGGCTGGCAGTTCGCGAAGTAGCCGTACTTCGCCAGCGTCGTGCTCGTGCTCTGGGCGGTCAGCTGCATGCTCCCGCCGGCCACCGGGTCGCCGGGGGAGCAGGGCGTCTCGACGATCCCGCCGCCCGAGCCGGTCGCCAGCGAGCCGCTCTCGGCCGTCGTCCAGTCCCATGGCCCGCCCTGGCCAGGGCCGCCTTTCTCCGTCGTGAGGCTGGTGAAGTGCACCGTGTCGCGGTAGTTGATCCCGTCCATCCGGTGGTCGTGGTCGGTCCACCACAGCACGTCGACCGCGTTCGTGGCCGCCTGGAACAGCTGGCTGTCCATCGAGCCGCTCTGCTCGCTGAAGGAGGAGTGGATATGCATCGCCATCGAGTACGCGGACGTGCCGTCCGCGGTGACCGCGCGTTCCGGCGAGCGCAGCGGTAAACGCGGCACTTTACGTAGCGGCACCTTACGCAACAGCGCGGCGCCTACGGCCACGGCGGCAGTCGCGTGCATGAAATGCCGCCGGGATAATCCCGATTCGGCTGTCTCCAGCCGGCCGACTGCCCCATGGTCGTGGCTCACTGCCTGGTCGTCACACATCGGCCGCACCCGCCCCCTGGTCCCGATTGTCCCCAACATAGCTCTCATGGCCGCTGCTCTCAAGGTCCGATTTAGGCCGGTCTGCCGCTGCGGGCCCCGGGACGGAGCTGGCCTGGTCGGCGGGACTGGCCGCGGCAAATCCGTTCGGCATGGTTTGACAGACTGCTAGGCCGTGCACGATTCCCGCGGGAGGTTCCATGCTGCCCTGGTCGGCCGAACTGTCCGGACGCATCGACGAGCACGTCATCAGCAGCGAGCTGCTGCGGGGTAATCCGCTGGGCGACCCGGCCGAGCGCCCGCTGTGGGTGTACACGCCGCCCGGCTATGACGACGAGCCCGATCGCCGTTACCCGGCGGTGTACGTGATCCAGGGATACACCGGCCATCTCGCCATGTGGCGCAACCGCCATCCCTACCGGCAGCCGTTCCCCGAGACGGCCGATGCGGTGTTCGCGCGCGGCGAGGCGCCGCCGGCGATCGTGGTGTACGCGGACGCGTGGACCGCCTATGGCGGCAGCCAGTTCGTGGATTCCCACGGCACCGGGCGGTACCACTCCTACCTGTGCGACGAGGTCGTGCCGTGGGTGGACGGGCGTTACCGCACGCTGGCCGCACCTGCCCACCGGGCGATCATGGGGAAGTCCAGCGGCGGGTTCGGCGCGATGATCACCCCGATGCTCCGGCCGGACCTGTTCGGCGCGCTCGCCACGCACGCGGGCGACGCGCTCTACGAGAACTGCTATATCCCGGAGTTCGGCACCGCGGTGCGGCTGCTCAGGGATTACGACGGCGACATCTGGCGGTGGTGGGACGACTTCCGGTCCCGGGTCTCGTTCACCAGGGAGGCCGATGATCACCTGCTGATGATGCTCGGCGTGTCGGCGTGCTTCTCCGCCCGCGAGGACGGGACCGTCGAGCTGCCGTTCGACCCTCGTACCGGGATGCTGCGGCCCGACGTCTGGCAGCGGTGGCTGGACTGGGACCCGGTCCGGATGGTGCCCAGGTACGCCGGCGCGCTCCGGTCGCTGCGGGCGATCTGGATTGACGCGGGCACCAGGGACGACTACTTCCTCGACCTCGGCGCCGAGGCATTCCGCGTCGCGCTGCGGGAGGCCGGCGTGGCCGACGACGTGGTCAGGTTCGAGCTGTTCGACGCCACGCACGGCGGGATCGACTACCGTTATCCGCTGTCGCTGGCCTGGCTCTGCCAGCGGATCGCCGGCTGACCAGCGGCTGGCCGGCCAGCGGCGGCTGACCGGCGTTGGCCGGGCGGGTCTCGGGCCGGCCGGCGCGGCGTGAACGATAGCGGCCGGCGTTACGTGGTTCAGGTGTAAGACATGAACCTGATCACAGCCCGAATGGAGAGATTCACATGAGGAACCGATGGCTGGCGGTGGCCGGCCTGGCCGTCGCCACGGTCGCGCTCGCCGCGTGCGGGAGCTCGGCCGCAAGTACCCCCAGTTCAGGCAGCGGCTCGTCCTCCACGCCTGCCGTTGCTTCCGGCTCAGGGATCAAGACCGTCAGCACCAGCCGCGGCATGGTGCTGGCGAACTCGGCGGGGCACACCCTGTACTGGTTCGCCATCGACACGCCGACCAAGTCGAACTGCAACGGCCAGTGCACCACCTACTGGCCGCCGGTGCCCGCGAGCGCCAAGGCCGCAGCCGGGGTGTCACTGCCCGGCACGTTCGGCTCGATCACGCGGGAGGACGGCTCGAAGCAGCTCACCTACAAAGGCCATCCGCTGTACACCTACGAGGCGGACACCGCCGCCGGCCAGATCAGCGGCAATGATCTCAACGTGTCCGGCGGGCTGTGGTGGGCGATGACCCCGAGCGGGGCGAAGCTCGCGTCGGCCAAGCCGGCTGCGAGCACCTCCTCGAGCTCCGGCGGTGGCGGCTACTAGCCGCCGGCCCGCCAGTCCGCGGCCCGTCCTGGCCGGACAGGCCCGGCCGGCCGTCCTGGCCGGCCAGGCCCGGCCGGCTGCTGCCAGCCTGTCGCGTCACGCGGACGCGCCGCCAGCCCGGGCCGTCAGACGGCGGTCGCCGCGGTGTCGGCCGCCTCGATGTCCTTGAAAAAGCGGCGGTGCACCCGGAGCTTCTCCGAGCCGACGGGGATGACGTGCCATACGCCGGACGTCGGGCCGAGGCGAGTCGACCGCGGCAGTTCCGCTACGAAGCCACGGGCCTTCTTCATGCTCGTCTTACCCGCGTCGAGCACGAGCACGCGGAGCGGGGTGACCACGAAGATCCGGTAGCGGTTGAAGCCGAGGAACACGAAGATGCCCGTCAGCGCCGCGAGGTACTGGCTGGCGGTCTGTGCGCCGAAGACGGCCTGCACAGGCTCGCCCGGCTGCAGGAAGGGAGCGGCAGAGTCACGCATCGAATCACGAAGGGACATGAATCCTCCAGGTGAGCTGCCTGATCGGGTAGCGGCAAACTTATCGATTAGGCCTAGAAGAGGTCAAGCAAGGGTCAAAGGAGGGCCCGGGACCTCGCCCTGCGATCTCAGCTCGCGGCTGGTCCGGCCGGCCGGCGCAGCGGTAGGCCGCGCGACCGGCACCGCACTATGCTGGCCACGCCAGGAAGGCGCTGGCGCCGTGGCGACGCGCGAAGGCGGACAGGACAGATGACGAGATGGCACCGGGCGAGATTCCTCCTGGCGGCCGGTGGCAGCGCCGCGGTGATGGCCGGGCTGATCGCGGTATCGGCCGGTCAGGCAGCCGCCGCGACAGCCGGTGACCGCCCGTCGGGGTACTGGTACGGCACCGACAGCTTCCCGGTGACGGTCAGCGGGACGGCCCCGTACCAGGAGCCGGTGATAGGCGGCGCTTACGGCGGGTACATCGGCATGATCGGCAACTGGGCGCGCTGGCAGAGCTGCCATGACAAGCTCGCCTGGTCGAGCGCCAACAGCCAGGAAGCCGACAAGAACCTCGCCACGTATGACCGGGGCATTGGCACGGGCGTCTACTGGTTCATGGCCGGTCCCGGCATCGACCCGCACTACAACGGCACCAGGACTGAAGCCTACGACTGGGGCGAGCAGCAGGCGGCGCGGGCGCTAGCCGACATGGGCGCCACGAAGTACTACCCGGTCGTGTTCATGGACGTCGAGCTGCCCGGCGACGCGCCGGGCATCAGCCCCGCTCCCGACAATGGCTGGAATGACGTGTACTCCTCGCCATGCAGCGGTCACGTCACCGCGACCTACATCGCGGCGAGCGTCGACCGGGCCGACTTCAGGGGGTTCTCGGCCTACCTCACCAGCCACTCCTCCTACCAGCCCGGCGTCTACTCAGCGCCATCTATCTGGGCCGACATCTTCGGTACCGGCAGTGATGCCGCGGTCAGCGGTGTCTACGAGTGGACCTACAGCGCCGACACCAGCAGCCTCAGCCACCATCCCGATGGCTGGTGCCTGACCGGCACGTCGACCTGCGCGGACTTCTTCGGCGGGGTCACCGAGTCCAGCGCCCACGCCCTGATGTGGCAGTGGAGCGGCGGCGGCGGAACCGACAACGGCTTCGGCGACTTCGACCAGATCAACGCAAACACCATCCGCTAGGGACGGCCAGCCCGCTAGGGACGGCCAGCCCGCTAGGGACGGCTAGCGCGGTTTGCCGTGCGGTGTGGCTCTGGGCGGGTTGTATGCCGTCCAACTTCACACCGCACGGGTTGCGGGAGCGGACGCCCGCGGGACAGGCTGTGCCCAGAGGAGGGCCTCAGATGGAACTGCTATCCCGCACCGGCTGGCGTCTGGCCGTCGGCATCACCGTGGCCAGCATGGCCATCGGCATCCCCGCGTCCGCCCTGGCGGTCCCGGGTGCGCCGGGCCATCCCGGCGGCGGGGACAGCGGTGCCGGCTGGAGCATCCAGCGCAGCCCCAACCCGGCAGGCGCCCATTTCAGCGAGCTCAACGCGGTGTCGTGCCCGTCGAAGGCGGCATGTACCGCTGTCGGCTACTACAACCGGAGCACCGGTCCGACGCTGACCCTGGCCGAGGCCTGGAATGGCACCAGGTGGAAAATCCAGCGCAGTCCCAGCCGGGCCGGCGCCTCCGGTTCAGTCCTTCAGGCGGTTTCCTGCCCATCGGCGACGGCGTGCAGCGCCGTCGGCTACTACTACAACCGGGCCGGCACCCGGTTCGCCATGGCCGAGGCACGGAACGGCTCGAAGTGGCGCCGCCAGGCCATTCCCAGCCCGCACGGCGCCACTGATACCTGGCTCTACGCCGTGTCGTGCACCTCGTCGGCCGAGTGCACCGCGGGCGGCGCGTATATCAGCAGGGCCGGCACCACGGTGGCCCTGGCCGAGAGATGGAACGGGAGGAGCTGGCGGATTCAGCGCACCCCCAGGCCCGCGAAAATCACCCAGTTCGGCGCCTTCTTCGGGGTGTCGTGCACCTCCCCGCGAGCCTGCACCGCGGCCGGCTACTACAACACCGGCACGGGTGACGCGCAGCCCCTGGTGGAGGCGTGGAACGGCATGGGCTGGCGCGTGCAGAAGGCGCTCCCGCCGACCGGAACCCCGGGAGGTGCGTTCTCCGCGGTCTCGTGCACCTCGCCGCGCGCCTGCACGGCCACCGGAACCTCGTTCGGCACCACGGGCGGCACGCTGGCTGAGAGATGGAACGGCAAGCGATGGAAAGCGCAGGCCACGCCCGACCCGCCCAACTACACCACCAGCTTCAGTTCCATCACTCTCCCCGGAGCGTCCTGCAGCTCGGCCCGTGCCTGCGCTGCCGTCGGCGGCTACACCCCCGGCGGCCAGCCGGCCACCTTTGCCGAGTCCTGGGATGGCACTAGCTGGAGCCTGCAGACCACCCCTAGCGCCGCCGGAACCGTCTCGAACATCCTCAACGGGGTGTCGTGCACCCCAGCGCAGTGCATCGCGGTCGGTGCCGCCAACACGACATCGGGTCTCATAGTGACCGTGGCCATAGTATCGGCCTCCGGGTAGCGGCGATAGCGAGCAGGCGCCGCCGAGGCGCCAGCCCGATGGGAGGTGGCGGAGTGCTGACCCCGCCGGACGGCCTGCCCGAGGACATGCTTGTGCGGGCGCTCGCCAGCGGCTGGGATATGTCCGTTAGCTCGCTGGCTTACCGGGCGGTGGGCTTCGGCAGCCACCACTGGGAGGTCATCGACACCGCCGGCACCCGCTGGTTCGTCACCGCTGATGAGCTGGAGAACAAGCGGCATGCGCTGGACGAGCCGCTGGATGCCGCCTTCGGCCGGCTGCGTGCGGCCCTCGCCGCCGCCGCGGATCTCCGGAATCACGGCCACGCGTTCGTCCTGGCGCCAGTGCCCGCGGCCGGCGGGGATCCGCTGGTGCGGGTCAACGAGCGATTCGGCGCCGCGGTCTACCCGTTCGTCGACGGACAGAGCTTCGCGTGGGGCGAGTTCTCCGCGCCCGCGCACCGCCGCGAGGTGCTCGATCTGATCATCGCGGTGCACATGGCCCCGGGCGCGGTCGCGCGGCACGCCATGGCCGACGATTTCGCCGTCCCGCACCGCGACGAGCTTGAGTCGGCCCTCGACTCCGCCGGCGCCGTCACCGACCTCGGTCCCTACGCGCGTCCCGTCGCCCTGCTCGTGGCCGAGAACGCGGTGCCGATCCGGCGGCTGCTCGCTCGCTACGACGAGCTCGTGGCGCAGAGCCGCTCCGGGCCATCCGGAACAGTCCTCACCCACGGAGAGCCGCATCCCGGCAACACCCTGATGACCCCTCGCGGGTGCCTGCTCATCGACTGGGACACCGCCCTGGTGGCGCCGCCGGAACGTGACCTGTGGAGCCTGGATCCCGGCGACGGGTCCATCCTTGCCGCCTACGCTGACGCGACGGGCGTGGCGCCGCTGCCGTCGATGCTGGAGCTCTACCGCATCCGATGGGACCTCGCCGACATCGCCATCGACGTCAGCCGCTTCCGCCGGCGTCACTCGGGAAGCGCCGAAGACGATGAGTCGTGGCGTGTCCTGACCCACCTGATCGCACGCATCCGCGGCTAGCGGCTCGATGTGGTGACAGCAGTGCGGTCGGGCGCACCGGCTGCAGGACCGGGACCGTGCGCCGGCAGCGCAGGGAGACTGAGCGTGGGCAGATCACCCGTGGCGAGATCCTGCCTGCGCGGGTGCGGCTGGCGTGATCACCCGGAGGGCGCCAGGGAGGGCGCGGATCCGCAGCGGCAGGCCGGCCGGAAGCGGCGCGGCAAAGGGCAGCGACTCGCCGTCGGCCGCCGCCAGCATGTCCCTGTCCACGGTCACGGTTACCTCCGCCGCCTGGCCGGCGCTGATCTGCGGCAGCGTGACGTGCGACCCATCCTTGATCTTCAAGAGCGCGCGGATGAACGCGATCCTGGGGCCTTGCCGCATCGTGACCACGTCGAGGATGCCGTCGTCCATCCGGGCTGCCGGAGCGACCCTCATCCCGCCGCCGAAGTAGGCGCAGTTCGCGACCACGACGGCGTACGCGGCGAAGTCGCCGCGCGGTATCCCGTCCTGACCGCCGGCCTCGACCCGGAAGCTGGCAGGCGTCCAGCGCGCCACCGCGCGCAGCGCCGCCGCCGGGTACACCATCGGCCCGCGCAGCAGCCGGGTCCGGTTGGCTATCTCGCCGGCCACGGAGGGCACGCCGAGGTAGACGCTCAGCGCGACGATCGTCTCTGCCTGACCGGTAACGCTGACGCCAATCAGGTCGATGATCCGGATCTGGCCGCCGGCCAGCGCGCGCGCCGCCGCGGCCGGCCCCGCGGTCAGGCTGAGCGCCAGCGCGAAGTCGTTGCCGCGGCCCGCCGGGATGATCCCGAGGATCCCGCCCGCGCCGGACACGGCGCCAGCAAGCGCGCCGGCCATCCCGTCGCCGCCGACGGCCACGACAACATCACCGCGCCGGGCCGCGCGGTCGGCGAGTTCCCTGCCGTGATCCAGGCTCGCCGACCGGCTGACCTGGTACGACACGCCAGCGGCATCGAGGGCCGCGACCGCGGCCTGCAGCGTGCGCGAGGCCCGTCCGCCGCCCGCGGCGGGGTTGACAACGAGGCATAGCGGGCCGTCCACCGGGCGGTCTCCTCAGCTGGCCGTACCCCGGTGGCGCCCGGGTCCTGGCCCCGTGATCACCACGGTCACGTTCGGCCGCGGCCCGGCCGGGCCGGGCGTACGATCGGGTGCCATGGCGAGTCAGGTTAGCGCGGCGGCCGGCCCCGGGGTGCGGTACCTGCAGGTGCAGACCACCACGGATTCGCGGGCCGAGGCGATGGACCTCGCCCGGGCCGCGGTCGACGCCAGGCTCGCCGCGTGCGCTCAGGTCGGCGGGCCGGTCGCTAGCACCTACTGGTGGGACGGCGGGGTGGAGCGGGCCGAGGAATGGACGCTGGTACTCAAGCTGCCCGCTGACCGTTACCAGGCACTGGCCGAGTTCCTCACCGAACGGCACAGCTACGATGAGCCGGAAATAGTCGCGACGCCGATAGTCGCCGGGTCAGCGGCCTACCTGGGCTGGATAGACGAGGAAACGCGCCCGGCGTGACCGCGGCGGACCGGCGTGACCGCGGAGGAGATGAGCACCGTGAGCCCCGAGCACGGCGAGTCTCCGGATAACGGCGAGTCCCCGGGTAACGGCGAGTCTCAGGAGGACGGCCAGTCTCCGGATAACGGCGGCTCCGCGGAGGACGCAGCGGCCTGGCCGGGCGCGGACGGCCTGTTCGGCCCCGACTCGGTCACGTGGCGGATCATGGGCGAGCCGGTCATGTGGGTGGCCGGGTTCCGCTCTCTCTTCCTGCAGGCCCTGAATCCCCGCGCGATGCGCGCTACCTGGCAGAACACCTCGTTCACCGACCGTCGCGAGGCATGGGGGCGGTTCGTCCGCACCGCCGAGTTCGTCCGGGTGCGGACGTACGGGACCGCCGCGGAGGCCGAGCGGGCTGGCCGCCGGGTCCGCAAGATTCACGCCACCCTCACCGGGACCGACGCCGACGGGAGCACCATCCGGCTGGACGAGCCCGAGCTGCTGCTCTGGGTGCACTGCGGTGAGGTGGCCTCCTACGTCGATATCGCGCGCCGCTGCGGCATGCCGGTCTCCGCAGCCGACCTCGACGCCTTCGTGAGCGAGCAGCGCCGCGGCGCCGCCATGGTCGGCCTTGATCCGGCTGGCCTTCCGGCCAGCGTCGCTGACCTCGACGCCTACTACGAGCGGGTCACGCCGGGCCTGTACGCGTGCGCCGAGGCGAAGGAGGCGCTCCGGGGCTCCTTCAATCCGCCGGTGCCGACCCAGTACATGGCGCTGAAGGTGATGATCCCGCCATTCAGCACGCTGGCGTTCGCGACGCTGCCGCGCTGGGCGCGGAAGATGTACGGCACCCCTGGCAGCCCGCTGACGGACTTCGCCGCGACGGCGGCGCTGCGCGCTCTCTACCAGTCGACCACGCACGTACCGCGGCAGCTGCTTTACCTGCCCGCCGCGGCCGCCATGCGGCTGCGCGGCCTTGGCCGGGGGCGGTCAGCGCCGCCGGCGCCCGCGAACGCGGCCTGAGACGCCGCCGAAAGTTAGCGCGCCGGTCAGGTAGTCAGGCAGCTCACGAGAACTATCAGCGTCGCTGGGACTCCGCTGCGGTAACAGCGACAGTGGAGTCCCAACCATGCTGAATTAAGTCAGTCTGGCCGGGGGAGTAGCTGACTGTCGGGCCTGCGGGTGGCTCAGGGGCGGCCGAAGACCGCGATGCGCTGCCAGCTGGCGCCGCCGTCGTGGGTCGCCAGCAGGACGGTTGGCCCGCGCTGGGCGGCCGGCCAGCCAAGCAGCCATCCGGTCGTGGCGGAGCGGAAGGACGCTGCGCTCAGCGTGGCGAGCCCGGGGACGACGCCCGCCTGGGTGGCTGACGCGACCCCCGCCTGGGTGGCTGACGCGCCGCCGGACTGAGCGCCCGACCCGCCGGGCTGGGTGGCGGGCGCGCCGCCCGGCGTCAGCCACGTCTGGCCGCCGTCTTCGGTGCGGATGACCGTCAGCAGCCCGTCGCCGCACGCTTCGCAGCTGCCGACCACCCAGGCGGTCAGCGGGCTGACCACGTCGAGTGCCGCCAGGCCGGTTCCCGGGGCCGTGGTGATGGATCCCGGCCGGCCGGTGCCGGCCAGCGGCGCGCGCTGGGCGGTGAGAGGGGCGAGCACCTGGCGCCAGCTCCTGCCGCCGTCGCGGGACCGGAACACGGCATAGGCCTGCTCGCTCATCCCCGAGTCTGGCTCGAGCGCGACGGCCCACAGCCTGCCTCGCCCGCAGGCGCTCAGCCCGGATGTCTCGCGGGGTAGCGGGCCTGCCGCGGCTTCCCACCTTCGCCCGGCGTCGCTGGTCCGGTACGCCTCGAGCCGGCCCTTCGCGGGCGCCACGTAGAAGCCGGCCCGCGGCGTGGCGAAGCAGACCGACCTTCCGCTTGGCGCGCCGCACGCCCCGCCAGTCACGTCCCCGCCGTTCAGGGCCGCCCGGCCCGTAACCCCGCCGCCCGTCCCGCCCGTAGCGGTCCCGCCCGCCGCCCCGCCCGGCAGCCTGACCTGCTGCCAGCTGAGGCCGCCGTCAGTGGTCCGCTCGAACGCCCACGCGTCCGGCGTCTCGCACACCGCGCCGACGGCGACGGAGCCGGACAGTGCCTGGACCCAGTTCAGCGGCCCCGCGGTGGGCTCCCCGCCCGGGTTCCATCGCGCGCCGCCATCGGAGGTAGTGAGCACCGAGTCCGCCGCCACGGCGATACCGCTGCGGCGGCTCCCGAAGGCGAGGCCGCTGATCGCGCCGACCGACTTCGCGACCGATGTCCACCGGCGCCCGCCGTCGCTGGTCGCCTTGATCCCGGCGAGCCCGTACGCGAACCCGCGGTTACGGCCGGTCATGTCGATCCCGTAGACCAGCGCGGCCTTCCCGCCGGTGCCGTCAGCGGACCGGCCCACCGGTGACCAGCTGCGCCCGCCGCTGGTGGTCCGGTATGCAGCGAACGGGTACGGCTGGCCGCCCTCGGCTATCCCGGTCCCGTCGGGAAGCATCGACAGCCCCGCCAGATCCGGCAGGTCGACGCCGGATCCGACGAGCTGCCAGCGCCGGCCCGCGGTGCCGGTGGTCAGCAGGCCGTCGGACACCGGAAGCAGCCACCGGAAAGGGCTCAGGACGATGAGCCCGGCCGGCCGCTCCAGCGAGCCGGTCACCACCTGCGAGGCCAGCGTCCAGCGCTGGCCGGCATCCTGGGTCCGGTAGATCAGCAGGCGTCCGGGTCCGGTGCTGACCGGCAGCAGGCCGTCCATCGTCGTGGTGAAGACGGGCGCCTCGGTGTCCGCGGTCCCGCCCGCGGGCCAGCCGCCGGGCGGCGGCGGCACGGTGATCCGCCGCCAGTGCTCCCCGCCGTCGCCGGTGGCCCAGGCCTGCGGTGTGCTGCCGCCGCACCCGTCCCCGGTCAGCCAGCCGGCTGTGGCGCTGATGAAGGTAAGCCCGAGCGAGTCCTGAGACCCGCAGCTGCCGGGGCCGCCGAAAGCCCTGGCCGCGCGGCCAGCCTCGGGGAGCCCGCCGCTGCCGGTCATGCGCCAGGTCAGGCCTCCGTTGCCGGTTCGCCACAGCACGACCTCGAGCCGGGGCGTAGCGCCGGGCGAGGCGGGCACGACGGGCACGCCGTAGCCCAGGATCCAGCCATGCCTGGGGTCGGCGAAGTCCATCTGCTTGCTCGTGTCGGCGTTGTCCAGCGACGGTTCCCCCGGCAGGCTCCCGCCCTTCGTCCACCTGTGCCCGCCGCTGGTGGTGAGCCAAACCCGCGCGGCGAACTGGCTGGTGTACGGGATGTTGCGTTCCGCCAGGCCCCAGGCGTCGGTCGCGCCGAGGAAGTAGACGGGGCCGAGGCAGCCGCAATCGGTCTTCACAGGCGTGACCGCATGCCAGGTGGCGCCGCCGTCTGCGCTGCGCAGCACCTCGTCGCCGGTCGTTGTCCAGGCAGTGCCGCCTGGCGTCAGCAGCACGTTCGCGCCGCCATCCGCGACAGGCGGACCCGGGACGGGCGAACCTGCGGCCGTGACCGGCCTGCCGGGCGCCGTGCATGCGGCCAGGATCACCGCAAGCCCGATGACACAGGCGCCCGCCCTAACGAAAACCCGTGTCCCGGCCATCGGAGTACCTCCAGATGCTCAGACGCCCGGGACTCCCGGAAGGTTGGGATGCCTGCCCGGGACCATCACGCGGGGCGCAAGAGACCAGGCCGGCGCCCGGACCGCGAGAGGCCAGGCCGGCGCCCGGACCGCGAGAGGCCAGGCCGGCGCCCGGACCGCGCGCCAGGCCCGCGCCTGGCCCGCGCCCGGACCTCGCCTGGACCGCGCCTGGACCTCGCGCCTAGACCTGCGCCGAAGCGGGGTCCTGGCCGCTCGCGGCGGCTGCCCGGCGCTTCGTCACCAGCTGCGCCGCCTGCTCGGCTCCGCGCGGAACGCCGCCCGCCCTGGACATCTCGAGCACGAAGCTCGTCGCGGCTTGCACCCCGTTCAGGAAGAGCTCGTTCTGCTGATCCTTCGTCAGGTCGAACTGCGTCGCCGTCAGGCCAGCGTTGTCAACGAAGATCGTCCGCGCCGCGGTGGTCTGGTCGACGTTGTTGGTGTCCCACTCGCTCAGCACCGTGTGCAGCGTGCCGAGCGCCACGCTCAGCGCGGAGTCAGACGCCTGGGTCGGCGGGAAGGAGGCCTGCAGCGCGGACAGCTTGATCCCGATCGTGGGCCAGCGCGGCGGCCCGCCGTCGACGCGGTCGAACGCGTTGATCGGGAAGTTCTGCAGGACGCCCCCGTCGACCCAGGTGACGGACCCCGGGTCGTAGTGCTGCTGGAACGAGGTGCCGTCCGGCAGCGGCACGCTGATGTTGGCCGCCCCGGCTTCGATCGTGACGGGCTCGAAGAAGAACGGGATGGACATCGAGGCCCGGACCGCCGCGACCACTTCCTGCTCGTCGGCATCAAGCCCGTAGTAGCTGTAGTTCCAGGGCAGCCGGACGAGCTGCATGCGGGTGATGTCCGAGGTGTGCACGAGGAGGCGGTAGCGGCGGTCGGGCGGCAGGCTCATCCCGGGATCGTCGGCCTGACTGATCCGCAGGTCGCTGAAGGTCCGCACCCCGAGCCCGGCCAGGATCGGCTCCAGCCAGTCCAGCAGGTAGGTCCCGGGGTAGAGCCCGGTCTTGCGCGTGAGGATGGCCATGTCCGTGGCCTTCTCCGCGACGTGGCCGAGGTGATCGAGGAAATGGTGGATCTTGCCCTCGGGCATGAAGTTGGTGAAGTCCACCGAGGCGAGGTAGCCGCGTAATGCCGTCATGGGCTGCCCGGCCCTGGACAGCGCGGCGACGAGGCTCGCGGCGATGGCGCCCGCGCTCGTCCCGGCGACGCGGGCGAACGAGTACCCGGCCTCGTCCAGCACCAGCACCGCGCCCGCCAGCCCGATCCCCTTCACGCCGCCGCCCTCGAGCACCAGGTCGGCGCGGAGCTGCCTGCCGCGCTGGGGATCCGCCGGATTCTGATATCCGTCGGCCTCGCGCAGGTGCTCAGCCGCGGCCATGAACTCCTCCTGGAGCTGCGGCCCGCGCGCGTAGCCCCGCGCGCTGGTGGTGTCGATCCGCACATCAAGCGAGGACGACGAGCTGGACGGGACGGGGCTGGTCACCGGCGCCTCCTGATCGGGCTGGCCATTCTGGCCGGGCTGGCAATCTGGTCGGGCTGGCCATTCTGGCCGGGCTGGTCATTCTGGCCGGGCTGGTCATTCTGGTCTCGCGGCCTGAGAGCATTCTGCGCCCTCGCAGGTCCGACCGGAAGTGGATCGCCGCCCCGCGGAAGAAAACCGGGTCCCCGCGGAGTTGGCAAGATACGTGATTTACGTACCGCTCTCCGTTCTGGATCTTTCCCCGGTCGCGGCCGGCACGACATCGGGCCAGGCCCTGCGCCACACCACCGAGCTGGCCAGGCGCGCCGAGGACCTGGGTTACCGGCGGTTCTGGGTCGCCGAGCACCACAACATGCCCGCGATCGCCAGCTCCGCGCCCGCCGTGCTGATCGCGCACCTGGCCGCGAGCACCTCCACGATCCGGGTCGGCTCCGGCGGCGTGATGCTGCCCAACCACGCGCCGCTGGTGGTGGCCGAGCAGTTCGGCACCCTGGAGGCGCTCCATCCGGGCCGGATCGACCTGGGCATCGGCCGCGCCCCCGGCACCGACCAGGTCACCGCGCTGGCGCTGCGCCGCACCATGGAGGGCCTGTCCGGCGATGCGTTCCCGCGGGAGCTGCTGGACCTGATCGAGTTCTTCACCGGCGAGGACCCGGCGGCGCGGATCACCGCGACGCCGGGACGAGGCGACATGCCGGCCATCTGGCTGCTCGGCTCCAGCGGGTTCAGCGCCCAGCTGGCCGGGATGCTCGGGCTGCCGTTCTCGTTCGCGCACCATTTCATGGCGGCCAACACCGTGCCCGCGCTGGCCCTGTACCGGCAGCATTTCCGGCCGTCGCGGTGGCTGGACCGGCCCCGTGCGATGGTGGCGGTCAGCGCGATCTGCGCGGATACCGACGAGCGCGCCCGGTGGCTGGCCGGGCCGGCCTCGCTGTCCTTTCTCCGGCTGCGCGCCGGGATGCCGGAGCCGCTGGCCAGCCCGGAGGACGCAGCCGCTTACCCGTACACGGAGTTCGACAAGGAGTTCGCCCGGCAGCGCGCCGAGGGCCAGGCGCTCGGGTCACCGGACACCGTGCGGCGGCAGCTCGCCGAGCTCCTTGAGCGCACCGGCGCCGACGAGCTGATGCTCACCGCGATGGTGTACGACATCGAGGACCGGATCCGGTCCTTCGAGCTGATCGCCGAGAAGGTCGCCGGCGGGCTGGTCAAGCAGGCCGGCTGAGCCAGCCGCGCGCGATACTGGGCGCATGGATAACGACGTCACCCTGGAACGGGCCATCTACCAGGCGCTCAAGGCAGTGGACGAGGTCGCGGCCGCCGTGCAGGCGCACCTGATCGAGGAGCACGGCGCTGATCCCGAGCGCGCCGCCGCGCCCAGCAATTTCACCAACTCGCTCAAGCTCCTGCGGCAGGCCAGGGAGCGGCTTGGCACCGGGCTCCGCGCCATCGAGGCCAGCGCCATCGCCGAGTCTGACCGAATTTCACTGCGTAACGAATAATCCGGAGTACTCCCGCGAGCAGAGCCGCCGCCCGCCGGGGCGCCGGGCAACGCCGCCCGCGACGGTGTCAGGGACCGGGGAAGTAGCGCTTGAATACCCCGGCCGCGACGGGGTCGCTGACGCTGAGGCTCGGGTGACCCGGGTCGATGCGGCCCATGATGAACAGCGCCACCGGCGAGTCCGCCCCGCCGATCTGGCAGCCGTGCGGGCGGCCGGCCGTGCCCGGCGTGATCGTCCAGGCCGCGCCGTCGAAGACCGCGCTGATCGCCGCGCTGGCCGCCGCCAGCTGGTAGGCGGCGGGTGCGTCCGGCACTGTCCCGGCGGGACTGACCGGGGTGCCGGCCGCGAGTATCGGCAGCAGCCCGGGCGCGAGGCCGAGCAGGGCGGCGGAGATGTCCTCGCTCAGCGGCCCCTCCTCGCCGAGCGCCCACTCCAGGTCGTTGCGGTGGAAGCCATACTCCAGCGGCACGATCTGCAGCGCGACCGGGGCAGGCAGCAGGCCGAAGGGAAGCGGCACCACGCCCGCGAGCGCCGGGCCGGGCAGCCCGCGCAGCGCGCTGAGCAACTCGTCCCGGCCGGCCCGCAGCGCGGCCATGATCTCGCCGGCGTCGCGCTCGTGCGGGGGGGCGAGGGTGGCGAGCCCGGCCTGGCCTGCCGCTGCCCGGCGCAGGCCGTCTGCCTGGCCCCGGCTCGCGGCGATGAGGTGGCGGGCCAGGCTCCGCACGGTCCATCCCTTGCACCGCACCGGCAGCTCCCAGTCCGGCGCGCCGAGCTGGTCGAGGCGCTCCAGGATCGCGCCGAAGTCACGGTCTGCCGCCTTGGACGCCGTGGTGAGATCGAACATGACACCGCTCCCGTCAATAGTCCGGATCGGACCAGACTAGAATAACGCGAGAGTCCGTTTCGGACTATAGACATCCGGAAGGACGTCATGGCGAAGCTCTCGACGAGGTCATATGCGATCCTCGGCCTGCTCGCGATCCGCGACTGGACGACATACGAGCTGGCCAGGCAGATGGAACGCGGGCTCGGGGACATCTGGTCGGCGTCCCGCAGCATGGTCTTCGAGGAGCCCAAGGCCCTCGTCGCGCTCGGCCTGGCCACGGCCAGCACGGAGCACGTCGGCCAGCGAACCAGGACCCGCTACGGGATAACCCCGGACGGCCTGACCGCGCTGCGGCGATGGCTGGCCGAGCCGGGAGCGCCGCCGGCCATGCAGTTCGAGGGACTGCTCAAGGTCCTGCTCGCCGACGGCAGCGACAGCTCGACGGTGCGCGCCTCGCTGGCCGCGGCCAGGAAATGGGCAGCGGCGCTGCGCGACACCGGCCGCGAGGTTGCTGCCGAGTACGCGGCCGGTGACGGGCCGTTCCAGGAACGCGAGCACCTTGTCTCCGTTTCCTTCGCGTTCCTGTGGGACTTCGCCGATCTCGTCGAGCGGTGGGCAAGCTGGGCCGAGACCGAGGCCGTCACCTGGCCAGGCGGCGCGGTGGGTAATGGCGGCGCCGGCCCGCGGGGCGCTGGCCGCGAGGTGTTCCGCCGGGCGCTCGGCGGCCAGGCGGCCCTTCCCGTGGCAGCCGCCGGCCTGCCCGGTAGCGCCGTCACGCGGCCGGGCTGAGCGGCCTGGCGGCTGCCCGGAGCGTGAGCCTTACTCGTCTGACTCGGCCGCGATGTCGGCGCGCTCGTAGATCGGCAATTCCCCGCCGTTGCCCGGCCAGAACGCGTCCGGGTCGGCGTGCGTCCAGATGCGGCCGTCCCTTGGATCGATGTAAGGGCTGCCCGTATCTCCCGGGTGGTCGACCTCCTCGTGGTCACCGCCCGGCTGATCGTTGCGCAAGTAGATGTGCCCCATCGCGGTCCCTCCTGCTGGCCTGCGGAGGACGGTACGTTACCGCGCGGGCACGGAGCATGCCAGCTGCGCGGTCAGCAGGTTGGGATCCTTGCCCGTGAGATAGGCGGCGCTTGTCACGTCGATGGTGTGGCCTCTGACGGCCACGGATGAGGGGTTGGAAAGCCCGTCCGCCGCGGTCAGCACGGTCGTGTGCGTGCCGTCCGGCCGGATCAGGGCGACCTGGCTGAGGGCGTTCTGGGCGGCCAGCACGGTGTCGCCGGCGCCGCTGGTGAAGGAAAAGTCGTCGATGGCGGTGACGCCGCTGGCGGCGATCCGGATCGTCCCGGCCGCGCCGCCGGGCAGGATCGGGATCCGCAGCAGCAGGCCCTTGTCGGTGTTGCTGGCCCAGACGGCGCCGTCGTGCACCTTGAGCCCGTTGGCGCCCAGGAAGCCCGCGCTCTGCAGATCAGGCCCGCTCGCCCAGACCACCGGAGTGCCGCCGCCGGCCGGTACCCGCCAGATGACGCCCAGCGCCGAGTCCGTGACGTAGAGCATCCCGGTGCCCCTGTCGATGGCCAGCCCGTTGGCCAGGCTGCTGGCCGGCAGCGCCGCGATCCTGACGGGCTGGCCGCCCGGGCGCACCCGCCAGACGCCGGTCAGCGCGGCCGTCCCGGTGTTGTAGTTGACGAACCGGGTGCCGTCGCGGGCGATGACGATACCGGCCAGGAACTCGGGGGCGCCGAGGACCGGGACGGCCGAGCCCGCCGGGGGAGCCGGCAGCGTTGCCAGCACCTGGATGCCGCCGCCGCGGGTCACCCGGGCGATCTGGTGCGCGAACGCGAACGTCACGTCCGGGGCGCCGTCAGGCTCCAGCGCGATGTTCTCCGGCTGCTCACCGGTGGCGATGTCGAAATGCGCGATGATCCGGGCATGCGACACCGGCGGCGACGCGGCCAGGGCCGGCCCGGCCGTCACGGCCAGCGAGATCACCGCCACGCCGGACACCACCAGGAAACGCTTACTGAGCATGCCGCCCTCCCGCGGGTTGACTCAGGTATGTGGCCGGAAGCGTCATTGGTGCCAGGTCCCTGCTGCCAGGCCCAAATCTCACGGCCTGCGCCGCTGCGAGAGCCGGCCCGGGGTCACCGGCTGACGTGGGACAAGGGGCCGGCGCTGTTGGGGAAGTTGGCTGTGTTGAGGACCTGGATGCCCGCGTCCTGCTCGCCGTTGAACGGCGTGACGACGGGCGATGTGGCGCCTGGCTCGCAGCCCAGCTTGAACGGCACTTCCGGGCTGGTGAACCAGAGTCCCAGGTGGTACTGGTGGGTGGGCGAGAAGGTGACGGTGCCGCCGGCGGAGACCGAGAATGTCTCCTTGTCGAAAACGCCCTTGACGGTGGCGCTGCCAGAGCCGCTGCTGCCGGTGTTGACGTCGGTCTGGTACCAGGCCACGCCGAACGGCTTGTTCGGCTGCTGGATGACGAACAGGTCGAAGCCGGCATTATCGGGCAGGCCGCTGACCGAGACCGTCATCGTGTCATTGAGCGACCCAGGGGTGATCGTGACCTTTCCGCTGGCCTTGGGCAGGCACGTGGTGATACCCGGTGAGGGCACCAGGCTGAAGGAGAATGAGTCGGATGCGCTCGCGGCGGTTCTCGTCGTGGCTCCCGAGGCGGTGGCCATGCCAACCGCCAGGGCGACACCGCCGGCTACTGCGGTGACCGGCAGCAGAAAGCGAAGAAAGCCGTTTCGGGTCATGCCAGTACCTCCGGGAGGTGTGCTGCGCCGGGCGAAGCGGCGGCTGCGGGGATAAGGGGACTTTTTCTCTTGCCAGTGGGCTGTGTCAAGAGCCTGCGCCCAACCGCCGTGCCGGCCAGGCAGCACCACTAGTCCGGGTTCACCACGGCAGGAGGGACGTACTCCCTGATCGGGACATCGCAGCCGACCCGCTTGTCGCCCCGCCACATCTCGACCGGGATCGAGGTGCCGATCATGTCGCGGGTCAGCAGGTAGTACAGGTCAGCGCGGTCCAGCACCGGGTGGCCGGCCAGCGACAGGATGATGTCACCCGGCCGCAGGTCGCAACTGACGTCCGCGGCGACCCGGGTGATGACGGGCGCATGCCGGAGCTGCCCCTCGACGTTCTCGACCCGGCTGGCGACGGCGACTCCCAGGGCGCCCCGGCGGACGTCCCCGTACCGCAGGATCTGCCGCACGATCCAGTCGACCGTCTCGCCGGGAACCGCGAAGCCGATTCCCACCGCGCGGGTGTCGATGCAGGTATTGACCCCGAGTACCTGGCCGGCCGCGTCGACGAGCGGGCCGCCGCTGTTCCCGGGGTTGATGGCCGCGTCGGTCTGGATGGCGCGCTCCAGCGGGCGGCCCCGCGTGGTCGGGATCGTGCGCGCGATGCCGGACACGATCCCGATGCTGACGGACTCGGTGTAGTCGCCTAACGGGCTGCCCATCGCGAGGCAGATCTCGCCGAGCACCGGCGGACGAGTCCGGACGGCCAGCGGCGGCGGCAGCGGCCCCGCGGCGCGCACCACCGCGAGGTCGGTCAGCGGGTCGGCGGCTACCAGGACGGCCGGCCGGGCGAGGCCGGTGGCAAACTGGATCTGCAGGTCAGCGCCGCATTCGGCGACAACGTGGTGGTTGGTGACGACGTTGCCGGCCTCGTCGATGAGGAAGCCGGACCCGGTGGCGCCGCCGTCAGGCGTGACTCCCCGGATGGTGGCCACGGCCGGGCGGCACCGGGCCGCGATCGTGATGACGTCGATGCTGAACTGCTCCAGCGCCGTCCTGGGCGGCCCGTTCACACCATCACCGAGTCGTCGGTCACCTCGGCGAACAGCGTCTTGCCGCCAAACCGGGACTGGAGCTGGTGGTCGAAGTGGTCGGCGATCGCGGTGGCCGCGTCCAGGCTCGCCCGGACGATCTCCACGGTCAGCTGCTCGCCGTACAGCTCAAGCGCGTACAGGACCTCGTTGCCCGGCGTATGGAAGACCCGGCCCACGGTGATGTTCAGGTTGATGTCATTGAGCGCCTCCAGCAACGCCGGAGTGCGTGGCACCTCGACGACCATCGGGGCGAAGAGCCGCACGGACGGCGGATCCTCGATGCTCCGGACGAAGCACATCGTGCTGCCGTAGCGGATCCGGATATCACCATCGGCGTCGCGGCTGAGCTCGTCCACATCGAGGATCTGCGCCACCGCCCAGCCGAGCCAGTCGGTCAGCGTCGTCGGAGCCTGGCCAGCCTGCCCAGCCTCGCCGGTCTCATCCGGAAGTGCCGCCTCGCCCGGGTCGGGCGCCACGATGGGATTGTCGGTCACCGTGGTCTGCGAGGGGACCGGCATGCGAACCGGATCCGACTCGCCGAAGGCCGTGAACACCGCGGCGACGACCTCGCGCAGCGCGGCTGAGTCGGTGCAGGACCGCAGGTAGTCCAGCTCGGCGGCGGCAGACCGGGCGGGCGCGGCCCCGGCAGGGCTACGGGCGGTCAGCTCAGCGACGACCAGCGCACGCGATTCGCCATCGCTGGCAAGCCAGCCGTCGATGAGCGCCGGCCAGGCGTCGCCGACGAAATCCGGCCCGGGCCTGGCGCCGTACCGTGCCCGCAATGCCCGGTCGGCAGGCTGCGGGAGGCCCAGGCTCTCGCCCAGCTGGCGCAGCAGGGCCGGCGGGAGGTTGTCCCAGGAGAAGCGATACCGCGGCATTTCTCGTCCCTCGCGCTCGGGGTCTGCTAGGTCACCCTTCACACGATGACAGACCCGGCGCCCGTTGCCCCCCTCCTGCCGCCCCCGGTTCCCGTCGCAACGCCCTGGCTAGCTGGGCCAGCTGGCGACGGGGACGTTCCAGGTATGGATGACCGGCTCCTCGTGCTCGTAATCCAGCGTGCACAGCGTGCCGGTATCCAGCCGGAACAGCCGCCCGCTGGACGGCTCGAGCAGCAGCCAGCGCGCGGTCAGCACGCGCAGCAGGTGGCCGTGGGCCACGAGCGCAACGTTGCCATCGGCCAGCAGCGGGCGCACCCGGCCGAGTACGGCGTCGACCCGGCTGCCCACTTCGGCGATGGTCTCGCCCGGGTGGGCGGCGTCGCCGGGGATGACCCCGTCACGCCAGAGGTACCAGTCCGGTCGCGCTTCCCTGATCTGCGCCGTGGTCAGCCCCTCGTAGCCGCCGTAGTCCCACTCCTGCAGGTCCGGATCCTGCCGCGCGCCGGTGAGCCCGGCGAGTTCCGCCGTCCGCACCGCCCGGGAAGCGGGGCTGGTGAACACGGCGCTGATCTTCAGCCGGGCGAGCGCCGGGGCGAGCGCGGCCGCGCGGGCCTCGCCCTCGGCGGTCAGCGGGACGTCGGTGCGGCCGGTATGCCGGCCGGACTTGCTCCACTCGGTCTCGCCATGCCGCACGAGTATCAGCTCTCCCATGAATCACCATCATCGCGTAATGAGCCCGGGCCAGACGCATATCCCGAACTGAGAAATGCGTCCAATCCCGAACTGAGACATGTAGGGTAACGTATGGTACCCTACATGTATGGTAAAGACGACGGTGTACCTGCCTGATGAACTCAAGCAGCGGCTGGCCCAGGCGGCGGTGATCTCCGGCGAGTCCGAGGCCCGAATCATCCGCAGGGCGCTCGAGGAGTGGCTGGCGGGGATGCTCAGCCGCCCGACGCCACACTGGGGAATGATCGATTTCGGTGATCCCGATCTGGCTTACAAGGTCGACGAGATCCTGGCCGAGGGGTTCGGCGAGCAGTGATCATCTGCGACACGAGCGCTCTGATCGCCGTCTACGGCACCGACCAGCCCGCCCAGGGCCAAGTCGAGCGGGTGCTCAAATCCGACCCCGGGCCGCTGGTCCTGTCGCCTTTTGTCCTCGCCGAGCTGGACTACATGGTCCACCGCACCGCACGTGTCAGCGGTGAGCTCACGATGCTGACCGACGTGGCGACCGGCGTTTACACCCTCGCCGAGTTCAGCCGGGGCGATGTCGCGCAGGCGGCTGCAGTCATCGAGCGCTACGCGGACAACAACATCGGCCTGGCCGATGCGTCGATCGTCGTCCTCGCGGCGAGGTACGCAACGACCCGGGTGCTGACCTTCGACGAGCGGCATTTCCGTGCCATCCGGCCGCTGCACGCGGATGCGTTCACGATCCTGCCGGCCGACGCCTGACCCACCTGGCCGGCGCCGGACTCACCCGGCCCGCACCCGGTCAACCGGTCGGCCGGCGCCTGGGTCAGCCCGCCGCCATGCTGGCGTGCAGGTCGTGCAGGGCACGGGCGGACGCCAGCGAGGTCCCGGCGGCGAGCAGCCGCGGCGCTTCCTCGCCGCGCAGCACCGCCTGGATGTGCGCGATGGCGGCGGTGAACGAGGGCTCGTCGCCGGCCGCCTGGTAGCTCCGGGCCTCCGCCCCTTCCGCGAGCACCTCGAACCGGTCGGCCGGGCCCGGGTGGAACGGGTTCGTCAGGTGAATCTGGCCGGTCGTCCCCTGCAGCCTGGTGAACGTGTCGTAACTGCGGCGCAGGCCGCAGGACAGCAGGAGCCGGCGCCCGCCGTCGAAGCCGAGGCTGCCGACGGTCTCCATGTCGACTTCCTGCCCGCCGAAGTCCGCCGCCGCCCAGGCGCTCTGGAAGCCGGCCCCGAGCAGCTCGAGGGCCAGCCGGACCGGGTAGCAGCCGACGTCGTTCAGCGCGCCGCCGCCAAGCTCGCTGGACAGCCTGATGTCGCCGCCGCGGCCGAGCTGAAAATGAAAGCTGGACTGGATCTCCCGCAGTTCGCCGATCGCGCCGTCGGCCAGCAGGCCCGTGACCCGCGAGAACTGGTCACGGAACGGGAAGACGAACGCCTCCCAGAGCAGCGTCCCGGTCTCGGCGGCCACCGCGAGGACGCGCTCGGTCTCCGCCAGGGTGGCGCAGAGCGGCTTCTCGCACAGCACGGGCTTGCCCGCGCGCAGCGCGCGGATGGCCCACTCGGCGTGCAGCGAGTTCGGCAGCGGGATGTAGAGGGCGTCCACCGCCGGGTCGTCGATCAGCCGCTGGTATCCCGAGATGCCCCGCTGGACCCCGTTCTCCCTGGCGAACCGCTCGGCGCGTTCCTGGTCACGCCCGGCGACAGCGGCAGCCACGCCGCCGGCTCGGCGCAGCCCGGGCAGGAAGGCAGTCCGCGCGATCCTGGCGGTGCCGATGATTCCCCAGCGCACGGCCCCGCTGCCGGTCATGGCGGGCATGATTACGGGAGGGTCAGGATCTCGTAGCCGTCCGCGGTGACCAGCAGCGTGTGCTCGAACTGCGCGGTGCGCTTGCCGTCCCTGGTGACGGCCGTCCAGCCATCCGGCCAGACGTCGTAGGCGATCGTGCCGAGGGTCAGCATCGGCTCGATCGTGAAGGTCATCCCCTGTTCCATGATCAGCGTTACGTCGGGATCGTCGAAGTGCGGCACGATCAGGCCGGAGTGGAACGTGGTCCCGATGCCGTGCCCGGTAAAGTCGCGGACCACCCCGTAGCCGAACCGGCGCGCGTAGGACTCGATGACCCGGCCGATCGCGTTCAGCGGGCGTCCCGGTGCCACGGCGCGGATGCCGCGCATCATCGCCTGCTCCGTGCGCTCGACCAGCAGCCGGGACTCCTCGTCCACCGCGCCGGCCAGGAAGGTTGCGTTGGTGTCCCCGTGCACGCCGCCAATGAACGCGGTGATGTCGATGTTGACGATGTCGCCGTCCTCGATCACCGTGTCGTCCGGTATCCCGTGGCAGATCACCTCGTTGAGCGAGGTGCAGAGCGACTTAGGGTAGCCGCGGTAGCCGAGCGTGCTCGGGTACGCGCCGTGATCGCAGAGGAACTCGTGGCCGACCCGGTCAAGTGAGTCGGTGGTGACGCCGGGCGCCACGTGCGCGCCGACCTCCGCGAGCGCCCGGGCGGCCAGCCGCCCGGCGATCCGCATCCGCTCGATGGTGTCGGCGTCCTTCACGTCGGGCTCGCCGATCTTGGGATACCGCCTGCCCACGTACTCCGGGGGCCTGATGTTCGCGGGTACCTGGCGCTGGGGGGAAATCCGGCCGGGCTGGAGCAAAGTCGCCATGATCTGAAATTGTAGTGCGCATGGATGGTGAGCAGCACTGGTGGTTCTGCCTGAAGCACATGGCCGTCGAGCCGGATGCCGGCTGCCCGGGTAAGGACCGGCTCGGGCCGTATCCGACCCGGGAGGCGGCGGCGAACGCCCTCGAGACGGCCAGACGGCGCAACGAGGAGTGGGACGCCCAGGACGAGGTCGCCGACCAGCCCTGACCCCGGCGGGCCCTGACACCGGCTGGTCGTACCGCCGGCCGGCTCCTGACCCCGGCCGGCCGTGGCCCTGGCTGGCCGTGCCCCTGGCCGGTCGTGCCTGCGGCATCGCATCCGCGCGGGCCGGTATCGTGAGGGCAGCGGCCCATCGGGCTGGCAGTGCATGCGGGTGACCCCGGAAGGGGCGTGCGGGTGAGCGAGGAACAGTCCGGCGGCGGGCTGCCGCCGGCCGCCCAGGCGCGGATGGCGGAGATCCGCCACAGCGGGACCTGGAGTTCCGCCCTGTCCGCCGACGAGTTCGCCGCGATCAGGAGCGTCGGATTCGAGCCAGTCGGTCAGGTGCTCGGCGCGGCGGTCTACAACATCGGCTACACCGGCGGCTACAGCTGCCCGGGCGCCTGGGCAGGCTATGGCGGATATGTCACGCCGTACCGCAGCGTCACGGCGCTGTCCGGGGCCGGCGGCCTTGGCGCGTACAGCTCCCTGGTGCAGACGCTCTACGCGGCACGGCACAAGGCGATCGACCGGATGTCAGCCGAATGCCTCGCGCTCGGCGGGCACGGCGTGGTCAGCGCGTCCATCGAGATCGGCGCGTTCCCGGCCGGCGGCCTTGAGTTCAAGGCGATCGGCACCGCGGTGCGCGTGCCGGGCGGCGTCCCGCTGCACAAGCCGTTCACCTCGGACCTGTCCGGCCAGGACTTCGCGAAGCTGATCATGGCGGGCTATGTGCCTGCGGGCCTCGCGCTCGGCATCTCCATCGGCGCCAGGCACGACGACTGGCTGACCGTGAACCAGACCAGCTGGGGCGCGGGCAACTCCGAGGTGGTCGGGTACACCGACGTGGTCAACCAGACCAGGCATGACGCCCGCGTCCAGCTGGAACGGGACGTCAGCAGGCTCGGGGCCGAGGGGGTGGTGGTGTCCAGCATGGACATGGCCGTCCGCGACCGGGAGTGCCCGATGCAGGAGCACCGGAAGGACCACGTCGTGGAAGTAACGATCATCGGCACGGCCACGGCCCGTTTCGCCCGGCCGCATCACCCGCCGCGCGGCGCCAGCCTTGCCATCATGTCGCTGGACCCCGAGCGCCGCCAGGCCGCCCGGGTCAGGCTGGGGAGCTGACCGGTGGCCACGCCGGCGGGCAGGTCCTGGGGCCGAACGCACGTCAAGGGAGATCAATGACCGACCAGCAGAGCACGGATATGGGCGTGCTGGGTGTGCCGCAGGACGCGATCCGCCGGCTCGCCGAGCTCAAGCCAGGACGGCCCGGCTCCCTGTTCACCTCGGATCTGTCGGTGAACGAGTTCCTGCTCGTCCGGGAGGCCGGTTTCCGCCCGCTCGGGCTGGTGCTCGGCAGCTCGATCTACCACGTCGGCCTCCAGGTCGGCCGCTGGGGCAAGAACCAGGAGCTCGACGTCCTCTCCCAGGCCATGTACCACGCCAGGGAGCTGGCGATGAGCCGGATGGAGGCCGAGGCCCAGGCGCTGGGCGCGGACGGCATCGTCGGCGTCCGGCTCGACGTGGAAATGAAGGAGTTCGGCAACGACATCGCGGAGTTCATCGCGGTGGGCACGGCGGTGCACGCCGAGCCGGACGCGGGCGGCGGGGGAGTGAAGGAGTGGCGCAACAACAAGAAGCTGCCGTTCACCTCCGACCTGTCCGGCCAGGACTTCTGGACGCTGATCCGCGCCGGGTACGCGCCGCTTGGCATGGTGATGGGGTCCTGCGTCTACCACATCGCGCACCAGCGGATCGGCGGGAAGCTCGGCAACATCGGCCGCAACGTGGAGCTCGAGCAGTTCACCCAGGCCCTGTACGACGCCCGCGAGCTGGCGATGAGCCGGATGCAGGCCGAGGCGGAGGAACTCCAGGCCGAGGGCATCGTCGGGGTCCAGCTCCGGCAGCACAGCCACACCTGGGGCTCGCACACGACCGAGTTCTTCGCGATCGGCACGGCCGTCCGGCCACTGCGCGACGACCACGTCATCGAGCGGCCCACCATGGTGCTGAGCCTCGACTCCTGACCGGCGCGCAGGGCTACTCAGCGGGGCTACCGCGCTGGGCTACTCAGCGGGGGTGCCGCTGAGCGTGTCGAGCAGCCGCGCCAGCCGCTGCCGCAGGCCGCGCTCGCCCTGCCGCAGGCCGCGCCGGTCCCCGTACTGGCCGCCTGCCGCGGAGCTGACCAGGTGCTGGGCCGCGTCGAAGGAGACGGGCGCCGTCCCGGCCCGCACGATCAGCGACTCGTGCGCCAGGCTGTCAAGCTCCGGATCGCCCTGGTCAAGCGCGAGGATGGTCGCGCCGATCCGCCGCGCATCGTCGACCCGCTCCAGCAGCGGCACGGGGGCGGCCTCGGCGCTGACCACTAGGAGCGTCTCACCCCGCCTGGCCGCCGCCAGCCTGGCCAGCCCGACTCGCAGGTGCGCGGGCGCGTCCGGCGGCGGTGACCAGCGCACCAGGGTCGGCGCCAGGCCGGGATTCCCGGCCAGCCGGCTCTCGTCGGTTAAGTGCGCGGTCAGGTGCCAGGGCTCGTCATCCGGCGTGCCGACGAGCAGCAGCCCGCCCGGGGTGCGGGCGGAAACCCGGAGCGCGCGGGAGAATTCCCGGGTTTGCTCCATCCAGCCGCTCGGACCGAGGAGCGCGCTCAGCGCGGCGACCTGGTCCGCATCCATGCCAGCCATCGTGCCCCACCGCGTCCGGGCACGCACCGGCATCGCGCGGTGACTGCGGCCTCTGACAAGATCGGGAGATGGCAGCTGCCCGGATCTCCGCCGATTCATCACAAGATGTCGGCCGACTGGTCATCGGCGTCCTCGGCGGCACTGGTGACCAGGGCCGCGGCCTGGCCAGGAGGCTGGCCATGGCAGGCAGCCGGGTGATCATCGGGTCGCGGGACGCGGGCCGCGCGGTAGCGGCCGCGGCCAGCATCGGCAGCCCGCCTCAGCTCACCGGCGCTGCCAATGCCGACGCGGCCATGGCGGCCGACCTGGTGATCGCGGCCATGCCGTGGGAGGGCCACCGGGCGCTGCTCTCCTCGCTCGCCGAGGCGCTCGACGGCAAGATCCTGATCGACTGCGTCAACCCGCTGGGCTTCGACGAGCGGGGCGCCTATCCGCTCCCGGTCGCCGAGGGCAGCGCCGCACAGCAGGCGGCTGCCGTCCTGCCGGGCACCCGGGTGGTGGGCGCGTTCCACCACGTGTCGGCCAGCCTGCTGCTCGACCCGGCCGTCGCCGAGCTTGACCTGGACATCATGGTGCTCGGTGACGACCGGCAGGCCACCGACCTGGTGCAGGCGCTGGCCAACCGGATACCGGGCGTGCGCGGCGTGTACGCCGGCCGGCTGCGCAACTGCGGTCAGGTGGAGGCGCTGACGGCGAACCTCGTCTCGGTGAACCGCCGCTATAAGGCCCACGCCGGCCTGCGCATCACTGACCTGTAACGGGACGTGCCGGTTACCCTAGGAGTTCGCATGCGATACCGCACCCTCGGCCGGACCGGCATCAAGGTCAGCCCCTACGCGCTCGGCGCACTGGCGCTCGGCACGTCCATCGGCAACCCCGACCACGGCGACTCGGCCCGCATCATCCACAAGGCGCTGGACGCGGGGATCAACTTCATCGATACCTCCGACGTGTACGGCGAGTCCGAAGTGGCCGTGGGCAAGGCGCTCAAGGGACGCCGCGACAGCGTTGTCCTCGCGACCAAGTTCAGCCGCCCGACGGGCGACGATCCCAACCACCAGGGAGCCTCGCGGCGCTGGATCATGACCGCAGTCGAGAACTCGCTGCGCCGCCTGCAGACCCACTACATCGACCTCTACCAGCTCCACCGGCCGGACCCCGCCACCGACATCGAGGAGACGCTTTCCGCGCTCACTGACCTGATCCACAGCGGGAAAGTCCGTGCGGTCGGCACGTCCGCGATGCCCGCGTCCGGCATCGTCGAAGCCCAGTGGGTCGCCGAGCGGCGCGGCCTGGAACGGTTCCGCACCGATCAGCCGCCCTACTCGATCCTCAGCCGCGGCATCGAACGCGAGGTGCTGCCGATTGCGCAGCGTTACGGGATGGGCATCCTCGTGTGGGGGCCGCTCGGGCAGGGAATGCTCACCGGCCGCGTCCGCAAGGGCCAGCAGACCGACCTGCGCCGAGCGCACATTTTCCGGCACCTCAACGATGAGCGCCGGATCGACGCCGTCGAGCAGCTCATCCCGCTCGCCGGGCAGGCCGGCCTGCCGATGACGCACCTCGCGCTGGCGTTCGCGATTACTCATCCCGGCGTGACCAGCGCGATCATCGGGCCGCACACGATGGGGCAGCTCGACGACCTGCTCGCCAGCGCCGATGTCACGCTCACCGACGAGATTCTCGACCGGATCGACGAGATCGTGCCGCCCGGCACCGACATCGGCACGCTCGACCAGGCCTACCTGCCCCCGGCCCTGCAGAATCCGGGTTTGCGCCGCCGGCCCGTGAGTGAGCGCACCGCCGCCTGACCGCGTAACCGGTCAGCGGTAGGAGTACTCCTCGGTGGGGAACTCGCCCGCCGCGACCTCGCTGGCGAATGACCGGGCAGCCTGGCCGAGAGTTCCCGCGACGTCTGCGTAAATCTTGACGAACTTCGCGGGTCGCGGCGTGAGTCCGGCCATGTCCTGCCAGACAAGTACCTGGGCGTCGCAGCCGCTGCCCGCGCCGATGCCGACCGTCGGGATCGACAGACTGGCCGTCACGGCGGCGGCGAGCCGGGCGGGAACGCACTCCAGGACCACGGCGAACGCGCCGGCCGCCTGCAGCGCCTTGGCGTCGCGGAGCAGCTGGTCGCCGTCCTCCCCGCGGCCCTGGACGCGGTACCCGCCGAACGCGTTCACCGACTGGGGAGTCAGCCCGAGGTGCGCCATCACCGGGACGCCGGCCGCGACCAGCTCCTCGACCTGACCGAGCACGCGGTGCCCGCCTTCGAGCTTCACCGCCTGCGCGCCCGCCTCCTTGAGGAACCGGGTTGCCGCCGCCAGTGCCGCCTGCGGCGACGCCTGGTAGGAGCCGAACGGCAGGTCGGCGATGATCATCGCCCGGCTGCTGCCCCTGACCACGGCGGCGGTCAGCGGGAGCAGCTCGTCGACCGTGACCGGGATCGTGCTGCCGTGGCCGAAGACGACCATCGACGCGGAGTCGCCGACGAGCAGCACCGGGATCCCGGCGTCGTCGAAGACCCGCGCGGTCAGCGCGTCGTAGGCGGTGAGCATGGCCCACTTCTCGCCGCGTGCCTTGGCGCTGGCGATGTCGCGGACGGTGATGCGCCGTCCCTGGTGGCCTCCGTACAGCGGCTCGTCCGCTGCGGCGGTCCGCGCGCTTGTCGCGGCCGCGGGCGAGTCGCCCTGAAGTGCTGTCATCTGGATCCTCCACGTCTCGAGGCGCCCCTGCGGCGTACCCGGACATCTCGAATCATGGCACGCCTGGTCCCCGGCGAACAGCACGCGCAGCTCGCGGCGCCGCGGCGTCCCGTCCGGCTTGGCTAAAACCGATACGATGACGTATCGTATCGATAGTAATTCTGCTCCCGCAGGCTCAGCCGCGGCGGCAGGCAGGCACGATACCGCTCGCCGCGCAGGGCCTCCCGGCGAGCCGAAGGGCAGCATGGATCCGCAGACAATCCAGCGGCGCCGATGGATCATCCTCAGCGTCCTGATCATCAGCCTGACCGCGATCGTCCTGGACAACACGGTCCTGAACATCGCGCTCAAGACAATCTCCGAGCCCAGGGGCGGCCTCGGCGCGAGCCAGAGCCAGCTGGAATGGGCGATCAACTCCTACACGCTCGTCTTCGCCGGGCTGCTCTTCACGTTCGGCGTGATCGGCGACCGGATCGGCCGCAAGCGAATGCTGATGATCGGCATGACCATGTTCGGCCTCGCATCGCTATTGTCGTCCTACGCGCAGACGCCGACCCAGCTCATCCTGGCCAGGGCCCTGATGGGCCTCGGCGGAGCGGCGGTCATGCCGCAGACGCTGTCCATCATCACGACCGTGTTCGACCCCAGGGAACGGCCGCGGGCGATCGGCATCTGGGCCGGGGCGGTCGGCGTGGCCATCGCCGCGGGCCCGATCGCCGGCGGGCTGCTGCTCGATCACTTCTGGTGGGGCTCGGTCTTCCTGATCAACGTGCCGCTGACCGCCGTGGGCGTCGTCGCGGCCGCGTTGCTGGTGCCGGAATCCAGGAGCGGGCAGCCCGGCAGGATCGACTACCTAGGGGTGCTGCTGTCCATCGCGGGGCTGGTGCTGGTGGTGTTCGGCATCATCCAGGGCGGCGATTCCGGCTCGTGGCTGGGCCTTAGCGTGCTCGGGCCGGTCATCGGCGGGCTCGCCGTGCTGGCGGCGTTCGCCTGGTATGAGTCCAGGATCGCGCACCCGTCGCTCGACGTACGGCTGTTCCGCGACCCGCGCCTGTCGTCCGCCGCGGGCGCGATCGCGCTGGTGTTCTTCGCGCTGGCGGGTGCGTTCTTCTTCATCAGCTTCTACCTGCAGAACGTGCGCGGCTACAGCCCGCTGCATGCCGGGCTGCTGACGATCCCGCTGGCCGCGGGCCAGCTGCTGTGCGCGTCGCGCAGCCCGGTCATGGTCCGGCGGTTCGGCGCGAAGGCAGTCTGCGCGACCGGGCTGCTGCTGGTGGCGGTGGCCATGGCCGGATATCACCTGCTCGGCACCGCCAGCCCGATCTGGGTGCTCGAGGTGACGTTCTTCATCCAGGGCGCCGGGATGGGCAGCGTGATGCCGCCGGCCACCGAGCTGGTCATGTCCGTCGTGCCCAGGGACCGGGGCGGCGCCGGGTCCGCCATCACGAACATTTCCCGGCAGGTTGCCGTGGCGCTCGGGGTCGCCGTGCTCGGCTCGGTACTCGCCCAGGCCTATCGCGGCCAGCTAGCGCCGCGTCTGGGCGTGCTGCCGGCCGCCGTGCGACCCGCGGCGACCGCGTCGATCGCCGCGACGCAGGCGGCCGCGCGGCAGCTCGGCCCGGCCGGCCGCAGCCTGCTGACCGCAGCCGACCAGTCATTCGTGCACGCCATGCACCTGACCTCGGTAATCTCGTGCATCATCGCCGTGCTCGGCGCGGTTACGGTAATGACCTGGATGCCGGGACGCGGCCCGGCAACGGCGCCGGCCGGCCCGACCGCGGCTGCCACCCCGGGGATCGCGGTCACGGAGGCTACGATCCCGGAGGCCGCCGGCGCGGAGGCTACGATCCCGGAGGCCGCCGCCCCGGGGATCGCGGTCCCGGAGGCCGCGGTCCCGGAGGTCGCGGTCCCGGAGGCCGCGGTCCCGGAGGCCGCGGTCCCGGAGGCCGCCGGCGCGGAGAGATGAGGCGGCATGGACGCGGCTGACGCGCCGCCCGCGATGACGGCCGAGGCGACGATCGCTCCGGTCAGCGAGGCGGTCAGCGAGGCGGACGGCCTGTCGCCGGTGCCGGATGAGCACCGGCGCCCTGGGCGCCCGCGAAGCGAGCGGGCGGATCGCGCGATCATCGAGGCGACGCTGAGCCTGTTCGCCGAGTCAGGCCCGGCCGGCCTGTGCATCGAGAAGGTCGCGGCCAGGGCAGGCGTCGGCAAGGCCACGATCTACCGGCGCTGGCCGGGCAAGGAGGACCTGCTGCTGGAGGCCATCACCTGGCTCAAGAAGCCGCTGCCGGAGCCGCGCGGCCGTTCGGTCCGGGAGGACCTCGTGGTCGTGCTGCAGGCGCTCTGCGAGCAGTTCGCCGACCCGCGCCAGACGAGGGAGTTCGCGCTGCTGCTCGGCGAGGGCGCCAAGTACCCGAGGCTGATCGCGCAGTACCTGGAGACGGTCATCGAGCCGCGCCGCGCAGTGATCAGGATGGTGCTCCGACGCGGCGTCGCGACCGGCGAGCTGCGCGAGGACACCGATGTCGACGCGGCCATGTTCATGCTGGCCGGAGCGGTGCTCGCGCGCAGCAGGTACTCCTCCGACCCGGTCGAGCCCGGCTACGCCGGGCGGATCGTGGACGAGCTGCTGAGCGGCCTTGCCGCCCGCTGAGCAGCGGCCCGCTCAGCAGCCGGCCGCCGATGAGCCGGCCGCTGAGCAACTGGCCGCTGAGCAGCCGGCCGCCCGAGCCGCCGAGGCTGCGGCTATTACCCGCTCCGCGATCGCCGAGACGGCGGAGCTGATCCGGCCCTACGTCCGCCGCACGCCGGTGATCAGCCTCGATGGTAGCGACCTCGGCCTGGCGGCGGGGGAACTCGTTCTCAAGCTTGAGCAGCTGCAGCACTCGGGGTCGTTCAAGGCCCGCGGCGCGTTCACCAACCTGCTGCGGCGCGAGGTCCCGCAGGCCGGCGTGATAGCGGCGTCCGGCGGCAACCACGGCGCCGCGGTGGCGTATGCGGCTGGCGTCCTGGGCGTGCCTGCCCGCATCTTCGTCCCGGAAATCTCCTCCGCGGCGAAGATCACCCGCATTCGCTCCAGCGGCGCCGACCTGGTCGTGGCCGGCGGCTCTTACTCCGATGCGCTTGCGCTCAGCCAGCAGGCGGCCGCCACTTCCGGGGCGATGACCGTGCACGCTTACGACCAGGTCGAGACGGTGCTCGGTGCGGGCACGGTGGGCTTCGAGCTCGGTCAGCAGGCAAGCTCCGTGACCACCGTGCTGGCGAGCGTCGGGGGCGGCGGGCTGCTGGCCGGCATCTCAGCTGCCTACGCCGGCCAGGTTCGCGTCGTCGGCGCCGAGCCGGCCGGTGCCCCGACGCTGACGCGGGCGCTCGAGGCGGGCCGGCCCGTTGACGCCCCCGTGGGGAGCGTGGCGATTGACTCGCTCGCTCCGCGCCGGGTCGGCGACCTGACGTTCGCGGTGATCTCGGGCTACTCCGGCAGCGTCGTCCTGGTCAGCGACGAGGCGATCCTGCGGGCTCAGCGACTGCTCTGGGACCGGCTCCGGCTGGTGGCCGAGCCGGGCGGCTGCGCGGCGCTGGCGGCCCTGCTGTCCAGCCAGTACGTTCCCGGGCCCGGCGAGGTCGTCGCCGTGGTGATCAGCGGCGCCAATACCAGCGCGGTGGACTTCAGCCGCTGACTGCTACCGCCAGCCGCGCCGGGGCTCCCGGTCCGGGAGCCCCGGCGCGGGGGATTACGGCAGGGTGAACGCGGGACAGTTGCCCGTCGCGGCCGGGTTGGCCATCACCTTGCTGGCGTCCGTGCCGCCGTACCAGTCGAGGGCGGACTTGCCGTACTCAGCGTCCCTTCCGAACTTCTGCTCGGTCACGCCGGGCAGGACATTGCCGAAGTTCCACACGCAGGCGGCGGGCGGCGCCGGCACCCCGGCGAGCTGCTGGCTGTCGTTCAGGCTCCAGAACGGGTAGAACTTCGAGCCCAGCGGCTTGACCACGCAATCCTTGCCGGTGCTGACGTCGCAGAGCGCCTCCGAGCCCGGTGCGTCCGTCTCGAACTGGATTCGCGGATACAGATGCCCCGCCGCGTCGAACGGTCCTATGTAGCTGGCCGCGGTCGGGTGATCGGGGCTCCCGTTCGGCCAGGTGTACGTCTGGTAGCTGGTTCCGTCCCAGTCCAGGTCGCCGTTCTGGAAGTAGTTGTCCAGGCACTGGGCGACCGACGCGTGCTCCTTCACCACCACGCCGTTGAACGTCACGAACCGGTTTCCCTGCGGGAAGCATTCCGCGTCGGAGAATTCGCAGAGCGCGCCGCTCGCCGAGTTTTCGGTTGGGCAGGCAGCCGGGCCCGTCAGGCCCTCGGTCGTCGAGTGCTGGCAGATGCCGGTGCTGGGGTTACAGGGACCTTGGCCGACGGCCTTCTTGCCCTCAGAGCCACCCATGCAGGTCTGGAACATGTTCGGGTCGCTGAACCCAGGCTCGCTGAAGCCGAGGACGTGGGTCACCGAGTTGCAGGCCTCGGAGTGGCCGATCTCCTGCTCCATGAGCACGCCGCCCTCGAGCGCGGCCCAGGGCACCTGGTTCCGCTGGCGGGCCGTGCTGTACTCGGCGTGGAAGGTGTGCGGTATCCCGGCGCAGGTCTTGTAGTTGGTGTCCGCGAAGCCGTTGCCCGCGCTGGCCACCATGTAGCCGCTCTGGCCGGTGGTCAGGTCGGTGATCCTGGTCGTGAACCCGGCCGCGGGGTCGCTGATCGATATCCTCAGCACGTCACCGGGATTCATCAGCAGCGTCTGGGCGTTCGGGGTCTCGGTCGCCGCGTCGGCCTGCTGCGGACCTGGCGGGCCGGTGGGAACGCCGTTCTTCTGCAGGAACGCGAAGTTGACCGGCTCCTCGCAGGCCGGGTTGAGGTCCACGAAGTTGAACTTCGACTCGAGGCTGTCGATGGTCAGGGCCCCGCACCACTGGTACCTGGTGCAGCTGACGTCGTCGATGAACGGGGCATCCCCCGGCGGGTACAGCTGGAGCTCCATGAACGCGGAGCCCGCATCCTTCGGGTTGCCGCCCTCCCCCGAGTTGCTGTCGCTGTCCGGCTTGCACGGATTCTCCGGGTACGAGTTCGAGTCGCACATCGGCAGGCCGAACCACGGGGCGATGCTCAGCTCGTTGTAGTCAGTGACGCTGCCATCGGCGGTGGGCTGCTTCTTCGGGTCGACGGGCAGCTTCATGAAGTAGGTCATCGTGTTGCCGGACCCGGCCGCGTGGGAGATGAACTTGACGCTGGGCTCGTCGTGGCCGATGTAGTGGCCGTTGTCCTCGAACCGGTAACCGCCGATGACCTTCTTGCCGTCGTACCACTCCGTGCTTGTGCTGAACGGGTCGGTGCAGCGCATCTTCTGGCCGGGGTTGAGCGCCGTGTACTTCGTGCTGTACCCGTTGCAGTCAAGCTGGTTGACCTGGTTCGGCGTCACTTCCGGCGCGCCGCGGGCCGGGCTCGTGGCCTGGCTGGCCACGAGCCGCGGGCCCGGCACCGACGCTTGACTCGACGCGCTCATGGTGACGCCGGCTACGGCCAGGATGGGCGTCATGACCAGCACCCAGGCCGACCGGCGCCTTCCCGACATCCGATTACCCATTCGCGTCCGCCTCTCGATGGGGCCGCGCTGCCTGCTGCCCGGCAGCGTCTGGTGCGCCGGACATTAGCGCGTTCCGGCCGGCGGCGTAAGGCGTCTGGCCGGCGAGTCGCATCCGGTATGTTCGCGGCGGGAGCCAACGATCGCGGTAGGGAGAGACGGTGCGACTGACGAAGCTCGGGCATGCCTGCGTCCGGCTGGAGAAGGCCGGCCTGAACCTGGTGATCGACCCCGGCATATGGAGTGGCCCGGACGCGCTGGCCGGCGCGAACGCGATCCTGATCACCCACGAGCATGTCGATCACCTGGACGCCGCCGGCGTGCTCGCCGCGCTGGCCGCCGAGCCCGGGCTGCGGGTGTGGACCAACGCGGCGGTGGCGGCTCTGCTGGCGGACGCGGCGGACCGTGTGCACGTCGTCCGGCACGGAGACACGTTCCCTGCCGCCGGCTTCGACATCGGCGTCTACGGCCACGAGCACGCCGTCATCCATCCCGACATCCCGGTGATCCCGAACACCGGATTCGTCGTGGACGGGGAGGTCTTCCACCCGGGAGACTCGCTGACGATCCCGGAGCACCCGGTCTCCACCCTGCTGCTGCCCTACAACGCGCCGTGGCTCAAGGTGTCCGAGATGATCGACTACGTCCGCGAGGTGGCGCCGCGGCGCGCCTACGCGATCCACGACGGGCTGCTGAACGCCAACGGCCTCGGCCTGATGCAGAACCTGCTGAAAGTCGCGGCGGCTCCGTCGGGCGCGGAGTACACCCGGCTCGAGCCGGGCACCACCGTCGGGGTCTGAGCTCCTGATGCCGGACGAGAGCAGCGCGGCCGGCGAGGGCCGGGCCCCGGACTGGAGCCGGATGCTGCGCGATGGCGCCGCCGCATACGCCGGCGTGGCGCTGGCAAACATCGCCACGGAGTTCCCGACGATGTTCTTCCATGTGATGACCGGGCCGGACGACCTGCCGGGCCGGCCACGGGAGGAGACCCCCGTCTTCTACGGCAGCTTCGACTGGCACTCGTGCGTCGAGATGCACTGGCTGCTCGTCCGGCTGCTGCGGGTGGCCGGGGACGTCGTGCCCGCCGGCCAGATCAGGGCCCTGCTCGACGCGCAGTTCACCGCCGCCGGGCTCGCCGCCGAGGCGGCGGCGGTGACGGGCAGGACCGGCGCCGGGCAGCGGCCCTACGGCTGGGGGTGGGCGCTGTCCCTCGTCGAGGAGACGGCGGCCTGGGACGATCCGGACGCCCGGCGCTGGTCGGCGGCGATGGCGCCGCTCGCCGCGGCGCTCACCGGGCGGTTCCTCGGCTGGCTGCCGAAGGCCACCTACCCGGTCCGGCACGGCCTGCACCCCAACAGCGCGTTCGGCCTGTCGAGGGCGCTGCCCTACGCGACGCGGCGGGCAGCGGCCGGCGAGCCGGCGCTGTTCGACGCGATCGCGGCCAGGGCGCATGCCTGGTATGGCGCCGACACGGACTATCCCGGCCGGTACGAGCCGTCCGGGCATGACTTCCTCTCGCCGGCGCTGACCGAGGCGGAGCTGATGGCCAGGCTGCTGCCGCAGGCGGAGTTCGCGGCCTGGCTGGGCCGGTTTCTGCCCGGCATCGCGGCGGGCGAGCCCGCCGCGCTGTTCACCGCCGCGCTGGTATCGGACTCCAGTGACGGCCAGATAGCTCATCTGCACGGCCTGAACGCGAGCCGGGCCTGGTGCTGGCGCCGGATCGCGGAGAGCCTGCCGGACGGCGACCCGCGTGTCGGGCCGGCCCTGGCGTCGGCCGCGCTGCACGCCGCCGCCGCGCTCCCGCATGTCGTCGGTGACGACTACATGGTCGAGCACTGGCTGGCCTGCTACGCGGTCCTGCTGCTCAGCTGACCGTCCCGCCCCCGCGGTTCCGCGGAGACGCGGGCCCGTCTCCGCGCAAGAGCGGTTCGCCAGCGGATGTTTGAGCGGAAACGCGGCTCGGCAACCCGTGCGATGTGACTCTGCACGGCACCCAACCCGCCCAATGCCACATCGCACGGGTTGGGCGTCTGTGGGAGCCCTGCGGTCCGGGAGCGAGGTGGGTGTCCGGCGACATCGCACGGGTTGGGCGTCTGTGGGAGCCCTGCGGTCCGTGAGCGAGGTGGGTGTCCGGCGACATCGCACGGGTTGGGCACGTTTTCGGGAGCCGCGGTCCGTGAGCGAGTCGGGTGCCCCGGCTGCGTCGAGCGGGCTGGGTGCCCGCATGACGGGCTCCGGGGATGTCAGGGCGGGGGAGCGGTGGCGGGCGAGGGGGGCTCGTGCCAGCGGCTGGTGATCGGCAGCCGGCGGTCGCGGCCGAAGTTCTTCGCCGAGATCTTCGGTCCCGGCGGGTACTGCCGGCGCTTGTACTCGGCCCGGTCGACCATCGTGATCACCCGGCTGACCAGGCCAGGATCGTGACCGGCGGCGATGAGCTCGGCTGCGCCCATGTCCTTCTCCACGTAATCGTCGAGAAGGACATCGAGCACGGCGTAGTCCGGCAGCGAGTCGCTGTCGAGCTGGCCGGGAGCGAGCTCGGCGCTCGGTGCCTTGGTGATCGAATCCGGCGGTATCGGCGGCGTCTCGCCGCGTGCCTCCGCGTCGGCGTTCCGCCACCGCGACAGCTCCCAGACCAGCGTCTTGGGCACGTCCTTGATCGGGCCGTAGCCGCCAGCGGAGTCTCCGTAGATCGTCGAGTACCCCGTGGCCAGCTCGCTCTTGTTGCCGGTCGTGAGAACGAGGTGACCCTCTTCGTTGGACAGCGACATCAAGATCATGCCGCGGATCCTGGCCTGCAGGTTCTCCGCCGCCAGGCCGTGCAGGTCGAGCTCGGCGCCGAACGCCGCCACGATCGGCGCGATCGGCACCGTCCTGCCATGCAGGCCGCGGCGCTTCACGAGATCCTCGGCGTCACTGACGGAATGGCCGGAGGAGTGCTGGCTGGGCATCAGCACCACGTGCACCCGGCCAGGCCCGATCGCATCGGCGGCGATCGTGGCGGTCAGCGCCGAGTCGATGCCGCCGGACAGGCCGAGGATTACGGAGCGGAAGCCGTTCTTCCTGACGTAGTCCGCCGTGCCGGTGACGAGTGCCGCGTAGACCTCCGCGAGGTCGGTCAGCCGCGGCCAGAAAGTTCCCTCCGGTACTCCGGCCGGGCCATCAGGGACTCCGGCCGGGCCATCAGGGACTCCGGCCGGGCCATCAGGGACTCCGGCCGGGCCATCAGGGACTCCGGCCGGGCCATCAGGGACTCCGGCCGGGCCATCAGGGACTCCGGCCGGGCCATCCGGGACGCGGGCCGGACCATCCGGGACGCCGGCCGCGCCATCCGGGACGCCTGGCACGAGCGACCAGGCCTGGCCGGGCGCTGGCGGGGGGAACGACGCCGTGGGCAGCGTAATGCGCCTGATCGTTATCGTGGTGCCGTCCATCGCGTCGGCGGGCGTATCGCCGGGGCCGACGGCCGGGTCCGCGGCGGGCAGCTGCAGGTCGGCGACGATCAGCGCCTCGGCGAACTGCGGGCCGCGGGCGAGCAGCCGGCCGGAGGCGTCCACGATGATCGAGTCCCCGTCGAAGACCAGCTCGTCCTGGCCGCCGGTCATGTTGACGTAGGCGAGCGCGGCGCCCGCCTCGCGGGCCCGGCGCTGGCACAGCTCCAGCCGGCGGTCGTCCTTGCCGCGCTCGTACGGCGAGGCGTTGGGCACCACGAGCAGGCCCGCGCCCGCCTGCCGGGTGACTGCCACCGGGCCGCCGTCCTGCCACAGGTCCTCGCAGATCGCGATCGCGACATCCACCTGCTCGCCGCCCGCCGACGGCAGCCGGAAAACCGGCAGGCTGTCGCCGGGCACGAAGTAGCGGTACTCGTCGAAGACCCCGTAGTTCGGCAGGTGATGCTTGGCCGACGTGATCACCACCGTCCCGGCATGCAGCAGGGCCGCGGCGTCCAGCGGCGCCCCGGACGGCAGCCCCACGCGCGGCCGCTGCCCGGTCCGGCGGCCCAGGTATCCGGTCACCACGGCGACGCCGCCGAGCCCCTCGGCGGCCAGCCGCCCCGCCGCGGCCGCCACTGCGGCGATCGAGGCGTCCACGAACGAGGCGCGCAGGGCAAGATCCTCCACCGGGTAGCCGGTGAGCATCATCTCGGGGAACACCACGATGCGTGCCCCGGCCGCGGCGGCGCGCCTGGTCCAGTCGACCAGCAGCCCCGCGTTGCCGTCCAGGTCGCCCACGGTCGCGTTGACCTGGGCCAGCGCGATGCGCATCTCGGGCACGCCCCCCAGCTTAGGGCGGGCCGCGGCGGGCCGGCCCGCACGGGGGATCCGCGTAACGCGGCGGAAACACGGGCCGGGCAGACTAGCAAGGTGGACAGGCAGGAAGAGTACGTACTCCGCACGCTCGAGGAGCGTGGCATCCGCTTCGTCCGGCTGTGGTTCACCGACGTGCTCGGTTACCTCAAGTCGGTCGCCGTCGCCCCCGCCGAGCTTGAGGGCGCGTTTGCCGAGGGGATCGGCTTCGACGGCTCCGCGGTCGAGGGCTTCGCGCGCGTCTACGAGGCGGACATGATCGCCAAGCCCGACCCGTCGACGTTCCAGCTGATGCCGCTGGGCGACGACACGCCGGGGGTGGGCAGGATGTTCTGCGACATCCTGCTGCCGGACGGCTCCCCGTCGCACGCCGACCCGCGGCACGTGCTCAAGCGCGCGCTGGCCCGCGCCTCCGATCTCGGCTTTACCTTCTACACGCACCCGGAGATCGAGTTCTTCCTGCTGCGGGAGAAGCCGGAGCCAGGCGTGAAGCCCCGGCCGATCGACACGGGCGGCTACTTCGACCACACGCCGCACAGCATCGCGCACGATTTCCGGCGCAACGCGATCACGATGCTGGAGAGCATGGGCATCTCGGTGGAGTTCAGCCATCATGAGGGAGCGCCCGGCCAGCAGGAGATCGACCTGCGCTACGCGGACGCGCTCAGCACGGCGGACAACATCATGGCGTTCCGGCTGGCGATGAAGGAGGTCGCGCTGGAGCAGGGCGTCTACGCGAGCTTCATGCCCAAGCCGTTCACCGAGTTCCCCGGCTCCGGGATGCACACGCACATGTCCCTGTTCGAGGGCGACCACAATGTCTTCCACGAGCCAGGCGGCCAGTTCCAGCTGTCCAAGCTCGGCCGCGCGTTCATCGCCGGCCTGCTCACGCACGCCGCTGAGATCACGGCGGTCTGCAACCAGTGGGTGAACTCCTACAAGCGGCTCTGGGGCGGCGACGAGCGGATCGCCGGCGCCGGCGGCGAGGCGCCCGCGTACATCTCCTGGGGGCACAACAACCGCTCGGCGCTGGTCCGGGTGCCGATGTACAAGCCGCAGAAGGGCAACGCGACCAGGGTCGAGTTCCGCTCGCTGGATCCCGCCTGCAATCCGTACCTGGCGTTCGCCGTGATCCTGGGAGCCGGCCTGCGGGGCATCGAGAACGACTACGAGCTGCCGCCCGGCGCCGAGGACGACGTCTGGGCGCTCACGCCCGCCGAGCGGCGGGCACTGGGCATCGGGCCGCTGCCGCAGAGCCTGTCGGACGCGTGCAACGTGATGCAGGGCAGCGAGCTCGTCGCCGAGATTCTCGGCGAGCAGGTCTTCGACTTCTTCCTGCGGAACAAGCGCGCCGAGTGGAACGAGTACCGGCGCCAGGTCACGGAGTTCGAGCTGGACCGCTACCTGCCCGTGCTCTGACCCGAATCCGCGAGTAGGGCTGCTGGGCTGATCTGCAGGGCCGTGGCTGGTCTTTGCGGCCGTGATTTGGC
>Ga0302314_10000475_pt1 | contig 74735 bp, 83 predicted proteins | sample III_Palsa_N2_3_FD_200533 | JGI IMG/M metagenome (GOLD analysis project Ga0302314, IMG submission 200533) | Peat permafrost microbial communities from Stordalen Mire near Abisko, Sweden - III_Palsa_N2_3 | ecosystem: Environmental > Terrestrial > Soil > Palsa > Peat permafrost | place: Sweden...
GGTAGAGCGCCGCCAATTCGGCGGCAGGCGCTTGGGTGGGATCAAGAAGGGTCGTCACCAGCCGGTAGATTGGCTCGGCCCCCTCGACCCCTTCGAGGCGATAGTCGACAACGCGCAATTCCACGCCGTTGGTCTTGTGTCGCCAGTCTCTCTCGCTGGGATAAATGCGACTCACGTAAGAACCATCGGACAGCCGTTTGTCACAGTCCAGGCGGCGGTTGCCGCGGACCCGCCAGAGCAGATGGGCACCGGTTGCTTGCGCCCGGGTCCAGAGTTCGAACCCGAAGAAATTCCGATCCGCCAGGCAGAGCATGCCCTTGACCAGACTCTCGCCGATGACCGCCTTGGCCAAGGTCAACTCGCTGACCGCATATTCCGCCATCCGGCTGCCGAACAGGACGTGGGTGCCGACCTCGACCAGCGATACGAAACGGATCTGCGGAAAGGCGCTGTTGCCGCCGCCGCTGCCCGGACGGCCAAAGGCCGCCTCGTTCACCTGTTCGTCGGCAACATCCAACGTGCTGCCGTCGATACTTACCAAACGAAACCCGCGGTACCACGCGCCCCGGGTCGTCGCCGCCGCAATCGGCTGCACCACCTCGTCATGCAGCTGCTTTACCGGCTCCCAGCCAAGCCGCGTCCTGGCGCGCGAAATCCCAGAGGCCCCCAGCGACTTTGAGCGGTGCCGAAGGGTCCAGCAGCCACTGCACCCCCTCCAGCAGGCACCGCAGAACTTCCCGATAGGACGACTGCATGTAGAGCGCCAGCGCGATCACATAGTAGACCACCACCTGGGCCGGCAGATCCCGCTCCCGGATACTCGCCCGCCCGGTCGACGCAAGCACCGACCGGATCTTCTCTACTGGAAACGCCTTCGTGATAACGCCAAGGCTGATGTAGTCCGTTATCCGAGGACCAGCCGGAAGCGTCGCCGTCGTGCGCGCCATCGAAATGCTCCCTCCTCAGTTGTCCCGAGGAAAATGCATCGCATAAATTACCAAAAATTACCTTAAATCAACAGTATTGGGATTAAGCCCCGACCTGCTCGACCCGTTTCGGCGGTGTCGGGTTCGGGTCTTCCAGGCGGATCAGCAGGTAGTCCAGATCCTCCGCACCCATTTCCTCGAACTGGGTCAGGATGCGTTCGATCATGGTCCGGCGATAGCGCTCGCGGTCGTACTGGCCGCCGTCGAGCGCGGTTTCGTGGGCGACCTGGGTCGCGATGCGGAAGGCCGGGAAATAATTCTGCGGCATGCCGGTCCGGTCATAGAGCGATTTGAAGCCCAGTTGGCCGGCATCATGGATCAGCAGCCGGGCGTTATGGACGGCGATGCCGGCGAGCTGCGACATGGCCGCCTCGAACAGGCTGATGTCGCCGACACAGAGCGCGCGCAGGATGAGCGACGGCGTCAGGCGCTTGGCCGCGTGCAGATGCTGCACCAGCTCGATCGCCTCTTCGGCCGGAAAATGCGCCGAGCGCAGATCGACCGTCACCTGTTCGCGCGTCTTCAGCACGATCTGGGTGATGACCGATTCCGGCATGTCGGTCCGGCGGCCGATATAGGCGCGCAGACTTTCGACCGTGAAATGCACCAGGCGTTCGGCGACCGACAGCGGCAGATTGGGCCGCTGGGACAGTTGCTGCGACACGCGCTCGTCGGAGCCGAAGCGGTTGGCCACTTCCTCGATCAGCGTATCGTCCAGCGCCGCACCGGCATTGCCGATCAGCGTGACGACGGCGAGATTATTGTCCGTATGGATCAGTTCGTCCGCGACCTCGTGCGAGACCTCGGACCGGCCGGCGATGGCGACCTGCTTGGCCGGCGCACCCGACCGTACGATCGCAATCAGATCCTCGTCGCTCAGCACCTTCGAGAATTGCAACACCGGCAGCGCCACCGACTCGACGTCGTTGGCGAGGGCGACCGCGATGTCGTGCGGCAGGAACTGGCTGTCTTTCAGCGTGTCCGACAGGACCTTGCGGACCTGCACCGCGGCGCCGGCCATCATGGCACGCAGCACCTGTTCGGCGACTTGGCGTTCCGCCGCGGTCAACGTACCGGCCGCGACCTTGGCACCCAATCGTCCCGCTGCCGCTTCCGGCGCCGAAACGTCGTTCAGCAGGGCTGAGACCTCTTGCTGGCTTAGACCATCGCTCATAGCCGTTCCTGCATCCCTATCGCCGACGCTTTCACACGAACCAGTCTAGCGGAAACCGGCGCGCATGGGCGCGGCATTATCAGGCCGCACCGTAACAGCCTCGGCCCGAAGGGCTTAAGGCCCCGTTAAACTTCGGATATCGGCTCCTAAAACATGCGAGTCAAGCGGCCCCCGCACACGCATCCGCCAGCTCGGCAGCAAAATCCACCTCGCGTTCCGACGTCACTTCCAGCCGCCGGTCGTCGAACACGTGAGACTGACGGCTCCGCCGTCGTCTCCAATCCATCACGGCGGCATCGCGTTCCTGGATCAACTCGACGATCGGCCGACGCAACAAGCGCAGCACGGCGACCAGCCAGCGATCCGCCAGCGCGGTCGGGCTGGGCTCGGCGAAGGCGAACCGGTCGAGCAGACGCACGACATCCTCGGCCCGGTACCAGGTTTCGCCGGTGACCCAGCGGTTGGTGGTGAACAGCGACAAGGGCGTGCCCAGCGCATCGACGCTGATGCCGATCAGGTGGCTGAACACGCCGCGGTCGCGGGCCGAGCGATGGGTCATCGACACGCCGCCTTTTTCCTTGACCGGCAGCGTCAGCGGCGCCAGCGCCATTTCCGGCAGTACCAGCGGCAGCAGCCCGCGCGGCATGCCGCCCTGGCCGAGAAAGGTGTGGAAATGCCCGACCTCATCGTCATGCCGGTCGCCCTCCGGATGGGCATGGAAGAAATATTGCGCGTGGGTGATCTGGTCCCAGATTTCGCCGGTGGGATAATGCGCGTCCGGCTTCGGCTCAGCGCCGCCCAGCAAGGTCGCGATCAGCCCGCTGCGCGTGGCCGAGAACGCCTGGAACACGGCGAGAAACTCCGCCGCCGCGTCGGCGCGCGTCAAGGCGCCCACGGCAACCGGAGGCGGATCGATCGGGGCGGCGTTCGGTGCAATCATGCCCTGGTCACATCGGTTGCGAGGGTCGCAGCGGCTCCAGGGCTACAGCGCCCGGAAACCGGCCTCGGTCGTTTCGCGCAGGTTGTCGGCCGTGGCGAGTGGTCGGCCGATCCGGCCAGCCAGCTCGGCCATGGCCCGCACCAACGTCTCATTATTCGGCGCGATGCCGCCATCCGCCAAGTGGAAGTTGTTCTCGAACCCGATGCGGACATGGCCGCCCAGGCTGGCGGCGGTCGCCCCGACCGCACCCTCGCGCCGGCCGAAGGCGCAGATCGCCCAGCCGCCGGTCTCGCCCGCCTCGCGCCAGGTTTCTATAAAGGGCAGCAATTCCAACGGGTCGGATTGCTGACCATCGACATAGCGGCCGAGGACGAACAGCACCGGTGCCACAGGGTCGGGAATGATGCCGCGCCGCTTCAACGTCACGAAGCGACGGACGTCGGCCACGTCGTAGAGGATATGCTGGACCGCGACATGCGCCGCCCGGGCCCAAGCCAGGAAGTCGGCGGCCTGCGACTCGGCGGCATCGTCGGGGATCAGCTCGCGCACCGCCATCGACACCTGTTCCGGCCGCAAGGCACGGACCAGCGCCATCTGCTGATGGCGATCGTAGAGACCGACCGCCTCGGTCGTCGGCTGGATGACCAGCCTGCGGCCGACCCTGGCTTCGATCGCGGCCATGGCTGTGCGGTAGCCGTCGATATCGAGCAGATGGCCGCCGTCGCGGTCGCGGATATGCAGATGGAGCATCGCGGCGCCAGCCTCGAGGCAGGCAGCAGCCGTGTCGGCCAGTTCGTCCGCTGTGATCGGAAGGGCCGGATGATCCGCCTTGCCGCGCCGGGCGCCGTTCGGCGCCACGGTCAGGATCAGCGGCGACCAGTCGCTTAAAGTTTTAAGCGACCATTCGCTCACGGTTTTGCCGGCGGCGTGCTGCGCAGCGTCCATTGCACGACCATCTTCATGGCATTGCCGGTCGCCTCGCCGAACGCAGCCACGATGCTGTCGATGTCGTTCTTCTCCGCGTCCGAGGTCTTGACCGCGTCGAGCCCGCCGATGATCTCGCGCTCCGGCATCTTGATCAGCTTCGCCGTGATGCGGACCCGGACCTGCGGCGGTTTGTCGGTGCCTTCGTAATAGCGCGCCTCGAAATCGCGCAGGTCGGTCAGCAGCACATAATCGGCGCGCAGCCCGGTGGTGTCGCGGCCGACCGAGACGATCTTGCGGGTGTTCTCGAAGGATTCGACCAGCAGGTCCTGCACCATCACCGGGGCCCGGTCGGTCCAGGCGGCGTTGGCGAAATAATCGATTGTGGTCGGGCTGCGCGCGAGCGCGACGCGAGCCGTGTCCAGGCTCTGCGGCGCGTCGGGCACCTGCACGACCAGCTGATAGCCGACGGTCGGCAGGTTGGTGTCATAGGTCGTCTTGGGCTGGAGCACATAGAGCGACGGCGGCGCCGCGGTCAGCGTCGAACAGCCGGCGAGGCTGGCTGCCAGCACGAGGGTACGCAGGGATTGACTGATCATCGCGGATTATACCCTTCGCGGCGGTCGCCGAAGATGAAGCGTTGCGGGTCGCGCTCGAGCTCGCTCGACACCTTGGTCAGGCTGGCGACGAGCGTGCGCATCTCGGACAAAAGCTGGGTCAGCTGCGGCAGCCCGACCGTGGTGAAGTCGCGCACCTGCGGCCGGCTGTCGGTGACCAGGCCGTTGAGCGAGGTCGATAGCTGATCCAGCTTTTTCACCGTCTCGTTGGCCCCCGCCAGCGCCTGATCGGCATGACCGGCGATGGCGTCGTACTTGGCGACCGTGGCGCGGAACTCGGTCAGCGTCTGATCGAGATTGGCGGTCGCCTTGGCCCCGTTGGCCAGGATCCCCTTCAGATCGTCCTGCCGGCTCGCGACCGCGCCGGTGATCTGGCTGATGTTGGCCAACGTATCGGCCAGCGACTGGCGGTTCTTGTCGTCGAGCAGCAGGCCCAGCTGGCCGGCGATCGTGCTGAAATGGGCCAGCAGCTCGGGCGCGCTCTCGAACACCTGCTGCAGCGCCGACTGCTGCGACTTGATGATCGGATAGTGATGGCCGGGCTTCGGCTCCAGCGGCGGCGAGCCCTGGTTGCCGCCCGAGATCTCGACATAGGACACGCCGGTCAGGCCTTGGCTTTCGAGCGACACGACCGAGTCGGTCTTGATCGGCGTGCCTTCCTTGATCTTCAGCCCGACCTGGACCTGCAGCGAATTGTCCGGATCGAACGCGATGTCGGAGACCTGGCCGACGTCGATGCCATTGAGGCGCACGGTGGCGCCGACGCCCAGGCCCGTCACCGGCCCGTGCACGAAGGTCTCGTAGCGCTTGAATTCGTCGCGGAACTGGACCCGCGCGACCCACAGCACCGACACGAACAGGACGACCAGAATGCCGAGCACGAAGGCGCCCACCGCGACATAGTTGGCTTTGGTTTCCATCGGCGGAGGCTCCGTTCCTCTCTTCAGACGTCGGCACGGGCGGCGCGGCCGCGCACGCCGCTGAAATATTGCTGGATCCACGGATGCGGATCATGCACCAGCGTCTCGAACGTGCCGATCCGGATCTTCTTGTCGATCAGCACGGCGATCCGGTCGGTCGTGGCCTTCAACGTATCGATATCATGGGTCACCATGAAGACCGTCAGATTGAGGCTCTTCTGCAGGTCGCGCACCAGCGTATCGAACTGGGCGGCCGAAATCGGGTCGAGGCCGGCGGTCGGCTCGTCCAGGAACAGGATTTCCGGATCGAGCGACAAGGCGCGCGCCAAGCCTGCCCGCTTGCGCATGCCGCCCGACAGTTCGGACGGGAATTTGGTCGCGGCATCCGGCGGCAAGCCGGCCATGGCCAGCTTGACCGCAGCCAGCTCGTCCATCAGCCGCGGGCTGAGATCGGTATGCTCGCGCATCGGCACCTGGATGTTCTGCGCCACGGTCTGGGCACTGAACAGCGCGCCGTCCTGGAACAGCACGCCCCAGCGCGTCTGCAGCTTGCGCAGTTCCCGGTCGCGCAGCTTGCCGACATCCTGGCCCAGCACCTCGATCCGGCCGCCGACCTGGCGGTTGAGCCCGATGATGGTCCGCAGCAGCACCGACTTGCCGGTGCCCGAGCCGCCGACCACGCCCACGACCTCGCCGCGCCGAAGTTCCAAATCCAGGCCGTCGTGCAGGACACGGCCGCCGACCCGGGTGACCAGTCCTTCGACCTTGATGACCGGAGGCCCGAAGCTTCTGTCGTCGGCGGGGAGCGTCATGCCGCCTCAGACGCCCATCAGCGAGAACAGCACGGAAAAAAACGCGTCGGCGACGATGACCAGGAAGATCGATTCGACGACCGACCGGGTCGTCAGCAGGCCGACGCTGGCGGCGTTGCGCTCGACCTGCAGGCCCTCGTAGCAGCCGACCGTGGCGATCAGGAAGGCGAAGATCGGCGCCTTGATGATGCCGATCCAGAAGGTCCAGCCACCGCCGATGGCGCCCTGCAGCTGGCGCAGGAAAGCCGGCACGGAAATGCCCAGATCGAACAGGCTCATCAGCGCGCCGCCGACGATGCCCATCAGATTGGCGAACACGGTCAACAGCGGCAGCGTGATGATCAGCGCCAGCATGCGCGGCAGCACCAGCACCTCGACCGGGTTCATGCCGAGCGTATAGAGCGCGTCGATCTCCTCGTTCACCTTCATGGTGCCGATCTGGGCAGTGAAGGAACTGCCGGACCGGCCGGCGACGATGATCGCGGTCATGATCGCGCCGATCTCGCGCAGGATCGAGATGCCCAGCAGATTGACCGTGAAGATCTCGGCGCCGAAGCGGCGCAGCTGGTCGGCGCCCTGGAACGCGAACACGATGCCGAGCAGGAACGACAGCAATCCCACGATCGGCATGGCGTTCAGGCCGACCTCCTCCATCTGGTGGATCAGGGCCGGGATGCGCAGACGGCGCGGGTGGAAGATCGTCGCCACCGCCTCGGTCGCGACCATGCCGAGGAAGCCCAGCAACGAGACGGCCTGGCTGAAGAAATGCATCTGCGCCCGGCCGAGCCGTTCCAGGAACGCGCGCAGGCCATGGTCGTTCGGATGGCCGACCGGCGGGCCGTTGCACTCCTGGTCGATCGTGCTGATCAAGGGCTTGAACGCGTCGGGCACGTCGAGCCAGACCGTCTTGGCCCCGGCCATCGCGGCCAGCCGCCGCGTCCGCATCAAGAGCCAGGCCCCGGTGGTGTCGAGCCGGTCGAGCCCGGCGCAATCGATCTGCAGCGTCGCGACACCGGTGAAGCTGAGCGCGCGCAGCGCCGCATCATGCGGTTCGGCCGCGCCCAGCACCCAGGGACCGCCCGCCAGGATGGTCATGATATCGCCGCGCCGCTCGGTCTCGAGCCGGGCGACGGTGCGGGGACGATCGACTTCCTGAAGTGCGGCCATTTCGGCCGGAACTCTACACGAGGCGCGGGCGGCGAAGCCAGGGTTGCAAGGCCGATGTGACGGAAAACACGCCGAAAATCCTATGCGTCCGCGCCGGAGCGGGTAAAGTGCGCCGCACTCTCCGCGACGGGTGCAGGCTGCCGACCCGATTGAATGTGAGAGCGATGGACATCAAGGACCATATCCGCCACGTGCCGGACTTCCCGAAGCCGGGAATCCTGTTCTACGACATCTCCACCCTGCTGGCCCATGCCGGCGCCTGGCGCGAGACGGTGCGGCAGTTGGCCGATATCCTGGCGCCGACCAAGCCCGACGTGCTGGTCGGCATCGAGTCGCGCGGCTTCCTGGTCGCGGCCCCGCTGGCGCTGGCGCTCGGCTGCGGCTTCGTCATGGTCAGGAAGCCCGGCAAGCTGCCCGGCCCGACCGTGCCCTACAGCTATGACCTGGAATATGGCAGCGACACGATCGAGATCCAGACCGACGCGATCAAAGCCGGCCACCGCGTCGTGGTGCTCGACGACCTGCTGGCGACCGGCGGCACGCTCGAGGCCGCCATCAACCTGTGCCGCAAGGTCGGCGGCGACGTGGTCGCGGCCGCCTGCATCATCGAGCTGAATTTCCTGGGCGGCCGGAAGCGGATCGACGTGCCGGTGCATACGATCGTGTCGTACGACGAGTGAGGCGGGGAAGGTTCGTTTCGAAGGCGGAACGGACCTTCCCTATTCGACGCTCAATCGACGCGGCTCGACCGCACGATGAGATGCGATGCGGCATTGATGCATCCAAACCTGGAATTGGCTGGAAACGCCTGCTGCGGAATGGGGCAGACCTCAAAATCGCCGGTGATTTCAGCCCGAAAGTCCCGCGCGAGGATTTTTCCGAGGTTGACCGGCATATCCTCGCTGCTCCCGTCCGCGGCCCGAATAACGATCGTGCCTGCAGACTTGTTGAGCCACAGCACTTCGGCCGCGTCTGCTTTCGTGATCACCACAGGCGCCTCACCCCATAGCTGTCGAACGGCGCCTCGTTCGAGACCAGAACAAGATCGTCCAGCATCGCCTGCGCGATCAGCATCCGATCGAACGGATCCCGGTGCGGACCGGGGAGAGCGCCGGCAATCTGGCCGTGCCGCAAACTGATCGGCAATGCCCGAAAACCCTGTCCGACGATTGCGGCTTCAAGATCAGCCGCGATCGGGTCGAGGCTGGACAGTTTGCCGATCCGGTGCTTCGTTGCCATTTCCCATGCCGAGGCGGCGCTGACGAAAATCTCGTTCGCTTCGCCGGAGATCACGTCCTGTGCCATCACCGACAGCGCTTTGTCGCCGGCAAGCCACCAGAGAAAGGCGTGCGTGTCGAGCAACAGCCGCACCTCAGCGCTCCCAGTCGGCCAGGTCTTCCGCCGTCATCGGCTCGAAGAACTCGGGACCGACGCTGACGATCCCGCGCATCGTGCCGAATTGGCGCTTCGTCGCGGGAGGCTGAAACGGCACGATCCGGGCGATCGGCTGCTTGCCGCGGGCGAGGATGATCTCCTCGCCGGCTTCGACGCGGGCCAGCAGCTGCGACAGGTTGGTCTTGGCGTTGTGGATGGTGACAATGGTCATGGCTCCTCCTTAGCTACGTAACTTAGCTAATCGGCGACTGCCAATCAAGCGCGGGCTACTCCGTCGCCTGGCGGGCGAAGCCGTCCAGCACCTGCGCCAAGCCCTGCAGCGCCGCCGGCGGCACGGCCAGCCCGTGGCGCGGATAGATCGCGGTGCCGATATAGTCGGCCGCGTTATAGGTCAGCCAGACCTTGCCGGCCGGGTCCTGCCAGACCAGCGCCTTCATCGGCAGGTCGATCGCCAGCGTCGGGATCGACCGCATCTGGTCGGTGCCGGCCTGCGGATTGCCGAAGATCACGACCGTGCGCGGGCCGAGCTCGAGGCCGGCCGCCTTGGCCGCGGCGGCATGGTCGATCCGGGTGAAGACGATCCAGCCCTTGGCTGCGACCGCCGCCTCGAACCGGTCGATCGTCCCGGCCACGTCATGATGGCTGGCGAGCGTGACGAGGCCGGGGTTCGAGGGGGTGGCGCCGCCTGCCGGCGCGACTGCGAGACCCGTCATGATCGCCAGAACCCTCCACCATCTGCCCATCGTGCTCTCCCTGACTTTCGATAATCCCAATCGGGTCGCGCCTCAATCACCCTTGAATTAGAAAACGACCGTTTCCATATCCGTCTCATGAGCACGATTTCACCCCTGCCCGATCGCGCCGGCCCCGGCCGGCCGCGCGAGTTCGATCTGGACGACGCGCTGCGCGACGCCACCGAGGTGTTCCGCGTGCGCGGCTATCACGGCACCTCGGTGCAAGACCTGACCGAGGGCACCGGTCTGGCGCGCGGCAGCCTCTACAAGGCGTTTCACGACAAGCGCACGCTGTTCCTGGCCGCGCTCGACCAGGCGATCGCCGGCTCGCTGCAGCGGATCGGCGACAATCTGGCCCAGCCTGGTTCGGCCAAGACCGCCATTCGCGACACCTTGATGGGTTATGCCAAGCGCGCCGCCTCGACCGAGGGGCGCCGCGGCTGCATCATGACGGCCGCCGCCATGGAAATGGTGCCGGAGGATGCTGAAGTCGGCGCCGTGATCGCGCGCATGTTCGGCCGCATGGAGGACCTGTTCGCGGCCGCCGTCATCCGCGGCCAGGCCGCCGGCGAGATTTCCGGCAGCCATGACGAACGGGCCATCGCCCGCCTTCTGCTTTGCACCATCCAGGGCCTGCGCGTGCTGGGCAAGACCGGCCCGACCGAGCAGGCCATGGCCCAGATCATCGACCAGACCGCCCGACTCCTGGACTGATTTTCCGGGCAAGTTTTGGGCGAAATAGGAACTGATCGTTCCAAAAATTCCTAAGGATGCATCATGTCGACCCTTCCCGCCATCGCGCCGACCGAGGCCGCCCTGCTCGATCCGAACCGCTGGGCCGCCTTGGCGGTGCTGTTGACCGGCGCGTTTCTGGCGCCGCTCGACTTCTTCATCGTCAATGTCGCGATGCCATCGATCACCTCGGGCCTGAGCGCCACCGAAGCGGACGTGCAGCTGGTGATTTCCGGCTATGCCATCGTCTATGCCGTGTTCCTGATCACCGGCGGCCGGCTGGGCGACATCTTCGGGCGCAAGTCGATCTTCCTGATCGGGCTCGCGGGATTCGCGCTCGCCTCGGCTTTCTGCGGCCTTGCCTGGTCACCGCTGACGCTGATCCTGGCGCGGCTGCTGCAGGCCTTGGCCGCCGCCGCCATGGCGCCGCAGGCGCTGGCCTCGGTCCATGCGCTGTTCCCGGCGCATGAACGCGGCCGGGCGCTCAGCATCTATGGCGTGACGCTCGGCCTGTCGTCGATCGTCGGCCAGCTGCTCGGCGGCGCCTTGGTCCAGGCCGACATTGCAGGCATGGGCTGGCGGCTGATCTTCCTGATCAACCTGCCGGTCTCGATCATCGCCTTCATCGCCGCCATTCCGCTGCTGCGCGAAACCCGTGGCGCCCATCGCCCGAAGCTCGACCTGGGCGGCATCGCGCTGTCGGCGCTGGCGCTGACCGCCTTCGTGCTGCCGCTGATCGAAGGCCGCGAGCGCGGCTGGCCCTGGTGGTCGATCGCCATGCTGGTGACGACGCCGATCTGGGTCGAGCTGTTCCGCCGCTACGAGCAGCGCCTGGCCCGGGCCGGCGGCGACCCGCTGGTCGCGATCGAGGTGTTCCAGTCGCCGGGCCTGCTGCGCGGCTTGGCCGCGATCCTGACGCTCTACGCGCTGGCTGCGTTCTTCCTGACCTATTCGATCTATCTGCAGCAGGCGCTCGACTTCACCGCGCTCCAGGCCGGTCTCGCCATCCTGCCGTTCTCGGCCGGGTTCCTCGCCGGTTCGACCTTCAGCCCGCTGTTCGGGCGCTGGTTCGGCACCGCGGCCTCGTCGCTGGGCTTCGTGTCGTCGGCGATCGGCCTGGTGGCGACCGCGACCGTCGTCGTGCTGCCGCCGGCCGGCGCCGTGCCGCCCTGGTCGCTGCTCGCCCCGGCGCTGCTGTTCATCGGGCTGGGCATGGGCATGTCGATCCCGACCATGGTCCGCGTCATCGTCGAGCGGGTCGAGCCGCACCGGGCCGGCCTGGTCGGCGGCATGGTCAATTCGACCCTGCAGGTCAGCGCCGCCATCGCGGTCGCCGTGCTGGGCGGGCTGTTTTATAACGCGCTGGGCACCCGGACCGACCCGGCCGCGGTGACCCACGCCTTCTCGATCACGCTGCTGGCAATCGCCGCCTGCCACCTGACCGGCGCGGTGCTGGGTGCCGGGCTGGGCCAGCGGCGCCGGGCGCCCTGTCCCGCAGCGGAATGAGGCTGGGGCGGCGGGCATCGGCCATGGCATGATGTCCGCCGCCCGCCCGATCGCCCCGGAGAAGACATGGAAGACCCGTTCCAGGCCGGCAGCCTGTCCGTCGCCGGCCTGTTCCAGACCCCGCTCGCGGCGGTCACGCTCGCCGATTACGAGACACTCAACGCCGCACTCGCCGAGCGGATCCTGGCCCGACGGCAGCAGGAGCCAGGCGTGACCGCCAGCAACATCGGCGGCTGGCATTCGGCCGAATTCCAATCCTGGAGCGGCCCGCCCGGCGCGCTGGTGCTGGGCGCCGCGCGGCAGCTGGTCGATCGGCTGACCCTGACCGACACGCCCGCCGGCTTGGTCCGCGCGGCGATCAATTGGCGGGTAACCGCCTGGGCCAACGTGTCGGGCGCCGGCGATGCCAACCGCGCCCATGGCCATCCGGGTGCGTTCTGGTCCGGGGTCTATTGGGTCGACGACGGCGGCGCCGATGCCGACGAGACGCTGGGCGGCCTGTTCGAGATGACCGACCCGCGTGGGCTGCTGCCGGTGATGTACGCCCCGAGCCTGCGCTACGCGATCGCCGAATGCGAGGATGCCGGCACGGCCCGGACGCTGACGCCCAAGGCCGGCATGATGATCCTGTTCCCGTCCTGGCTCAGCCACGCGGTGACGCCCTATCGCGGCACGAAGCCCAGGATTTCGGTCGCGTTCAATTTTTCCTATGGCTCGGCGTCGGGCGCGATCGTTGCGTGACGCGTCGTCGCGGCGCTGGCTCCTGGCCGCCGGGTTGGGCTCGACCGCCGGCGCGCTGCTTCATGTGGTCGTTGCGCTGTCAGGCCGGGCCGACTGGGTCGCGTTCTTTCGCGCCCCCGCCATCATCGTGCAATCGATGCGCGACGGCGGCTGGCTGGGCCCGCTGTCCGGCTTGGCGATCGGCGCGCTGATGCAGATCGCAGGATGCTATGCGTTCTCGGGCGCGGGCCTGCTGCCTCGTCTGCCGTTGCTGCGCACGGCCTTGATTGTGCTTGCCGCCATCGGCCTGCTGCGCGGACTGCTCGTCCCGCTGAGCCTGGCGATCCAACCGGCTCTGATCGCGCGCTACCAGACGTTCGACTGGGTCGCGACAGCGATCTGGGGCGGCATCGGGCTGTGCTTCGCGATGGGTTCCGTGAAGCTGTTCGCGCAGCAAGGCTGACCAGGGTCGGATGGTTGACGAATTACATATTCGCATCACCGCGTTTCCGCAGGCCGTGTTTCGCGGTGGGCGCGGCGCGGGTTTTCGTGGGGCGAGGTCGGAAAGGGCCAAGGCAATTAACGAATTAGGTATTGTGTCCCCGCGTTTCCTTTCCCTGAGGGTTGCAGCCGTAACGCGATCCCGGCGGCATGAAATCATGGCGTAAGACGGATGAGCCACGCTTCGGCAGTGTTCCGAACGCTAGAGGTCAGCCGCCATGCCGAACCGATCTGGGCCTGCCATCGAGGAGCGGAGACGGCCTCGGCTTGTCGTCCGGACCGGCAGTGTCATAGCCACGATGATCAGGTCCGTCCTGCGCGCCTATGTCGATGGCTTCGCGGCCTACGGCGCCGCGCATCACTGCCATGTGCTCGATCTGCAGATACACCTGCCGGTTCCGTTGAACCCGGACCGGAAGATCGACGCCCCGGACCGGCATTCCCCTAACGAGCGCGGCGCGACCGGCGAGGCGAGCCCGGCGGAAAAGCAGTCCGGATGGTTGGACGCCCGGCATCCGAAGGCCCGGCTATAATAGAAAAGCGCCCAATCCAGGGACACAATACCTATTCCCTCACCGAACCATCCCGTCTGCCGTCAGGAGCGATCCATACAGCTCCGGCCGGCGGTCGCGGAAGATGCCCCAGCCGTCTCGCTGGCGGCGGATCTGGTCGAGGTCGAAACTGGCGGTCAGTACCGCCTCGCCGTCGCGGCCGGCTTCGGCCCGTTTGGCGCCGGTCGGATCGGCGATGAAGGACGAGCCGTAGAAGCTCTGGGAGAAGTGGGCGCCCTGCTCGACGCCGGTACGGTTGGACGCGACCAGGGGTGTCAGGTTGGCGCCGGCATGGCCCTGCATGACGCGCTGCCAATGGTCGCGGCTATCGAGATTCCGGTCCTGCGGTTCGGTGCCGATCGCGGTCGGGTAGAACAGGAAATCGGCACCCTGCAGCGCCATCGACCGGGCGCATTCCGGGAACCACTGGTCCCAGCAGATGCCGACGCCGATGCGGCCGAACCGGGTCGACCAGACCTTGAAGCCGGTGTCGCCGGGCCGGAAATAATATTTCTCCTGGTAGCCCGGACCATCCGGAATATGGCTCTTGCGATAGATGCCGAGCTGCCGCCCGTCGGCGTCGATCACCAGGATCGTGTTGTAATAGGCTTGGTTCGCCTGTTCGAAGAAACTGACCGGCAGCACGACGTTCAACTCCTTGGCCAGCGCCACGAAACGGCCGAGCCAGGGATGGCCGTCGAGCGGCTTGGCGCTCAAGAACCATTCCGGCAGCTGGTCGCGGCAGAAATACGGCGTCTCGAACAGCTCGGGCAGCAGGATGATGTTGGCGCCCTCGGCCGCGGCCCGGCGCACCATCGCCTCGGCCTTGTCGAGATTGGCCGGATGATCGGTGCCGCAGGCGAACTGGGTCGCGGCGAGCGTTACCTGGGTCATCGGAGTTCCCTTCAAACGGCCGGTTGCTGCTGGGTGATGCAATGGATGCCGCCGCCGCCTTCGAGAATGGCGAGCGCCGGGATCTGGACGATCTGGCGTTCCGGAAAGGCTTGCGCCAGCACTTGGGCCGCCACATCGTCCATCGGATCGTCGAAGGCCGGCGCGATGACGGCGCCATTGGCCAGGTAGAAATTGGTGTAGGTCATGGCGAGCCGGCCGCCGGCCGTCACCCGCTTGGCCGGGATCGGCAGTTCCAGGATCTCGAGCGCGCGGCCTCGCGCATCGCGCGCCGCGCGCAGCCGGGCGAGATTGTCCTGCATCGGCGCGTAGTTGGTATCCGCCGAATCGCGGCAGCTGGTCGCCAGCACGACGCCTGGCCGGGCGAAGCAGGCGAGATTGTCGACATGGCCGTCGGTGCCGTCATTCTCCAACCCCTGCCCGACCCAGATCACCGTCTTGGCGCCGAGCCAGGCCTTGAGGTTGGTCTCGATCTGGGACTTCGACAGGCTGGGATTGCGGTTCGGGTTGAGCAGGCACTGCTCGCTGGTCAGCACGGTGCCCTCGCCGTCGGAATGGATCGAGCCGCCTTCGAGCACGAACGGCGCCTGGAACCGCGGGCAGCCGACACGGTCGAGCACCTGCCGCGCGATGGCGGCGTCATTGGCATAGTCCGGCCATTTGTCGCCCCAGGCATTGAAGCGCCAGTCGACGCCGGCGAGAGTGCCCTCGGCATCGACCAGGAAGGTTGGCCCGATGTCGCGCATCCAGCTGTCGTCGAGCACCAGGGCGATGACCTCGACCGAGGGTCCGCACTGTGCCGCCGCCTCGGCGACATCGGCGGGATTGGCGACCATGATCAGCGGCTCGAACCGGGCGATCGCCTGTGCCACGGCGGCATAGGCCGCCTTGGCCTCGACATGGCGGCCGTTCCACAGGTCGATCCGGCTGGGCCAGGCCATCCAGGTGCGCGAATGCCGGGCGCCTTCGGCCGGCATGTGGAAGCCCGCTTCGGCGGGCATCTTGGCGGTCATGTCGAATTCTCTCCGGGTCGCGAATAGCCTGACGCCGATCATACCGGCAAGCGGACGCAAAACGTTATGGCTTGGTGCGGCCCCAGATCCGCGCGCGCGTCTTTTCGGCGTCGGCCGTCAGCGGCCGGTCGAGGAACAGGCGGCCCCAGGCGGCCGGCGACGGGAACACGGTCTCGTCGTTCTTGTCGTCGTCGTCGTCGTCGAAATCGGCGGCGAGCAGGTTCGGGTTGGCCGCCCCGGTCCAATCGGTGATGTCGCTGACGATTTCCGGCCGCAGCAGGAAATTGATGAACTGGCGCGCGGCATCGGCATTCTGCGCCTTGGCCGGAATCGCCAGCACGTCGATCCACAGCCGCGCCCGCTCGCGCGGGACCGTATAGGTCAGATCGACGCCATTGTCGCGGTCGGACGCCCGGGTCTTGGCGTCGGTGACCTGGACCGACCCGCCGAAGCCGACGCAGACCGTGCCGCTGGCCAGCGCCTCGGCGAAATCATTGGCCGACAAGCGGCGCACGATCGGCTTCACACGCTGCAGCACCTCGCCGGCGCGGGCCAGATCCTTGTCGTCCTGGCTGGTCGGGTCGAGGCCCAGATAGGCCAGCGCCGCCGGAATCCCGTCCGCGGGCGCGTCCTCCATCGCCAGGCCGCAGGTGGCGGTCTTTTGATTGAGCGCCGGATCGAACAGCAGGCCCAGCGTATCGGTCGGCGCATCGTCGCCCAACACGGCCTTGAGCTTGGTCAGGTTGATGCCCAGGCCGGCCGTCCCGAACAGGAATGGGATCGCCATCCGGTTGCCGGGATCGGCCGGCGCCACGCGCTCCAGGATGCTGGGATCGACGTTGGCGTAATTGCCGATTTTGGTCGGGTCGATCGGCTGAAACAGCCCGTCGGCAACGCCCTTGATCAGCACGGACACGGTGCCGGCGACGACCAGATCCCAATTGCCCTTGCCCGATTTCAGGCCGGACAAGAGTTCGGCATCGGTCGCATAGGTCGTGAGATTGATCTTGATGCCGGTCTCGGCCTCGAATTTCTGGATCGTGTCGTCGGCCAGAAAATCCGGACGGTTGGCGAAATTCAGCACGCGCGGCGCATCGTCCGCGGTGCTGATCGCCGACGGGAGATCGGCGCGTACGGCCTGCGGGTTCGCGAAACCAGCGAGCAAGAAGCCCGCCGCCACCAATCCCACAGTCCCCGCGACCGATCTCAACGCCATGCTTCCCCCCGCCCCCCGACGGTCGAGAGGCGGATATGCCCTGATTCGTCGGAACGGGGAAGAGGCACCATCGCTGCAGGGTGGCGCGAGGGCGTTAGCGTTACCGAAAGGTCACGGATCAGCGGCGAGCCCTTGCTCGTCCGCAGGCGAGCTCCTAGTCGTCCGCAGGCGAGCTCCTAGTCGTCCGCAGGCGAGCTCCTAGTCGTCCGCAGGCGAGCTCCTAGTCGTCCGCAGGCGAGCTCCTAGTCGTCCGCAGGCGAGCTCCTAGTCGTCCGCGCGGGCGACCTGCGGGGTCTCCCCGACCTGCCAGCCGGCGCCCAGCGCCTTATAGAGCGCGATGGTCTGCTGGGTCAGCGTCAGGTCGCTCTGGGCGACCGCATCCTCGGCGCTATAGAGGCTGCGTTCGCCGTCGAGCACGTTGAGGAAGCTGCCAAGGCCGCTGCGATAGAGCGCGGTCGCGCGCTGCACCGCGATCCGGTCGGCCTCGACTGCGGCGGCCAGCGCCGCATGGCGCCGCTGCTCGCTGCTATAGCCGACCAGCGCGTCCTCGACCTCCTGGAACGCGCCCAGCACGGTCTTGCGATAGGTCAGGCGATCCTCTTCGGTCACGGCCCGGGCCTGGGCGACACCCGCTTCGAGCCGGCCGCCCTCGAAGATCGGCACGGAGATCGACGCCGGGGCGCCCCATTGCAGCGAGCCGTTCTTCAGCAGGTTGTTGAGCGCGCCGCCGGCGAGACCGAACGACGGCGAGATCGAGAAGCTGGGAAACATCTGGGCGACGGCAACGCCGATCTGCGCGTTGGCGCCGGCGATCTGACGTTCCGCCGCGCGAATGTCCGGGCGGTTGCGCACCACATCCGACGGCAGGGCTGCCGGCAGGATCGGCGGCACGGTCGGCAGCGGCGCCGCCATCGACAGCTCGGCCTCGAGTGCGCCCGGCTCCTGGCCTAGCAGCACGGCAATGGCATGGGCCTGGGTCGCCACGGTCGCCTGCAACTGCGGCACCGCGGCGTTCAGGGTCTGCAACTGCGCCTGGGCCTGGGCCACATCCAGCTCGTTGCCGAGCCCGCCCACGAACTTTTCATGGGTCAGGTCGAGCCCATCCTGATCGGCCTTGATATTGCGCTGGGCGATCTCGAGCCGGGCCTGGGCCGAGCGCAGGGCCGCATAGTCGCGGCCCAGCTCGGCCAGCAGGCTGACCAGCACATCGCGCCGGTTTTCGATCGTAGCCTGGACGGTGGCATCGGCCGCCTCGACCCCACGGCGGGTCTTGCCGAACACGTCGATCTCCCACGAGGCGTCGAAGCCGGCCTGGTAGGTGTTGAACACCCCGCCATAGGGCGGGAACTTGAGATTGGTCGAATAGCGCTGGCGTTCGGCGCTGCCCGACGCATCGAGCGTCGGCAGAAAGCCGGCGAAGGCGGTCGTGCGCTGGGCCCGCGCCTCGACCAGCCGCTGCTCGGCGATCTTCAGATCCAGATTGTCGCTGATCGCGTGCGCGACCAGCCGGTCGAGCATCGGGTCCTTGAAGCCGGTCCACCATTGGTCGAGCTGCTGGGCGGCCTCCGGACCGGTGCCGATCAGGCCGGGCGCCTTGTCCTCGGTCCAGCCGGCCGGCGCGTCAGATTTGGGCGGGACATAGTCCGGCCCGACGGTGCAGCCGGCGAGCCCAAGCGCCAGCAGGCCGGCGGAGAAAGCGGCAAGCGAAAGTTTGGTCGTCATTATTTGGCTCCGGCGGGCTTGCGCCCGCCCACCTTGGAGGGTGCGAACAGGAAGGTCAGCGGCACGATGCAGAAGGCCAGCACGGCGCAGATTTCGAACACGTCGAGATAGGCCTGCACCGAGGATTGCAGCAGCAGGCCCTTGTAGATCACGCCGTTCGCCGTGGCGGCGAGATTGGTCGCGGCGACGCCATGGGACTGCAGCACCGCCTCATTGCGGGCGATCGTGTCGAGATAGGGCTGATCGAACAGCGTCAAATGCTGCGACATGTAGGCCATGCGGCTCTGGGTATGCGTGGTGACCAGCGCGGTCGCAACCGAAATGCCGACGGAGCCCGCGATGTTGCGGAACATGGTGTAGAGCGACGCCGCATCGCGGTTCAGCTCCGGCGCGATCGTGGAAAACGCGATCGAGCTGATCGGCACGAACAGGAAGGCCAAGCCGAAAGTCTGGTAGGCGCGCATCAGCGCCAGCGTCTTGAAATCGACCTGGGGCGTGATGGTCGAGGCATAGAACAGCGCGCAGCCCAACACCATGAAACCGGTCGCGATCAGATAGCGCGTCTGGATCTTGGGCAGGACGCGGCCCACCAGAGGAATGGTGAACAGGGTCAGCACGGCGCCGGGCGACAGGATCAAGCCGGACCAGGTCGCGGTATAGCCCAGCTGCTGCTGCGCCAATTGCGGGATCAGCACCGCGCTGGAATAGAGCACGACCGCCATCGAGAAGATCATGCTGGCGCCCAAGGCGAAATTGCGGTCGGCCAGCACCCGGATGTTCACAACCGGCTTCTTCGCGACCAGCAGCCAGCAGACCGCGCCGGTGATGCCCAGAATGGCCGCGACGGTGAAGCCGCGGATGAAGCTCGACGCCAGCCAATCCTCCTGCTCGCCGCGGTCGAGCACGATCTCGAGGCTGCCGAGGCCGAGGGTGATCAGCGACAGGCCGATATAGTCGATGCTGAGCTTGCCGTTGCGCGCCGCCGCCTTGGCCCAGGGCGGATCCTCGACCAGCGCCATCACCGCGATGCAGGCGGCGATGCCGACCGGCACGTTGATGAAGAAAATCCAGCGCCAGCTGATGTTGTCGGTGATGATGCCGCCCAGCGTGGGCCCCAGCACCGGCGCGATGATCGTGGCGATCGCGGTGACCGAGAAGGCGGCGCCGCGCCGCGCCGGCGGGAAGGTATCCAGGATGATCGACTGCTGGTTCGGCTGCAGGCCGCCGCCGAAGAAGCCCTGCATGACACGGAACAGGATCAGCTGCGGCAAGCTGGTGGCGAGGCCGCACAGCAGCGAGCAGACCGTGAACATGGCGATGCAGATCAGGAAATAGCGCTTGCGCCCCAGGATGCTGCCGAACCAGCCCGAGATCGGCAGCACGATGCCGTTCGCGACCAGGTAGGAGGTCAGCGTCCAGGTCGCCTCGTCCACGCCAACGGATAAGCTGCCGGCGATGTGCGGCAGGGCCACATTGACGATGGTGGTGTCGAGCACCTCCATGAAGGCGGCCGAGGTGACGGCGATGGCGATCGCCCAGGGGTTGGCGCGCGGTCGCCAGTCCGATCGGCTGGGCGCGCCGGTTGCGACGGGCCCTTCGCTCATTTGAGGGTGACTTCGGGATCGACCGACAGGCCGAGCGGCAGCGGATGGTCGGCGTCGAGCCCCTGGTCGATCACGATCTTGACCGGCACGCGCTGGACGATCTTCACGAAATTGCCGGTCGCATTCTCGGCCGGAAACGCGGTGAAGCGCGAGCCGGAGCCCATCTGGATGCTATCGACATGCCCTTCCAGATCCAGGTCCGGATAGGCGTCGACATTGATGCGGACATGCTGGCCCGGGCGCATCTGGGTCAGCTGGGATTCCTTGAAGTTCGCGGTTACCCAGACCTGGGGCGAGACCAGCGAGAACAGCGACTGGCCCGGCTGCAGATAGCTGCCCAGATCGACATTGCGCTTGGTGACCCAACCATCGGCCGGCGCGGTCATATGGGTATAGGACAGGTTGAGCGCGGCCTGATCCGCGTCGGCCTTGGCGGAGGCCGCCTGGGCTTCGAGCTGCGTCACCTGCGCCTCGGCCTGGGCCACGTTCTGCGGCACCAGCTGGGCGATCTTGAGCTTTGCCTCGGCATCTTCGAGCGTCGCCGAGGCGGCGAGGTCGGCCTGCTTGGCGGCATCGATCTGCTGCTGGGTCGTGGCGCGCGGATCGACCTTCTGCTGGCGGACCAGATCGGCATGGGCCTTGGCATAGCCGGCCTTGGCCGAACCCACCGCCGCATCGGCCGAGGCCAGATCGGCCGGATATTTCACCTTGGCGATGTCGAGCGCGACGCGGGCGTTGTCCAGCTGGGCCTGGGCCAGCGCCTGGGAGGCTACCGCCTTGTCGCGGGCGACCTGATAGTCGCGCGGGTCGATCTCCAGGATCGTGTCGCCGGCCTTCACCCGGCTGTTGTCGCCGACCGCCAGCTTGACGACATAGCCCGCGACCTTGGGCGAGATCGTGATCGCGGTGCCGTCGGTATAGGCATCGTCGGTCGATTCCAGGCCCCGGGTGCTGAACCAGTAATAGCCGCCGCCCAGGACGAGCGCCAAGACCACCCCACCGAACACCAGCTTGGGGACCGCGCTCGACCGAGCTTTCGCCGGTACCGCCTTGTCGCCAGCCGCTTCGTTCGTCACCGCCATCACCGAAAATCCTTATCGGGTTCCTGGCCTCGTCGAGGCTGGAACATCGTCATTTGCCGCCATTGGGGGCGACAGGAAACTGAACCGTTCAGTTCAGCGACGATTTAGGTAGAACTCCGGCCCGCTTTTGTCTAGAAGAAAACTGAACTGTTCAGTTTTTTCCAGAATGAGTTCCATGGCGAAGCAGCCTTCTCCCCTCTCAGGCGCGCTGGGCGGCGACGGTCCCGGCGGCAAGATCGGTCAGATTCTGGATGCCGCGCGGCATCTGTTTCTGGAGCTGGGCTATGCCGGCACCAGCATGGATGCCGTCGCCAAATATGCCGGCGTGTCGAAGGCGACGCTCTATGTGCATTTCGACAACAAGGATCGGCTGTTTGCCGACGTCGTGGCCGCGGCACGGTCGAGCCTGCACCGCGCGATCGCGGCGATCGCCGAGGGCGAGCAGACCGATCCGGCCGAGACCCTGGGCCTGATCGGGCGGCAGTTCCTGCGCTTCGTCACCACGCCCGCGGTGTTGACCCTGTTTCGGGCGGTCATCGGCGAAACCCAGCGGTTTCCCCATCTGGGCCAGACGATCTTTCAGGCTGGCAGCAACGACATGCTCGACCAGATCACCGCGACTATCGCCCAGGCCAACGAGCGGGGCCTGCTGCGGGTGCCGGACCCCAAGATGGCCGCGGGACAGTTCATCGCCTTGACCAAGAGCGACCTGCACCTGCGCTGCCTGCTCGAACCCGTGTTTCTGGCGAGCGAGGCCGACATCGCGCGCAATGTCGATGCGGCCGTGGCCATGTTCATGAGCCATTACGGTCCCGAACGGCGCTGACGGCTTCAACCCTTCTGTGACAGAGTGGGCCCAGCGTCTCGGTTACCTTGAGACGGGGATCCAACCCGCATGCGGATAGCAAAGGCGCGAGCCGACCAGATGAACCGACGGGCGCGGCTGACTTTCGGCGCCGCGATCCTGGTCATGATCCTGTGCCTGGCGCTGGCGACCATGGACGCGGTGCAGGTCTGGAGCGCCCGCGACCAGGACATGCGCGAAGCGGAGCGGGACACAGCGAACCTGCTGGAGGCGGTTACCACCCAGGCCCAGGACACGTTCGACGTCGCGGCGGCCGCCCTGACCGGCATCGCCGACCGAGTCGAGACCAACGGCATCGAGCCGCCCGCGAGGGGCGCACTGGACAAGCTGCTCGCCAGCGAGATCGCAGACATTCGTCCGCACGTCCGATCACTCGTCGTGGTCAGCATCGACGGCACGAACATCGCCGACTCGGTTCCTCTCAAGACCGGCCTGGAACATTACAACGATCGTGCCTATTTCCAGTATCATCTGAGCCATTCGGGCACCGAATTCGTGATCGGCTCGCCCGTCCTCACCCAGAGCGGCAATATCTGGATCATCACGCTGTCGCGTCGGGTCGAGCGGCCGGACGGCAGTTTGCAGGCCATCGTCCAGGCAACGATCGAGATCGGCCAGTTCCAAGCCTATTACGACACTTTCGACATCGGTGCCGCTGGCGCCATCCTGTTGGCGAAAGCCGACGGCACGCTGCTGGTCCGGCGACCGTTTGCCGAAGCCAACATCGGCCGCGATTTGTCAAAGAGCAGCCTGTTTAAAACCTACCTGCCCAAGGCGCCGACCGGGATCGCGCTCACCCGCTCGTCGACCGACGGCGTGGTCCGGCTGAACAACTACCGCCGCCTGACGCGCTATCCGCTCGTGGTGTCGACCGCGCTGGCCGAGGACGACATCCTGGCGGACTGGTGGCACGAGTCGCGCGCCCACCTGGCCGGCACCGCGGCCCTGCTGATCTTCACCCTGGCGCTCGGCATCTGGCTGATCCTGGAATTCCGCGACCGGCTGCGGACCGAGGCTGAGGCGGCACAAACCGCGGCCGACTATCGCCTGCTCGCGGACAATTCCAGCGATCTGATCCTGCGCATGGCGCTCGATGGCACCTGCCGCTACGCCTCGCCCGCCTGCCGCGCCCTGTTCGGCGTCGAACCGGCGCAGATGGTCGGCACCAACCTGATCGAACGGCGCAGCCGCACCCGGCGCCCGGAACTGCGCGAGGCGTTTCGCCGTCTGGCCGATGGCGAGGAACGGACGACGATCCTAACCCGCTCCTACCGTTCCGACGGCAGCCTGCTGCAGCTCGAGGCGAACATGCAGCGGGCGGCGACCGGAGACGACACCCACGAGATCGTCGCCGTCGTGCGCGACGTGACCGAGCGCCAGGCGGTGGCGGAGGCGCTGCAGACCGCGCGCGACGAAGCGGTCGACGCCAACCGGGCGAAATCGAATTTCCTGGCGACCGTCAGCCATGAAATCCGCACGCCGATGAACGGCATCCTGGGTTTCGCCGACATCCTGCTGCGCTCGGGCCTGCCGCCGGAGCAGACCCGCGCCGCACGACTGATCCAGGATTCCGGCAAATCGCTGCTGGCGATCCTGAACGACGTGCTCGACCTGTCGAAGATCGAGGCCGGCCGGCTCGAGCTGGAGCGCGTGCCGGTCTGCCTGCCGGCACTGGCCGACGGCGCGGTGTCGATCCTGCGCAGCCAGGCCGACGCCAAGGGCCTCTCTCTGCGGCTCGACCTGGGCGCAGACCTGCCCGAATGGATCGAGGCCGACCCGACGCGCCTGCGCCAGATTCTGCTGAACCTGCTGTCGAACGCGCTCAAATTCACCGATCAGGGCGGGGTGACGCTGACGATCCGGCGCGCGGACGAGCGTCTGCGCTTCACCGTCGCCGACACCGGCATGGGCATCGCCAAGAACCGCCAATCACTGCTGTTCCAGCAATTCTCGCAGCTGCACCGCTCGTCCAGCCGCCAGCACGGCGGCACCGGCCTGGGCCTGGCGATTTCCAAGCGCCTGGTCGAGGCCATGCCGGCGGGCGAGATCGGCGTCGAGAGCGACGAGGGTCAAGGCGCGAGATTCTGGTTCGCCGCGGCCCTGCCGACGGTCCCGGCCCCACGGCCGGCTGCGGCGCCGGCCCCGGCCGGTCCCAACGGGGTCGCCGCCCATATCCTGGTGGCCGAGGATCTGTTCATCAATCAGGCGGTGATCGAGAGCATCCTGGTCGATGCCGGCCATAGCGTCCGGTTCGCCAACAACGGCACCGAGGCGGTCGCTGCCGTGACCCGGGAGCGTTTCGATCTGATCCTGATGGATATGGAGATGCCGGAGCTGGACGGCATCGGTGCGACGCAGGCGATCCGGCAGCTCGACGGCCCGATGCGCGACATCCCGATCATCGCCGTCACCGCGAACGCGCTCGACAGCGAGGCGCGCCGCTGCCGCGACGCCGGCATGAACGATCACCTGACCAAACCGATCGACCGCACGGCGCTGCTGGCCGCGATCCAGCGCTGGATCGGGAAGCACTGACCGGCTTGCCGGGCGGCGGGCGAGGAAGGCACACTGGCCCATCGGACCGAGCGGAGCGCCTGACCCATGAGCGATGACCTTGCATTGATGTCGGCGACGGACCTCGTCCAGGCCTATCGCCGGAAGACCGTCTCGCCGGTCGAGGCGACCAAGGCCGCCTTCGCGGCGATCCATGCCGCGAACGACAAGGTCAACGCCTATTGCTTCCTCGACGAGGCGGGCGCGCTCGATGCGGCCCGCGCGTCCGAGGCGCGCTGGCACGCCGGCCGGCCGCAGGGGCTGGTCGATGGCGTGCCGACATCCGTCAAGGATCTGATCCTGGCCAAAGGCTGGCCGACCCTGCGGGGGTCCACACTGGTATCCCGCGATCAGGACTGGGCCGAGGATGCGCCGTCGGTCGCGCGGCTGCGCGCCCATGGCGCCGTGCTGCTGGGCAAGACCACGACGCCGGAATTCGGCTGGAAGGGCGTCACGGATTCCCAGCTGACCGGCATCACGCGCAATCCCTGGAACCTGGAGCGCACGGCCGGCGGGTCGAGCGGCGGGGCCGCCGTCGCGGCGGCGCTCGGCATGGGCGCGCTGCATATCGGCACCGACGGCGGCGGCTCGATCCGCATTCCGGCCGGATTCACCGGCATCTATGGGCTGAAGGCGTCCTATGGCCGGGTCCCGGCCTATCCACCCTCGCCATTCAACGCCGTCGCCCATGTCGGCCCGATGACGCGCACCGTCGCCGATGCGGCGCTGATGCTGAACGTACTGGCCGAACCGGACCCGCGCGACGCCAACGGCCTGCCGCCGGCCGGGCGCGACTGGCGCGTCGGGCTCGACGGCGGCGTCGCCCGCTGGCGCATCGCCTATGCCCGAACCCTGAACGGCGAGGCGGTCGAGCCGGAGATCGCCGCGCGGGTCGCGGACGCCGTGCGGCAACTGGAGGCGCTGGGCGCCCTGGTCGAACCGATCACGCTCGTCCTGCCCGGCGTCGACGATGTTTTCGCCAAGCATTGGCTGACCGGGGCCGCGACGCTGCTCGCCCAATTCACGCCGGACCAGCGCGGCCGGATCGATCCCGGCCTGCAGGCCTATGCCGAGGTCGGGGCGCGATTCACCGTCATCGAGGCACTGAACGCGGCCAAGGCGCGCGAAGGCTTTGCGGCCCAGATCAACCAGCTGTTCGAGACTTATGACCTGCTGGTCATGCCGAACCTGCCGATCGGCGCGTTCGGCGCCGGGCGCGACACGCCAGAAAGCGGGCCCTATGCCGGCTGGACCAATTGGACGCCGTTCACCTATCCGTTCAACCTGACGCGCCATCCGGCGGCGGCGTTGCCGATCGGTTTCGCCCTGGGCATGCCCGCCTCGCTGCAGCTGATCGGGCCGGCCTATCGCGAGGATAAGGTGCTTCAGGCGTCGCGCGCGATCGAAGCGGTCTTGCCGATCGCCCTGCCGCGCCTTAGGTAGGTAGAGACTGCGGGGGCATTTTCGATTTAGATGGAAATGCCCGAGAGATGGAAATACCCAAGACTGCGCGAATGAGAGGATGCCCCACGTGAGCGACCGCCTGCCCTATATCCGTTCCGACGATGAAGACGAGCCCGAGACCCCGGACACGGATGCGCCCAAGACCGACGCGGCAGCCCCGGTCAACGAGCTGGAATCGCGTCTGCTGAAGGGCCGCAAGGTCATGATCTTCGGCCAGATCGACGACAAGCTGGCGCGCGACGTCGTCGGCCGCATCCTGACGCTGGCCGAGGAATCGTCGAAGCCGATCGATATCTTCGTCAACTCGCCCGGCGGCCATGTCGAATCCGGTGATTCGATCCATGACATCATCCGCTTCGTGCGCGACCATGTCCGGGTCCGCGTGATCGGCACCGGCTGGGTCGCGTCCGCCGGCGCGCTGATCTATCTGGGCGGCCACAAGGACCAGCGCGTCTGCCTGCCGAACACGCGCTTCCTGCTGCATCAGCCGATGGGCGGCGTGCGCGGCCCCGCGACCGACATCGACATCGAGGCGCGCGAGATCATCAAGATGCGCGAGCGCCTCAATCGGATCATCTCCGACGAAACCGGCCAGCCGATCGAACGCGTCCGCAAGGACAGCGACCGGAACTACTGGATGGGCGCCGAGGAAGCCATCGCCTATGGCATGGCCAGCCGCATCATCAAGACGGCGGCCGAGCTGGAATAGCCTCCGTCGAAGCCGGCGAGATCAGGGGCGTCCTTCGGGGCGCCCCTTTTCGTTTCAGACCACCGGCAGCCGCACCCGCAGCCCCGCCGGAAACAAGCCCACCACCAGCGCCCGCGCCTTGTGCCAGAAGGCCGACAGCAGCAGCAGCGCCGCACCAATAACGAGCGCGGTTAGCGCAAAGCTGGCGCTGAGCGTGCCAGCGGCCTTGAACAGGGCCGCCATGGCGTAGACCACATAGAACAAGGCCGAGACCAGCAGCGCGCGACGGTCGACCGCGAGCGCCACCAGGGCCAGCACCAGATAGATCGCGACGGCCGCGCTGGCCCGGGTGAGATCGCTGTCGCCCTCGCCCAGCAGGCCCAGCATCTTGAAGATCGGATGCACGATCATCGGGGCGGCCGACAAATGCAGCCAGAAGGCGACGTCGGACCGGCGCGTGGTCCGCGTCCGGTCGCGCGCATCCCACCACATCGCCAGCGCGAACACGACGAGACCGCCCACGAGCAGCAGCGGCGCCCATTGCTTTGCGAGCGCGGGCACCAGGTAGAGCACCAGCATGCCGATGGCGCCCAACGCGCCGGCGACGCCGGCGGCAACGGTGATCGGCACCTTGAAGCGAAGCCAGTGGCCATAGGTACCGATCGCGGCCAAGGCGCCGCCGGCCGCCAGTTGCAGCGGGACCGTCCCGGCCACCGTGACGCCGCCAAGCCGCTCGAACATCCCGCCGCCCAGCGTGAACAGGCCGATGACGAAGCCCAGCAGCAGCACGATGCTGGGGAGCGCCATCCGACGCCGGCGCGTGAAATATTCGGCGAGGCCCCAACTGGCCAGCGCCAAAGCGGCACCGCCCGCGACCGGGCCGCCGAAGCTGTCGCCGAGCCAGCTGAGCGCTTTCAGCAGCAGGATCGCCGCGATCGACACGAAGATGTCGTTGAAGCCGGTCAGCAGCCGGAACTGCTCCTCGTCGACCGCCGCCGTGCCCTGCTCGCGCGCGACGAAGGCGCGGAAGCCCGCGACCGCCGACGGGCTGAGCACGCCGGCCTTGACCGCCGCATCGAGATCGCTGTCGCTATACATGCTGCCCCGCCTGAAGATTCGTTCGCGAGAGCCATAGCAGACTGCGGCGGCCCGTGTCCTATCCCGCCGCGTCGTCCCAATCTTCCAGCGCAATGCGCGGGATCTGGAACGGATCGCGCGTCGTGGTATAGCCGCCGGCGCCCTGCATTCGCCCGATCAAGTCGAGCTTGGGCGTGTCGATATAGTGGTTCAGCGCATCCAGCACCGCGTCGTCGCGCACATGCATGGCCACGACATGGCCCAGCACCAGCGTGTTGCCGGGCCCGAGCGGGATGGTCTGGAACAGCTTGCATTCGAACGCGACCGGGCTTTCGGCGATGCGCGGCGGCGTGATCTTGACCGAGGGCAGGCGCGTCAGCCCCGCCATGGCCAATTCATCCACGCCCGGCGGAAACTCGGTCGCGGTCTTGTTCATCGCCTCGGCATTGTCGCGCGACACTAGATTGACCACGAACTCGCCGGTCGCCAGGATGTTGGCCAGTGTGTCCTTGGACTGGCCCGGCGCCCGGTTGCCGATGCTGATGCCGACGGTCGGCGGATCGCCGGCCAGCACGTTGAAGAACGAGAAGGGCGCCGCATTGACGGCCCCGGCGGCGCTCCGGGTCACGACCCAGGCGATCGGCCGGGGCGTCACCGTCGAGGCGAGCAGCTTGTAGCGGGCCTGCGCCGGCAGTTCCGTGAAATCGAACAGCATGAACTTCCTTTCCTAATACCCGACGGCCGCGCCGGCCGGGCGGCGGTCGTCGTTGGCGCCGTAGCGCAGGCCGGGCCGCATCTTGCCGCCGACCGACGCATCGTTGCCCGACGAGGCCGGGCCGGATCCTGCGGGCTTGTCCGGCCCGATCGCGATCAGTTCGGCCGCGCCCCAGGGGGTCTGCTGCACCAGCTTATAGCCCATGCCGGTCAGCAATTTCGCGCTGTCGGGCGACACCGACCAGGGTTCCAGATCGACCTCGTCCGGCAGCCATTGATGATGGAGGCGCGGCGCATCGACCGCCTCCTGCGGCTCCATGCCGTAGTCGATGATGTTGAGCGCCGTCTCCAGCGTGATGGTGATGATGCGCGAGCCGCCGGGCGAGCCCAGCACCAGGAAGATCCTGCCGTCCCGGGTCACCAGGGTCGGCGCCATGGACGACAGCGGCCGCTTGCCGGGCGCAATGGCGTTGGCCGTGCCCTGGACCAGGCCGAACAGGTTCGGCACGCCGAGTTTGGTCGTGAAGTCATCCATCTCGTCGTTCAGAAAGAACCCGGTATGCCCGGCGATGACGAGCGCGCCGAACAGCCCGTTGATGGTGTAGGTGACCGAGGCGGCATTGCCGGCCTGATCGACCACGGAATAATGCGTCGTCTCCATCTTTTCGTGCGGCACCACGCCCGGCGTCAGGTCCTTGGACGCGGTCGCATGGTCGGCCGGGATGGTCGCCCGGATCTGCGCGGCATAATCCTTCGACAGCAGCCGCTCGATCGGGTTGGCGACGAAGGCCGGGTCGCCCAGGTAGGAATTGCGGTCGAGATAGGCATGGCGCATCGCCTCGACCATGACATGGACCGCCTGGGCCGAATGGAAGCCCATGCCTTTCAGATCGTAGCCTTCGAGGATGTTCAGCGTCTCGCACATCGTGACGCCGCCCGAGGAGGGCGGTGGGGCCGACAGAAAGTGGAAGCCGCGATAGTCGCAGCCGAGCGGCGCCGATTCGGTGATCCTGTAGGCGGCGAAATCGGCGGCGGTCAGAATGCCGCCATGGGCCTTGGACTGGGCTTCGATCTCGGCCGGCAGTTTGCCTTGGTAGAACGCGTCCGGCCCGTGATCTGCAATCGCCTGCAGCGTCGCCGCCAGATCCTTTTGCACCAGCTTGTCGCCCGGCTGCAGCGCCGTGCCGTCCTTGCGCAGGAAGATCGCGGCCAGCGCCGGGTCGGCGCGGAACCGATCGGTCCGCTGATCCAGGATGTCGGTATCGCCGCGGGTCAGCACAAAGCCGTCGCGCGCCAGCTTGATCGCCGCCGCCATCACCTTGGCGCGCGGCAGCGTGCCGTATTGCTTCCGCGCCGTCTCGAGCCCCAGCACGGTGCCCGGCACGCCCGCCGCCAGATAGCCCAGCAGACTGGCGCCCTTCACGACATTGCCCTGGGCATCCAGATACATGTTGGCCGTGGCCGCCGCCGGCGCCGTCTCGCGGAAATTGATGAAGGTGTCGCGCCCGTCGGCCAGGTGCAGCACCATGAAGCCGCCGCCGCCGATATTGCCGCAGCACGGATTGACCACCGCCTCGGCATAGCCCACGGCGACCGCGGCATCGACGGCATTGCCGCCGGCCTTGAGGATTTCGACGCCGACCTCGGAGGCCAGGTGCTGGGACGAGACGACCATGCCATGCTCCGCTTCGACCGCCGGCCGGGAGGCGGCCTCAGCCGAACCCGCCGCCAGCAGCAGCGCCAACCCGCCGATCAGCCCTTGATGCCGCATGTACCCCTCCCCCCGTTTCCTTCGAGCGCCAGTAAAGCCCGAAACCGCTTTGCGCGTCATGCATGGCGACGCCCTGGGTCTTGACAGAAACCGTAAGCATACACTAACGTAAGTAATGACTTACGCAATGACCATCGCTGCCCTGTCCGATCCGATGCGCCGCACGATCCTCGAACGGATCGTCGAGGCGCCGCGGTCGGTCGGCGAGATCGCCCTGGACCTGCCGATCAGCCGGCCCGCCGTCTCGCAGCATCTGAAGGTGCTGAAGGACGCCGGCCTGGTGCAGGAGGAACGCGCCGGCACGCGCCGGATCTATTCCGCCGATGGCGCCGCGCTCGGCGAACTCCGGACCTATATCGACGACATGTGGCGCGCCACGCTCGGGCGCTTCGCGGCCGCGGCCGAACGGGAGGAACACGAGCCATGACCGATACCGTCACCGCCTTTCCGATCCCGCCGGTGATCAAGACCATTACCGTGCGCTGCGCACCGGCGACCGCGTTCCGCGTCTTCACCGCCGAGATCGGTCAATGGTGGCCGCTCGCCGAGTTCTCGCTGGGCGCCGCCAGCACATGCCGGTTCGAATCCCGTGTCGGCGGGCGGCTCTACCAGATCGACCAGAGCGGCGAGGAGACCCTCTGGGGCCATGTCCTCGCCTGGGACCCGCCCCGTGCCGTGGCATTCTCCTGGCAGGTGCAATGCAGCCCGGAAGAAGCCCAGCGCATCGACGTCAGCTTTCGTCCGGTCGCCGATGGCACCGAGGTCACCCTGGTCCATGCCGGCTGGGACAAGTTGAAGACCGGCGGCGCCGCGCGCCGCGACTCGTACGATGGTGGCTGGGTCTTCGTGTTCGAACAGCGCTTCAAGGCCCATGCCGACCGGGCCGCCCCTGTGGAAGGAGAGTCAGAATGAGCCTCAAACTCTATGGCGTGCCCGGCAGCCCCTATGTCCTGGCGGCGCGCCTCGGCCTAACCGAAAAGGGCGTCGATTTCGAAATGGTGCCGGTCGCGCCCGACGCCTTGAAGACTCCGGAACATCTGGCGCGCCACCCGTTCGGCCTGGTGCCGTCGATGGATCACGACGGCTTCCTGCTGTACGAGACCCAGGCGATCCTGCGCTATGCCGATCAGGCCTTCCCGGGGCCGCAACTGGAACCGGCGACGCCGCAGGAAACCGCACGCATGAACCAGATCATCGGCATCGTCGATTGCTATCTGCACCGGACCTGGAGCGGCGATATCGCGTTCGAACGCCTGGTGGCGCCGCGCGTGTTCGGCCGCCCGACCGACGAGACCAGGGTCACATCCGCCTTGCCCCGCGCCCGCGTCTGCGCCGCGGCCTTGGAGACGATCATCGCCGGCCCCTATCTGACCGGCCCCGACCTGACGCTGGCCGACGTCCATCTGGCGCCGCACTACCATTATTTCAGCCAGACCGCCGAGGGCCAGACGATCCTGGAAGCCGCGCCCAGGCTCACCCAATGGTTTGCCCAGATGGGCGAGCGGGACAGCGTGAAGGCGTTGTTGCCGGCGCCATGAACGCCGCGGCTCATAGGAGTGGGCCCGAAAAGTTCTTTCACCGGGGATTGACCTCTCCCCGGGCGCTCGCCGATGCTGATGCGCGTATCGGCTCGCTCAGGTCGGCGCCCCAGAGATCGTCGAGAGGCTCATGTCGGACATTCCCTTCGCCGTCGCACTTTCGGAGAAGCCGCCCCCCAAGCGACGCTATGCCATTCTCGGGCTGATTCTCTCTCTGCTTTCCGTCGGCCTCGGACAACTTTACGTTGGGCGAACAAAGCGCGGCTGGGCCTTCTCGATCATGGTTGGCGCAACCATCCTGATCCTGGCCATTGTTTTGCACACACGACCCCGGTGGACTCTATTGCCACTGGTGCTGGTGCTCGTCGTTTTCGAACTCGGCACTTGGCTTTATGGCGGGATCGACGCTGCACTCATCGCCCGTCGCCAGCGCACCATTGACGGTCAAGCACGGCCTGGATGGCGGGCCTACGTTCTACTCATCGTCGTCAACATCGCCCTAAGCGCCATCACCAACGCCGCATTCAAGCATATCGCCTGGCGCAGCTTTACGATCCCGTCGGCCTCGATGCAGCCGACGCTCCGGGTCGGCGATTTCTTCATGGTTTGGCGGCAGTATTTCTCCGACCATGAGCCGCAGCGGGGCGACATCGCGACGATTTTGATGCCTCAGATGGGCAACACGACATACGTCAAACGGATTGTCGGTCTGCCCGGCGATCGGGTGCAGCTCCGCGATGGACGGCTCTTTCTGAACGATGAGGAGGTTGCCGCAGAAGCCGGGCCCGCATCCGATCGGATGCTCGATTACGGTCGGAGCTTGTCGCCGTTCGTCGAGACATTACCCGGTGGCCGTCGCTACGAGATCGGACGAACGGAGCGAAATCATACGAATGACGATACGTTAGTCTTCGTCGTTCCCGCGCACGCCTATTTTGTCCTCGGGGACAATCGCAACAACTCTATGGATAGCCGAATGCGTGAGGTCGGCTTCGTGCCGCGCGAAAATCTTCAGGATCTGGCGCTCTTCGTGTTCTGGGCGCGCGATTGGCGCCGGATCGGTCAGACGCTCGACTAGACTCAATCCGCATCCGCCGGCACGGCGAAATGCAGGTCCATGCGGGACGGCCGGCGATACAGCAGCAGGCTGAGTGCTAAGCCACAGGCGGCGGCGGCCAGGCCGGCGCGGACGTCGATCTGTTCGGCGACATGGCCCCAGATCCAGCTGCCGAGCGCCAGACCGCCGAACAGCGCCACGTAATAGACCGAGATCGCGCGCCCCTTGTAGGTCTCGTGCGCGGCCATCTGGACCACGACATTGAAGGTCGACATCGCGACCATCCAGCCCAACCCGCCGACGGCCAGCAGCGGCACGATGACCCAGAGCGAATGGGCGATCGCCAGCACGGCCGTCGCGACGCAGAAGCAGGCCGTGGCGATCGCGAACAGCCGGCGCAGCCCCAGCGTATGGCGCATCCAGCCGATCAGGCCGGCCCCGAACAGCGCGCCGACACCGAGGGCGCCCAGCATGATGCCGTAGGTCGAGGGTCCGCCGCCGACCTGGTTTTTCGCGACCAAAGGCAGCAGCGACCAGAGCGCGCTGGCGAAGAGCGTGAAGGTGAAGCAGCGGAACATGGCGGCGCGGATGGCAGGCGCGCCGGCGACATAGACGAAGCCGCCGCGCACTTCGGACGCGATGCTGCCGGTCCGCTTCGGCTTGACGATCTTGGCCCGCCGGCGCCAGCGGACCAGCACGAAGATGATGTAGGTGTTCAGCACCGCATTGACCGCGAACGCGACCGGCACGCCCCAGAGCGCGATGATGATGCCGCCCAGCGCCGGCCCGGTCGCGCGCGCGATGTTCCAGCCGATGCTGCTCAGCACCAGCGCGCTCGGGATCATCTCGCGCGGCAGGATCTCGCCGATCGTGGTCTGGTAGGCCGGGTAGCGCAGCGCCGAGCCGCTATCGAGTGCGAAGGTCAGCGCCAGCAGCAGCCAGGGCGTCATCAGCCCGAAGAACTGCAGCCCGGACAGCGCCAGCGCCACCGTCAGCACGATCAATTGCGCGACCAGGAACACCAGCCGCTGGTCGACCCGGTCGGCCAGCACGCCGCCCAGAAGGGTGAAGAACAGCGGCGGCAGCGCGGTCGCGGCCTGGACCCAGGCGACGAAATCGACGGTCGGCGCGATCGAGGTCATGGCCCAGGCGGCCGCGACCGACTGGATCCAGACGCCGAAATTCGAGAACAGCGTCGCGATCCAGATGCCGCGATAGGTCGGGTTGGAAAGCGGGCCCAGAAGAGACGGCCTGGGGAGAGTCCCGCTGCTGGGTGCCTGCACGATCCTTGAACCATCGCGTACTTGTCCGACGAAGTGAGCAGCCTACCCCAGCCCCGCGCGCAGCCATCCACGCGTCCTTGCGACGGCAGGATTGTCAAATCGTAAGGTTACGAAGCAATCGATCACCTTGCCTCCGACCGCCCGGCTCGGCGACGCTCCTCCCCGAGGAGAACAGGCCCGATGACCGAGAGTACCGACCAGCCGCCGCCCAAGCTGACGACGCTGTTTTCAGCCTTCCTCAATATCGGCCTGACCAGCTTCGGCGGCGGCCTGTCCGGTTGGATGCACCGCGAGTTCGTGGCCCGGCGGCGCTGGATGAGCGAGGCGGATTTCCTGAGCGGCCTGGCGATGGCCCAGGCCATGCCCGGCGTCAATGTGGTCAATCTGGCGATCTGGATCGGCTTCGCGCTGCGCGGCAGTGCCGGCGCCGCCCTGGCAGTGACCGGCGTGCTGGCCGCCCCCATCGTCGTCATCATCCTGATCGGCGTGGTCTATGGCCGCTATGGCGGGCTCACGTCGGTCCATGCGGTGCTGGCCGGCGTGACCGCCGCCGCGGTCGGCTTGTCGCTGACGCTCGGCTGGCGCGCGGCGCGGCGGGCGGCCGGCGAGCCGGGCTCGCTCGTCATCCTGCTGGCAACCTTCGCCACGGTCGGCATGATGCAATGGCCCATGCTGCCGGTCGTGGCCGTGCTGGTGCCGTTGAGCTTGATCCTCGCCTTCCGCCGGGGAGCCCGCTGATGCGCGACAATCCGCTGCTGGCCCTGCTGGTGACCTTCGCGCCGCTGTCACTCGCCTCGATCGGCGGCGGCCTCAGCATCCTGTCGGACATCCAGCATCAGAGCGTGGATGTGCATCACTGGCTGACCCAGGCGCAGTTCCTTGATGATTTCGGCATCTCGCGTGCGGCGCCAGGGCCCAACACGCTGATCGTCACCCTGATCGGCTGGCAGGTCGCCGGCTGGGCCGGGGCCGCCGTCGCGTCGCTCGCGATCTTCGTGCCGTCCTCGGTCCTGGTCTATGGCCTGGCACGCCTGTGGCGGCGCTACCGCGGCGCGCCGTGGCAGGCCAAGATCGAGCGCGGCTTGGCGCCGATCGCGGCCGGCCTGATCCTGGCCGGCGCGCTGAACGTGCTGCGCACCGCCGACGGCGGCTGGCTCGCCTGGGCCGTCGCCGGCGTCTCGACGCTGGCGCTGCTGCGCTATCAGCGACTGAGCCCGTTCCTGCTGCTCGGCCTGGGTGCGCTGGTATTCGCGGCGGCCAATCTGCTGGCGTGACGCCAGGCCCTTAGCGCGACTTCGCGACCAGCTCGCCGGCCAGCCGGTCGCGGGCCGCGATGAGGGCGTCAAGATCCGGCAGGGCCAGCGCCTGGTCGCACCGCTCGCAGAATTCCGCGGCCCAGTCCAAGCGGTTGAGGCAACGATCGAAAATTTCGACCACCCGAACCGTGGTCCGTTCCGCGCTCTTCAGGCGCGCCGTCGCGAGCGCGAGAGTCGCTTCGATCTCGGCCGTCACGTCCGGAACGTGCCGATCCAGCTCCGGCCAGTGCCGCTGAGTAGAATTTCTCATGATTCGTCCCTTTCCTGTTGTCTCGGGGCGTGGTCCGCGGCGGCGGTGCCTTTAAAGTCGGCGTCGGCATAGTGGGGCGGCACTGCCGAGAGCTCTCGCCACACAAATGTCATGCCACGGCGAAAATGGCGGCTTTACGGGATCGGTCGCGGATCGCACGAAGCGGAACGGACAAAACGTCCGGCCAATCTGTCCGCACATCCCAAAATGTCCGATGACGGCTCACGGCCCTTCAGACGCCGAATTCAAACAGGTTCGTTCCTGAGCCGAGAGCTCCCGGACAGTTCCGATCGGGAAAATCGGCCGTCCGATTATTACCTGGCAGGTAATTGAGCCGCTGCGGCTAATCGATATTATCACAGTCATCTTCCATAGAAGATCGACAGATACGGACACGAAGATGAAAGCGTGAGCCCCGCCAACTACGGTTGAAAATAGCGACTTACAAATCGCAGAGCGCCATCGAAAACTGCAACAGGACCAACAGAAATGACCAGCGTAACCTTCACCAATACCGCACCACCCGATTGGCTATTGGCCATGTGGAAAGAAATCGACGACAAGACCTGGGGTGCCGGTTTCGACTGCTTTGCGGAGGATGCCGAGTGTCACCTCGGCGTCGCCGCGTGGACGGGGCGCGAGCAGATCCGGGACAACCTGCGCGCCTTCATCGACAAAGGGTTTACCGCCCATCATGATGTGACCGAATATTGGGACGGCGGGGCGCTCAAGGTGTTTCGCGGCATCGTCACCATGAAGTTCGACGACCCGAGCCTCGATACCGTGAAGCCGGTGATGACGCATTTCTTCTATATGGACGACAAGGATCCCTCCAAGGTCAGCCGCTGGTTCGGATCGGTCGGCCCGACCGGGTTTTAGACGAGAGCGCGCAGGGTCCGGGGCCCCATCGGGCCCTGCGCGGTCCTCGCCGATCGATGCCCGGCCAGAATGGAAGCGGAGCCCCCGATGAGTTCAGCGAGCCCCGAGAGGCCGCCGGTGGGGGCGCTGCTGCGCCACTGGCGCGATGTGCGCGGCAGAAGCCAACTCGATCTCTCGCTCGATACGGGCGTCTCGCAGCGGCACCTCAGTTTCGTCGAGAGCGGGCGGAGCGTCCCCAGCCGTCAGATCCTGATGGATCTCGCGCGCGCGCTCGACATTCCGCTCCGCGACCGCAATGCCTTGCTCCTCGCGGCGGGTTACGCCCCGCTCTATTCCGACGCCCCCTGGAATGCGCAGGAAATGCAGAGCGTCACCAACGCCCTGGGCCGTATCTTGCGCCAACATGAGCCGTTTCCGGCGGTGGTGATGGACCGCTATTGGAATGTGCTGCAGACCAACGGGGCGACGCAGCACTTCTTCAATGGCTTCATCGACATGGCCCAGCGCAAAGCGCCGCGCAATCTGCTGCATCTGATGTTCGATCCGGCCGGAATGCGTCCGTTCATCGCCAATTGGGAACAGGTGGCGAAAGGCCTGTTCGAGCGCGTCTACCGGGAATCCGTCGGGCGCGTAATGGACGATGGCACCAAAGAATTGATGGCCGCGCTGCTGGCCTATCCCAATGTGAAGGCCGAGTGGAGAGCGCCCGGAGTCGCTGCCCCCACTCTGCCCGTCATCCCGATCAGCTTCGTCAAAGACGGCAGGCTGCTGAATTATTTCTCGATGGTCACGACCGTCGGCACCCCGCAGACGATCGCGGCGCAGGAACTGCGCGTCGAATGCATGTTTCCGGCGGATGACGCGACCGAACTACAGCATCTGAGGATGCTCGGCGACGGTCCGGCTGGGGGATGAAAGCGGTCGCCCGCAAATGCCTCCGCTATAGCCGTTTCTGCAGGAAGAAGCGCTGATGGCCGACCGGATAATCGTCGATCCGGCCGATCGGTGTGAAGCCGAGCTTTTCGTAAAATCCCAGTGCCTGGAAGCTGAAGGTGTTGAGCCAGATGCCGATGCAGCCGCGCCCGCGCGCCTCGGCCTCCGCCCGCAGCATCAGATCGCGGCCGACGCCGCTCCCGCGCAGCCCGTCCGGCACGTAGAGCAGCTCGACATAGAGCCAGCCGAGCCAGGTCCGCCCGAGCAGGCCGCCGGTCGTGGCGCCGCATTCGCTCTGGATCAGGACCGCCAGCGGCTGCGCGTCGGCCCCGCCGGTCTCGTCCCGGTTATAGCGGTTCAGCCCGTCGAGGATCGCGTCGCGATCGGCCAGGGCCGGTGCGTCGGTGACGATAAGCTCGATCATTGCGCCTCAAGTACCTTGCCCAGCAGGTCGAGCAGCCAGCCCGTGCCATGCTCGCGCGACCCGGCATCGTCGTAGCCGTCGAGGAACACGCCCTGCTCGCTCACGACCAAGCGCGTGCCGCTGCCCGCCGGCTCGAACACGACGGTCGCGAGCGAAACCGAGATATGCCGGTCGTCCAGATGCATGTCATAGGCATAGACGATGCGCTGGTTCGGCACGATATCGAAATAATGCGCGTCGAAGCGCGTGAGCACGCCGCCATGCCAGGTCCCGCTCAAATGCTCGCGGCCGCCGACGCGGAAATCCATCTCGCGCGCGACCTCGGCTGCCGCATCGCTGCCGAACCAGCGCGCCTTCGCCGCCTTGCTGGCCCAGGCGGCAAAGACGCGGTCGGGCGCTGCCGCGAAGCGGCGCTCGATCGTGAAGCTGGCGTGGACGGTGTTTCTCTCGCTCATGATTTCCTCTCCAGATCGGGTTCACCCAGATACTCGCCCAGCCGGTCGAGCTGGCGTTGCCAGCCGGTCCGACGCGCGTCGATCCATTGCTCGGCCAGGCTCAACGCCTCGGGCGCAATGCGGCAGGTGCGCACGCGGCCGGTCTTTTCCGAGCGGACCAGGCCGCTCGCCTCCAGCATCTGCAGGTGCTGCATCACGGCCGGCATCGACATGGCGAGCGGCCGGGCCAGATCGCTGACCGACGCCGGCCCCAGGCCCAGCCGTTCGACCATCGCCCGCCGGGTCGGGTCGGCCAGCGCCTGGAACATGAGATCGAGCGAGGGCGATTGGTTAAGCATGTGCCTAACTATCCAAAAAGATGCCGCCTTCGTCAAGGGAATAGTTCGGCGGATGCTTAAGTGTTATGACGGAAAGGCCGCAGCCGAGAACGAGGGAAACATGGGCGATCGCTGGACCGCCGTGCAGGCGTGGATCACCGGCCATCCGAGCGAGTTCCGGCTCGGCCTGCGCATTCTGATCGCGGGCATGATCGCTTTCTTCGTCACCGACGTCGTCCTGGGCCTGCCGCAAAGCTATTGGGCGGTGCTGACCGCGGTCATCGTGATGCAGGCCAGCCTGGGTGGATCGATCAAGGCCTCGGTCGACCGGATCATCGGCACGCTCGCCGGCGCGCTCTGGGGCGTCATCGTGGCGCTGACCGTGCCCCATGGCGGGTCCTGGCTGCTGGCGACCGCGTTGACGCTGGCCCTCGCCCCGCTGGCCCTGCTGGTCGCGTTCAAGCCGGCCTACCGCATCGCGCCGGCGACGGCGATCATCGTGCTGCTGGGCTCGTCGAGCCAGGAAGCCGGACCGATCGTCCCGGCGCTGCATCGCGTGCTGGAAATCGGCATCGGCAGTCTGGTCGGGCTGGCTGTGGCCTTGCTGGTGCTGCCGGCCCGGGCCAACCGCCTGCTGGCCGATCAGGCTGCGGCCGTGCTGGGCATCCTGGCCCTGCAGATCGGCCAACTGCCGGCGCGCCTCGCCGGCACGGCCGATGCCGCCGGCTGGCAGCAGCTCGGCGACCGCCGGCGCAAGGCGCAGGACAAGGCCGAGACGCTGGCCGAGGAGGCCAAGCGCGAGCGGCGCAATCGCCTGACCGACACGCCCGACCCCGAACCGCTCGCCCGCACGCTGCGCCGGCTCGGCACCGACATGGCCCAGATCGGCCGGGCGTCGAACGCGGCCTGGGACGCCGGCCTGCTCGACCACTTGGCCGCACCGGCGGGTGCCGTGGTCGAGGCGACGATGGGATTTCTCCAGGCCTGTGGCAACGCCTTGACACGCCGCGCCGCGCCGCCGCCGATCGAACCGGTCGCAGCCGCGCTCGACCGTTTTAGCGCGATCGTCGCCGGCCTGCGCCAGGACGGCACGACCCGGCCGCTGCCGGGCCCGACCGTCGAGCGTCTGTTCGGCCTGGGCTTCGCGCTCGACCAGCTCAGGCGCGATGCCGAGGATCTGGCCGAACGCATCGCCGAGCTGGCCCCGGCGATCGAGCAGGCGGCACCGACGGATGCGTGAGCACTGGCAGCGCGACCCGCCGCTTGAATTTCCCCTCGCGACGCTCGACGCGCTGATTCAGCCGGCGGCGCCGGGCCGCCGGGTGATCGAGGCAACGCCGACTGAGGGCGGGCTGGCCAATACCAACATCCGGGTCCGGCTCGATGACGGCACTTCGCTGCTGGTGCGCATCCCGACACGGGATCCCGACGGCTGGGCGCGCGAAGCCGCACTACATCGGACGATGGCCGGGATCGCGCCGCGCTTGCTCTCTGCCGCCGGTCGGTCGGCGATCGATCGACCGGTCCTGATTCTGGAATGGATCGAGGGCGACCGGCTCGAACGGGTCGCGCCGGCGTTGGCCGACACGGCGCTGGCGGTTCTGGCCCGGGAGATGGGCACCAGTTTGGCCGCGATCCATGCGATGCGGTTTGCCACGACCGGGTCGCTGGGCGCCGATCTTGTGGTCGCGACCCCCTTCCCGGTCGGCGCCGCTGGACTGAGCGCCTTCCTCGAGCGCTGCCTGGTGGACGGACGCGGCGGCGGACGGCTGGGCGCCGGACTGACGCAGGCGATCCTGACGCTGGCCGCGCGCGAAGGGCACCGGCTCGATGCGGCGCTAGGACCGCCCTGCCTGGTGCACGCCGACTTCAACGGCTCGAACATCCTGATCCGCGACGGGCGGGTCGCCGCCATCCTCGATTGGGAGTTCGCTTTCGCCGGCGATGCCCTGTTCGATTTCGCCAATATCACCCGGTCGCCGTTAGGACAGCGCGCGGGCTTTGCCGACGCGCTGGCATCCGGCTATCGCGCGGCCGGCGGCATCCTGCCTGACGACTGGCCCCGCCTCGCCCGGCTGGTCGATCTGTACAATTGGGCCGACTTCCTGGCCCGCCCCGATCCGGGCGAAGCCCTGATCGGGGATGCGACGCGGATGATGGCGGCGGTGCTGGCGCTGTTTTAATAGGCCTTGGCGTAGATCGCATCGACCGTCGCCGGCGCGCCCGTCACCAGGCATTTGCCTTCGGTATCGGACTGTTCGTACGGCAGGCAGCGGATGGTCAGGCCCAGCTCACCCAGCTTGGCATCGACCGCCGGGTCGCCCGAATATTTCGCCGTGACGAAGCCGGTGCCGCCCTTGGTCTCGAAATGCTCGACCAGGTCGGCGAAGCTCGCGACGCCCTCGACCATGTTGGCCTGGCGATAGGCCAGGGCGTCGCTGTGCAGGTTGCCGTCGAGCTCGTTCAGCTCGTCCGAAACCCGGCCGACGAACTCGTCCATCGACAGGTTGCGCTTCTCGCCGATCGCGTCGCGGCGCACCAGCGCCACCGTGCCGGCCGCCACGTCGCGCGGCCCCAGCTCGACCACGAAGGGCACGCCTTTCTTGATCCAGGCCCAGCGCTTGTTGGCCGGGCTGTCGTCGCGCAGGTCAACCTTGACCCGCACCGGCTCGTCGTCGAACCGCTGGGCGCGCAGGCGCTTGGCCAGGGTCTCGGCCGCCTGGATGACCTCGTCGCGGCTCGCCTCGTCGCGCAGGATCGGCACGATCACGATATGCTGCGGCGCCATCTTGGGCGGCAAGCGCAACCCGTCGTCGTCCGAATGGGTCATGATCAGCGCGCCGATCAGGCGGGTCGAAGCGCCCCAGGACGTGGTGTAGGTATGGCTGACGCCGCCTTCCTTGTCCTGGAACGAGATATTCGCCGCCTTGGCGAAATTCTGGCCGAGGAAATGCGACGTGCCGGCCTGCAGCGCGCGGCCGTCCTGCATCATCGCCTCGATCGTGTGGGTCGCGTCGGCGCCCGGGAAGCGCTCGCTGACCGACTTCTCGCCCGGGATGACCGGGATGCGCATGCCGCCCTCGACCACCTGGCGATAGACTTCGAGCATCATCTTAGTCTCCTCGACCGCCTCGGACCGGGTCGCGTGCGCCGTATGGCCTTCCTGCCACAGGAACTCACTGGTGCGCAGGAACAGGCGCGGGCGCATTTCCCAACGGACCACGTTGGCCCATTGGTTCAGCTTCAGCGGCAGGTCCCGATAGCTCTTGATCCAGCGCGCCATCGCCTCGCCGATGATCGTCTCCGACGTCGGCCGCACGATCAGCGGCGATTCCAGCTCGCCGTCGGGCACCAGCTTGCCGTCCTTCATGATCAGGCGATGGTGAGTGACGACCGCCATCTCCTTGGCGAAGCCCTCGACATGGGCCGCTTCCTTCTGCATCAGCTCGAGCGGGATGAAGATCGGGAAGTAGCAATTGTCGTGGCCGGTCTCCTTGATCAGCCGGTCGAGCTTCTGCTGCAGGTTTTCCCAGATCGCGAAGCCCCACGGCTTGATGACCATGCAGCCGCGCACGCCCGAATTCTCGGCGAGATCGGCCTCGCGGATGACTTCCTGATACCAGTCGGCGAAATTCTCGGAGCGGCGGACGCGGAGCGCATTCTTCATCGGACGGGCCTTCAAGGCGAAAACGACGGGGACTGCGGCTGTCCTACAAGCTGGGGCCGGAGGAGACAAGCGGGTTCGGTACGGGTTGCCGGGCGGATGGCCCCCGTGGCAGCATCGTCCTGCGCCGCAGCTCGAGGAAAATCCCCTTGTCCGACCTGACCTATCGCCGCGCGGTCGCGGCCGATCTGCCGACCCTGGTCGCGATGCTGGCCGACGATGTGCTGGGCCGGGCGCGCGAACGGGCCGAGGACCCGCTGCCCGAGGCCTATCGCGCCGGCTTCGCCGCGATCGAGGCCGATCCGAACCAGATGCTGCTGGTGGTCGAGCGGGACGGCACCCTCGCCGGCATGCTGCAGCTGACCTGCATTCCCGGCCTCTCGCACCTGGGCGCCTGGCGCTGCCAGATCGAGGGCGTGCGGGTTGCCGCATCCGCCCGCGGCCAGGGCATCGGCCGGGCGATGATGCGCCATGCGCTCGGCATCGCGCGCCAGCGCGGCTGCCGCATCGTGCAGCTGACCACCAACAAATCCCGTGCCGATGCCAAGCGCTTCTACGAACAGTTGGGCTTCGAGCCGGCGCATGAAGGCATGAAGCTCACGCTCGCCTAGAACCTTTCCATCGCCCCCGCCGTTTGACCGCCATGGCAAGCGCCTTCACATGGACGATCCGCATCCTGGCCGGCCTGTTCGTGCTCAGCCTGCTGAGTGTCGCCGTCTATCGCTTCGTGCCGGCGCCGGTGACGCCGCTGATGCTGCTGCGCGCGATCGAGGGCGAGCCGATCCACGCACCCTGGCTCGCCGCGCGCGATATTCCGCAGGTGATCGTCGAGGCCGTGCTGGCCTCGGAAGACCAGCGCTTCTGCCAGCATCACGGCTTCGATTTCCAGCAGATCGACAAGGCGCTGGCGGCCGAGGAAGACGGCAAGCGCCTGCGCGGCGCCAGCACGATCAGCCAGCAGGCCGCGCGGGATCTGTATCTGCTGCCGGTCCGGTCGTTCGTACGCAAGGGGCTGGAAGCCTATTTCACCGTGCTGATCGAGGCGCTCTGGCCGAAGGCGCGCATCGCCCAGGCCTATCTCAACACGATCGAATGGGGGCCCGGCATCTATGGCGTCGAGGCGGCCAGCCTCTATGCCTTCCATCATCCAGCCCAGCGGCTGACCGCCCGTGAGGCGGCTCTGCTCGCCGCCATCCTGCCCAATCCGCGGCGCTGGTCGGCCGCGGCGCCGACCACCTATATTCGCGAACGGGCCCAGACGATCCTCGACCGGATGGGCCGGCACGAGGCCGATATGACCTGCGTGAAATCGCTCGGAGACTGACCGGAATGAATCCCAAGGCCCCGCTGATCGTGCTCGGCATCCTGTTGGCCGGCTATATCGCCTATCCCTATCTGGCCGTGCATACGCTGATCGATGCGGTCGAGAGCGGCGATCCGGCGCGGATCGAACCCAAGGTCGATTGGCCCGCCGTGCGCCAGGGCTTCAAGGACGACCTGAACGGCGCCCTCGCCGGCAACCAGGACAAGCCGAATTCCGGCCTGGCGCTGCTCGGCATGGCGCTGGGCGCCAAGCTGATGGGCGGCGCGGTCGATGCGCTGGTCACGCCTGAAGGCCTGGCCGGCATCATCCGCGAAGGCCGGCGCGACCATGCCGCCGCCGCCGCGATCGGCGGCTCCGGCGGGTTGCCGGCACCGGCCGCCGCCAACCCGGACGGCGAGCGCCGGCACACCCATGTCGTCTGGGCCTTCTTCAGCGGGCCTGCGAGCTTCACCGCCCAGGTCCGCGGCGCCGCCGAGCGCGACAGCGACCCGCCGGTCCGCCTGCGCTTCGAGCTGGAAGGCGGCAGCTGGATCCTGACCCGGGTGTTCCTGCCGGTGCCAAACCGACAGTAGCCGCGTCAGCGGTCAAATCTTCCGTCGATCTTCCGTCCTTCCCGCGCGGGGCGACCTTTGATGCCGCTTTGATGGGCGGCTTCCCAAGGACGAATGGCATTTCCACGGTGCTTTGCCGTCAGATCGGGCTCAAGAACGCCCCTCTCGACGAGTAATTCCGATGCGGCCGCTCCGCCTCATTCCTGACGATACCGCGATTCCGTTCATGCGCGGCCGCTATGTCGGCGTCGCCACCTCGGCGGTGCTGTCGATCCTGTCGCTCGTCCTGTTCGTCTGGCCGGGGCTGAACTACTCGATCGATTTCCGCGGCGGCGTTTTGATCGAGGCCCGCCTGCCCGGCGCGGCGGATCTCTCGGCCATTCGCGCCGCCGTCGGCCAGTTGGGCTTCGGCGAGGGCGCGGTCCAGCTGTTCGGCAGCCAGCGCGACGTGCTGATCAAACTGGGCGCGGAAGCCGCGACCGAAGCCGGGCGCGCCAAAGTCCAGGCGGCGCTGCAGACCCAGTTCCCCGGCACCGAATTGCGCCGTGCCGAGGTCGTCGGCGCCAAGGTCTCGGGCGACCTGACGGGAATCAGGTCGCCGCCTCCCCACCCGAAAGATCGAATTCATGGAAAGCCTGCTCCCGTCCACCGCGACGCCGCGCTGCCCCGACGGCCGTCCGGACTGCCTCAGCCGGCGCCAGTTGGCGGGCCCGACACCGGTCTCGCATGAGACGGCCCCCGTCCCGCCCCGTCCCGAACCGGCCCAAGAGGCCCGCCGGTGACGCCGCCCGCCTGCCTGGGCGCGGCGGTCGCGACCCTGTGTCTGATGACATCCGCAGCCGAGGCCGCCTGCAATGCCGCACGGACCCTGCCGACCGGCGCCGGCTACGCCTCCTGGTACGGCGGCGAACAAGGCGGCCGATCGACGGCAAGCGGCGAGCGCTTCGACCCGAAGGCGCTGACCGCCGCCCATAATTCGCTCGCGTTCGGCACCCTGCTGCGGGTCACCGATCTTGCCACCGGGCGGACGGTCACGGTCCGGGTCAATGACCGCGGCCCAGGCCACGGCCGCCTGATCGACCTGTCCGAAGCCGCCGCGCGCCGGCTCGGCACTCGCGCCTGCGGCTTGGCCCAGGTGACGATCGAACAAATCGCGCGTGCCGACTGACGGAGAAATCCGATGATGCGATGCCTGTACCGCGACGACTACGGCCCGCCCGATCCCGGCTTCAATGCCCAGACCCAGGCCCAGTCGCTCGCGAAGCATTTCCCAGCCTACACGAACGTGCTGGCGACGGCGGAGAACCCGCGCCAGATGGATGCGCTGCTGCGCCGGCTGGAACATGGCGACAGCGTCACCTGGTGCGAGACCGGTTATGGTTGGGTCCAGCACCCGCCGGTCGCCGACGGCTTCACGCTCGCCGCGACGTTCATTCTGCTGCCGGTCGCCTGCTGGCGCTTCGCGCTGTGGATGCGCCGGCGCGGGTTTTAGCGCCTATCGTCCAGCGCCAGGCGCAGCGCCAGACCGCCGAACACGGTGCCGAGGAACCAGCGCTGCGCGCGGGCGAGGCCGGGACGCGCGCCCAGGAAACGCGCGAAGCGGCTCGCCGCCAGGATGACGGCACCATTGACGCCGAAACCGATCAGATTGAGCAGAGTGACCAGCATCAGCGACTGGGCGACCAGGCCGCCCCGCGCCGGATCGACGAATTGCGGGAACAGCGCCAGGAAGAACAGCGCCACCTTCGGGTTCAACAGGTTGGTCAGCAACCCCTGGCGATAGGCCCGCGCCCAGGGCACCGCCGGCAGGCCGCCGCCGACACCGAACGCGTCGGTCGAGCGGAACGTCTGCCAGGCGAGATAGGCCAGATAGGCCGCACCGGCCAGGCGAACCGCCTCGTAGGCGGCCGGCGCCAAAGCCAGCAGGCTGGCGAGCCCGAGCGCCGCAGCCAAGGCCCAGAGGTAGCAACCGGTGATGATGCCGAACAGGGCGGCGAAGGCGGTCTGGCGACCTTGGGCGATGCTGCGCGACAGGCACATCAGCATATCCGGCCCGGGCGTCAGCGTGAGCGCCAGCGAGGCGGCGCAGAACAGCAGGAGCGTCGGCAACGGCACGGGCATGATGACCACCGGCAAGGGGGCGCGATGGGTTCAGCCTAACGCGTGTCGGGAGCGGAAGAGAAACGGCGGCCGGGCATATCCGCCCGGCCGCCGCCGCAGGGCTTAGAGCACCATCAGCATTTCGGCGACCAGCGGATGGCGCACGATGTCCTGTTCGTTGAGGCGCACGACCGCGATGCCGGGAACCGCTTCGAGCCGGCGGGCGATGTCGAGCAGGCCCGACAGCCCGTTCAGCAGATCGCTCTGGTCCGGATCGCCGGTCAGCACCATGGTCGAGTGCCAGCCGAGCCGGGTCAGCAGCATCTTGATCTGCCCGTAGGTGCAGTTCTGCGCCTCGTCGATCACGACGAAGGCGTTGTTGAGGGTACGGCCACGCATATAGGCGATCGGAGCGATTTCGATGGTGCCGTCGGCGAGATACTGCCGAACGCGCTTGCCGCCGATCCGGTCGTTGAGGGCGTCGTAGAGCGGGCGCAGGTAGGGGGCCAGCTTTTCGTGCATGTCGCCGGGAAGAAAGCCGAGAGACTCGCCGGCTTCGACCGCCGGGCGCGACAGCACGATTCGATCGACATTGCCTGCCTCCAACGCTTCCACGGCGGCCGTGACCGCCAGATAGGTCTTGCCCGTACCGGCCGGCCCGAGCGCCACGCACAGATTATGGGTATCGATGGCCTGCATCAGGGCCCGTTGATTGTCGCTCTGTGGCCTTACCTTTCGAACATAGCTCTGGTCGCGATGTTCGTCCTCCGCTTCCGGAGCAACCGGATGCCAGCCCCGGCCGCGGCCGGTTTCGGCCCCGAACAGGGGTTCGATCTTGGATTCGAAGCTGCGGACGGATTGCGCGGCACGGGAAGTACGCTTGGCCATGATCACTCCTGAAGACACAGGTGACACTGAGCGACCGGCCCCTTGAAAAAGGGCCCGGAAAACAAAAACGCCCCACCGCGGAGCGGAGAGGCGTCGGAAGGGCACGGCGTTGAAGCTGCCGGGCGGGTCGGGATTCGATGGGTTGGTGCGTGAATCAAACGCGGCGAACCTTGCTAATCGTCAGCAAGAACTCTTGCTGATCGAAGACCAGTTAGCAAAAAGAACGTTACGCGAATCGCGACGTTCCGTCACCACTCATCGCGTCATATTAAAAATTTCACACAAGATCTTGGGGCAGCTGCCTAATCCTCCGGCAGATGCTGGCGCGTTCCTGGTCAATAGAGCGTGGCTCTGACCCGTTCGGGCAACGCGCGGTCGTAATCATCGCCGCCGACTCGTGATTGCGTGAGAGCGGCCAGAATCGCGCCGGCGCTGGGCAGGCTCGATCGGGCGACCTGGGATGCCGGATGCCACAGCGCGGCCCGGACCACGGCGCGCGAGCATTGGAAATAGACCCGCTCGACCTGCACCACCAGGATCGAACGCGGCTCCTTGCCATCGACCGCGAAGCGCGCCTTCAGAGCCGAATCGACCGACAGGCTGGCGCGGCCGTTGACCCGGAGCGTCTCACCGATACCGGGGATCAGGAACAGCAGCGCCACGCGCGGATCGACCAGCACGTTCTTCAGGCTGTCGATCCGATTGTTGCCGCGCCGGTCCGGCAGCAGCAGCGTGCGTTCATCCTCGACCACGACGAAGCCCGGCCCGTCGCCGCGCGGCGACGCGTCGAGCCCGTCCGGCCCGGACGTCGCCAGCACGCAGAACGGCGCCGCCTCGATGAACGGGCGATAGATCGGGTGGATATGATCCACCTCCTTGACGATCGAGGCCTCGGCAGCCTCGCCATAGATTGCCAGGAGATCGGCCTCGTTGGTGATCGTCGTCATGGCATCACCGCCCCATGGTCAGCACGACCTTGCCGGTCGCCTTGCGCGACTGCAGCACGCGGATCGCCTTGGCAGCATCCTCCAACGCGAAGCTTTCCGAGACATGTGGCCGGAGCCTGCCGGCCGCGACCCAGCCCAGCAGCGTCTCGAACGAGGCGCGGACCCGCGCCGGGTTCTTCGCCCGGTACGAGCCCCAGTAGAAGCCGATGGCCGAGACGTTCTTGACCAGCAGCAGGTTGGCCGGGATCTGCGGCACGCGGCCGCCGGCGAAGCCGATGATGATCATGCGGCCTTCCCAGCCGGTGACGCGCAGCGCCGCGTCGAACAGATCGCCGCCGACCGGGTCATAGACCACATCGACGCCGCGCCCGCCGGTCAGATCCTTGACCCGGGCGCGCAGATCCTCGCTCGAGGTATCGATCAGATGGGCCGCCCCGCGGCTCTTGGCGACGGCGAGCTTCTCGGGCGAACTGGCGGCGGCAATCACGGTGGCGCCCATGGCATGGCCGATCTCGACCGCGGTCAATCCCACGCCGCCGGCGGCACCCAGCACCAGCAGCGTCTCGCCGGCTTTCAGATCGGCGCGCCAGTCGAGCGCGCCGTGGGACGTGCCATAGGCGATCGGAAAGCCGGCGGCAGCCTCGAAGCTCATCATGTCGGGGATCTTGTAGACATTGGCCGCATCCACCACCGCCTCGTCGGCATAGCCGCCGACCGAGACCAGGCCGAACACCCGGGCGCCGACCTTGACGTCCGTCACATCGCCGCCGACCTCGGCCACCACGCCCGCGACCTCGAAGCCCGGGGTGAACGGCAGCGGCGGCTTCTCCTGGTACGTGCCGCCGACCATCAAGCCATCGGCGAAATTGACGCCGGCGGCATGGGTATGGATGCGGACCTGGGCCACGCCGACCGGCAGGCTCGGCAGGGTTTCGACCGACAGGGTCTCCGGTTCGCCCAGGGCATTGCAGACGATGGCGCGCATGTGTGCCTCCCTTAGAAATCCAGTGCCGCGGCCGGGCGCAGCGATCCGACCTCGAATCCTGCGACATTCTTGATCTTGGGTGCCAGGAACGGATGCAGCGCCATACGCTCCTCATCGGTGAAGCAGCCGAGCCGGTCGAGCAGCGAGATGGTCGCGACTTCGGCCGCACGGCCGGCACCATCCTCGATCTTGAGCGCGATGCCCAGGCCGAGCTTGGGCAGCGAAATGCAGAACACGCCCTCCGCCCCCGGCTTCAGCCGCACCTTGTCGCCGGCCGTCTGCATGACGGCAACCGCGAGGCCGCCGGTGCCGTCGACCAGCAGCGGATGGGCCGCCATGGCGTCGAGCAGGCGGGTCGCGGCGGCACGGCGCTCGTCCGGCAACCCGTTCGGATCGGCCATCCGCGCCATACCCTGGGCCATCGCCTGCAGCGTGAGCCCGATGACCGGGATGCCGCAGCCGTCGCGGCCGACCGGCGCCCGGCCCATGTCGGTCCCGGTCATCTCGCCGACCGCTTTCAGGACCCGGCGCATGACCGGATGCTCGGCCTCGATATAGCCCTTGGGATCTTCGCCCAGACAGGCCGCCGTGCACAGAAAGCCGGCGTGCTTGCCCGAGCAGTTGTTATGCAATTGCGACGGCGGCTGGCTGCCGCGAATCAGTGCCTGGGCCGAGGGCACGTCGGTCGGCAGATGGGCGCCGCATTCGAGGTTGCCCTCGCCCAGACCGATGCGGCCGAGCCAAGCCTGAACCTTCTGCACATGGACCGGCTCGCCATGATGGGACGCGCAGGCGAGCGCCAGCTCTTCCTGGCCGAGACCGTATTTGTCGGCGGCGCCGGTTTCCAGCAGCGGCAGGGCCTGCAGCGGCTTGATCGCCGAACGGGGATAGATCGGCCGATCGACGGCACCGGCCGACCGCACGATCCGGCCCGCCGCATCGACCACGGCGAAAGCGCCGCGATGCCGGGACTCGACCATGGCGCCGCGGACGATTTCGACCAGCACCGGCGCCGGGTCGTGGTTCAGATCGTGCGGCTGGGGCAAGGCGGTCTCTCCGGTTTCGGTCGGCAATGGATTTTCCCGCACCATGCCCGGCCCGCCGGTCCCGGGCAAGGCCCGGCCGGGGCGGTATTTAGTGACGTGCCGCGCACCAGGCTGTAAGAATATGACAATATTGGGAAATTAAGGAGCGAGCCTTGCGCAGCGCCCTCTGTGGTTTGATCTTTTCGTTGGCGGCGCTCGGCGCGTCCGGCACGCGGGCCGCCGAGTTGCCGCCGGCGCCCAGCGCCGACCAGCGCGCCTATATCGCGACGAAGCTCTACAGTGATCTGCAGGGTCAGTTCGCCCATTGGCAGGACAATCCGGACCTTGCGCTCGACGATGCCTTCCGGGCCTATCTGGCCAAGGCGACGGCGGCATCCGACCGGCTTGGTTTCGATCTCGAAACGATTGCATTCCTGGCGCAATTCAAAGGCGGTCGTACCGGGTTCCGGGATAATTGGCTGAGCGAGACCTATCCCGCCCTGCCCTTCACCGTACGCCGGGTCGCCCGGGATTGGGTCGTCGCCCGCAGCCGGATCGACGCACTGAAGCCGGGCGACGTGATCGTCCAGGTCGATGGCGCGCCGACCGAGAGCTTTTACCAGGATCATGCGCGGCTGCTGAATGCCGGTACGGATGACGCCCGGCGCGCGGCGCTGTTTGCCATGCCGAGCCTGTTCCCCGCGCCGCTGAGCCTAGGGCTGGCCGACGGGCGGACGGTGACCGTCGACTCCACCGCCGCGACGCCGGCGGTGCCGCCCGAGGTCATCGGCAAGTGGCTGAAGCCGGACGAGCTCGCCTATATCGCCATTCCGAACTTCGACGCGCTGCCCGGTACGGGCGAGCCGCAGTTCGAGGCGCGGGCGATCGAGCTGATCAAGGAATATGGCGCGGCCTCGACGCTGGTCATCGACCTGCGCGGCACCGGCGGCGACACGGCGCCGGTCAAGCTGCTGGCGGCCTTGATGAACCGGCCCTACCGCGGCTGGGCCGAGGCGACGCCGGCATCGCCGCTGCCCCAGCCACGCCCCGCGACCCTGCAGAGCGTCGATGGCAAACCCGTCCCGTCCCAGCGCGCGTTGGTGAGCTGGCCGGCGACGATGGCGGAGCCGGCAACCGACGCCTATGGCCGGCAGCTGATCCTGCTGATCGACGGCGGCTGCGCCGGCGCGTGCGAGGATTTCGTCATGCCGTTCAAGGACAACGCCAGGGCCGTGCTGATCGGCGAACCGACCCGCGGCCGCACGGGCAGCGTGATGCGGGAAGACCTGGGCGACGGCATGCAGGCCTGGATCAGCACGTCCGCCGTCAGCTTCCCGAACGGCGCGCCGCTGACGATCGCCGGCATCGCCCCCGACGTGGCGGTGGCGCCCGGAATCTCCGACCTCAAGGCCGGGCTGGACCCGGTCATCGCCAAGGTCCTGATCCAGACCGCGCCCGGCGCCCAGCAGGATCGCCGGGCGCCGTAAGCTAACGCCGGCAGTCGGCTACTGGCCGAACGCCGATCAATCGTCATCGCGGAAAAGTGGCGACCATCGCGCCCGCCCGTCATCCGCACCGAGGCGCCGCCTACCGCGATGGCAACGGCCATACGTGTGCGGGCCTTGCGGCACCCGCACATCATGCAAAATGGTCACCCACCCGCAAGCGGGCTTATTTTGCCGATCACACTGATGCGCGAGTTAAACGCTGGACGCGATTTACTACGTTAAATTTATACTATAAGTGTAGATCATGCAGCCTGATATTGACTGTACCCATAGGCTCCTCGGGGACGAACAATGAGTCGACAAGGACCTTCAAGAACTTTTCGCACCGCATCGAGCTCGGTTGTTCTTCTATTTGCGCTCTCATCCTCGGGCTGCGTGGCCACAAACGGGCCCGGCTCCCCAAAGCCCAGTCAGACTGCATGCAGCCGGATCAACACGGCCAATGGCGCCGTCATCGGCGCGGGTATCGGCGCGATCGCGGGCGGCCTGATCTTCGGCAAGAGCGGCGCCGTACTCGCCGGTGGGTTGATTGGAGCGGCCCTCGGCGGGATCATCGGCAACGATTTCGACCAGCGTGCCTGCGCGATGGAAAAGATCGCCGCGAAGTCGGGTACTCGGATCGAGCAGGAGAGTATCGTTTGGCGAGAGCCGGTCGCACCGGCGGCCGGGAGCAGCACGCAAGGGACCAAGGACGTTCCGATCGGTCAAATAACGCGGTGGCAGGATTCCGGCTTCGCCACAGGCTCGTCGGAATTGACGGCGCCGGCCCGCAGCTATTTCACCCAGGTCGCGGGCCTATATGCACCCGCCCCACCGGACCCGCAGAAGCTCAATCAACTGCAGGGAACCGAACGCGATCAATATGTGGCGTATGTGAAAGCCAGGAACGAGATGCCGATTTTGCTCGTCGGCAATACCGATGACGTCGGCGACAGTCGGACCAATCAGCGGCTATCGGAAGCGCGCGCGAAATCGGTCGGCGAGGTTTTCCAAGCCGCCGGCATCGATCCCAAGCGCGTATTTTATTGGGGTGCTGGCGAAACGAGACCGGTCGCCGACAATCGGGCCGAAGACGGCAGAAGCCGGAACCGTCGTGTGGATATCATCGAATTCCAGGACACCGACAGGCTGTTCGCTTACCTGCAATCCGAAAAGCCGAACACGCAATATTATCGCGAAGCCGAGCCCAGGCCATCGCCCCGGCCGAGCGCAGCGCCTTCGCCTAAGCCCGCCACGAAGAAAGCAGCACCGCCGCCGGCAGCGAGCGACGAACAGGCGCCGGGGCTTCCGGTCGCCGCGAACACTGCCGGCACCGCGCCGACAGCCTCGGCACCGGAAGCCGAAGTTTCGCCAGCGCCAGTAGCCAGATCCGAGCCGCCCGCCAAGAAAAAGGCAAGCAAAGCGCAGGTTGACTTCGACGGCACGCCGGTAACCGGGGCGCTGCCATCCCTTCTCGATCAAGTGGGGGGACCGAAGCTTCCAGTCATCTCGCTCGGCCTCATTTCTTCTGCGTTCGCCGCAGCACCGCCGGCCGCAACCTGCACGGAGGATCGGGCGCGCCAGGGCGGAACGGTCAAGAGTCTGGCAACCGGCAAGGCGATTTCGGCCTACAATACGGCCGAGTTTCTGCCCGGGCTGAACAATGTTGCCTGGGGTGCCGAGGTCAACGATCACCTGATCGCGCTCTCAGGGGTCGGGGTTGTTCGGTCCAACACCAAGCCGGTGTCGAACCCGACCGTCGAAATCTATCCGCGCTGGAGCGGCGTCTCCAACAAGAGTACCGCCAAACCGACTTACACGCTGGCAACGACCGTCAATACCTATGAAGGTAAGGACGGGTTCATCTATCGGGTCTTCATCGAAAGCGATCAGGCGCCGCTGTCCTGCCTGGATATCCTGATCCCTTATTCCGGATTCAAGGCCGAGGCTGGTCGTATCCATTATTACGCCGGCGGAAGCGAGTATTTTGCCAACTACGCTCCGAAATTGTTGCGCTGAGCGGGGAGAAAATCATGGACGCAATGCTGCCCCTGATCGAAGCGAACAAGCTCCTGGTAGGCACTCTTATCGTTGTCGCAGTCCTGGCAATGCTGTTTTACATTAACCGGCACAAGACAAAGTACTTCTTGATGGAGGCGGACTATAAGCTGCCGATCTTCGGTCGCGCGTCCCGCCTCATGCGTCGCCGCAATCATCGACCGGACGGCTACGGCTGGTTCCCCGCCGAATCCAAAGTATGTTCCGACTATTTTCGCTTCTACCGGCACTATCGTGGCAATCGAGCCTTCTATGAAAAGTGCCGCATCTACCTGAGAAAGGTAGGCGAACTCGGCCGCCGCCCCATGCCGCTGTTCCTCGGCATCATCATCGTGGCGATGGTCGTGGCAGAGGCTTATGGCTTCGCCTATGTGCTGACGCTCTGGGGCTTCGTCCAGGCCGCCGAGCAGACGGTGCCCTTTCTCGCGAGCGGGCTTGCAGCACTGCTGGCGATCGTCGCGGTGTTCCTGACTCATGCGACCGGGACGGAATTGTACGCGAATTCAATGCTCCGGCGCGTCCGCCGCGACTTCATCCACGATCCGCGCAACGCCAACACGCATCTGCAGCCGAGCCAACTGATCGCGGTCGATGACGACCAGCATGTCGACGACAATCAGGTTCCCGCGATCCAGGCCTTGAACCGCCTGGGGCTCCGCTCGCACGAAACCAGATATGTCAGCACGATAGCCGCCTGCATCTTCATCGTTATCGTCGCGGTCGGCAGCACCTACATCCGCTTGGCTGCCTTCGATCTGAATTCTATCGACGAACAACGGCGTACCGAGGAACAGGTTCAGGCAAGTTCCAGTTCGGTGCAGGTCGGGCAATTGCCGGGACATCTCGTTCAACAGAATGTCGATGCCGGCCAAAAGGCATCCGACGATCGCCGCGGTGTCAACGAGACCGGGGCCTGGATGACGTTCATCGTCATGGCGGCCATCTTCGTCGCCATTCAGGCAGTATCGATCATGCTCGGCTTTCGCTACGGCTTCGTCAGCAAGGAAAGCGAGACAGCTTGGCGCTACACCTTTCTATTCGACAATGCCGAAGAATACGAAGGGTTCTATCTTTCCGTCCAAGCCGAAATCGGCAACCAGGCACAAGCCCGGCTGGCGGACATCCAAGGACGGATTTTGCGGGCGGTGGAGCGCGATCCGACCGGCGGCCCGCAGCTTCGGGCCGCCTCGAACTCGGAACATCGGACTTTTCTCGAATACGTCCATCGTGACGCGATGACCGCGACACATTATTCTGCCGCGCCGCCTCCGATGGCGCAGTCGTTCCTTACGCAGCCGCAATTCCAAAACCAGTCGCTGGCGGGATTTTCAGGCCCGGACGGTGCGGGACACCCGTCCTACGCGCCCGGCCAGCCCCATCTACAGCAACCGATGCAGCAACAACCGTATCAGCAGCCGATGCAGGGCTACCCGCCGCAGGGAATGCAGCCGCAGCACCCGCCAGCCCAACCCTATCCGCAGCAACCCTACCCGCCACAGCAGTACGCCGCACCGCCGCAGGGCTATGCCCAACCACCTTACCCGCAACAGCCGGCCGCACCGCCGGACGGCCAACCGCCGGGATATCCCCCGCAGCCTTACGGGCACCAGGGATACCCGTCGCAGCCCCCTCAGGAACAAGCCGGGAATCCGCCGCCGCCAAAGCCGGAAGGGACGTCCCGATGAATCGACGGCTGCGCGTACTGGGCGCCGGGATTTGTTGGGCGCTCTGTTGTCCGTCGGCTTCGGCCGAAGGCGTCAAGAACGTCGTGCGAGATTGCTACGCCTTGAATCGAATTGCTGCCCCGGCGACACCGCCCGAAGCCGAGCTCTTCGTTTTCGTGGATGAGACTACGGAACTCGACGATAATTTGAAGCAAGTCGCCATCGATCGGGCGACAGCGTTCCTGAATGCCAATCGCGCCTTTACGGTGGGCCGCTTCTCCGCTTTCGTTCAAGGGCACTATGCCGACGTCGTTGCCAGCGGCGCCATTCAGCCGGACTTGAGCGACGACCAAAAACAAAGCCTGCCGCGACCGAAGGTGAAGGACTTCGCCTCTTGCCGGGATTTGCAGATTTCAGATGCGCGAAAAGGCCTCGGTTTTGCGATGCTCGGCCTGATGAACGGAGCCTCGACCGACATCATCCGATCCGACATCATGGCCAGCTTGCAGCTGCTGTCCAAGGCGGTAACGGCGTCGCCTTCGAAGCGGAAACTGGTCTTGGTCGTCTCTGACATGCTGGAAAACTCGTCGATCGCCAGCTTCTACGAAAAGGGCGGTATGGGCACGGTACGCGACACAACCATCAAAGATGCCGAAAAGGCGGGCGCTTTCGGAGATTTCGGCGGAGCCACGGTCTATGTTCTCGGCGGCGCTGTCATTCCGTTCAAAGAAAAAAAGGCAATCGCCAGCTACCACGATCCGCGACGGTTGGAGCAGCTCGAGAAATTCTGGCGCGCATGGTTCGATCGCTCGAATGCCCACCTCGCGCTGTTTGGCGAACCCTCCCTGACCGTCGATATCAAATGACGATCGAGAACCAAGATCCGATTTCTTCGAATCGGATCTTGGCTCGGATGTTATCGATCTGGATCAATTGATCCAAACTGGAAAGCACTCTACCGCAGCGGCAAGGCATACATGATGCCGCCGCGGGTCCATAGGTCGTTCAGGCCGCGATCGAGCTTGATCGCGCTGCCCTTGCCCATGTTGCGCTCAAAGCTTTCGCCGTAATTGCCGACCGACTTCACGATCATGTAGGCCCATTTCTCGTCGAGGCCGAGCGCCTGGCCATTGCCGGCGGTGACGCCCAGAAAGCGCTGCACCTCGGGATTGGTGCTTTTGGTCTTCTCTTCGAGATTGGCCTGGGTGATGCCCAGTTCCTCGGCCTGGACCATGGCATAGAGCGTCCAGCGGACGATGTCGTACCATTGGTCGTCGCCGTTGCGGACCATGGGCCCGAGCGGCTCCTTGGAGATCAGCTCCGGCAGGATCACCCAGTCGTCCGGCTTCGGCATCGCCGTGACGCGCAGCGAGGCCAGTTGCGAGCTGTCGGTGGTGAAGGCGTCGCAGCGGCCGGACGACAGCGCCGAGATGTCGTCATCGACCCGCTCGATCACGACCGGCTTCAGCTCGATATGGTTGGCGCGCGCATAGTCGGCCATGTTGAGTTCCGTGGTGGTGCCCGGCTGGACGCAGACCGTGGCGCCGGCCAGCTGCTTCAGGCTTTTGACGCCGGACTTCTTCGGGACCATGAACCCCTGGCCGTCATAGAAATTGACGCCGGCCATATGCAATCCCAGCGAGGCCTCGCGCGTCAGGGTCTGGGTCGCGTTGCGCGTCAGCACGTCGATTTCGCCCGATTGCAGGGCCGGAAAGCGCTGCACCGCCGTGGTCGGCACGAAGTCGGCCTTGGACGGATCGAGGAAGATCGCCGCCGCGATCGCCCGGCACAGGTCGATGTCGAGCCCGGTCCAGGCGCCCTTGCTGTCCGGCAGCGAGAAGCCTGCGACGCCGGTATTGACGCCGCAGGTGACATGGCCCCTGGCCTTCACCGCATCGAGCGTCACGCCAGCGTGCGCCGGCAAGGCCGCGCCCGCCATCAATCCCATGGCCAACGCCGCTCCAATGATCTTCGCCATCCCAATCCCCTGATCTCGACAAAACTGACACCGACCAGCCTATCGATCGGGCAGGCAAACGCGAATGCCGTTTCGGCATGCGTCATGCCGTTGGTGCATGAAGTTGCAGGACCCGACAAGGTTATGCCGGATCGGCATCGCCAAGGCCGAAACCGCATTAGCCGTTCCTGCGGGACCGTTCCTATGGTGGCGCCTCGCGTGAAGGTGAAGGCATTGGATCATGAGCGATTGTTTGGGCGTGTTGGGCGGCATGGGGCCGGCGGCGACGGCGGATTTCCTGACCAAGCTGGTGGCGCTGACGCCGGCGGCGACCGATCAGGACCATCTGCCGGTCATCGCCCAGTCGATCCCGACCATCCCGGACCGATCGCGCGCCATCCTCGGACACGGCCCCTCGCCGCTGCCGGCGCTGAAGGCCGGGCTCGCGCGGCTGCGCGCCGCCGGCTGTGCCTTGGCGGTCATGCCGTGCAACTCGGCGCATTACTGGTACGACGCTCTCGCCGGCGAATTGCCCATGCTGCATATCGTCGATGCGGTCGCGGCCTCGCTGCGCCGCCGGGGCATCGACGGTGGCCCGATCGGCCTGCTGGCGACCAGCGGCACGGTCGCGGCCGGCATCTATCAGGACCGGCTGGCCGGCACCGGGTTCGAGATCGTGACGCCCGCGGCCGAAGACCAGGCCGATCTGGTCGAAGCGGCGATCCGCGCGATCAAGGCGGGCGAATTCGACAGCGCCGGCACATGGCTCCGTTTGGCGGTGGCGCGGTTGCGGACGCGCGGCATCCGCGCCACGGTGCTAGGCTGCACCGAACTGCCGCTGGTGCTGGCGTCGGCGCCGGACGCGCCGCACCCGTTCATCGATTCGACCGCGGCCCTGGCGGCGGCCTGCGTCGCGGCGTTGCGCGGCCCCGCCCTGACCCGTGCCGCCTGAGGAGACCGCCGCGTTGGAACTGAAATGGCTCGAGGATTTCGTCAGCCTGGCCAATACCGGCAGCTTTTCGCGCTCGGCCGAGGAGCGCAATGTCACCCAGCCGGCCTTCAGCCGGCGCATCCGCGCGCTCGAAGTCTGGCTCGGCGCCGAACTGATCGACCGATCGACCTATCCGACGACACTGACCAATGCCGGCCGCGCCTTCCGCGCGACCGCGGAGGAAGCGTTGACCCTGCTGAACCAGCAACGCGAAATCTTCCGCATGGAGCGCAGCCGGACCCAGGCCGCCCTGCGTTTTGCCGCACTCCATACCATCAGCCTGACCTTCTATCCGCGCTGGCTGCGCCAGATCGAGACCCAGCTGGGGCCGCTCACGACCCGACTGGTCCCCGGCAATCTGCATGATTGCGTCGAGGCGCTGAGCGAGGGCGATTGCGATTTCCTGCTGTGCTTTGCCCACGAAGCCGTGCCGATCATGGTCGATCCGGCCCTGTTCCCGTCGGTCCTGGTCGCGCGCGACCGGCTGGTGCCGGTGGCGCCCGCCACGGGCGACGGGCTGAATTTCCCGGGCACCGCAGCCGCGCCGACCCGGCTGCTGGCCTATTCGGCCGATTGCTTCCTGGGCCGGATCGTCGAGCAGATCCAGAAGCGCAATCCAGATCATCATTTCGACGTCTGCTATGAGAATTCCATGGCGGAGGCGCTGAAGGCCATGGCGCTGGCCGGCCACGGCGCCGCCTGGCTGCCGATGAGTTCGATCGTGCAGGAGCTGGACAGCGGCGCCCTGGTCCGCGTCGCCGGGCCGGCGTGGGAATTGCCGCTGGAAGTTCGGCTCTACCGCGCCTCGGCCCGGCTCAGAGCGCCGGCCGCCTCGCTCTGGGCCTGCGCGGTCGCGCAATCGGCGCTGGTCGCCAATACCTCTGCCTAGAGATTTCGACAGGTTGCCGAAGATGGTATCCCGGTTCCTTCAACGCCACCCTCTCGTCTCAGGTGAGGAAGCGTCGGAGCAGGGCGTTGAACGGTGCGGGCGCTTCGAACGGAGGGAAATGCCCCAACCCGGCCAGCTCGTGCAGCGAAGCGCCTGCAATGAGGCTGGCAATCTTCTCGGCCGCCGCGATCGGCGCGTTTATGTCCTCGGCCCCCGCTGCCACCAGGGTCGGACAGGTGATGGCCGGCAGTTGCGCCTCCAGGTCCAGCCCGGCGATCATCTCCCACATCGAAGCGTGAAAGTCGGGATCCTGCAGCAACAGGCTCTTGGTCGCACGATCGAGCATGTCTGGCCGCCGATCGCGGAACGCCGGCGTAAACCAGCGATCGTTCGAAAGCAGCGCGATCTTTGCCATCCCCTCCGCGCGCGCCACCCTGGCGCGTTCGCGCAAAGCCTCGCGCACCGGTTCGGGGAACGTGCACAAGGTCGCGATGAGCGACAGGGAGCGGACGCGATGGGGGCGCCGCAGCGCGAAAACCTGGGCGATCATGCCGCCGACCGAAATCCCAACCAGGTGGGCCGGGCCGGCATCGATATGGGCGAGCACGCCCTCCAGGGTTCTTGCCATCAGCTCGAAGCTGGGCGGTGCGTCCAGCTTTCCGGACAGGCCATGGCCCGGCATATCGAAAGCCACGACGTCATGATCGCGCGCGAAATCCTCGATCTGCGCGCCCCACCAGGTCAGGTCCAATCCAACCGGGTGCAAAAACACGATGGGGCTCCCGCCTCTCGGGCCTGTGCGCACGAGGTTGATGTCGAACACCCCGTCGATTTTGATCTTTGGCACCGCTCGATCCTCTATGACGTCTGCCCGCTGGAAAGCGCTCTGAAATTATGCTACACTGTGTAGCGTAATAAAACATCAGGTTCAAGCTGCGCGGGAGCGTCGGTCATGGAACATTCGCCGGAGAACATCGCGCCAAGCTCCGAGGGCACCGGCGCCAAGGCGCCGCGTTCGGCCGGACGGCCACGCAGCGAAGGAGCCCGGCGCGCGGTGCTGGACGCGGCCTACGCGATCCTCGTGGAAACGGGGCTCGGCAAATTCTCTATCGAGGCGGTGGCACTGCGCTCGGGCGTTGCGCGCACCACGATCTATCGTTGGTGGCCCAGCAAGGGTCTGCTGGCGATCGAAAGCTTCCTGGAGGCATTCAGACCGCAACTCGCCTACGCAGAGACCGGAGATGCCGCCGCGGATTTTAGGGCATTCGTGCGTTCGCTCGCGCACGCGCTGAGCGGACCGGCAGGCCGGATCGCCGCTTCGGTCGTGGCGCAGGCGCAGAGCGATCCGGAGACACGCCAGATGTTCCTGGAGACGGTTTCAAAGCCGCTGCGTCACGAGAGCTCGCAGCTTCTAGCCCGCGGCATCAAAGGCGGCGAGCTTCGCGCGGATCTCGATGTGCCGCTTGTCCTCGATGCAGCCGTGGGTGCGGTCTATCTGCGCCTGTTACTCGGACAGCCGCTCGATGCCAGCTGGTCGCACGCATTGTCCGACACCGTCTTGCGAGGCTGCCTGGCCGGGAGAAACCTGCCGTTCAACCCATCAAAACCGCTTCGACACCGTACTAGTAGCGGATGAACAGGTTCAGCACGCGGCCGACCGGGCCGGTCAGCTTCAGGCGCGCGTCGGTCACGGCAAAGCAGAGGCAGCCTTCCTCCGCGTCGGCGACCGGCCGATGCACCACGTCGGGATCCGCGACCGCGACATCGCCGACGTCATAGACACCGATCTCGTCGCTATAGCCGCCATCGAGCACGATCAGCATTTCGCGGCCGCCGTGGGTATGGCGCGGCATGGCGCAACCGGGGGCGATCCGCATCAGCCGGGCCCGCACATTGCCGCGGCCGGTGCCGATCTCGGCCTCATCCAGCCCGCGTATGACCTTCTTCCAGCGCGGCGCCGCACCGACGAAGGCGCGCAACGGGATCGGCAGGCGGCTGAACTCGCCGGTCGCCGGCGGTATCGTCCGACGGAGCTCGAGCGGCTCCGGCTCGTCGAGCCGGGCCAGCACGGCATCCAAGCTCCCGGCAGCCATATCGACCGCGGGTGCCGCCTCGATCGCCAGACCGCCGAGCGCCTCGAATTCGGCGACTGACCGGCGACAGGTCGGGCAGAGAGTCAGATGGGCGGCGATCAGGACGGCGAAGGGTTCGGCGAAGCGTCCGGCGGCGTACTCCAGCAGATCATCGTCGCTCAGATGGAACATCGGCATGTCAGATACTCCCATCCGAGCCAAGCTCGCGGCGCAAGCGCGCGAGCGCCAGCCGGATGCGCGACTTCACCGTGCCCAGCGGCAAGCGCGTCGTCGCGGCGATGCCGCTGTGCGGCTGGTCCTCGAAAAACGCCATCTGCAACAGCCGGGCCTGTTCCTTGGGCAAACGCATGATTGCCGACCGCAAGCTATGTTCACGCTCGGCGGTTTCAATCCCCTGCTCGGCATTTTCCGCTTCGTCGGGCACCAGCAACGGATCGCTGGGGTCGAACGCCGGGTGGCGTTCGCTGCGCAGGCGGTCGATGCGGCGGTTGCGGGCGATCGTATAGATCCAGGTCGCGACACCGGCCTGGGCCGCATCGAAACTCTCCGCCCGGCGCCATACCGTCAGCATCACGTCCTGCACCAGTTCCTCCGACGCCCCGGCATCGCAGCCGAGCCTGATCAGATAGCCCTTGAGCCGCGGGGCGAAATACCCGAACAGCTGGCCAAAGGCCGCGCGATCGCGCAGTTGAGCGACGCGGCCCAGCCAAAGGACGAGCTGCTGGGCCTCGGTCGTCGCGGGCGAGGAAACTGTGTCCATTACCGCGGCAATCTAAAGCCAAGCCGTCTCGGCCCACAAGCCGAACGCGGGGTCATCTTCCTGCTGCGGCTCACTACGGCGGCCGCGGCGCTTTGGATCAAATCGTTCCATTTGATTTTCGCCGGACCGAAATCTGCCGCTGCGACCCTCAACGCCATTTTTTTGCCTCGACGTGGCGCCAGGATGGCGTCATCACGGGAATGAACCGGAGCGCTGGTCCGTCCCGGGTCGGTTGATCAATGATCGAGGTAAGTTAATGTCGATGAAACAGCGGGCCGTTCTCGGGGCCCTGGCCGCCATCTCGCTGACGGTTTCCCTGCCGGTCCTGGCGGCGACGCCGACCGCGACGCCCAAGCAGCTCGGCGAGTTTCACGGCTGGACCGCCTACACTATGAACGACGGCAAGAGCGAGATCTGCTACGTCGTCGGGGCGCCCAAGGCGCAGGAGCCGGCCAAGACCAAGCGCGACGCCCATCTGCTGATCACCCATCGTCCGGCCGACAAGGCGTTCAACGTCGTCTCGGTCGAACCCGGCCCGAATTTCGCCTTCGCCAAGGGCGCCGACGTGACCGTCGCCGTCGACAAGCAGAGCTTCGCCTTCTTCACCGCCGCCGACACCGCCTGGTCGCGCGACAGCGATACCGACAAGGCGGTGGTCACCGCCATGTCCAAGGGCAAGGAACTGACGGTCAAGGCCAAGCCGGCCAAGGGTCTCGACATCGCCGATACCTACGCGCTGGCCGGTTTCGGCGACGCGCTGAGCGCGATCGACAAGGCGTGCAAGGTCAAACGCTAGGCCACGCGTGTCTGGGGTTTGGGCGCCCAGCGCCGGACGAATTGCTGACCAGCAGCGACGAGACTTGGGGATCTGCGGGTTTTTGACTTATAAGGGCGCTTGAAAACCCTTGCGAGCAGCATGCCCATGGACGCCTACGCCCCGATGGCCGACGCGACGGCCGCCCCCTTGCCTTTGGCCGCCCTGCCCGAGGCGCGGACCAACCTGGTCGGCCTCGACCGCGAGGAACTGATCGCCGCGATGGCAACGATCGGCGCGCCGAAGTTCCGCGCCAACCAGCTGTGGCAATGGATCTACAACAAGGGGGCGACCGAATTCGACGCGATGACCTCGCTGTCGAAAACCTTCCGGGCCGAGCTGGCCGAACGTTTCATGGTGCAGCGGCCGGAGACGACGCGCGATCTGGCCAGCATCGACGGCACGCGCAAATGGCTGCTGAAATTCCCCGACGGCCAGGAAGTCGAGACTGTCCATATCCCGGAAGAAGACCGCGGCACGCTGTGCGTCTCGAGCCAGGTCGGCTGCACGCTGACCTGCAGGTTCTGCCATACCGGCACCCAGAAGCTGGTGCGCAACCTGACGACGGCCGAAATCGTCGGCCAGGTCATGCATGCGCGCGACCGGTTGGACGAGTGGAACGCCGGCGAGACCGATCGCAAGCTGACCAACATCGTCATGATGGGCATGGGCGAGCCGCTGTATAATTACGAGAACGTGGCGAAGGCGCTGCGCATCGTCATGGACAATGAGGGCATCTCGCTCTCGAAGCGCCGCATCACGCTCTCGACCGCGGGCGTCGTGCCGATGATTGAGAAATGTGGCGAGGAGTTGGGCGTCAATCTCGCCATCTCGCTGCATGCCGTGACCGACGAGCTGCGCGACATGATCGTGCCGATCAACAAGAAATACCCGATCGCCCAGTTGCTGGACGCCTGCCGGACCTATCCCGGCTCGTCCAACGCGCGCCGCATCACCTTCGAGTATGTGATGCTGAAGGACGTGAACGACAGCCCGGCCGAGGCGCGCGAGTTGGTCCGCCTACTGGCCGGCATCCCGGCCAAGGTCAATTTGATCCCGTTCAACGCCTGGCCCGGCGCCCCGTTCGAGGTTTCGACCGATGCCGCGATCAAGGTGTTCGCCGAGATCGTCAATGCCGCCGGCTATTCTTCGCCGGTGCGCCGGCCGCGCGGTGCCGACATCCTGGCCGCCTGCGGCCAGCTGAAGTCGGACAGCATCAAGCTCCGCAAGAGCGAGCTGTTGAAGCGCGAGGCCGAGGCGGCCGCCGAGTAGACCAAGGCCGGTGCCGACCGGCAAAATGTTAACAATCTTCGATGAACCTTCGTGCTAGAACAGAAAACCGCCACCGCGGCTCTCTCGCGGTAGCGGCTTCCTTGCCACGACACACGGCGGCGCGCGGATGTCCTCCTCGACTGCGGACGTCAAGAACTGGATGCATATGTTTCGCTGGATCGTGAAGCTGATCCGCGATGAGTATGGCATTGACGAGAAAGCCCTGGTGCGGACCGCGGCGCTCGAAACCGATCTCGGGCTGACGCTGGAGCAGGTCGAGCGCGTGCTGGAATATGTGTCCGACGGCTTCGAGATCCGCTTTCCCGACGGCACGCTCGATGAAGTGCTGCGCCTGGAAGAACTTTGCCTGGTCGCGTCCTGGCTGAAGGGCTTCTACAAGCGCCCGGCCTTCATCGGTCCGGACTATGAAGCGTCCTGCCGGGACCTGAACCCCGGGGCGTCGACCGAAGTCTAGCGCGCCTGCGGCACCGCTTGGCCCGCCGGCTTGCGCGCGGCACCGCCCTTGCCGATGATCCGGCTCAACGCGACCAGGACGACGAGCGTCGCCACATAGGCCGCGATCTGGACGCCGCTCGGCCGATCGGCATAACCAACCATGGCGTGAAGAGCGCGGCCAATCATACTGTCCTGCGAAAGAAAGCCTGAACTGTCCCAGATCTGATCGCCCCAACTGGGAATGAGGTCGATTTGCGCGAGCAAATCCGCAGCTTGTCCGGCCATTCCCGCCGCAAGAAATGCGATCAGGGTATTGGTGACAGAAAAGAGGTGGCGCATCGGAATGGTGACTAGGCCACGATACAGCAGGAAAGACAGCAGCGAGCCGAACAGCACGCCCAACACCCCGCCAGCCAATTGCGCAAGCGGCCCCGCATTGGTCGAGACCGCGTTCCCGAAGAGGAACAACACGACCTCGAAGCCTTCGCGCAAAACGGCGACCGTCACGACGACAGCCATTCTCGCCAATGATTTCTGCCCGTTCTTGACAGCCGCGCCCGCCGCACTCATCTCGGCCGCCATTTCACGGCCATGCTTCGCCATCCAGATCGTGTGCCAGGCCAGCATCAGCACCGCGACGCAAAGAATGCTGATGTTGAAGATTTCCTGTCCGTTACCGTCGAGCGCATTGGACAGAACGCCGGCGAAGACGGCGAGTATGGCCGCGCCCAGTACCCCGACCGCGACCCCGCCGGCAACCCAACGCCCCCGGTAGCGCACACCCTCGGTGGCGGCGAGCACGATCCCGACGATCAACCCGGCCTCGATCACCTCCCGGAACACGATCAGCAGACTGCCCGAACCGGCGACGATGAGATCGCGGCAAACGACCAGCAGACTTTCCATCGCGTACCACCCTCGTAGAACACCGGGGCGCCATGACGCCTCCAGGATATTCAGAACCATTCGCAATCACACGAGAGGTCGTAACGCAAACGACTCGCAGGAGCAAGAGGCAGCGGGTCGTGGGGAAAGCGCCTGGCACGGCCTTATTCTAGGCAGATCGTGGAGAGGTCGCCGGCAGACGTCCTGGGAAGGGCCTGAAGCTCGCGGCGATCAGAACCGCGCCGATGCCGATGCCGAACGACGCGACATAGAGCCAGCCGTAGGTCGCGTAGGTGTCGTAGATCCATCCGCCGAGCATCGGGCCGGTGGCCATGCCCAGGCTGCCGGCCATCACCGTGCCGCCGATGATGGTGCCCATCATGCGCAGGGGAAAATTCTCCCGGATGAGCACGGCATAGAGCGGCATCACGCCTGCATAGGTGAAGCCGAACAGCGCGGCCACGGCATAGAATTCGCCGAGCTGGCGGACGAAGAAATAGCCCAGTGCGCCGAAGGCCTGCACCAGGAGGCCCGCGACGAGCACGGTCTTTGCGCCAAACCGGTCGCCCAGAACCCCGAAGACGACCCGGCCACCCAGCCCCGCCAGGCCCTCCAGGCTGTAGATCGAGACCGCCGCCATCGCCGGAATGCCGCAGGCGATCGCGTAGCTGACCGTGTGGAAAATCGGCCCGGAATGGGTCGCGCAGCAGCAGAAATTCGTCAGCATCAGAATGATGAACTGCGGGGACCGGGCCGCCTGCGCCACGGTCATCTCCGAGCGGGCACCGGGGTCGGCCGCGGCGTCGCCGGGCATGGCGGCCAGCGCCGGCGCCGGCTGGACGAACAGGGCAACCGGCACCATGACGCCAGCCACCACGAGCGCGATCAGCAGAAACGCCGTTCGCCAGTCATAGCGGGCGATGAGCCAGGCGGCGAGCGGCGACATGGTCAGCGGCGCCATCCCCATCCCGGCCGAGACCAGGGAGACGGCGAGGCTGCGATGGCTGTCGAACCAGCCCGTCACCGTCGCCATCATCGGTGAGAAGATCGCCGCGGTGGCGATGCCGACCAGCAGCCCGAAGACGAGCTGGAACTGGACCAGCGACTGGGCCCGGCTGGCGAGCGCCAGGCTGAGCGCCAGGACCAGCGATCCCGTCAGAACGATGAGGCGCGGACCGAACCGGTCGGCCAGGGCGCCCCAGCCGATGCTGCCCAAGGCCATGGCGAGAAAGCCGATCGTCATGGCGCTGGAGATGCCGGTACGCGACCAGCCCGTGGCGGCCGCCATCGGCGCCAGAAACACCGGCAGCGCGAACATCGCGCCGATCGCGACGCAGCCCAGCAGCCCCCCGGCCGCGACAATGACCCAGCGATAATTCCCGTCGTTCATCCCTAGCCCCCCGGTTTTCTTTTCCGCGATGCCGAAGCCGAGCGTTTCGGGCGCCAAGCCCCTGCGGGTCGGACATGGCCGCCTGCCTTGCCGCCCCGCCGCATTCCCCTATACTGCCGGCCGTCCGATTCCCACCTCCCATGTTCGCGCGAGATCCATTATGAGCGGCAGCATCAAGAAGGTCGTGCTGGCCTATTCCGGCGGCCTCGATACCTCGGTCATCCTCCGGTGGCTGCAGGATACTTACAAGTGCGAGGTGGTGACCTTCACCGCCGACATCGGCCAGGGCGAAGAGCTGGAGCCGGCGCGCAAGAAGGCCCTGATGATGGGCGTGAAGGAGATCTTCATCGACGATCTCCGCGAAGAATTCGTGCGCGACTTCGTGTTCCCGATGTTCCGCGCCAACGCGCTGTACGAAGGCCAGTATCTGCTCGGCACCTCGATCGCCCGGCCGCTGATCGCCAAGCGCCAGATCGAGATCGCCAAGCTGGTCGGCGCCGATGCCGTGTCCCATGGCGCGACCGGCAAGGGCAACGACCAGGTCCGGTTCGAGCTGGGCTATTATGCGCTGAAGCCCGACATCAAGGTCATCGCCCCCTGGCGCGAGTGGGACCTGACCTCGCGCACCAAGCTGATCGAATATGCCGAGCTGCACCAGATTCCGATCGCCAAGGACAAGCGCGGCGAGGCGCCGTTCTCGGTCGATGCCAACCTGCTGCACATCTCGGCCGAAGGCAAAGTGTTGGAGGACCCCTGGGCCGAGGCGCCGGAATTCGTCTATTCCCGCACGGTCTCGCCCGAGCAGGCGCCGGACAAGCCGGAATATATCGAGGTCGAATTCAAGGCCGGCGACGCGATCGGCGTCAATGGCGAGCGGCTATCGCCCGCCAACCTGCTGGCCAAGCTCAACGAGCTGGGCGGGCGCAACGGCGTCGGCCGGCTGGATCTGGTCGAGAACCGCTTCGTCGGCATGAAGTCGCGCGGCGTCTACGAGACCCCGGGTGGCACCGTGCTGCACGCGGCCCATCGCGGCATCGAGAGCATCACGCTCGACCGCGCCGCGGCGCATCTCAAGGACGAGCTGATGCCGCGCTATGCCGAGCTGGTCTATAACGGCTTCTGGTTCTCGCCCGAGCGCGAGATGCTGCAGGCGCTGATCGACAAGAGCCAGGAGCATGTCGAGGGCACGGTCCGCCTGAAGCTCTACAAGGGCTCCGTCAGCATCGTCGGCCGCAAGTCCGACAAGTCGCTCTATAGCCTGGCCCATGTGACTTTCGAGGAAGACCAGGTCTACGACCAGCGCGACGCCGCCGGCTTCATCAAGCTGAACGCGCTGCGCCTCAGGCTCGCCAAGGCCGCGCGCGGCTAAGGCCCGCCGATGTTGTGGGACATCAGCCCGGCCTTGCGGCCGGGCACGCCTGCCTTTCCGGGCGATACGCCCTACAGCGAGGCGCTGACCTGGACCATCGGGCCCGACTGCCCGGTCAATGTCGGCGCCATCACGCTCTCGACCCATGCCGGCTCCCATGCCGACGCCCCGCTGCATTACGATGCGGCGGGTGCCCCGGCGGGGGACTTCGACCTCGCCCGCTTCATCGGTCCGGCCCGCGTGGTCGATCTGCGTGGGGTCGGGCCGCTGGTCCGGCCGGAGCATCTGGCCGCGGCGCTGGTCCCGCCGATCCGCCGGTTGCTGCTGCGCACCTGGGAACGCATGCCGCAGGATCGTTGGGAGCCGGATTTCACCGCGATCGACCCGGCCGCGATCGATCTGATGGCGTCCCGGGGCATCGACCTGATCGGCACCGATGCCGCCTCGGTCGATCCGGCGACCTCCAAGACACTCGACGCCCATCTGGCGGTGCGGCGCCACGGCATGCTGATCCTGGAAAACCTGGTGCTGGATGACGTGCCGGCCGGCGATTACGAGCTGATCGCGCTGCCCTTGAAACTCTCGAACATGGACGCGGCGCCGGTGCGCGCCGTGCTAAGGCCGCTGCCATGCCCCTGATCCGCCCCGACCTGGCCGCGCTCGACAAGTCCGATCCGCTGCGCCCGTTCCGCGACCGCTTCACCCTGCCTCAGGGCGTGATCTATCTGGACGGGAACTCTCTCGGCGCCCTGCCGCGCGCGACCGCCGCGCGCGTCGCCCAAGTGATCGAGGCCGAATGGGGCCGCGACCTGATCACCAGCTGGAACAAGCACGGCTGGATGGAGCTGCCCGGCCGGATTGGCGACAAGATCGGCCGGCTGATCGGCGCCCGGCCGGGCGAGACCATGGTCGGCGATTCGACCAGCGTGAACCTGTTCAAGGCGCTGGCCGCAGCCCTGAAGCTCAGGCCCGGCCGCAAGCTCATCCTGTCGGAGCCGGCGAATTTCCCGACCGACCTCTATATCGCCGAGGGTCTGGCCGCCTTGCTGGCCGAAGGGCATGAGCTGCGCCTGGTCGAGCCGGACGAAATCCAGGCGGCGATCACCGACGAGGTCGCCGTGGTCATGCTGACCCATGTCAATTACCGCACCGGGCGAATGCATGACATGAACGCCATCACCGCCCGGGCGCAGGCCGCGGGCGCGCTGATGCTGTGGGACCTGGCCCATTCGGCCGGCGCGCTGCCGGTCGAGCTCAACCAGGCCGGCGCCGATCTGGCGGTCGGCTGCGGCTATAAATATCTGAACGGCGGCCCGGGCGCGCCGGCGTTCCTGTGGGTGGCCCCGCGCTGGCACGACAAGATCGCCATGCCGCTGACCGGCTGGCTGGGTCATGCCGCGCCCTTCGCGTTCGAGACAAGCTTCCGCCCGGCCGACGGCATCGCGCGCGGGCTGGTCGGCACGCCGCCGATCCTCAGCCTGGCCGCGCTCGAATGCGGCATCGATATCCTGCTCGACGCGCCAATGGCCGAGATTCGCGCGAAATCCCTGAAGCAGAGCGCTTTGTTCGCCGAGCTGATCGAACAGGAACTGGCCGGCCACGGCTTCAGCCTGGTCTCGCCCCGCGAGGATGCCCAGCGCGGCAGCCAGGTCTGCATCAGTCACGCGCACGGCTATCCGATCATGCAGGCGCTGATCGCGCGCGGCGTGATCGGCGACTTCCGCGCCCCCGACATCCTGCGCTTCGGCTTCACGCCCTTGTACCTGGGCTATGGCGAATTGTGGGACGCGGTCTGGGTGCTGAAGGAAATCATGGAAGACCGGTCGTGGGACCGGGCGGAATATCATGCCAGGGCACGGGTGACGTGAAGCACCTCGTACCGTTGCGCCATCCGGCGCCGACCCGCCGCGCCCTCAAAGGGCCGCTATGGCTTCGATCTCAATCAAGAAGTCCGGCCCATAAAGTTTGGACACCTCGACCAACGTAACGGCAGGAGCTGCCACGGGCATCGTCGTCGCAAAAAACCGATCTCGGGACTCTCGGTAGAGCGAAAGATGATCCATGTCCCGCAGGAAGACGGTCATTTTGACAAGATCATCCGCAGCGCAGCCAGCCGATTGAAGGGCGACGCCCAAATTACGAAAGACCTGATCGACTTGAGCAGCGAAGTCACCTTTCCCGACTAATTTTCCTTCGCGATCAAGAGCTGTTTGACCTGCAATAAAAACCAGGCGGCTGGCCCGCACATCTACGACCTGAGAGTACCCGGGCGGCGTGCCAAGCTCGGGAGGATTGAGCCGTCGGATCGAATCGTCCGAATCAGCATTCATGACGAACCCTTATATTTTGGCCTGGTTACGACGCGAACCTATTGGCGGATTGTATCCAGTTTCTGCTGAGGCGGTTCATCGGAAGGCGCCGGTGCACGCTGGCCTTAGGTCGGGCACCAGAATAACAATCTCCGGCAACCCGTAACACCCTCCCTGCGGAGCAGCCCCTAATCCTCCGCCCCCTTCAGCGCCGTATCCAGCACCTCGGTCTCGTCGCCACCCTTCAGCGTAAAGGCTTCGAGCCGGCGGTGGTCGTCTTCCCAGCTGACGACGAAGCGCATGCCCGTGGCGGGCTGGCCGGGCCGCTCGATCTGGCGCTCGATGGTCAATGTGTCGCCGTCGATCCAGGCGAAGCCGGTTTCCTTGACGGTGCCGCCCCGGTTCGTGCGCAGGACATAGAGCCGGTCCGACAGCGGGATGAAGCGCATGATGACCGAGTTCGTGCCGCCGACGGCGAAGACCAGCTCGTCGCTATGGCGCTCGACCGTCAGGTCGAACGGCGTCGGTTTCGACCAGAGCGGCGTATAGAGGCTGCCCGGCGTTGGGCCGCTTTCGCCCTGAAACTGGCCGAGGAACGGCCCGAGCCGATCCGGCGCCGCCTCAGCCGGCCAGCTGCCCGATGCCGCCAGCCCGAAAACGACCGCAAACCCCAGGGCGACAAGTCGCTTCATTTCTCGCCTCCGACCGCTGATGCCGTTGATACCAGGGCAGCCTAACGCCGCCCCGGCCCTATTGATGCGCGAAATTGGTAACCGATCGTTTCCAACGGACCGAAATATGCCGCATTGCGGTAGCATGACACGATCCGCGGCGATCTGCCCCAAGGATGTGCCGGATCACAGCTCGGTTCGAACCTCCCAGAGTTCGGGGAAAAACACGATCTCCAGCGCCTTGCGCAGGTAGGCGACCCCGGCGGTGCCGCCGGTGCCGCGCTTGAAGCCGATCACGCGCTGGACCGTGGTGACATGGCGGAAGCGCCATTGCTGGAACCAATCCTCCAGATCGACCAGCTCCTCGGCCAGCTGATACAGCTCCCAATGGGTCTTGGGATCGCGATAGATCGCGAGCCAGGCGGCCAGCACGCTGGCATCGCTCGTGTAGGGCTGGCGCAGGTCGCGGCCGAGCGCGGCCGGATCGATCGCGAAGCCGCGCCGGGCCAGCAGCCGAATCACCTCGTCATACAGGCTGGGCGCGGCCAGCGCCGCTTCCAGGCTGGCGCTGAGTTCCGGCACATGGCGGTGCGGCTGGATCATCGCCGCCTGCTTGTTGCCGAGCAGGAATTCGATCTGGCGATACTGCGCCGACTGGAAGCCCGAGGATTGGCCCAGCGCATCGCGGAAGCTGGAATAATCCGACGGGGTCATGGTCGACAGCACGTCCCACGACTGGATCAGCTGCGCCTGGATCCGGCTGACCCGCGCCATCGCCTTGAACGCCGGCTGCAGATCGTCGGCCGCGACCAGCGCGCGCGCCTGGGTCAGCTCGTGCAGCACCAGCTTCATCCACAGCTCCGTCGCCTGATGGATGATGATGAACAGCAGCTCGTCCGGCTGGTCGCTCCGCGGCCGCTGCGCCGACAGCAGCGTGTCCAGCTGCAGGTAATCGCCGTAGGACATCGCCTTGGCGAAATCGGTATGCGCCTCGGCCGCGAGCTGCTGCGCCGGGTTGGCGGGTTCGTCGGTCAGGGTCGGTTTGTCGTTGCTCATGCGATGACCGATACACCGTCATTCGGTCGGGGCGCTATCGGAATGACGCCTTAGTGGATTTCAACCACTGCCCGTCTGTTCGCGGCCCAGGCTGTCTCGGTTGATCCGGCCACTGCCGGACGCTCTTTTCCGTATGAGACACTTCCGGCGATACGCGAGGCGGGCATGCCGGCGGCAATGAGCGCCGACCGATAGGCCTCGGCACGCCGGTTCCCGAGCGCGAGATTGTATTCCCGCGTTCCACGCTCGTCGGCGAATCCCTCTATCTGAATCTGCGCGGAAGGGAAACCGCGGAAGATCTCGACGACCCGTTTGATCACCGGCATCGCGTCCGCCCGGATTTCGGCTTTGTCGGTGTCGAAATGGATTGGATCGTGCCAGCCTTCCGGCAAAACCGGGCCGCAGGGGCAAGTGGCGTGAACACGCGGCTCGGCCGCCCAGACATCGGGATGGCTCACCGTCTCCGCGCACCCCGCCAGCAAAGCCGCGAGCACCAGGATCAGCAGCCCGAGCCTGGCATCGGCCAACGACGTCGCAATCAATCCCCGCATGATCCGCCCCATCCCCTGCAGCCTGCCCCCGGGCCATGGAACAGACTCTGATCGCGGATTGAGCGAAATCTGGGGCCTGAATTCGGCTTTCGCGTGTTTGATTCAGGCGGAATTGCGACCGGCGGATCAGACCGCCGGGACCGCCACGCCTTCGATGCGGCAGGCGGCGGTCAGCGTGTTGCGCATCAGGCAGGCGATGGTCATGGGACCTACGCCGCCCGGCACCGGCGTGATCGCGGAGGCGACCGCCAGCGCCGCGTCGAACGCCACGTCGCCGACCAGCCGGCCCTTGCCGTCCGGCGTCGGCACCCGGTTGATGCCGACATCGATCACGGTGGCGCCGGGCTTGACCCAATCGCCCTGGATCATCTCGGGCCGTCCGACCGCCGCGACCAGGATATCGGCCTGGCGGCACACGGCGGGCAGATCCCGGGTCTTGGAATGCGCGAGGGTGACCGTGCAATTCTCGGCCAGCAGCAGCGCCGCGATCGGCTTGCCGACCAGGGCCGAACGCCCGACCACGACGGCGTTCAAGCCGGTGAGATCGCCCAGCCGGTCCTTCAGCAGCAGCACGCAGCCGAGCGGCGTGCACGGCACCAGCCCCGGAGCGCCGTTCCACAGCGCGCCGACATTCTCGACATGGAGCCCGTCGACGTCCTTCCGCGGATCGATCGCGGCCACGACCGCGGCGCTGTCGAGCCCGGCCGGCAGCGGCAACTGCACCAGGATGCCATGGACCGCCGGGTCGGCATTCAATTGGGCGATCAAACCCATCAGCCGATCCTGCGCGACCGTCGCCGGCAGCTTGTGCTCGACACCATGGAAACCCGCTTCCTGGGTCGCGCGCGTCTTGGAGCGGACATAGACCTGGCTCGCCGGATCCTCGCCGACCAGCACGACCGCAAGGCCGGGCTGAAAGCCGTGCTCGGCCTTCAGCGCCGCCGCGGCGGCCGCGACGCGGGTACGGAGCGCCAGTGCGAACGCCTTGCCGTCGATCAGCTTAGAGGAGGTAGTCAACGACCAGAATTCCCATCTCGCGATTGATGAAGGTCAGCACGAGGATGGCGACGATCGGCGAGACATCGACCCCGCCCAGATTGGGCAGGATGTTGCGGATCGGGCGCAGGATCGGATCGGTCAGGCGATAGAGCGTGTCGCCGATCGTGGCCACCACGCGATTGTAGCGATTGACCACGCCAAAGGCGGTGAGCCAGCTGAGGATGGCAGAGACGATCAGCATCCAGATGAAGATGTTGATCACGGCGCTGATCAGCTCGAAGACCGGAAGGATCAGACTCATGGCGGTGCTGCAGGCCCGTCTATAGGAAGCGGAGCGCGGACCCTAGCGTCCGGCGCTGCCGCACGCAAGCGGCGCCCGCTGGCGCCATAAGCCCGGCGCATATCGGCTTTTCGCACGAGAAGCAGTCTTGACAGCAGGGGGGCCGGACCGACATACAACCGGTCACCGAACGGTTCGGGATTGGGGTCGTAGCTCAGTTGGTAGAGCGCGACGTTCGCAATGTCGAGGTCTGGGGTTCGATTCCCCACGGCTCCACCAAACCGATCGCGGAGAAATAAGGGCCTGGCCGAGCGATCGGCCGGGCCCTTTTTTCGTGTCTAGGGCTTGCCAGCACCGCCCGGCCGTACCGATGATGATTCCAACGACGTCATCCGAACCGGGGGGATGGGCGATCGGGGAACGGCGAGCGCGTTCGATGATCGAGGCAGGCGAATTCCGCGACCAGTTCCAGGCGCCGGCGCTGTTGA
>Ga0302314_10000479_pt1 | contig 74334 bp, 65 predicted proteins | sample III_Palsa_N2_3_FD_200533 | JGI IMG/M metagenome (GOLD analysis project Ga0302314, IMG submission 200533) | Peat permafrost microbial communities from Stordalen Mire near Abisko, Sweden - III_Palsa_N2_3 | ecosystem: Environmental > Terrestrial > Soil > Palsa > Peat permafrost | place: Sweden...
TGTCGTTCTTGCGCGGTTTCGGCGGCTGGTAGCGGTCGGCAATCTCGCCGAGCGGGCAGGTGGACAATTGCGCCAGCTCGTCCTTCCACGGGTCGGTCGGGTGGCCGGACAGGTAATGCCCGAGGGTATCGCGCTCGCCCTGCAGTTTCTGCTCCAGCGGCCATTCCGGCACGGTCGGCAGGTTGATGTGGACCACCGGTGTGGTCGCCCCCATCGCAGCACCGAACATGTCGTTCTGGCCCGACTGCTTGTCGCGTAGGTGCTGCTCGGCGGCCTTGATCGCATCGGGCAGCTGCAGCATCAGGCTGGCACGATTCGGTGCCAGCGCATCCAGTGCGCCGGACAGGATCAACGCTTCCAGTACGCGACGGTTGAGCTTGGTCGGGTCGACCCGGCGGCAGAAATCGGCCAGATCGGTGTACGCACCATGCACGCGTTCGGCGGCGATCGCCTCGCAGGCACCCTGGCCGACACCCTTGATCGCACCCAGGCCGTACTGGATGGTCTTTGGTTCGATCGCGACAAACATGTATTCGGACGCATTGACGTCTGGTGGCTGCACGATGATGCCGAGCGCGCGCGATTCGTCGAGGAAGGTTACCGCCTTGTCAGTATTGTCCATGTCCGACGAGATCGTCGCGGCCATGAACTCGGCGGGGTAGTGCGCCTTCAGCCACGCGGTCTGGTACGACACCAGCGCGTAGGCGGCGGCGTGCGATTTGTTGAAACCGTAGCCGGCAAACTTCTCCATCAGATCGAAGATGGTGTCGGCCTTGTCGCCGCCCAGGCCGTCCTTCGCGGCGCCCGCGCGGAACTTGGCGCGCTCCTTCGCCATCTTCTCGACGTCTTTCTTGCCCATCGCGCGGCGCAGCAGGTCGGCGCCGCCGAGCGAGTAGCCGCCCACGATCTGCGCCATCTGCATCACCTGTTCCTGGTAGACCATGATGCCGTAGGTCTCTTGCAGGATCGGCTCGACGCGCGGGTCGGGATATTCCACGTCCTCGCGGCCATGCTTGCGCGCGATGAAGCTGGGGATCAGGTCCATCGGGCCGGGACGGTACAGTGCCACCAGCGCGATGATGTCCTCGAAGCGGTCGGGCTTCGCATCCTTCAACATGCGCTGCATACCGGAGGATTCGAGCTGGAACACCGCGATGGTCTGCGCCTTCTTAAGCAGCTCGTACGGCTTCGGATCGTCCAGTGGCAACTGCGAAATATCCAGCGGCGCTTCACCGGTTTTCGCGCGGCGCAGGTTGATCGCCTTCACCGCCCAGTCGATGATGGTCAGCGTGCGCAGGCCGAGAAAGTCGAACTTCACCAGGCCGACCGCTTCCACGTCATCCTTGTCGTACTGGGTCACCACGCCGCCACCGCCCGCTTCGCAGTACAGCGGCGCGAAGTCGGTCAATGGGGTCGGCGCGATCACCACGCCACCGGCGTGCTTGCCGGCATTGCGGGTGAGATTTTCCAGGCTCAAGGCCAGGTCGATCAGCGCGTGAGCGTCTTCGTCGTTCTCGTACGCCTCGCAGAATTCCTTGACGACGCGATCGGTTTCCTTCTTCGACTTCTCCGAGCGACCGAGTGCATCGGACAAGGTGAGATCGAGCGGCCGTGGCGGCACCATCTTGGCCAGCCGGTCGACCTGGCCGTACGGCATGCTGAGTACGCGGCCGGAGTCGCGCAGCACGGCCTTGGCCGCCATTGAGCCGTAGGTGATGATCTGGCTGACGCGATCACGACCGTACTTGCGCGACACGTAGTCGATCACCTCGTCGCGGCGATCCATGCAGAAGTCGATGTCGAAGTCGGGCATCGACACGCGTTCGGGATTGAGGAAGCGCTCGAACAGCAGGTTGAACTGCAGCGGATCCAGATCGGTGATCTTCAGCGCCCAGGCGACCAGCGAGCCGGCACCGGAACCACGGCCGGGCCCAACCGGTATGCCGTTCTGTTTGCCCCAGTTGATGAAGTCCGCGACGATCAGGAAGTAGCCGGGGAAACCCATCTCGATGATGACGTCGAGCTCGCGTTCCAGCCGCGCCTCGTAGTCGGTCAGCGTCTGGCCAGCAGCCAGTGGCGCCGTAGCCAGGCGCTCGCGCAGACCCTGGCGCGACAGCTCACGGATGTGGCTGTCGAGATCGTGGCCTGCGGGCACCGGGAAGTCAGGCAGATAGTACTTGCCAAACTCCAGCTCCAGATTGCAGCGCCTGGCCAGCTCGACGCTGTTTTCGAGTGCCTCGGGAAGATCCGCGAACAGCGCGGCCATCTCGTCGGGCGTCTTCAGGTATTGCTGGTCGCTGTAGTCGCGCGGGCGCTTCGGGTCGGCCAGTACGCGGCCCTGGTTGATGCACACGCGCGCCTCATGGGCGCTGAAGTCGTCCTGTTTGAGAAAGCGTACGTCGTTGCTGGCCAGCACCGGCAGGGCGAGTTCGGCTGCCAGTGCGAGCGCGGCAGTATTCCAGTTTTCCTCGCCGTCGCGACCGCAGCGGGTCAGCTCCAGATACAGCCGTTCCGGGAACAGCCGCACCAGCGGGCGCAGCTTGACCAGCGCCGCCTCGGTGCCCTGATTCAGCGCGATGCGGCCGACCTCGCTTTCGCGACCGAGTAGGGCGATCAGCCCGTTGCTGGCATCAGCATTCAGCCAGCCGGCCTCGACCAGCGCCCGCCCGCCGTGCTGGCCTTCCTGCCATGCCCGCGAGACCAGTCGCGAAAGATTGAGATAGCCGTCGCGGTTCTGGCACAGCAGGGTGAGTCGCCACGGACGCGGGTCATCCGGTGCGGAAATCAGGAGGTCGCAACCGCCGATCGGTTTGATCCCGGCCGCACTGCAGGCCTTGTAGAACTTCACCAGCGCGAACATGTTGCATTCGTCGGTCAACGCCACGGCCGGGATACCGTCGCGCACGCAGGCAGCGACCAGCGCCTTGATGCGGACAGTCGAATCGACCAGCGAATATTCGCTGTGCAGGTGCAGGTGGGTATAGCGGACGGTCATGCAGATTTGCGCGGTGAGTCTGTGCAGGCTAACCGGCGCTCACTCCAGCGGCAAGATTGACTTCCGTGCGGTTTGCGCAATGCATTGCGGCAGCTGGAGTCAGGTTGCCAGACGGCGCCGATGGTCAGTGACTGCCGGTGATTCCGGCAACGGGTGTGGGCTGCGGCTCAACGAGCAAGTCATTGATTTCGCCCACCAGGCTGTCGAGCATGTCTTCGCCGTAGCCGACATGGATATGCGCTACCGTGCCATCGCGATGCAGCATCACCATCACGGGGATACCCTTGTCGCTGCCATAAGGCTTGCCGATCGCCCCAGTTCGATCCCAGGTGATCAACAGCCCCGGCAATCGTTTTCTGAGCACACGTGCGCTGTGCGCGAACGTATCGTGGTCTTCCTTGGAGTCGACGGCCACGACTTGCAATGGCAGGCCGCGCTGGGTGGCCAGCGTCTGCAGGCCTGCCAGTACCGGCATCTCCTTCATGCAGTAGCCGCACCAGGTTGCCCAGAAGCTGATCACCACGACCTTGCCGCGCAACGAGGACACACTCACTGCCGGCCCACCCAGAGCCGAACCCAGTGCGTCCGGCGGTGTGTCGCCGGGCTGCATTTCTGCACTGGCGGCGAAACAGAGCATCAGCCCCAGCACTGTGGCAGCGATTCTGCGCATGTCATCCCCCTGATTTATGCCCGCAGCGTAGCAACAGGAATGGGGTGGTGAAAGCTCCGATGGACACGCTGATCAGCGGGGTCAGTCATTACAGAGTGCTATCGGCACGGAAAGATCATGATCCCCGGTATCCACCTGCCCGTTCAGTGAATGGCGTGAGCTCCTGATTCTTGCACGTGCCTGCGCCTTCAGTGGACGTCAAAGCGTTCGTCATCGTCGTGCTCAACGTAGTGGTCGAGTCCGCGCACCACAGTGGCAGGAGGTTGTAATCGGCGTGTGCCGGATTGTTGTCGCCAGCAGCGGCTGATGCGGGTGCATTCGACGATGGTGTCGGGGTGGAATGGCACTTACTTAAGCTCGTCATCCTCGCGAAGCGCTTCTCAACAGCGAAGCTGGTCAAGCCAGGATCCAGCGTCTTTGGCAAACTGCAGAGGGCCGGACCACTGGATTCCTGCTTGACCAGCCATTCGGCTGTTGAGAGCCGCAGGAATGACGAAAAGTGAGGCTTTCTGCCTTAAGTAAGTGCCATTCGTGTCGGGGTGATGATCGGCGTCGGTGGCGTGGGTGGGCGGTTGCCTGGAAGCATCATGGCAGGGCTCCTGCGGTCTGATGTGCGCGCTGATGGCAGCTGACCGGCGTGCTTTCGGCTGGGACAGGCCGGTGTTGCTGGCGCGTCCGTGCATGTTGTGGTTCCTGCAGTAAATGTTGCGCCAACGCGGGGGGAAGTTGCATAGACGGATGGTCTATACAAGCAGCCACCCGCGGCGACAGCACGAGCATTTGTCCGCAAATTAAAGGGTTTCAGCGATGCATGATCAGAACAAGATCGCCTGATCCAGCAGCCGTCGCACCGGGGCAAAGCTGCGGCGATGTTGCGCGCAGGGGCCAAGCTGCTGCAGCGTCGCCAGGTGTACAGGCGTCGGGTAGCCTTTGTGCACCGCAAAACCGTAGCCGGGGTAGACGGCATCCATCGCCACCATCAGGCGATCGCGACTGACCTTGGCGAGGATCGAGGCGGCGCTGATGGCCGGTTCCAGTGCATCGCCGCCAACGATGGCGCGACCGCGGCAGGGCAGATCCTTCGGCAGCTTGTTGCCGTCGATCAATGCTTCATGCGCGGCTGGCTCGAGGCCAGCCACGGCGCGGCTCATGCCGGTCATGGTGGCCTGGAAGATGTTCAGGCGGTCGATCTCGTCTGGTTCGATCAGCACGACGCAAAACGCCAGTGCACGCTCGATGATCAGCGGAAAGAGTGCCTCACGCCTGGCTTCGCTGAGCTTCTTCGAATCGTTGAGTCCGGTGATGGGACGATCCGGATCCAGGATCACGGCAGCCACGGCCAGCGGTCCGGCCAGCGGTCCGCGACCGGCCTCGTCCACACCGGCTATGAAAATACTGTTTGCGTTCACCGCTTCTCCCCTTTGAGGAGAAGGTCGCGACTAATGGGAAATCCCCTTTGTGGAGGATGAGGGCGGCTCGCCGCTGGCTTCCTAGCCAACATGTTCTTCATCGATCAGCTCGGCAATCGCCGCCGCCGCACGGTCTCCCGCGCGCCCCTCCAGACTGCCACGCAACGCCTGATGCAGTTGCTCGAATGCGGAGACGATGTGACCGCGGCGCTCACTGTCGCGAAACAGCGTCAACGTAGCGGCGGCCAGGTTCCCGGCGGTGCATTCGTCCTGCATCAGCTCGGGTACCAGCCGGTCATCACCGAGACCGCTGGCGCGCGCCAGGATGTTGGGCAGCGAATAGATATCGGTTTTCAGCATCTTCATGGCGCGTGCGATTCGATAACTCAGCGGCGCGACGCGATAGCCAACGACCATCGGGCGCTTCGCCAGCATCGCTTCCAGTGCGGCGGTACCGGAGGCCAGCAGTACCACGTCGGCGGCCAGCATCGCCTCATGCGCATGGCCATCGAGCAGCAGCGGCGCTGCTTCGTCGCGTGGACCTTTCGCCAATAGATCCTTGAGCCGGGCGTGTACCTGCGGATTGGCGGCCGGGATCACGATGCGCAGCCCGGGCAGTGCAGCGGCGACCTGGGTCGCGGCATCGATGAAGATCTGCCCCAGTCGTGCCAGTTCGGAGAGTCGACTGCCGGGCAGCAAAGCCAGTACCGGTACCTGCTGCGGCAGCTCCAGAAAGTTGCGTGCGCCGACGCGGTCGGATACCAGCGCGAAGCGATCAGCCAGCGGATGGCCAACGAAGCGGGCGTCGATGCCATGCTTCGCGTAGATCGCCGGCTCCATCGGGAACAAGCACAACACGCGGCGTGCGCTGCGGCCGATCTTCTCCGCGCGCTTCTCGCGCCATGCCCAGACCGACGGGCTGACGTAATGCACGGTCAGCAGTCCGGCCTGTTTCAGCCGCTGCTCCACGCCGAGGTTGAAATCGGGTGCGTCGATGCCGACCACGACGGCGGGGCGTACTTTCAGCAGGCGCGCCACCAAGGCCTTGCGCAAGCGCAGCAGTCGCGGCAGGTGGCGGATCACTTCGCTGAAACCGAACAGCGAAAGCTCATGGATGTCGTACCAGGACTCGAAGCCCTGTGCCTGCATGCGGGCGCCGCCAATGCCGATGAAGCGTGCCTGCGGATAACGCTGGCGCAATGCGACGATCAGGTCGGCGCCGAGCTGGTCACCGGAATCTTCGCCGGCGAGGATGGCGATGATCAGGGGATGCGGGGAGGCTTCGCTGGCCTGCATGTTGTTGCCTCCGGCTTTAGGCCAAGGTCAGAGCAAGAACGCGTGCCTGATTTCCCGATAAGCGTTTCACGCTTATCGGGCCAGCGCTCGCTCGCTGTGGTCGAGAAACTCCAGCATCGCCCGCACGTCATCGCTCTGTTGCGTCTGCTCGACCAGTTTCTCGCGAGCTTCAGGCAGCGACAGGCCGGCCATGTACAGGGTGCGGTAGGCGCGCTTGATCGCGGCGATGCGCGTGGCGTCGAAGCCGCGGCGCTTCAGGCCTTCGCTGTTGATGCCGCGCGGGCGGCCCTGCTGCTCGTTCGCCATCGTCACGAACGGCGGTACGTCATGGCCGACCAGGCAGCCCATGCCGATGAAGGCATGCGCGCCGATCTTGCAGAACTGATGCGCGCCGGAATAACCGGCGAAGACCGTCCAGTCGCCGACTTCCACATGCCCGGCCAGCGCGGCGTAATTGGAGAACACCACGTGGTTGCCGAGCTGGCAGTCGTGCGCAATATGCACGTAGGCGAGCAGCCAGTTGTCGTTGCCGATTCGGGTGGCGCCACCGCCTTCGCCGGTACCACGATTGATGGTGACGAATTCGCGGATCAGATTGCGATCGCCAATCACCAGTTCGGTGTGCTCACCGGCAAACTTTTTGTCCTGCGGTTCGCCGCCGAGCGAGGCGAACTGGGCGATGCGATTGTCACGACCGATCCGGGTCGGACCCTCGATCACCACATGCGGGCCGATCACGGTGCCGTCGCCGATTTCCACCTCGGCACCGATCACGCTGTAGGCGCCGATGCTGACATTGGCGCCGATGGTCGCAGAGGGATCGATCAGCGCGCTGGGGTGAATCGAGGCGGCATGGGTCATTTGTCGGACCTCGCTGCGCACATCAGTTCGCAACTGGCCACTTCCTTGCCATCAACAAGGGTACGTGCCACGAACAGGCCCATGCCCCGCATCAGGCGCTTCAGGGTCACCTCCATGCGCAACTGGTCGCCCGGTACCACCGGCGCGTTGAAGCGTGCGTTGTCGACCTTGACCAGGTAGAACAACGGGCTGCCCTTGTCGCCCTTGAGGTGCCGACTGATCTGGGTCAGCAGGCCGGCAGTCTGCGCCATCGCCTCGACGATCAGCACGCCAGGCATGACGGGGTGGCCGGGGAAGTGGCCCTGGAAGAACGGCTCGTTGATGGTCACGTTCTTCAGCGCGACCACACTCACGTCAGGCACGATCTCGATCACGCGATCCACCAGCAGAAACGGATAGCGATGCGGCAGCAATTGCTGGATCTGCTCCACACTGAGCGGCAACGTCAGGGTCCCGATTTTTTCACTCATTGTTGCGGTCCTTCTCCAGCGCCGACAACCGGCGCGCGTACTCGTCCAGATGTTTGAAGCGTGCCGCACTCTTCCGCCATAGGCGGTTCTCCTGCAGTGGCACGCCAGAAGAATATTCGCCTGGCTCGCGGATCGAATGCGTGACCAGGCTCTTGGCGGTAATGGTAACCCGGTCGGCCAGTTCGAGATGGCCGAGCACGCCCGCGTTGCCGCCAATCATGCAGTATCGACCGATTTTCGCGCTGCCGGCGACCGCGGCGCATCCGGCCATGGCGGTATGCGCGCCGACGTGGACGTTGTGGGCGATCTGGATCTGGTTGTCCAGCCGCACATCCTGCTCCAGCACGGTGTCATCCAGCGCACCACGGTCGATCGTGGTATTCGCGCCGATCTCGCAGTCATCGCCGATGCGCACGCCGCCGAGCTGCGGCAGCTTGATCCAGCTGCCGTGATCGGAAGCGCTGTGGTCAAATGCGAGACCGAAGCCGTCCGAACCTATCACCGCGCCTGGGTGTACCAGCACGCGCTTGCCCAAAGTGACCCGGGTGACCAGGGTCACTCGGGCGACCAATCGCGACTGTGCACCGACCGTACAATCCTCGCCGACGATGCAGTGCGGCCCCAGCACGGCACCGTCCGCTATCACGGCGCCGTCCGCGATCACGCAGCAGGGGCCAATGCTGGCGCTGCTGCTGACCTGCGCGCCGGCGGCAACCACCGCGCTGGGATGGATCCCCGCGAGCGCGGCAGGCAGGCGTTCAAACAGTGCGGCGATTTTTGCGTAGGCCACGTAGGGATCGCGTGTCACCAACGCGGCCACGGGGCAGTTGGCGACGTCCTCCTCGCGCAGTACCACCACACCGGCATGGGTGGCAGCCAATTGGGCGCTGTACTTGCTGTTGGAGAGGAAGCTCAGCTGGCTGGGGCCGGCGCCGGCCAGCGTACCGACTCCGTCAAGGCGGATCGTGGGGTCGCCATGACAGGTCAGGTCGAACCGCTGGGCGATTTCGGCGAGGGAATAAGTGCTGTTCGTGCTCAAGATGCTCTCCGTGACACGGCGGCCATTGTATCGGCAGCCAGCCCGTCTGCGTGGTTCCAACTGGTCGCAAAGCAGAAAGCGCGGCATGGCCGCGCTTTCCTTGTCCCAGCATGTTCGCCGGTGACGGTTAGAAGGTGCTGCCAAAGGTGAACTGGATGCGTTCTTCGTAATGGCTGTCGTCGGCCTGGGTACGGAATGGAACGGCCAGGCTGATGATCAGTGGGCCGATCGGCGCCTGCCAATGCAGCGAGATACCGGCCGATGCGCGCAGGGTGCTGGCATTGAAGCTCTGGATGTTCTGGTAGGCATTGCCGACGTCCGTGAAAATCGACACGCGTGCAGTGTTGGTGTCTTTCAGGAAGGGCAGCGGCAGGTACAGCTCGGCGGTGCCGAGCACCTTGAACGCACCACCGATCGGTTGCGCGTAATAGCTGCCATTGTCGCAGTAACCGTTCTTGGCAGGATTCGTACCGTCGATACAGACCCGCGGTCCCAGCGTGTTGTCCTGGAAACCACGCACGTCGGTCACGCCGCCGGAGTAGAAGTTCGACCAGAACGGGAAGTCGTTGCGCATGTCCGCTGGGGCAGCCTCGCCATTGGCGGCATAGACGGCCTTCAGCGCGTCGAAGGCCTGGTCGGTGATACCGTTCTGACCATAGGTCTTGCCGTAGCCGGCCTGGCCATCCAGATACAACACGAAGCCCTTGCCGATCGGCCAGTAATGGTTGGCTTGCGCCGTCAGCTTCCAGTACTGCACGGTCGAGCCGGGCAACGCGACATCCGTCGACAGGGACATCAAGCCGCCACGGGTCGGTGCCCAGTAGCCGTTGCGGGTATCGTGGGTCCAGCCCAGCGTGCCGATCCATGAATGGACGGTCTGGTAGCCGATCTCGTTCTGGTAGTCAATCAGCACCTGCGGGCTGTAGCCCGGAATCAGGTTGACCTTGTTGCTGCTGATGCCCAGACCCACGCGCATGCTATCGGTCTCGGTGATCGGGATACCCAGATAGCTGGAAAAAGATTTCTGGCTGGTCGAGTAATCCGCGAAATCGGTATTGCCGTAGTCGGTCTTGGAATAGGTGGCGTTGTAACCGATTCCGATACCGTTGTCGGTCAGGTACGGGTTGTAATAGTTGACGCCGTAGGTGGTGGAGTAATAGCTGCGCGAGCCGCTCACCGAGAAGCTGTCACCGGTACCGAACAAGTTGTTCTGCGTGACCGAAGCATTCAGGATGATGCCTTCGAGCTGCGAATAGCCGACGCCGAACTGCAGGCTGCCGGCGGACTGCTCCTCGACCTTGACACTGATATCCACCTGATCCTGCGTGCCCGCCACCAGCTTCTTGTCGATGTCGACCTTCTTGAAGAAGCCCAGGCGCTGCAGGCGGATCTTGGAGCGGTCGATCGCTGCCTGCGAATACCAGGAACCCTCAAGCTGACGCATCTCGCGGCGCAGCACCTCGTCTTCGGTACGGGTATTGCCCTGGAATACGACCCGGCGCACGTATACACGCTGGCCCGGCTCGATGAACAGGGTCAGGTCGACGGTGCGTTTGTCCTTGTCGAGCTTGGGGATGGGAGTGACCTTGGCAAAGGCATAACCGATATTGGCCAGCACGGCCTTGATCGACTTTGTGCTCGCCTCGATCGCGGCGCGGTTGAAGGTTTCACCCGGCTTGACGTAGATCAACTGGCGCAGGGTTGCTTCAGGCAGGATCAGCGTGCCGAGCAGCTTCACGCTGGTCACCTTGTAGATATCGCCTTCCTTCACGCTGGCGTCGATATACATCCCGCGCTTGTCCGGTGAGATCGATACTTGGGTGGAGTCGACCCCGAAATCGGCGTAGCCGCGATCCATGTAATAGGACTGCAGTTTTTCCAGATCGCCGGAGAGTTTTTCGCGCGAATACTGGTCATCCTTCGAATACCAGGACATCAGATTACTGGTGTTCGACTCGAAGCCCGTGCGGACCTCCTTGTTGGTGAACGCGTGGTTGCCCAGGATCTGGATTTCCTGGATCTTGGCAACCTTGCCCTCGCGGATCTCCAGGTCAATGGAGACGCGATTGCGGTCCAGCTGGGTCACGTGCGGGATCACCGAGACGTTGTACTTGCCGCGGTTGTAGTACTGGCGGATCAGCTCCTGCTGCACGTTGTCCAGTGCCAGCCGGTCGAAGGTCTCGCCCTCGGTGAGGCCGATTTCCTTCAGGCCCTTCTTCAGGTCATCGGTCTTGATGTCGTGGTTGCCGCGGATGGTCAGCTTGGCGATTGACGGCCGCTCGACCACCTTGATCACCAGGATGTCGCCGTCGCGATCCATCTCCACGTCACTGAAGAACTTGGTCTGGTAAAGCGCGCGGATGGCCCGCTGGGCCTCGTCATTGGTCAGCCGGTCACCCTTGCTGATCGGCAGGTAGTTGTACACGGTACCGGCGGTAATGCGGCTGAGGCCGTCGATGCGAATGTCCGACACCACGAACGGGTCGAAAGCAAACGCATTGGCGGAGAGGGAGGCAAGCAGGATCAGCGCGGCGATACGCTTCATCGTCGGTTCCGTTGGGTTATATCGATGGAACGGCCAGCGTGGCCGCTCCGATCAAAAGCATGAAACAGGAGGTGGTCCCGTCTCGAAAAAGTGTCTGCACTCCGCCGGAGTGCCTCGTTTGATTTGCCGCCGACTGGCACAGGCGGGCGTACATCGAGATGCCACGGTCGCTGGTCATCACTATCACGACAGCAGCATGCGGTGGATATCGTTGTAGAACGCCAACCCCATCAGGCTGAACAGCAACGCCAGCCCGATGTACTGGCCGACGATCATCACCTGTTCGCTGACCGGGCTGCCTTTGACCAACTCCACAAGATAATACAGCAGGTGCCCGCCATCCAGCAGCGGGATCGGCAGCAGGTTCAGGATGGCAAGGCTGAGGGAGATCAGCGCCAGGAACTGCAGGAACCATGGCAGGCCCATGCTGGCCGATTGATTGGCTACTTGGGCGATGCCGATGACGCCGGAAAGGTTGTTGGTGGACGCCTGCCCACTGACCATTTTTCCGATCAGGTTGAAGGTTTGCGCGGTGTTGCGCCAGGTAGCCTGCAGCGATGCGCCGAACGCCCTGATCGGGCCGTAGCGCAAGGTGACCTGTTCGGGTTCGGGGCCACCCACGCCGATCACCCATTTGACGGGCTGGCCTTGCAGGGACTCCCGCTGAGCATCGACGGCCAACAGCATCGGCTTGCCGGCGCGCTCGATGGCCAGCTGCAGGTGAGGCGACTTGACCGCTTCCGCGGGCACCAGTTTCTGGAATACGGCGTAATCGGCCACGGGCTGGCCGTTGACCGCAACGATGCGGTCGCCGCCCTGCATGCCGGCCAATGCGGCTGGTTTGCCCGGCATGACAATGGCTGCGATCGCCGGTGGCGGCGCCAGATCCAGGCCGAGTTCTTTCAGGTATTGATCAACGGTTTGGCCGGCAGGCAGCTGTTCCAGCGGCAGCACCAGTTGCCGCGAGCGGCCATCGCTGCCGCGCACGGTGAGCGGCAGCGGCGTGCGTCCCAGCAGAGCATTGACCACACTATCCATCGCATCGGTAAGAGTACCCACCGTGCGGCCATCGATGCTGAGGATGCGATCGCCGGGCTGGATGCCTGCCTCGGCGGCCATGCTGTGGGGTACGGCGGTGACGATGGGTGCCACATCCGGCCGACCGAGCATGAACATCACCCAGAACGCGGCGAGCGTGAAAATCAGGTTGAAACCGGGGCCCGCAGCCACGATGGCGATGCGCTTCCACACCGGTTTTCCAGTGAACTCCTGGTCGCGCAAGGCGGGGTCGACTTCACCTTCGCGTGCGTCCAACATCTTCACGTACCCGCCGAGCGGGATCGCGCCGATCTGGTATTCGGTGCCGTCGCGGCCAATGCGCTTCCAGATCGCATTGCCGAAGCCGACCGAGAAGCGCAGTACCTTGACGCCACAGCGGCGCGCGACCCAGTAGTGGCCGAATTCATGAAAGGTCACCAGCACGCCGAGCGTGACCAGCAACCAGAACACCGAGCCGAAAAAGGAAGTCATCAAGCGCCGTAAAGGGGAGTCATCAGAGCAAGGATATCAGCAAGCATTGCGCAGAATGCGGCGGGTCGCCTCACGGGCGACCCGATCGCGTTCGCCCAGGGTCTCAACATCGACCACAGCTTGCGGCGGCAGTTCCGCAAGTACGGCCTCAACCACGTCGGCAATGGAAAGGAACGGCAGTGCGCCAGCCAGGAACGCCTCCACCGCGACTTCATTGGCGGCATTCAGCACCGCCGGGGCATCGCCGCCGGCGCGCAGCGCCTGGAATGCCAGTGCCAAGCAGCGGAAAGTGGCCAGATCCGGCGGCTCGAACTGCAGCGGCGCGCAAGCGGCCAGGTTCAAGGGGGTGACCCCGGCGTCGACCCGCTCCGGCCACGCCAGGGCATGGGCGATCGCCGTGCGCATGTCCGGATTGCCGAGTTGGGCCAGCACCGAACCGTCGACGTATTCGACCAGCGAATGCACCAGGCTCTGTGGGTGCACCAGCACATCGATCGCTTCGGCCGGCGCGCCGAACAGGTGGTGCGCTTCGATCACCTCCAGGCCCTTGTTCATCAAGGTGGCCGAATCGACCGAGATCTTGCGGCCCATCACCCAGTTCGGATGTTTGCAGGCCTGCTCTGGCGTGATGTTGGCAAGCTCTGCTCGCGCGCGGCCGCGGAACGGTCCGCCCGAGGCGGTGAGGATGAGCCGGCGCACGCCGCTCCTGCCCAGATCCGGTCGTCCGCCGGGCAGGCATTGGAAGATCGCGTTGTGCTCGGAATCGACCGGAATCAGCGCACCACCGCCGGCAGCCACGGCCTCCAGCAACAGCGGCCCGGCCATTACTATGGATTCCTTGTTGGCCAGCAGCAGATGCTTGCCGGTGCGCGCGGCGGCCAAGGTGGAGTCCAGCCCGGCGGCGCCGACGATCGCGGCCACCACGGTGTCGCATAGTTCGCCGGAGGCGGCTGCTGTCAGCGCGGCGTGGCCGCTGGCCACGTCGCAGCGCACACCGGTCGCTGCGAGACGCCGCGCCAGTTCGGCTTCCAGCGCGGGATCAGCGATCACCGCCAGCAGCGGCCGATGACGTATGCACAGCTCGACCAGTGCCTCGACCTGTCGGTGCGCGGTCAATACGGTGGCACGGAAACGTTCCGGGTGACGCGCGATGACGTCGAGTGTATTGCCGCCAATCGAACCGGTAGCGCCGAGTACGGCGACATTCTTCATCTCAGAGACCCAGCAGCAGCAAGCCGGCAGCGAATACCGGCAGCGCGGCAAACACACTGTCCAGGCGATCCATGAGACCGCCATGCCCCGGAATCATGGTGCCCGAATCCTTCACTTGGGCGTGTCGCTTCATCAGGCTTTCGAGCAGGTCGCCGACGATCGATGCACTGACCGTAATTGCCGCCAACAACCCCAGTGCAAGCAACCGGGCGCCTCGCACCTCGAGCAGCCAGCCGCCGAGGATGGTGACCAGCACACCGGCAACGAGCGCGCCGTAGGCGCCGGCCCAGGTCTTGCCGGGGCTGATCTGGGGCGCGAGTTTGCGTTTGCCAAAGCTGCGGCCGCTGAAATACGCGCCGATATCCGCGACCCACACAATCACCAGGGCGAGCAGGGTCCACCACGGGCCGTGCGATGCACGGCCATGCATGCTCAGCAGCGCGAGCCATGCGGGGAAGACCACGAACGCGCCGGCCAGCAATTTCAGGGCGAGGTTTTCGCGGGTGGGTGCCGCGCCGAATGCGAAATGGCGCAGCCACAGGCAGGCCAGCAGCCACCAGGCCACGCCAGCCGCCAGCAACAGTGGCGTCAACGCCGTGGCATGCAGCCACCACAGCAGCGCAAACACGCCCGCAGCAACGACCAGCAACGCGTTGCGCCACACGGAATTTTTCAGCCCGCTGAGCTGGATCCATTCCCACAAGGCGGCCATGAATGCCGCTGCCGTGATCAGCGCAAAGAGGGCTGTCGATGGCAGCAGGATGAGCAGGATCACCAGTGGAGCAAGCACCAGGGCGGTGAGGGTGCGCTGTAGCAGCATCGGAATCCTTAGGGTGTGGCGGCAATCTGCTCGCCGGTGCGACCGTAACGGCGCTCGCGGCGGGCATAGTCTTCGATGGCCCGACGCAGGCAAGCCTGGTCGAAGTCCGGCCACAGGGTATCGGTAAAGTACAGCTCGGCGTACGCCACCTGCCACAGCAGGAAGTTGCTGATACGACATTCGCCGCCGGTGCGGATGAACAGATCCAGCGGCGGCAGGTCGGCCAGGCTCATCCACTGGTTCAGCCGGGTCTCGTCGATCTCGTCGGTGCGCAGTTCGCCGCGGGCCACGGCCTCGGCGGCCTGACGACTGGCTTGCACGATGTCCCAGCGACCGCCATAGCTTACGGCGATGTTTACCTGCAGCCGTTCATTGCTGGCAGTGCGGGTCATCGATGCCTGCATGCGCCGGCGCAGTGGTTCGTCGAAGGCATTCAGGTCGCCGATGAAGCGCAAGCGGACACCGTTGGTGTGCAGCTCGTCGACTTCCTTGTCCAGCGCGCGCATGAACAGGCCCATCAGCGCGCCTATCTCGTCCTGCGGCCGCTGCCAGTTCTCGCTGGAGAATGCGAACAGGGTCAGTGCCTGCACGCCTTCGCGCATGCAGGACTCGATCGCCACGCGTACGGCCTTGCGACCGGCGTTGTGGCCGAAGCTGCGTGGGCGGTGGCGTGCCCTGGCCCAGCGGCCGTTGCCATCCATCACGATGGCGATATGGCGCGGAACCTGCGGAGCCTTGGCCTTGGTCATGGAATGAGGAAGCGTGATGGCCTCATCAAAGAGCCATCAGCTCCTCTTCCTTGGCCTTCACCACGGCATCGACATCCTTGACGGCCTTGTCGGTGAGTTTCTGGATCTCGTCGTCGACGCGGCGATCGTCGTCCTCGGTAATGAGTTTCTCCTTGAGCAGGTCCTTGACCTGCTGCAAGGCATCGCGGCGCACGTTTCGGATCGCGATCTTCGCGTTCTCGCCTTCGTGGCCGACGAGCTTGGCCAGTTCCCGGCGACGCTCCTCGGTGAGCGCGGGCATGTTGAGGCGGATCACGGTACCGGCCGTGGTCGGCGTGATGCCCAGGTCGGACGCCATCAGCGCCTTCTCGATCGGTGCCACCATGGTTTTCTCCCACGGCGTGATGATGATCGTGCGCGCATCGGCGAGCGATACCGAGGCGACCTGGGACAACGGCATGTCGGCGCCGTAGTAGGGCACCTTGATGTGGTCTACCAGCGTCGTGCTAGCGCGGCCTGTACGAATGCGGGTCAGGTCGTGCTTGAGCGAGTCGATGCTCTTGCCCATGCGGGTCTGGGCATCGGTCTTGATGTCGTTGAGCATGTGGCGTTTCCCGGTGAATCTGCAACATTCGATTATAGCAGTGACGAACTTCGATGCCGGAACGTTCAGCCGGCGTCGACCATGGTGCCGATCGGTTCACCTTGCATGATCCGCATCAGATTGCCTGGCACGGTCATGTCGTAAATGCGCAGCGGCATCTGCTGGTCGCGGCACAGCGCGATCGCGGCGGTGTCCATCACGGCCAGCTTGCGCTCGATCACGTCGTCGTAGCCGAGCCGATCGTAACGGGTGGCGTTGTGGTCCTTGGCCGGATCGGCGGTGTAGACGCCGTCCACCTTGGTAGCCTTCAGCAGGAGGTTGGCGCCAATTTCCACCGCGCGCAGCGCGGCAGCGGAGTCGGTGGTGAAGAACGGGTTGCCGGTGCCGGCGGCAAACAGCACGATGCGGCCCTTCTCGATATGGCGGATTGCACGGCGGCGGATGTAATCCTCGGCCACGTCGTGGATCTGGATCGCACTGGTCACGCGCGCAAAGCCGCCACGCTTCTCAATCGCGTCCTGCATCGCCAGCGCGTTCATCACGGTGGCCAGCATGCCCATGTGATCGCCGGTGACCCGGTCCATGCCGGCAGCGGCCAGGCCGGCACCGCGGAAGATGTTGCCGCCGCCGATCACGATGCCGATCTGCACGCCGGTACGCTGCACCTCGATGATCTCGTCCGCGAGCCGGCCGATCACCTTCGGGTCGATGCCGTAATCGGCGTCGCCCATCAGGGCTTCACCGGAGAGCTTGAGCAGGATGCGATGGTACTTGGGCTGGTCGCTCATGGAATCTCCGGATTGTGTGGGGCAAACCGATGCATTGTAGCGGTAGCGGGCGCCTGCCGGAACGCTGACGTCGGGCTGTCGCTGCAATGGCTGGGAACTTCTCGCGACCCCTAATCGTGTGACTGCATGATTCGTGAGAGGCGCGCCCACAAAAAAAGCCGCGGTTTCCCGCGGCTTTTTGCAGCTTGATGGCTTGAAAGCCGCTTAGACCTGCATCGCCTTGGCCACTTCGGCCAAGTAGTCTTCCTGGACCTTCTCGATGCCTTCGCCGACGGCCAGACGGGCCACCGAGATCACGTCGGCGCCTTCCTTCTTCAGCGCGTCGGCGACGGTCGTGTTGGTGTCCAGCACGTACGGCTGACCGAGCAGGGTGACTTCGGCGATGATCTTGTGGACCTTGCCGGCGACGATCTTCTCGAGGATCTCGGCCGGCTTGGCCTTTTCCTTGTCGGACATCTGGCTCAGCGCGATGTCCTTTTCCTTGGCCAGGAAATCGGCCGGGACGTCATCGGCGCGGACATAGGCCGGATTCATCGCAGCCACATGCATCGCGATGCCCTTGGCCAGCTCCTCGGAGCCGCCCTTGAGTACGACCAGCACGCCGATGCGGCCGCCGTGGGTATAGCTGCCGATCACGCCATCAGTCTTGACGACGGCCATGCGGCGCACATCGATCTTCTCGCCGATGGTAGCGATCAGGACCTTGGCGGCTTCCTCGACGTTGCTGGCACCCGGGTAGGCGGCAGCCTTCAGCGCGTCGATGTCGGCGGCACCGGAATTCAGTGCTACGTCGGCGACGGTGTCGCTGAACTTCAGGAAGCTGGCATCTTTGCCGACGAAGTCGGTCTCGCAGTTGATCTCGACCAGCACGGCCTTGCCTGGTGCCTGGGCGGCCACGATGCGGCCTTCGGCGGCGATGCGGCTGGCCTTCTTGTCAGCCTTGGCCAGGCCGGACTTGCGCAGCCATTCCATCGCGATTTCGATGTCGCCGTTGTTCTCGACCAGCGCCTTCTTGCATTCCATCATGCCGGCGCCGGACCGCTCGCGCAGTTCCTTGACCAGTTGGGCGGAAATATTGCTCATCGGTATTCCTCTAAGGCTTTGGATGCGCCGCAGTGATCAAACACTGCGGCGCAGGTAACGATTTACTTGGCGGGTGCGCCATCGTTGCGCGGGCCACGGCCACCATCACGGCCGCCGTCGCGGCGCGGGGCGCCAGCGCCCTTCTTGGGGGCGGCGTCACGGCGCGGAGCCGGCTTGCGATCGATCTTGGCGACCGGGTTGCCTTCTTCGTCGAGTTCGACGAAGTCATTCGCGTCGCCCTGGGCGGCAGCTGGCGCGGCGGCCTTGCCTTCGAGGATAGAGTCGGCAGCAGCGCGGGCGTACAGCTGGATTGCACGGATCGCATCGTCATTGCCCGGGATGGCGTAGTCGACCAGTTCCGGGTTGTAGTTGGTGTCGACCACGGCGATCACCGGGATGCCGAGCTTCTTGGCTTCCTGCACGGCGATGTCTTCGTGGCCGATATCGATCACGAACAATGCATCAGGCAGACGATTCATGTCCTTGATGCCGCCCAGCGAGGCCTGCAGCTTGTCGCGCTCGCGGCGACGGGCCAGCACTTCGTGCTTGACCAGCTTCTCGAAGCTGCCATCGGTCTCGGCCGCTTCCAGTTCCTTCAGGCGCGAAACGGACTGCTTGACGGTGCGGAAATTGGTCAGCATGCCGCCGAGCCAGCGCGAGGTGACGAACGGCATGCCGGCGCGCGCAGCCTCTTCAGCCAACGGCTCACGGGCGGAGCGCTTGGTGCCGACGAACAGCACGGTGCCACGCTTCTGCGCCAGAGCCGACAGGAAATTCATCGCGTCGGTGAACAGCGGCAGGGTCTTTTCGAGATTGATAATGTGGATCTTGCCGCGCGCACCGAAGATGTACGGAGCCATCTTGGGGTTCCAGTAACGGGTCTGGTGACCGAAATGGACGCCGGCTTCGAGCATCTGACGCATGGTGACTTGTGCCATGGGTGTAACTCCTTGCATGGGCCTTTGAAAGGCCTGGGGGTTGGGACCTCCACGTATCCCCGACTTCGACCGCGACTTGCCCGATTTTGTTGGTGGGCGTGCCGCAGCACCCCGAAGGCGGTGCCGATACGTGTGTGGCGTTGGTTGGGTGTTGTACCGCGGGGCGGTTACAATCCCGGTTCGCTTTGCGCTGCAACGATCGTCAAAACGGTCGTGTCAGGTCAGCAAAACTCCGAAATTATAGCCGGTACGCCGGCGAGGCGGCAAGTTGCCGGTGGATTCGATGTTGAACAACCGCACTGGCGCCGCCATTTAGGCGAAATCATGGCCATTACCCTGAAAACCCCCGAAGACCTCGAAGGCATGCGTGTTGCCGGCAAGCTGGCGGCTGAAGTGCTGGCGATGCTGAAGGAACACGTCAAGCCCGGTGTCACCACCGAGGAGCTCGACCGGCTCGCCTACGAGCACATCGTCAACGTGCAGAAGGCGATTCCAGCCAACGTCGGCTACCACGGCTTTCCGAAGACCCTGTGCACCTCGGTCAACCATGTGATCTGTCATGGCATCCCGAACGAAGGGAAGGTGCTCAAGGACGGCGACATCGTCAACCTCGACGTCACCGTGATCAAGGACGGTTGGCACGGCGACACCAGCCGTATGTATATCGCTGGCACGCCGTCGGTGCTGGCCAAGCGGCTGGTCGACACCGCGTACGAAGCGATGATGCGCGGTATCCAGGCGGTGCGCCCGGGCGCCACCCTGGGCGATGTCGGTCATGCGATCCAGCAGCATGCCGAAGCGGCCGGTTTCTCGGTGGTGCGCGAGTACTGCGGCCACGGCATCGGCAAGGTCTATCACGACGAGCCGCAGGTGCTGCATTACGGCAAGCCTGGTACCGGGGTGGAGCTGAAGAAGGGCATGACCTTCACCATCGAGCCGATGATCAACGCCGGCAAACCGCAGACCAAGCAGTTGCCCGACGGCTGGACCGTGGTGACCAAGGATCATTCACTGTCGGCGCAGTGGGAACACACCATTTCGGTGACCGACGACGGCTTCGAGATACTCACGGCGTGGCCTGACGCCTGATCGGCCGATTTGAAAGGAAGCGGGAAACCCATGAATTACCTTTTTCTCGCTTCCTTGATGATGATATTTCTCGTCATCCTGTGGCTTCCGGCATGCTCAGTCGCGATCTGGCTGAAAGGCCTGCGCGTTCCAAAGCCGTTTTCCGGATTGTGGGTTATCTGGCCGGCGCAATTGGTTATTGCTGTTGGCCTGATATTTTTTTCTGATTTCATGGGACTGCATAATCCTGCCGGTTACTCTCTGGCCATTGCGGTAGTGACCAGTATTGTTGGAGCCGCTGTCTTGTGGCGATGGCAACGTCCTGCCCTTTGAGTTGATGTAATTCCTGCTGCGCTGGAATTCGTGATCATAGAAACCCCTCACTCCACTTTGCCGCCGCTGCCGCGTCTGCCTGTGGCGGTGCCGCGTTCGGGTGTCTCTGCCGAGGCACGTCGTGCGCTACGGCAATTGCTGGGCGATGTTGACCGGGCGCTGGCCACGGCATTCAGGGATGGGGCCGACGCCAGCGCGTTGGCACGGCGTCGCGGCGAATCGGTCGAGCGGGTGGTGGCGCACGTGTGGATGGCCTGTCTCGGCGAGGTCAGCGAGGCGGCGCTGTTCGCGGTGGGTGGTTTCGGTCGCGGCCTGCTGTTTCCGTATTCGGATGTGGATCTGCTGGCGCTGGTGGAAACGCCCGTGCCGGCGCAACTGCGCGCACTGGAGCAGTTCTTTGCCACGCTGTGGGATGTCGGCCTGAAGGTCGGTCACGCCGTACGCGATCCCGTCCAATGCCGCGCGCTGGCCGCGCAGGACGCCAGCGTCTTCACCAGTTTGCTGGATGCACGCCGATTGGCCGGTGATCCAGTGCTGGATGCCCGGCTACGTGCCATCGTCGATGATCCGGCGCTATGGCCGCCGCGCGAGTATCTGGCCGCGCGACTGGCCGAGCGCGATGCGCGACACGCCCGTTACGACGACACCGCCTACAACCTTGAGCCGAACCTCAAGGACGGCCCGGGTGGCCTGCGCACGCTTGATTCGTTGCGCTGGATGGCCCGGCGGCTGGCCCATGTGGACGACTTGCACGGCATGGTGACGGAGGGCTTGCTCGATCCCGCCGAACAGGCCGCGCTGGAACAATCCGAAGCCACGCTGCGTCGTTATCGCTACGCATTGCATCTGGAGGCTGGCCGTCCCGAGGAGCGGCTGCTGTTCGACTATCAGCGTGCGCTGGCCACGCGGCTGGGGTTCGAGGACGAGCACGAGAAGAACCTCGGCGTCGAGCAGTTCATGCAGGGTTATTACCGTGCAGCCAGCCAGGTCGAGCGGCTCGGTGTGCAGGTGGCTGAACGTTTCGAGGAAATGCTTGAGCCACCGGGAACGGCTGAGCTGGTCGGCAGCGACTTCGTGCGTTATGACAAACGGTTGGCGGCGCGGGATCCGCAATTGTTCATGCAGCGACCCGCCGCGCTGGTGGAGATATTCATTGCGCGGCTGGATCAGCCGGGTGTGGCCGGCTTCAGCGCCGACACCATGCGGCGAATTCACCAGGCGACCGCCGTGCATGCTGAGGCGCTGGCGGATGATCGTGACGTGCTGGCGGCCTTCCTGCAATTGCTGCGGCGTGGGGCACCGGCGGTGGAGGCCTTGTGGCGGATGAACCGGCACGGTTTGCTGGCGGCGATCCTGCCGGCATTCGGCAAGGTGTTCGGCCGCATGCAGTACGACCTGTTCCATGTCTACACGGTCGACGAACACACCTTGCGTGTGTTGCGCAATATGGCGCGGTTTGCCAATCCGGCGGCACAGCGCGAGTTTCCGCTGGGTTGCGAAATCTGGTCCGGACTGCCCACGCCGGAGGTGCTGCTACTGGCGGCCCTGTTCCATGACATCGCCAAGGGTCGCGGCGGTGATCACTCGGTGCTGGGCGAGGAGGAGGCGCGCGACTTCTGCACACGGCTGGGTTTGCCGCCCGGCGATGTCGAGCGCGTCGCATGGCTGGTGCGCTGGCATCTGCTGATGAGTACCACCGCGCAGCGCCAGGACATCACCGATCCGGACGTGGTGCACCGGTTTGCGGAACTGGTTGGTAATCGCGAGCGCTTGGGTCAGCTGTATCTACTGACGATTGCCGACATCATTGGCACCAGTCCACGACTGTGGAATGGCTGGAAGGACCGCCTGCTGTCCGATCTGTGCATCGCTACCCGCTATGCCTTGCGCAGTGACGTGGAGCTGCCGCGTGACATCGGTGTGCGCGTACACGAATGTTCCGAATACGCGCTCGCGCTGTTGATGAACGAGGGGTACGCCGAGGCCGATGTCGTGCGGATCTGGGCCGACTTCCCTCAGCTCAGCTTCCTGCGCCACCGGCCCGAGCAGATTGCCTGGCAGACCGCCGCGATCCTGCGCGCGCAAGGTGCAGTGCCGCTGGTCGCCGTGCATCCGTTGTCGGTACGCGGCAGCACCGAACTGTTTGTCTACGCACCTGACCGCGACGGCCTGTTCGCCACCGTCACCGCCGTGCTGGATCGTCTGCGCTTCTCGGTGATGGAATCGCGCATCCTCAGCTCACCGACCGGCATGGCACTGGATACGTTCTTGCTGCTGGATGCGGACAGCCAGCAGCCGGTCAGTGTCGCCCGCGCGGAAGAACTGCAGCAGCGGTTGCAACGTGCGCTGACGCAATCCAGTGGCGTGCAGCCGAGCAAGCGCGGCATGTCGCGCCATCAGAAACATTTCCAGATGACCCCGCAGATCAGTTTCCATGCGGCGGGCGACCGCACCCAACTGGCTCTGATCGGCGCCGATCGTCCCGGCTTGCTGGCCGCCGTGGCACAGGTCATGTTGCACGCCGAAGTGCGCGTGCACGACGCGCGCATCGCGACGTTCGGCGAGCGCGTGGAGGATTTTTTCCAGCTGACCGACCGCCACAATGCACCGCTCGGCGCCACGCAACAGGAGCGCTTGCTGCACGCGCTGCTGGAGCGGATCGGCGTGACCAGGGACTGAGTGCCGCAGTGCCGGCGTGAGCCGGCAGCCCCGCGCTATCATCGCGATCGCTGCGCATCGCAGTGCTTGTTGGTGACCCCGTCGTGGCCTATCTGCTGATCAAGTCGTTGCACCTGCTGTTTGTCATCGCCTGGATGGCCACGGTGTTTTATCTGCCGCGGATCCTGGTGAATCTGGCCGAGTCGGCCAATGAGCCTGCCGTGCAAGTGCGGCTGCAATTGATGGGGCGACGCCTGTACAAGTTCGGCCACAACATGTTCGGCATTGCGTTCGTGTTCGGGCTGACGCTGTGGCAGGGCTGGCGCGTGTTTCCGCAGGTGTTGCCGAATGTCACCGCCTCGATGCACTGGATCGACGCCAAGCTGACCCTGGTGGCATTGCTGCTGGCGTATTTCATATGGGCAGGGCGCATGCTCAAGCGCAGCGAGAGGGGCGGTGCGCTGCCCTCGTCACGTGTCTTGCGCTGGTTCAACGAGTTGCCGGTGCTGCTCTTGCTCGGGGTGATCTACCTGGTGATCGCCAAGCCGTTCTGAGCACGCTTCGGCGGCGCCATCAATCCTTGGCGTGGTAATCGCGATACCACGCGACAAACTTCTCTACACCTTGGTCGATGCTGGTATTCGGCGCATAGCCGACGTCCCGACGTAGCGCGGACACGTCAGCCCAGGTATCGGCCACGTCACCTGGCTGCATCGGCAGCAGGCGTTTTTCGACGGTGCGGCCGAGGTGCTGTTCCAGCAGTTCGATGAAACGCAGCAGCTGCACCGGCTGGTCGTTGCCGATGTTGTAGACGCGATACGGTGCGTTCGAGGTGCCGGGGTTCGGCAGTTCGGCGTTGTAGCCAGGGTCTGGTTCGGCGGGGTGATCGAGCGCGTGGATCACGCCTTCGACGATATCGTCGATGTAGGTAAAGTCACGGCTATGGTTGCCATGGTTGAACACGTCGATCGGCTCGCCGCGGCTGATCCGGTCAGCGAACAGGATCGGCGACATGTCCGGCCGACCCCATGGTCCGTACACGGTGAAGAAGCGCAGGCCGGTGGTGGGCAGGCCGTACAGATGGCTATAGGTATGCGCCATCAGCTCATTCGCCTTCTTGCTGGCGGCGTACAGGCTGACTGGGTGATCGACCGCATCCTCCACCGCGAACGGCAGCTTGCGGTTGGCGCCGTACACCGAGCTGGACGAGGCGTAGACGAGATGCTCGACGCCGCCGTGCCGGCACGCTTCGAGGATGTTGACGAAGCCAACGAGGTTGCTCTGCACATAGGCGCGTGGGTTTTGCAGTGAGTAGCGCACGCCAGCCTGCGCGGCAAGATTCACCACCCGCTGCGGCTTGAACGTGGCAAACGCGTGATCCACCGCCGCAGCGTCAGCCAGGTCGGCGCGCTGATGGGTGTAGTTCGGGCGATCAGCGAAACGCGCCAGCCGCGCCTCTTTCAGAGCTGGATCGTAGTAGTCATTGTGGTTGTCGTAGCCGTAAACCACATCGCCGCGTGCCAGCAGGCGCTGCGCCAGGGCGGCGCCGATGAAGCCGGCGGTGCCGGTAACCAGAATGCGCATGGACGATCCTCGGGATGACCCGTTCATTCTATCGCTGAAGGCCCACCCGCATGGCCGTATTGGCGAGGATTGACAGGCAATTTGAGCTAAACTAGCGTTTCAGCATTATCCACAAGACCAAGGTGGCCCGCGCTTCGCCGGCCGAGGGTGCGACATGGCAACTACACGCTGCTCCCGCTGATACCCACGACGCCTTGTGCTTTTATTTTGAAGAAGGGCGGATGCCCTTTTTTGCTTTTCAGAGAATGGTTCCCATGATTGAGATCACGCTACCCGACGGCAGCAAGCGGCCGTTCGATCACCCCGTTACCGTGCAGGACGTGGCCGCTTCGATTGGCGCCGGTCTGGCCAAGGCGACGCTGGCCGGCAAGGTCGACGGCCACTTGGTGGATGCCAGTTTCCCGATCGAGCACGACGCCAGCCTGCAGATCGTCACTGACAAGAGCCCCGAGGCGCTGGAAATCCTGCGCCACTCCACCGCGCATCTGATGGGGCAGGCCGTGCAGCGCCTTTATCCGGGCGCGCAGGTCACGATCGGTCCGGTGATCGACAACGGCTTCTTCTACGACTTTGCTTACGAGCGGCCGTTCACACCGGACGATCTGCCGAAAATTGAGGCGGAGATGGAAAAAATCGTCGCCGAGCAGCTGCCGGTGACGCGCAGCGTGAAGTCGCGCGACGAGGCGGTGGCGTTCTTCCGTGGTCTGGGCGAGAACTACAAGGCCGAGATCATCGAGTCGATTCCATCCGATGAGCCGCTGTCGCTGTATTCGCAGGGGGAATTCACCGATCTTTGTCGCGGTCCGCACGTGCCGAATACCGGCAAGCTGCGCGCGTTCAAGTTGATGAAGGTCGCTGGTGCCTATTGGCGCGGCGATTCCAACAACGCGATGCTGACCCGTATCTACGGCACGGCGTGGTTGAACGACAAGGACCTGAAGGCTTACCTGCTCCAGCTCGAAGAAGCCGAGAAGCGCGATCACCGCAAGATCGGCAAGCAGCTCGACCTGTTCCACCAGCAGGAAGAAAGCCCGGGCATGGTGTTCTGGCACCCGAACGGCTGGGCGATCTGGCAGGCGGTGGAGCAGTACATGCGCGGCGTATACAAGCGCAGCGGATACCAGGAAGTGCGTTGCCCGATGGTGCTGGACGTGTCGCTGTGGAAGAAGTCCGGGCACTGGGACAACTACGCCGAGAACATGTTCTTCACCGAGTCGGAGAAGCACACCTATGCGCTGAAGCCGATGAACTGTCCCGGCCATGTGCAGGTGTTCAACACCGGTCTGCACAGCTATCGCGAGCTGCCGATCCGCTACGGCGAATTCGGCGGCTGCCATCGCAACGAGCCATCAGGCGCGCTGCACGGCATCATGCGCGTGCGCGCGTTCACCCAGGACGATGGCCACATCTTCTGCACACCCGAGCAGGTTGAGCCGGAAGTCACTGCATTTCATTTGCAGGCGATGAAGGTGTATGCCGATTTCGGTTTCACCGATCTGGCGATCAAGCTGGCGCTGCGGCCGGAAAAGCGCATCGGTTCCGACGAGTTCTGGGATCGCACGGAGGAAATGCTGCGTCGCGCCCTGCGCGCGGCTGGCGTCGAATGGGAGGAACTGCCGGGTGAGGGCGCGTTCTATGCGCCCAAGATCGAGTACCACCTGAAGGACTCGATCGGCCGTGCCTGGCAGGTCGGCACCATGCAGGTCGATTTCATGATGCCCGAGCGCCTGGGCGCCGAATACGTGGATGAACACTCGCAGAAACAGCATCCTGCGATGCTGCATCGGGCGATCGTGGGCTCGATGGAGCGTTTCATCGGCATCCTGATCGAGCACCATGCCGGCCTGCTGCCACCCTGGCTGGCTCCGATACAGGCGGTGGTGCTGAATATCACCGATGCGCAGGGCGATTACGTCAGTCAGGTGACGCAAACCCTTGTCGACAAAGGTTTCCGGGTACAATCGGATTTGCGCAACGAGAAAGTCGGTTATAAAATCCGCGAGCATACGATGCAGAAAGTGCCTTATCTCCTCGTGGTCGGTGACCGCGAGAAGGAAACGGGGACGGTTTCTGTGCGTACCCGTTCCGGCGAAGACCTGGGCAGCATGTCGCTGACCGACTTCATCGAGCGACTGGAGACCGAAACCCGACGCTGAGCGTTGGGCGGTCAGTGACATTAATTCTTCTGGAGGATCGTGGTATCGCAACCACCGACAACAAGGGCAATCGTCGTAACCTGGAAATCCGTGTGCCGCGGGTGCGTGTGATCGGTGCCGAAGCAGAACAGCTCGGTATCCTGACCCGTGACGAGGCGCTGGCACTGGCGCAGGAAGCCGGCATGGATCTGGTCGAGATCCAGCCGAACGGCGATCCGCCGGTCTGCCGCATCATGGATTACGGCAAGTTCAAGTTCGAGGCCCAGAAGAAGGTCCAGGCCGCCAAGAAGAAGCAGAAACAGGTCGAGATCAAGGAAGTGAAGTTCCGTCCGGTCACCGACGTGGGCGACTACCAGATCAAGCTGCGCAACATGCTTCGCTTCCTTGAGGAAGGCGACAAGGTCAAGGTCACCATCCGCTTCCGCGGCCGCGAGATGTCGCATCAGGATCTGGGCCAGAATCTGGCCAAGAGGATCCAGGAAGATGTCGGCGAGAACGGCCAGATCGAGTCGTTCCCGCGGCTCGAAGGGCGCCAGATGGTCATGATGATCGGCCCCAAGAAGAAGCAGTAAGGCTGCTTCTGCCCCTCTGCTTTTGCTCCTTCTCCTCGTGGGAGAGGGCTGGGGTGAGGGTCCGGGCTGGCCTTGGGCCCCACAAGCGTTTCGCGCAAGCCGCGCACCCTCACCTCAATCCTCCCCCGAGAGGAGAGGATGCAATCGTCAGTACTTCGTGCTGGCATTGAGCTTTGTGAGCCCGTATAATCATGGGTTCGACCCGCAGGAAGGGTCGTGAACCGATCGCGGCAGGACGGAAAGAGTGATCCAGACTCACGTTGGGGATGGGATCACCGCCAGATCAGTCAGAAACCGGGGTCGCCCTATTGCAGGCGTACCCCACACATGGAGCATTTTCATGCCGAAGATCAAGACCAACCGGGCGGCGGCGAAGCGTTTTCGCAAGACCGCGTCGGGCAAAATCAAGTGCGGTCACGCTTACCGGTCACACATCCTGACCAAGAAATCGACCAAGCTGAAGCGTGGCCTGCGAGCCAAGAACCACCTCAAGGCGTGCGACACCAAAGGTGTAGCCCGCATGTTGCCGTACCAGTAAGACGAGGAGATAAACCATGGCTCGTGTAAAGCGTGGCGTTACCGCCCGTCGTCGTCACAAAAAGGTTATCGGTCGTGCCAAGGGCTATTACAACGCCCGCCGCAAGGTCTTCCGCGTTGCCAACCAGGCCGTCATCAAGGCTGGTCAGTACGCCTATATCGGCCGCAAGCAGCGCAAGCGTCAGTTCCGTGCTCTGTGGATCGTCCGTATCAACGCCGCTGCGCGCATGTTCGGCCTGTCCTATAGTCGCCTGATCAATGGCCTGAGCAAGGCCGGGATCACGGTCGACCGCAAGGTGCTGGCTGATATCGCCGTGCACGACATCAAGGCGTTTGAAGTGATCGCCGAGAAAGCAAAGGCCAGTCTGGCCGCTTGATCGTCGGACGCTCCTGCGTCAGCACGATATGATGTAAAGCAAGCGGGGAGGAGGCCATGGCCTCCTCCCCGTTTTCGTTTCTGTGGATCTTCAAGAATCTGTTCTTGGCGAACGGGTTCGCTAGCGGGAATCGCATCGATGGATGATCTGGACAGCTGCGCCGCACAGGCGCTGGCCGAAATCGACAAGGCCGACACGCTGGAGGCACTCGACGCGCTGCGCGTCGGCCTGCTGGGCAAGAGCGGTATCGTCACCGCCGCCTTGAAGGCGCTTGGCGCGCTGGCGCCGGACGAGCGCAAGGCGCGTGGTGCCGAGGTGAACCGGGTCAAGGATCGTCTCGCCGACGCCTTGGCGGTGCGCAAGCAGGTGCTGGAGCAGGCTGAGCTGGATCGTCGCCTCGCTTCCGAGAAGCTCGACATCAGCCTGCCCGGTCGCGATGGCGAACGTGGTGGCATCCATCCGATCACGCGTGCGCTGGAGCGTATCTCCGCGATCTTCGCGCGGCTCGGTTACCGGCGTGCCGACGGTCCGGAGATCGAGGATGACTGGCACAACTTCGAGGCATTGAACTTCCCGCCGCATCATCCGGCGCGTGCGATGCACGACACGTTCTACTTCGCTGATGGGCGCCTGTTGCGCACGCATACCTCGCCGGTGCAGATCCGTGCGATGAAGGGTCGCCAGCCACCGATCCGTATCATCGCGCCGGGCAAGGTCTACCGCAGCGATTCGGATCAGACCCATTCGCCGATGTTCCATCAGATCGAAGGCCTGCTGGTCGACGAGACCTCCAGCTTCGCCGACCTGAAGGGCACCTTGGCCGAATTCATCCGCGCGTTCTTCGAGCGCGATTTCGAGATGCGTTTCCGGCCCAGCTATTTCCCCTTCACCGAGCCCTCGGCTGAGGTGGATATCCGCTGGGATGCCGAAGATGGCTCGACGCGGTGGCTCGAAGTGCTGGGCTGCGGCATGGTGCATCCGAACGTGCTGGCGAACTGCGGGATTGATCCGGAGCGTTACACCGGTTTTGCTTTTGGCCTCGGTGTGGAGCGCTTTGCGATGCTGCGTTACGGCGTCTCCGATCTGCGCGCGTTCTTCGAGAACGACCTGCGCTTCCTCAAGCAGTTCGCCTGATTCCTCGTATATAGATCGCTGTTAGGAAACGACACGATGAAATTCTCCGAGAACTGGCTGCGCGAGCTGGTCGAGATCAAGGCCGATCGCGCCGCACTGGCCCACGCATTGACCATGGCCGGGCTGGAAGTGGAAGAACTGACCGTGCTGGGCGAAGGCCTGGCCGGCGTGGTGGTGGCTGAGATCGTCGCCACCGAAAAGCATCCCGAAGCCGATCGTCTGCAGATATGCAGGGTCAACGCGGGGCAGGGCGAGCTGCTGCAGATCGTCTGCGGTGCGCCGAATGCACGCGTCGGCATCAAGGTGCCGCTGGCCACGGTGGGCGCGAGCCTGCCGGGCGGTATGTCGATCAAGGCCGCCAAGCTGCGTGGTGTCGAGTCGTTCGGCATGCTCTGTTCGGCCAAGGAGCTGGGCATCGACGCCGATGCCTCTGGCCTGATCGAGTTGCCGCTGGATGCACCGGTGGGCCAGTCGTTGGCCGATTACCTGGGCCTTCCCGACGCCAGCATCGAGCTGAAGCTCACGCCGAACCGTCCCGATTGCCTGGGTCTGGTCGGTCTCGCGCATGATGTCGCGGCGCTGTTCGGCAGTGCGGTGAAAGTACCGGCACAGGCCGCTGCGGCCGTAACTAGCGAAGCACGCCGCGGCATCCGACTCGAAGCCGGCAAGGACGCGCCACGTTATCTGGGCCGCATCGTTGAAGGCATCGATCCTGCTGCGCGGACACCGCTGTGGCTGGCTGAGCGCCTGCGTCGTTCCGGCTTGCGCCCGATCAGTGCGGTGGTCGACATCACCAACTACGTGATGCTGGAACTGGGCCAGCCGCTGCATGCGTTCGATAACGACAAGCTCGAAGGCGACATCGCGGTGCGTCATGCGCGCGCGGTCGAAACGCTGAAGCTGCTCGATGGTAGCGAGGCAAAACTTGATAAAGGCTTTGTGCTGATTGCCGACGAACACAAGGCGCTGGCCGTGGCCGGTGTGATGGGTGGTTTTGATTCGCGCGTCACCGACGCCACCCACAACATCTTCCTGGAATCGGCACATTTCGCGCCGGCCGCGATCATGGGCCGCGCGCGCAAGCTTGGCATGCACACCGATGCCTCGCACCGCTTCGAGCGTGGGGTCGACCCGGAGCTGCCACGCCGCGCGCTGGAGCGAGCCACCGAGCTATTGCTGTCGATTGCCGGCGGCAAGGCCGGCCCGGTGTTGGTTGCAGAGAATCTTGCCGACCTGCCGAAGCCAGCCGCTGTGATGTTGCGCCGTGCACGTCTGAAGCGTGTGTTGGGTGTAACAGTGGATGATGCCGAAGTGGCACGCATCTTCACGGCACTCGGCATGCAGGTGACGCCGACAACAGACGGCTGGCAGATCACCGCACCGAGCAGCCGCTTCGATATCGAGCGCGAGGAGGACCTGATTGAAGAAGTCGCGCGCATCTTCGGTTACGACAATATCCCCACGGATACGCCAACCGGCGCGCTCACCCTGGCGATCGAGCCGGAGGCCCGCATCGGCGAACTGGCACTGCGCGAGCAACTGGCCGCACGCGGTTACTACGAGGCGGTGAACCTGTCCTTCGTCGCCGCAGATTTGTTGGCGCGCTGGGGCTTAGCCGAGCGACTGGTGCCGCTGGCCAATCCGCTGTCGGCCGATCTGGCCGTGATGAGGCCATCGTTGCTGCCTGGCCTGATCGAGGCACTGCGACACAATCGCGCACGTCAACAGGAACGCGTCCGGCTGTTTGAAGTGGCGCGGGTGTTCGCGCAGGGCAATCCTCCCGTGGAAACCCCAAGCGTGGCGATAGTCGCTTGCGGTAGCGCGCGTGCCGAACAATGGGGGGAAGTATCCCGTCCGCTGGATTTCCATGACCTCAAGGGCGATCTGGATGCCCTGATCTCCTGGGGTGGCGAGCCGGAGCGGTGGTCGGTGCGCGCCGATGGCCTGCCGGGCTGGCTGCATCCAGGCCGCGGCGCACGAGTAGCGCGCGACGGCGAAACCGTCGGTTATCTCGGCGCGCTGCACCCGCAGCTGGCCAAGGCGCTGGATCTGGGCGCCGATGTGCACGTGCTGGAGCTGGCGCTGGAGCCGCTGCTGGCTCGTCGCCTGCCGAAGGCGCAACCGGTTCCGCGATTTCCTGCGGTACGCCGGGATATCGCGATGGATCTGCCGGAAGAGATCAGCTGGTCACAGATTGAGCAAACGGTCCGCGGCAGTCTGGGCGAACGGCTCAAAGAACTCTGCCTGTTCGACCGCTACAGTGGCAAAGGGGTCGAATCGGGCCGAAAAAGTCTCGCTATGGGCTTGATTTTACAGGACGCTTCACGCACCCTTACTGACGACGACGCGGACCGTTGCGTACGAGAAGCGATAGCTGCGTTGGAGCAATCATGCAAGGCAAAGCTGCGAGGATGAGATGGCGCTGACCAAGGCGGAAATGGCCGAGCGGCTGTTCCTCGACGTAGGCCTCAACAAGCGTGAGGCGAAGGAATTCGTGGACGCCTATTTCGAGGTGGTCCGGGGAGCGCTGGAAAACGGTGAGCAGGTCAAGTTGTCCGGTTTCGGAAATTTCGACCTGCGGCTGAAGAACCAGCGACCGGGGCGTAACCCGAAAACCGGCGAGGAGATTCCAATCTCGGCACGCCGTGTGGTGACGTTCCGACCAGGACAAAAACTCAAGGTGAGAGTCGAGGGCTATGCTGGACCAAGGGAATAACACCGAACTGCCCGCCATTCCGGCCAAGCGCTACTTCACCATTGGTGAGGTGGGCGAGCTTTGCGGTGTGAAGCCCCATGTGTTGCGTTACTGGGAGCAGGAGTTTCCTGCGCTCAATCCGGTCAAGCGCCGCGGCAACCGTCGTTATTACCAGCGCCACGACGTGCTGATGATCCGGCAGATCCGTTCGCTGCTGTACGACGAGGGCTTCACCATCACCGGCGCCCGCGCACGGCTCGAGGGGCCGCAGGCACGGATGGAAGCAAGCATGTCGCACCAGATCGTCCGTCAGGTACGGATGGAACTGGAAGAAGTGTTGACGCTGCTGCGTCGCTGAGCGCACGTATCCTTTGGTGGCTTCCGGCATGGCCCGGTGAGCTGCTAAACTAAGCAACTTGCCGAACAGTCGGGGCGTAGCGCAGCCTGGTAGCGCATCTGCCTGGGGGGCAGAGGGTCGTCGGTTCAAATCCGGCCGCCCCGACCAATTCGCAAGGATCACGTGACGGCGCCCAGGGCGCCGTTGTCGTTTATGCGCACGCGACGCGGTGGCCAATGGCACGCTAGGCTGTATCCGGATTCCCCGACCAGGAGGTTGCGTATGCCGTCCAACTGCTGTCACCCGAATGCACCCCACATAAAGCTGAAGGCGCCTGACTGGTACGTGTCGGCGTTGATGCTGGATCGTGCGCTGGACGCGATCCTGCGCCGGGTCAAGAACCTCGATCGCGATCACGACATTCCCTATCTCGCAGGCTACAGCAAGGATGGCAAGACCATCTACATCGATCGTCACCTGCCGGAAAGCTTCATCTTTCGTGGCCGCACCGTCGGTGTGGACCGGTTTCTGATCCTGCACGAAGAGGTGGAGAAGACGCTGATCGATCAGCTGGGTCTGCACTATCTGCATGCACACCAGATTGCCACCCGCGCCGAAGAGGCAGCGGTCAATGCCGAGCGCATCACCTGGGCGGCCTACGACCGCTTCATGCAGAAGTACGTGAAGTCGATCGGTGACGAGCGCCTGACCAAGGTGCCGGCGGACCTGGATCTGAAGCCGTATCGCGATTATCACGACTATGACCTGATGCAGCGGATGCTGCAGCACATCGACCGTCAGCCAGGTATCGGCGTGAAGCTGCGGGCCGAATTGAAAGCCTATGCCGATGCATTCCACGAAGAACATCGGATTGAAAAGCGTCATCTGGTCGGCAGCACCACCGCTTCGCGCAAGGGGAAGGTTGCGGCCAAACCGGCTGCGGCGAAGAAAGCGCCCGCGAAAAAGACAGCAGCGGCTAGCGGCAAACCCCGGCGATCGTCAACGCCAGTGTGATTGACTGTGCGCTGCCGATATACACAGCGCACAGGTTTCACAGCGGGCGCCTCAGTACAGCACGCGGGTGCGCAACGTGCCTGGAATCGCTGCCAACTTTTCTTTCAGTGTCGTTGCCTGCGTCACGTCGGCGGTGACGTCGATCACCACATAGCCCACCTCGGCATCGGTCTGCAGGAACTGCGCATCGATGTTGATGTTGCCCGCGGAGAACAGTTCGTTGATGCGCGACAGCATGCCAGGCACATTTCGATGGATATGCAGCAGGCGGCGACTGTGCGGGTGTTCGGGCAAGGTGACTTCGGGGAAGTTCACCGCCGACAGGGTCGAGCCGTTGTCGCTGTAGCGGATCAGCTTGCTGGCGACCTCGATGCCGATGTTGTCCTGCGCCTCCAGCGTGCTGCCGCCAATGTGCGGGGTGAGGATGACGTTGTCCATGCCGATCAGCGGAGAGACGAACGCATCGTCGTTACCCTTCGGTTCGAGCGGGAAGACGTCCACCGCGGCACCGGCCAGATGGCCGTCGCGCAATGCCGTGGCCAGCGCGTCGATATCCACCACGCTGCCGCGCGAGGCATTGATCAGCATCGTGCCGGCACGCATTTTCGCCAGTTGCTCGCGCCTGATCATCAGCTGCGTGGCAGGCGTTTCCGGGACATGCAGAGTGACCACGTCGGCGCGTTCAAGCAACTCGTCCAGACTCGAAACCGCACGCGCATTGCCCAGTGAAAGCTTGGTTTCGATGTCGTGGAAGATCACCCGCATGCCGAGGCTCTCAGCCAGCACGCCGACCTGGGTGCCGATGTGGCCATAACCGACGATGCCGAGCACCTTGTCGCGTGTCTCGAAGCTGCCGGCAGCGGATTTGGTCCAGCCACCGCGATGGCACAGCGCGTTCTTCTGCGGGATGCCGCGCAACAGCATGATCGCCTCGGCGATCACCAGCTCGGCCACGCTGCGTGTGTTGGAGTAGGGCGCATTGAACACCGGCACGCCGAGCTTTCGCGCAGCGGTCAGGTCCACCTGGTTGGTGCCGATGCAGAAGCAGCCCACCGCGATCAAGCGTTTGGCCTGCGCCAATACGTCGTCACTGAGTTGTGTGCGCGAGCGGATGCCGACGATATGTGCATCTGCGATGCGCTGCTTGAGCTCGGCCTCGGGCAGAGATTTCACATGCAGCTCGACCTGGCTGTAGCCGGCGCGGTGAAAGCTCTCGACCGCGCTGGCGCTGACACCCTCCAGTAGCAACACCTTGATGTCTTGGCGGGGGTAGGAAGTCTGCATGGATCGGCCTGGGCAGGAAGGAGCTCCTACTATGCCAGAGCCGGAGGCGAATTGCGGCGCTGCAACACTGGACGCGACGCGATGCGGCTGGCAGGCTGCGTGGATATCCTGGAGTCCACCATGTCCGACGCGCGCCTTGCCGAATTGATCCGATGCCTGCCCGGTCTGCGGTTGCTTACCGAGCCAGGCGAGCTGGAGTATTACGGCCGCGACTGGACCCGGCGCTGGACACCATCACCGCTGGCGATCGCGTTGCCGGCCAGCATCAAGGAAGTGCAGGCGATCGTGCGCTGGGCGAACCAGCAGCACGTGGCGATCGTGCCTTCGGGCGGCCGTACCGGTTTGTCTGGCGGGGCGGTCGCCGCGAACGGTGAGTTGGTGCTGAGCCTGGAACGGATGAATCGCGTGCTGGATTTCGACCCGGTGGATCGAACGCTTACGGTGCAGCCAGGAATCATCCTGCAGGCGGTACATGATGCTGCCCGCGCTCACGGCCTGATCTACCCGGTCGATTTTGCCGCCCGTGGTTCATGCTCGATCGGTGGCAACATCGCCACCAATGCCGGTGGCATCCGGGTGATCCGCTACGGCAACACGCGCGAATGGATCGCCGGAGTGAAGGTGGTCACCGGCAACGGTGAATTGCTTGAACTCAATCGCGGCCTGATCAAGAACTCCAGTGGCTACGATTTCCGTCAGCTGGTGATCGGTTCGGAGGGCACGCTGGGCATCGTGGTGGAAGCGACGCTGAGACTCACCGATCCGCCGCCGCCCTCGCAGGTGATGTTGCTGGCGTTGCCGGACATGGATGCCTTGATGCAGGTGTTTGCGCTGTTCCGGGGCCGGCTGACGTTGCAGGCATTCGAATTCTTTACCGATCGCGCGCTTGAGCACGTGCTGGCGCATGGCGCGCAGCGCGCCATCGAAGGTGATTATCCGTATTACGTGGTGACCGAGTTCGATGCAACCGACGAACGGGCGCAGGACGCCGCGCTGGCGGCGTTTGAGCATGCACTGGAGCAGGGCTGGGTCAGCGATGGCGTGATCGCGCAAAGCGAAGCGCAGGCGGCCGCGTTGTGGCGGTTGCGCGAAGGTATCACCGAAAGTCTGGCATCGCGACGACCGTACAAGAACGACGTGTCGGTGCGGATCAGCGCCGTGCCGGCTTTCCTGCACGAGATGCAGGCGCTGCTGGCACGCGAGTACCCGCAGATCGAGGTGGTCTGGTTCGGCCATATCGGCGACGGCAACCTGCACATCAACGTGTTGCGCCCGGACGATCTGGCCGAGGAGGCGTTCATCACCCAGTGCGAACACGTCACCAAGCTGCTGGCAGCAACCCTGCAGCGGCACGGCGGCAGCATCTCGGCCGAACACGGTATCGGGCTGGTCAAGCGGGCCTATCTGGAAAGCACTCGCAGTGCGGCAGAAATTGCACTGATGCGGGGCGTACGCAAAGTGTTTGATCCGAACGGCGTCCTCAATCCCGGCAAGCTGTTTGCGGACGGCTGAGGGCCTCCAAACGAGGCCCATGCTAGTCTAGGCGGCTTGTCCGCACGTTTGAGGAGCCGTCATGTCGCCGCCGATTCGTTCGCTGTATCCCGAGATCGAGCCGTTCGACAGCGGCTTGCTCAAGGTGTCCGCGCTGCACACGCTGTACTACGAGCAGAGCGGCAATCCGAACGGCAAGCCGGTGGTATTCCTGCACGGTGGCCCGGGCGGTGGCACCAGTCCGAAGTGCCGGCGCTTCTTCGATCCGGCGATCTATCGCATCGTGCTGTTCGATCAGCGCGGCTGCGGCAAGTCCACCCCGCATGCGGAGCTGACCGACAACACCACCTGGGATCTGGTCGCCGATATCGAGCGCCTGCGCGGGCATCTGTCGATCGATCGCTGGCAGGTGTTCGGCGGCTCCTGGGGCTCCACGCTGGCACTGGCGTATGCGCAGACGCATCCGGACAAGGTGACCGAGCTGGTGCTGCGCGGCATCTTCATGCTGCGCCGCTGGGAGCTGGAGTGGTTCTACCAGAAGGGCTGCGACGCGCTGTATCCGGACGCATGGGAAACCTATCTCAACGCGATTCCGGAGGCCGAGCGCGGCGACCTGATGAGTGCCTACCACCGTCGCCTGACCAGCACTGATCCGAAAACACGCACGGATGCCGCGCGTGCCTGGTCGGTATGGGAAGGGGCCACCAGCTTCCTGTGGCAGGATCCATCGCATATCGAATCCAGCGCTGAGGACGAGTTCGCGCTGGCGTTCGCGCGCATCGAATGCCATTACTTCGTCAACGGCGGCTTCTTCGAACATGACGACCAGCTGCTGCGCAACGTGGATCGGATCCGCAACATCCCGACCGTGATCGTGCAGGGTCGCTACGACGTGGTCTGCCCACTGCGAAGCGCGTGGGATCTGCATCGCGCGTGGCCGGAAGCGGATTTGCACATCGTGCAGGACGCTGGCCACTCGGCGTTCGAGCCGGGAATCATGCATGAGCTGCTTGAAGCGACCGATCGCTTCGGTCGCTGATATTTTGCGCCGACGGTTATAAGAACAGCTTCTCGCTTCAGTCGGTCGGTGGCAGCTGCTTGGTACCGAAAATCTTGTCGCCGGCATCGCCGAGCCCGGGCAGAATGTAGCCATTCTCGTTCAGGCGCTCGTCGATCGAGGCGGTGTAGATCTCGATATCGGGATGTGCAGCCTCGATGCGCTTGAGACCTTCCGGTGCGGCGACCAGGAATAGCCCCTTGATGCGTTTGCAGCCGGCTGCTTTCAGCATGTCGACGGCGGCGATCAGGGTGCCGGCGGTCGCCAGCATCGGGTCGACGATCAACGCGATGCGTTCGTCCATGCGGCCGCTGAGCTTTTCGTAATAGGCGACGGGTTGCAGGGTGTGCTCATCGCGCTGCACGCCGACCACGCTGACCTTGGCCGAGGGGATCATGTCCAGGACGCCAGGCAGCATGCCGAGGCCGGCACGCAGGATCGGCACGATGGTGATCTTCTTGCCCTTGATCCGGTGCACCTGCAGCGGGCCGGCCCAGCCGTCGATCTGTTCCTCGACGGTTTCCAGGTCCTTGGTGGCCTCGTAGGTGAGCAGCGCGGCGACCTCGGAGGCCAGCTCGCGGAATTCCTTGGTGCTGATGCCGGCGCGGCGCATCAGGCCGAGCTTGTGCTGGATCAGCGGATGGCGCACTTCGTTGATCTTCATGGCCGACTGTCTTCAAGGGCAGCGCAGGGCACCGCGACAGTCATGGAGCTTAGCGAAGCGGCCCTGCACACGCACGCATGAGCATACGTGCGTGTGCAGTGACCGATGCAGCCGGTATTACGGTGTGGCTGGGGCCGCTGCGCTGCCACCCTTCAGACAGTTGCTCATGAATGCCTTGTGGGCCGCACCGGTCGGTGCCTTGACCTTGGCGTCGGCATTGCAGCTGGTCATCTTCTGCTGCTGGATCTGCTTGGGAGTCATCGCGGTAGCCGGTGCGGCTGCGGCAGGTGCAGCTGCCGCAGTGCTGCCGCCCTTCATGCAGGTGCTTACCGAGCTCTTGTAGTCGGCCCCTTTCTTGCCTTTCGCGGCACTGCTGCAATCGGACATGCGCTGCTGCGATGAACTGAGCGTCTTGGTGGGAGCAGCAGCTGTGCTGGCTTGCGGCGCCGCAGCGAAGGCGGTGCCCGCAAAGACGAAAGCGGCACTGATGGCAAGCAGACGTAGTGACATCGACATCGTTGAGTCCTCCCTAGGTGACCGGCAGCTGCCGGCCAGCCAAGTCTATGCTGACTAGCGATCGCCGTGGAAGGTAATCAGATATTCAGTGCAAGCCGCATTCATCTATGACCATGCAGCGTGACTGCATGGTCATAGATGTAGGACACGGCCGGAAACGTGTGCGCGATCAGGCCGCCTCGGCCTTGGCCTTGCGCGGGCCTTCCAGCAGCGCCTTGCGCACATGTGCCACGACCAGGTCGATTTCGGCGCTGGTGACGTTGAAGTGCGGCGTGAAGCGCAGCGAGTTGACGCCGCCGTGGATCACACCAACGCCGTGCTCGCGCATGTACTCCTCGGTCGAGCCGGCGCCGTAGCACTTGTACTCCGGTGCCAGCTCGCAGGAGAACAGCAGGCCGGTGCCCTGCACCTTGGTGATCAGGCCGCCGAGTTCGTTCTTCAGTGCGTTGAGCTTGTCGACGAATTCCTTGCCACGCTCGCGGATGTTGTTGCGTACGCCATCGCTGAGCTGATCGAGCGTGGCCAGCGCCACGTCCAGCGCGCGCGGGTTTGCCGTCATGGTGTTGCCGTAGATGCCCTTGCGGTACAGGCCGGCGGTGCGTGCGCTGACCGCCAGCACCGACAGCGGGTACTGGCCAGCGTTGAGTGCCTTGGAGAAGGTTTCCATGTCCGGTGCCGGCAGTTTTTCGAAGCCCGGGTAGTCGGTGATCGACAGCACGCCGTGTGCACGCAGGCCAGCCTGGATCGAGTCGATCAACAGCAGGGTGCCGTGCGCCTCGGTCAGGGCGCGCGCGGCCTTGTAGAACTCCGGCGTCACCGCACGGCCCGGATCACCTTCGCCCATCACCGGCTCCAGGAACATCGCCTCGATGAACCAGCCGTGCTTGTCGGCGTCGGCGAACGCCGCTTCAAGCTGCGCGATGTCATACGGCGCAACGGTGATCACGCTGTCTTCGTGGCGGTAGCTGGCCAGGTGCTGCTGGTAGGTCTTGCGGCTGGAATCGGAATACAGCGCCGGCTTGTCGGTGCGGCCGTGGAAGGCGCCTTTCACCGCGAGCCGCTTGATCGTGCGCCCTGCGTAGCGAGCACCGGTATCGGTCATCAATTTGGCATTGACGTCGGCGATGCGGCAGGCCAGCGAGACCGACTCGGAGCCGGAGTTCAGACACAGATAATTTGTATACGGACTGCCACCGCGGGTGCGGCCCAGCTCCTTGTTGAGCGCGGCGGTGAAGCGCAGCTGCGACACGCTGGGCGCCATCACGTTGGCCATCACCTGCGGACGGCTCAGCGCTTCGAGGATCGCTGGGTCGTTGTGGCCGAAGCCGAGCATGCCGTAGCCGCCGTTGTCGTGCACCACGGCACCCTTCAGCGTGACCACCCATGGACCGCGCGCGGCAGCCGCCAGGTACGGGTTGATCGCGTCGTCCGGATAGAAGTTGACGAAGCCGGCCTGGGCCTGTGCGAGCTGCTCGACTTCATCGAGCTTGAGGAAGTCAGCCAGATCGGCGCGCAATTCCTGATGGCGCGCCACGGCTTCGGCAATCGCCTGGACCAGCATGGGGTCGTTCGCAGCCATGCGCTCGATGCTGGCGTCATCCAGACCGATGGTCCGCGGCTTGCCACCGAATTCGCGCAGTTCGCGCAGCTGGTTAATCACACCCATGTTGAATCCTCCGTAGCTCCGCCGGCCGGCATGCAGTGCCGGGCTGGTGGACATTAGTGAATGCGTGCCGGGAGACGCGGGAGACGCGCTTCCTCAATGTTTTCAGGTGCTTTGCGCCGCCGTTTCAGGGCATGCAGGGCGACCTTATCCCTCACAGGATACCTTGCGCCGGCGGCGGCCGTAACCCCGTGCCAGCCCCGCAGGTGACGGCTGTCACCCCCAATGACTGACGCCGGCGACTGCCTGCCGTGCCTTGTCCAGTGCAGGATAAGTAGCACTGGAGGAGTTTCCATGTCGCATTTCCATGATCCGATTGCCCGCCTCGACGGTGCCGTCAAACGCTATGGCCCGCTCACCGCATTGGACGGCGCCGACCTGCGCCTGCAGCGCGGCGAGCTGCTGGCGCTGCTCGGCCCCAACGGTGCAGGCAAGACCACCGCGATTGCCCTGCTGCTGGGGTTGATTCGTGCCGATGCCGGCGCGGTCGAACTGTTCGGTCAGGACCCGCAGCGGATCGAGGCGCGCCGGCGGATCGGCGTGATGCTGCAGGACGCCGAGTTGCCGCAGACGCTGCGGGTGGGTGAACTGCTGCGGCTGACCGCCAGTTATTACCCGACCCCGCGCCCTCTGGCAGAAACCGCCGAGCTGGCTGGCGTCAGTGATCTGCTCAAGCGCCCTTACGCGAAACTCTCCGGCGGCCAGCAGCGACGCGTGCAATTTGCACTGGCGCTGTGTGGTCGGCCCGAGTTGCTGTTCCTGGATGAACCCACCGTGGGTATGGACATCGAGGCGCGGCAGAAGCTGTGGGCGGCGATACGCCAGCTGATCGCCGAGGGCTGTTCGGTGCTGTTGACCACGCATTATCTGGAAGAGGCCGAGGCATTGGCCAACCGCGTCTGCGTGATGGCGCATGGCCGGATGATCCATGAAGGCACCGTTGATGAACTACGTGCACGGGTGGCGCAGAAGCGCATTCGTTGCCTCAGCGCGCTGCCGATCGACACCGTGCGTGGCTGGCTTGAGGTCAGCGAGGTGCACAGGGATGGCGAGCGCCTGCTTATCAGCACTGCCGAGGCCGAAACCGTGGTTCGCCGATTGCTCGATGCCGACCGGCACCTGCGCGAACTGGAAGTTCACCGCGCCGGCCTGGCCGAAGCATTCACCGAACTCACTCGTGATGCCGACGAGGCATCGGACACCGACCAGCGCGAGGCTGCCTGAGATGGAAACCGTCATGTCTGTCAATGCATCGGCATCAACCGGCATCATGCCGCGTCGTCGTGTTCTAGGCGCCTATCTGGAAGAGGCGCGCAGCGAGTGCCTGCGCTATATGCGTGCGCCGAGCTTCATGTTGCCGATCCTGCTGTTTCCGACCTTGTTCTACCTGTTTTTCGGCATCGTGATGGCGAAGTCGGAAGGTGCCGATGCGGCGCGCTACCTGCTGGCCAGCTACGGTGTGTTCGGTGTGATGAGTCCGGGCCTGTTCGGCTTCGGCGTATCGCTGGCGATCGAGCGTGATGGCGGTCTGCTGACGTTCAAGCGTGCACTGCCGATGCCGCCGGGCGCCTACCTCCTGGGCAAGATGCTGATGGCGATGGGTGCCGCTGCGGTGGTCATCCTGTTGCTGCTGACCATGGCATTGACGCTGGGACACGTGACGCTGAGTCCGACCCAGGCCATCGCGCTGCTGCTCACTGGCATGCTGGGCGTGCTGCCGTTCTGCGCGCTGGGCATGTTCGTCGGCACCCTGATCAAGGGGCAGGGCGCGCCGGGCATGCTGCAGCTGGTCTACCTGCCGATGTCGTTCCTGTCCGGCCTGTGGCTTCCGCTGGCGATGCTGCCGAAGTTCCTGCAGCAGATTGCGCCGGTGTGGCCCAGCTATCACCTCGACCAGCTGGCGCTGGCCGCGGTGGGCATGCGGCAGGGGACCTTGCTGCCGCATGTGCTGACACTGTTCGGATTCACTGCGGTGTTCCTGCTGCTGGCCGCGCGGCGCCTGCGCCGGCACGGTTGAAGTAGCATGCTGTCCAAGCCGATTTCCCAGCGAAAAACCACGTCATGATCCCTGACTTCGTTGTCCGATGGTTTACGCCTGCACCCGATTCCGGTGTAGCCGACGACATTCGCCGTGGCAAGTCGCCATGGGCTGACAGCGTGCACTTGCTGTGGTCGTTCTGGATCTTCATCACACCGCTGTTCGATCATGGTCTGCGCGGCTACACCATGACTTGGTTGCTCTTCACACTGGGCTCGTATCCGGTGTTTCTGCTGATGTTCGCCAAGGTCCAGCTGGCGCCGCGGCGCACGGCGCATTTCTATGCGTGGGGCATGGCAGCGTTGTGCTTCGGCTTGATGCGCTGGTATCCAAGCGGTCTCAGCTATTTCGTGTATGGCTGCATCATGTTGTGTCATTGCGACATGTGGCGGTTTCGCAATTATGCGCTCCAGATGTTGCTGCTCAACGTGGTCTACGTGGGGCTGGCCTGGTGGATTGGGTATCCCCAGTCGCTGCTGGTGATCATGCCGGTCACGGTTTTTGTCGTCTGCACCATTGTCGTGGTCGAGCACATCAATAAGGAGAAAGACGCGGCACTGAGCCTTTCGCATGACGAAGTGCGCCGGCTTGCTGCGACGGCGGAGCGTGAGCGGATCGGGCGTGATCTGCACGACCTGCTGGGGCATACATTGTCACTGATCACGCTGAAGCTGGAGTTGTCGCGCAAGTTGTTCGACCGCGATGTCGATGCGGCTCGACGCGAGGTGGAGGAGGCCGAGAAGGTCGCGCGTCACGCGTTGGCCGAAGTACGCAGTGCGGTTACCGGCATCCGAGCCACGGACCTGGCCGCCGAACTGGCCTCGGCGCGCTTGCTGCTGGAATCCTCGCGCGTGCATCTGGAATACGGCTCGCTGCCGGTGGATCTGCCTGTTGAGATCGAGCGCGGCCTGTCGCTGGTGTTGCGCGAAGCGGTTACCAACATTGCCCGCCACGCCGATGCCAGCCGTGTACAGGTCGAACTGGTGCGCGAACACGCCAGCGCCTGCATGCAGATCAACGACAACGGCCAAGGTGGTGTCACCAGCGATGGCAACGGCATCTGCGGCATGCGCGAACGCGTACGTGCGATGGGTGGCAGCCTGAGCATCGAGTCGCCGCGCGGCAACGGCACGCGCCTGCGGGTGGTCGTGCCGGTACCGGTACTGCGTCTGGTGGAGACGTCGCGGAATCTGCCGGCTGCCACGTCGCCGGTACGTGCTGTACCGGGATATCCTGCGGTCTGATCACCGTGACGCTGGTCCTGGGCCAGCCCCCTTTCGATGAACAGGTAATTGCATGATTCGTGTGTTGCTGGCTGAAGATCAGGCGATGGTGCGCGGTGCCTTGTCGGCGCTGCTCAAGCTGGAGTCCGATATTGAGGTGCTCGCTACAGCTGCTGATGGTGAGGCCGCCTGGCGCGAACTGCAGCGGCTGAAACCTGACGTGCTGATCACCGACATCGAGATGCCTGGCCTGACCGGGCTGGAGCTGGCGCAGCGCATCCAGCGTCAGGGGCTGCCGATGAAGGTGGTCATCGTCACCACGTTTGCGCGCCCCGGGTTCCTGCGTCGTGCGCTGGATGCTGGCGTGTCCGGTTATTTACTGAAGGATGCGCCTGCGGAGAATCTGGCCGAGGCATTGCGCACCGTGCATCGCGGCGGCCGCGCGATCGATCCGCAGCTGGCGCTGGAAGCCTGGTCGGAGGCCGATCCACTGAATGATCGCGAGCGGCAGGTATTGCGACTGGCTGGCGAAGGCCAGTCGGCCGGCGATATCGCCACGCAGCTGAGCTTGTCGCATGGCACCGTGCGCAACTACTTGTCCGAAGCGATCGGCAAGCTCGGCGTAGCCAACCGTATCGAGGCGTATCGGCTCGCGCGTCAGAAAGGCTGGCTCTGAGGGGCCGGTATCCGACAATGGCTGCTCGGAACGGCGGCCTGTGGTAGCCGGGCCAGATCGGCGATAATTGCCGACTGTACTTACTCGACGCCAAAGCTTTTGAAGAAGTCCGATTTCGATTTTGAACTGCCATCCGAGCTGATTGCACAGGCGCCGCTGCCGGAGCGTTCGGCCAGCCGGATGCTGCTGCTCGATGTGCTGGGGAACACCCGGCAGGACCGCATGTTCCGCGAGTTGCCCGACCTCCTGCGACCGGGCGACCTACTGGTGTTCAACGACACCCGCGTGCTGCCGGCGCGCTTGTACGGGCGCAAGGAAAGCGGCGGCGCGGTGGAGATCCTGATCGAGCGGGTTACCGGCGCGCACGAGGCCACCGTGCAACTCGGCGTCAGCAAGAAGCCGAAGGAAGGCGGCCGGATCGAGCTGGCCGACGGCAGTCATGCGGTGGTGCTGGGCCGCGACGAAGGTTTCTTCCGGCTGCACTTCGAGGCGCCCGAGCCACTGGAAAAGCTGCTGCTCAAGCTGGGCGAGATGCCTCTGCCGCCGTATATCGAACGGCATGCTGATGCCAGCGACCTGGAGCGCTACCAGACCGTGTTCGCGCGCGAGCCCGGCGCAGTGGCGGCACCTACGGCCGGGTTGCATTTCGATGAAGCGATGCTGGCGACGCTGCGCGAACGTGGCGTCGAGTTCGGTTACATCACGCTGCATGTGGGTGCCGGCACGTTCCAGCCGGTGCGTACGGATGATCTGAAGGATCACCATATGCATCGCGAATGGCTCAATGTCGGTGCACACCTGATTGGGAAGATCCGCCGCACGCGCGCCAACGGCGGCCGAGTCATCGCAGTGGGCACCACGGTGGTGCGCGCGCTGGAAAGTGCGAGCAAGAATGGCGAGCTGCATCCGTTTGCCGGCGAGACGCAGATCTTCATCTTCCCCGGTTACCGCTTCAGTAGCATCGATGGCCTGCTGACCAACTTCCATCTGCCGCAATCGACCTTGTTGATGTTGGTGTCGGCACTGGCCGGGCGCGAATTCATGCTCGATGCCTATCGCCATGCGGTCGAGCAGCGTTACCGTTTCTTCTCATACGGCGATGCGATGCTGATCCTGCCGCAGGGCGTGCCCCTGTAGGAGCCCACCCTGTGGGCGATGCTCCTGGCTCGGTGGTTCGGGAAGGCATCGCCCACAGGGTGGGCTCCTACGGTGCGAGGCATGACCAAACCCGCGATAATGCGCCGATGACTTCCCTCCAGTTCGATCTCTTCGCCACCGACGGCGCTGCCCGCCGCGGTCGTCTGACCTTTGCCCGCGGCACAGTGGAAACGCCGGCGTTCATGCCGGTGGGTACCTATGGCTCGGTCAAGGCGATGACGCCGCGCGACGTCACCGAGATCGGTGCCGAGATCATCCTCGGCAACACGTTCCACCTGTTTCTGCGGCCCGGGCTGGAGATCGTCGAGAAGTTCGGTGGGCTACACAAGTTCATCGGCTGGGATAAACCCATACTCACCGACTCCGGTGGTTTCCAGGTGTTCTCGCTGGCGCACAAGCGCAAGATCACCGAGGAAGGTGTGACGTTCGCCTCGCCGGTCGATGGCTCGAAGGTGTTCCTGTCGCCGGAAGTGTCGATGCAGATCCAGAAGACGCTGGATTCGGACGTCGCGATGATCTTCGACGAATGCACGCCATACCCCGCGACCGAGAAGGTGGCCAGCGACTCGATGGAGCTTTCATTGCGCTGGGCCGAGCGCTCGCGTCGGGCGTTCGATGACCTGCAACGTGTCGATTCAAAGCCGCCGAATGCGCTGTTTGGCATCGTGCAGGGCAGCGTGTACGAGAACCTGCGCCAGCGCTCTGCGGCAGGGCTGGTGAACATCGGCTTCGACGGCTATGCGGTCGGCGGTCTGGCGGTCGGCGAGCCGGAGGCCGAGCGCAACCACGCGCTGGATTTCACCGTGCCGCTGCTGCCGGTCGACAAACCGCGTTATCTGATGGGCGTGGGGCGGCCGGAAGACATCGTCGAAGCAGTGCGCCGCGGCATCGACATGTTCGATTGCGTGATGCCAACGCGTAACGCGCGCAACGGTTTCCTGTTCACTGCCGTGGGCACGCTGCGCATCCGCAATGCGAAGTTCGCTGCCGATACGCGGGTGATCGAAGAGGGCTGTGACTGCTATGCCTGCAGCAATGGATTCAGCCGCGCCTACCTGCGCCATCTTGATCGCTGCAACGAAATCCTCGGCAGCCAGCTCGCCACCATCCACAACCTGCGCTACTACCAGCGCCTGATGGCGGGTCTGCGGGAGGCGATCGTCGACCACACGCTGGACACCTTCGTTGCCGGGTTCTACGCGCAGCGGCAGGGTGGCGGGGCTGCGCTGCAGAGCGGCTGAGACTCCATGCGGCGGGCGGTGCCTGCATCGCGGCCGGGCTTGCAACGGGCGACGGCCGCCCTCAGTAGGGGTCAGGTGCATGATCCGAAGCGCCATGTGGTGCCGTGCATGGCGCGAGGGTGCATGGCATAATCGACGATCTTTTATCGGGCGTTCAGCTAAAATCCTTGGCTGCGCCATAACTTACGAGACAAACAGATGAGTTTTTCGATTTTCCCGGTGCTCGCTCAAGCGGCTCCAGCCACAGCCGGTGCACAGGCCAATCCCTTCGGTGGTCAGTTCATCCTGATCATGGTTGCGATGTTCGGCCTGATGTATTTCATGATGATCCGGCCGCAGACGAAGCGGCAAAAAGAGCATCGTGCGCTGATCGCCGCCCTGTCCAAGGGTGACGAGGTGGTCACCAATGGTGGCATCGCCGGGCGCGTGGAGGAGGTCGGCGAGACGTTCATCACGGTTGAGATCGCCGCCAACGTGAAGGTCAAGGTGCAGAAGGGCTCGGTTTCGCAGGTGTTGCCCAAGGGCTCGCTGAAATCCGTTTGATCGTCGGGCTCGAGGAACCGCGTGGCGGTGGCCTCTCTCGCGATTATTCCTCGATTGTTGCTACCGCCGCGGCTGTTGCCGCGGCCTTGATGGATTCAGGGCATGAGTGATTTTCCCCGCTGGAAGTACGCGCTGGTCGCGCTGGTGATGCTGTTCGGCGTCATTTACGCTTTGCCGAATGCATTTATCCCGTTGCCGGCGGTACAGGTCACCGCCAACCGCGACGCTCCGCCGATCGATCAGTCCACGCAGCAGAAAGTGACAGCTGCGCTGGCCGCACAGCACATCACGGCTGGTCAAGTGAGTGTGCAGGGCGATCATCTGCTGGCGACCTTCACCAACACCGATGTGCAGAAGAGCGGCGCAGATGCGATCAAGACGGCGCTGGGCGACGGCTACACAGTCGCGTTCAAGCTGCAGTCCACCGTCCCGGGATGGCTGAGCGCGATTGGCGCTCGTTCGATGCCGCTGGGCCTCGATCTGCAGGGTGGCGTGCATTTCCTGATGCAGGTCGATGAGAACGACGTCATCGACAAGCAGGAAAGTAGCTATGCCGATGACATCCGCGGCCTGCTGCGCGACAAGAACATCCGTTACGAATCGGTTGCGCGCAATCCCGTGCGCGGTCAGGGCATTGCGGTGATCCTGCGCTCGGCCGACGATCGTGCCAAGGCATCGGACGCCATTGCCAACGAATACGCTGACCTTCTCGTGGCGAATGGCCCAAGCACCGGTGACCGCTTTGTGCTCAACGCCACGGTCAAGCCGGACAAGCTGCGCGACCTCTCGCTCAACACGATCAAGCAGAATCTGGGCACGCTGCGCAACCGCATCAATGCGCTGGGTGTCTCCGAGCCGCTGATCCAGCAGCAAGGCGACAGCCGCATCGTGGTCGAGCTGGCCGGTGTGCAGGATCCGGCCGAGGCGAAGAAACTGATCGGTGCCACCGCGACTTTGCAGTATCGCGCGGGTATCGGCTATGCCGGCGATCAGGCTGCACAGGATGCTGCCCGCACCGGCAGTATTCCGCCGGATGCCAACCTCTATTACATGCGCGGCAGCCATCAGCCCGTGCTGGTAAGCAAGCAGATCATCGTAACCGGCAATGAGCTGGTGGATGCATCTTCAGGCACCGACACGCAATCCGGTACACCCATGGTCAGCGTGACCCTCAACGCCACCGGTGCGAAGAAAATGGGCGACTTCACCAACGCGAATGTCGGCAAGCCGATGGCGGTGGTGTACGTGGAGCGCGTGACTGAAACCAAGATGGTCGATGGCAAGGAAGTGCGTACGCCCAAGATCACCGAGTCAGTGATCAACGACGCCACCATCCAGGGTGCCTTCAGCAGGCAGTTCCAGACCACCGGTCTGGGCAGTCAGAAGGAAGCCTCCGATCTCGCTCTGCTGCTCAAGGGTGGTGCCCTCGCTGCGCCAGTCGACATCGTCGAGGAGCGCGTGATCGGTGCCAGCCTTGGTCAGGACAATATCAATCAGGGTTTCAAGGCGGTGCTGCTGGGTCTGGCCTTGGTGCTGCTGGCGGCAGCGATCTACTACAAGCTGTTCGGCCTGGTGGCTGATATCGCGTTGTTCTTCAACCTGGTGATCCTGGTGGCAGTGATGTCATTGATCGGGGTCACCCTGACGATGCCGGGTGTCGCCGGTATCGTGCTGACGCTGGGCATGGCGATCGACGCGAACGTGCTGATCTGCGAACGCGTGCGTGAAGAATTGCGCAACGGCTCGACCCCGCATGCGGCGATCCGCGCCGGTTACGAGAAAGCGTGGTCGACCATTCTGGATGCCAACGTCACCCACCTGATCGCCGCGCTGGCGTTGACCACGATGGGTACCGGTGCGATCAAGGGCTTCGGCGTGACCCTGATGATCGGCATCCTGACCTCGTTGTTCACCTCGGTGACGTTGACTCACGCGTTCACCGCGTTGATCCACGGCCACCGCAAGCTCAAGACGCTGTCGGTCTAAGGAACCACCATGGAAATTTTCAATCACGACAGCAATATCCCGTTCCTGGGCATGCGCAAGTACAGCATCGCCATCGCGCTATTCCTGATGATCGCCTCGATCGTGCTGCTGGTGGTCAAGCCACTCAACTACGGTCTGGATTTCACCGGCGGCGTCTCGATGGTGGTCGATTACGATCAGCCGGCACAGGTTGCCGACGTGCGCGACGCACTGACGAAGGGCGGCTTCGAGCATGCGGTGGTGCAGAGCCTCGGTGGTACCCGCGAAGTCTCGATCCGTTTGCAGACCAAGGATGATCCGGCCGCCCTGCAGTCCGACGGCAAGGTCAATCTTGATCGTATTGCTGCCGATGTCATGAAAATACTGCAGACCCCGCGCCAGGACGCGAAGCTGAAGAGCCGCGACTTCGTCAGTGCGGAAGTGGGTGCGGAATTGCGCAGCGATGGCACCGTGGCTGCAGTGTTCGTGATCCTCGGCATCATGGCTTACCTGTGGATCCGCTTCGAGCGCCGCTTTGCGATCGCAGCGGTGGCGACCGAGGTCCACGACGTGCTGGTGACACTGGGCATCCTGGCGCTGGTGCAGCGCGAGTTCGACATGACCGTGCTGGCTTCCGTGCTGGCGGTGATCGGTTACTCGATCAACGACAAGGTGGTGGTGTTTGACCGTATCCGCGAACTGTTTCGCTTGGCGCGCAAGGCGGACCCAGAGGAGATCCTCAACCGTTCGATCAACAATACCTTGTCGCGAACCATCATCACCTCGCTGTTCACTGGCATCACCATGGGTGCGTTGTACTTCTTCGGTGGCCCGGCGGTGCATGGTTTCGCGATCACCATGCTGATCGGTATCGTGGTCGGCACGCTTTCCTCGATCTTCGTGGCCAGCCCGATCCTGCTGTGGCTGGGTGTCTCGAAGAAGGACCTCATGCCGGTGACCAAGGAGAATCCGGAGCTGGCGCGTCGTCCATAAGTCATCATCGTTCGCAAAGCGGGCGATTCCGAAGTTCTCTTCCCCTGCAAGCAGGGGAAGATGCCCGAAGGGCAGAAGGGGTAACCCTCACCAAAATGAAACGGCCCGGTTTGCACCGGGCCGTTTTTTATGGCGATTCGTTTAACTTATTTGCGCAATGCGGTTTCAAGTTGAGCGAGGCGCTCGGGCGTGCCCACGTCGGCCCACGTACCGTGGTAGTGGTCACCGCTGAGTGCGCTGCTAGCTATTGCCGCGCGTAGCAGCGGAACGAGCCTGAAGCGTGGTGGTTGTGCCTCCACACCGGCTGCTGCGCCGATTACATCGTGCCAGTTCCTGAGCAGCTCGTGGCGATACACGCCGATGCCGCTGAAGGTCAGCCGGGCATCGCCTTCGTCGTGCACGATGCCCTGTGTATCCAGCGCGAAATCACCGTGCGGGTGCTGCACTGGATTGTCGACCAGCAGCAGGTGCGCAAGGCCGACTGGTTCGCTGGGCAACGTGGCGAAATCAGCGTCGCACCAGATATCGCCGTTGACTGCGATGAACGGTTCGCCCCCAAGCAGCGGCAGCGCGTTCAACATGCCACCGCCAGTTTCCAGCGGCGTCGTTCCTTCGTACGCATAGCGGATACGCAGGCCCCAGCGTGAGCCGTCTCCCAGTGTGTCGGGAAACTGTTCGGCCAGGTGCGAGGTGTTGATCACCACGTAGTGCACGCCAGCCGCCGCCAGCTTTTCCAGGTGCCATACGATCAGCGGTTTGCCGCCAACTTCCAGCAACGGCTTGGGCGTGTGATCGGTCAATGGACGCATGCGCTCGCCGAGACCGGCGGCGAAAATCAGCGCGTGTTTCATGCCGCCGCCACCCGGGTCAAGTCGCGGCCCTGTGTTTGCCGTTCGAGCAGCACGGCGAAGTCGGCCAGTTCGGGATAGCTGCGTGCCACCGAGTTCACGTAGTGGTAGACGCGCGGCACGTCGGTGAGATAACCGGGTTTGCCGTCGCGGTACCACAGCCGATAGAACTGCCCCAGCACGCGGATGTGGCGATGCAGGCCGGTCAGGTCGAACCAACGCAGGAAATGTTCGCGGTCGATTTCGCTGCCGATCAGGCCGGCACCGTGCAGTCGTTGCCGGTAAGACTCCACCCAGCCTTCAACGCGCTCGCGGGGCCAAGCGATGTAGGCGTCGCGCAGCAGTGACGCGAGGTCGTAGGTGATCGGACCGGCCAAGGCACCCTGGAAATCAATGACTCCCGGATTGTTGTTGTCGACGATCAGCAGGTTGCGGCTGTGGAAGTCGCGGTGCACAAAGCAGCGTGGCTGCTCCAGCGCATTGCGAATGATCACGCCGAAGGCGGCCTCCAGTACGTCCCACTCGCCGCAGTCTGGGGTGTGGGCCAAGTGCCGGCCGAGAAACCACTCCGGCATGACCTCCAGCCCCCTCGCCAACACGGCATGGTCGAACGGTGGCAGCCCGCTGTAATCCATCCGGGTCTGCATGCGCAGCAACGCATCCATCGCATCGCCATAGAGCGTATCCGCGGTGTCTTCGTTCAATGCCGGCAGGTACAGCTGCGTGCCCAGGTCTTCGATCAACAGAAAACCTTGTTCCAGGTCGTGCGCATACACGGCCGGCACGTGCAGGCCGGCCGCGGCCAGTTGCGCACCGATCTCCAGCCACGGCTGCGGATCTTCCTGCGCTGGCGGTGAGTCCATCACGATCCAGCTCTGACCCTGGTGATGTGTGCGCCAGTAACTGCGAAAGCTGGCATCCGCCGAGGCGGATTCGAGCGTCAGCGCGGGATCGCCGAGGATGCTGCGGACCCAGGCGAGGCGGGTGGCGGCGCGGTCTTGAATGCTGTCCATGAAGTCGATCGCTGATGAAACACAAACAGCTTATCAGGCTGCTGGAGACACCTCGCCTCTGGACAGGTCGCTCAAGACAAGTTGTATGCGCGCTCCTCGTGTTCGGCGAGATCGAGTCCGATCTGTTCCTGCTCGGCATCCACGCGCAAGCCCATGATGTGATCGAGCAGCTTCAGGATCGCCAGGCTCAGCACAGCGCTCCACGCGATGGTGAAGCCCACACCTTTGGCCTGGATCCACAGCTGGCCAAACAGCGAGGTCACCGTGCCGAAACCGCCCAGCTTCGGCGACGCCAGCGGTCCGGTAAGCAAGGCGCCGATGATGCCGGCGATCGCGTGCACGCCGAAGACGTCCAGCGAATCGTCGTAACCGAATCGCTGTTTCAGCTTGGTGGCGCTGAAGAAGCACACCACCCCGGCGATCAGGCCGAGTACCAGTGCACCACCTGGGCCGGCCGTACCCGCAGCCGGTGTCACGGCCACCAGTCCGGCCACCGCGCCCGAGGCGATGCCGAGCACGCTGGCGCGTTTGTGGGCGATCCATTCGACCGCTACCCAGCCGATCGCGGCGGCGGCGGTGGCAATCTGGGTCACCAGCATCGCCATGCCCGCGCTGCCGTTGGCGGCGACGGCCGAGCCGGCGTTGAAACCGAACCAGCCCAGCCACAGCAGGCTGGCACCGATCACGGTGTAACCGAGGTTATGTGGCGGCATTGGCGTATGCGGATAGCCGCGGCGCTTGCCGATCACCAGGCAGGCGACCAGGCCTGCAATACCGGCATTGATGTGCACCACCGTGCCACCGGCGAAATCGATCACACCCAGGTCACCGAGCAGCGAGCCCGGACCGCTCCATACCATGTGCGCCATCGGCAGGTAGACGAAGGTCAGCCATAGCCCGCTGAACCACAGCATCGCGCTGAACTTCATGCGTTCGGCAAACGCGCCGATGATCAGCACCGGGGTGATGATCGCGAAGGTCAGCTGGAACATCACGAACACGCTTTCCGGCACGGTCTGGTACTGCGAGGCCGGGGTCAGCCCGGCCAGCAGGACGCGATCGAGTCCGCCAATGATCGAATGCAGGTTCACGATGCCGGCATGCATGCCTTCGCTGCTGAAAGCCAGCGAGTAGCCGTAGAGCATCCACAGCACGGTGACCAGGGCGGTGATCGCGAAGCACTGCATCATCACCGACAGCAGGTTCTTGGCGCGCACCATGCCGCCGTAGAACAACGCGGCCCCGGGGAGGGTCATCATCAGCACCAGCATGCTGGCGACGATCATCCAGGCGGTGTCGCCGCTATTCAGTGCGGGAGTGGGGGAGGCCTGCGCGAACGCGGAGAATGGCGCAGCGAGACCGCAGCAGAGGGCGAGCATCGTTCGCTTAGAGCGCATCGGCGTCAAGCTCCTGGGTGCGAATGCGGATAGCCTGTTCGAGCTCGCCGACGAAGATCTTGCCGTCGCCGATCTTGCCGGTGCGCGCCGCCGTGCTGATCGCCTCGATCGCATGCTCCAGGCGATCGTCGGCGACCGCCACCTCGATCTTCAGCTTGGGCAGGAAATCGACGACGTATTCGGCGCCGCGGTACAACTCGGTATGTCCGTGCTGGCGACCGAAGCCTTTCACTTCAGTCACGGTCATGCCCTGCACGCCGGCCTCGCTGAGCGCCTCGCGCACGTCGTCCAAGGTGAATGGCTTGATGATGGCCGTGATCCACTTCATGTCGTGCTCCCCGAGCGATGATCCTTATTGCGGTGCAGCACGATGCGTGCCATCGCCCGAATGCAATGGATCTCCCATTCTTCGGTGGTTTGCGCTCTTCAAGGTAAACGGAATTGCACAAAAATCGGGAAAGTGGCGTCTTGAGTTGCTCGATTAAGGTGCGTTCTGCTTCCGCCATTGACCCCGCGATGCCGAATCAGTACCATTTTAGTCCCGATTCAGTGACCTCAGGCCAGAGCGCACCCATGCTCCGTGTCAGCCGCCTTACCGATTACGCCACCGTGGTGATGACCTGCATCGCCGCGCACCCGGCTGACGTACTCAGCACGGTGCAGATCGCCGATGAGACGCGGCTGGAGTTGCCGACAGTCAGCAAGCTGCTGAAGGCGCTCGGCCATGCTGCGCTGGTCGAGTCGTTCCGTGGTGTGAATGGCGGTTACCGGCTGGCCCGGCCGGCTGCAGAAATCTCGCTGGCGGAAATCGTCGAGGCCTTGGAAGGGCCGATCGGCATGACCGAATGCAGCGTGGCCGAGGGTCAGTGCGATCGTGAATCGCAATGTGGTGTGCGCGGCAGCTGGCAACAGATCAACAGCGTGCTCGACCACACCCTGCGCGCCGTGAGTCTGGCCGACATGCTGAAGCCGCCCCCGGCCCGGCCGGCACCAACCAAGCACATCGCGGCGACGGTGAAAACCGACGGGGCCACCATCGAATGAATGACACCATGACCAGTGAAAGCAGCACCGCCACCACGCTTCGCGACAATGCCGAAGTGGCCGCGGCGCTCGGTCGCGGGTACTCGGCCGGCTTCGTCACGGAAATAGAGATGACCGGCTTGCCGCCGGGACTGAGCGAAGACACCATCCGTCAGCTGTCCGCGATCAAGCAGGAGCCGGAGTGGATGACCGAGTGGCGGCTCAGTGCCTATCGCCACTGGCTGACCATGCCGAAGCCGGACTGGGCCAAGCTGAAGATCGACCCGATCGACTATCAGGCGATCAGCTATTACGCGGCACCGAAGGCTGGCCTGAAGTCGCTGGACGAAGTCGATCCGGCGTTGCTGGCGACCTACGAGAAGCTGGGCGTGCCGCTGCACGAACGTGCCCGGTTGGCTGGCGTGGCGGTCGATGCGGTATTCGATTCGGTCTCGGTCGGCACGACGTTTCGCAAGGAACTGGCCGCCGCCGGCGTGCTGTTCTGCTCGATGAGCGAGGCGATCCGCGAATACCCCGAGCTGGTGCAGAAATACCTGGGCAGTGTGGTGCCGACCGGTGACAATTTCTTCGCGGCGCTGAACTCGGCGGTGTTCTCCGATGGCAGCTTCGTGTTCATACCGAAGGGCGTGCGTTGCCCGATGGAACTGTCCACCTATTTTCGCATCAATGCGCAGAACACCGGGCAGTTCGAGCGCACCCTGATCGTGGCCGAGGAAGGCAGCCACGTTTCCTATCTGGAAGGCTGCACGGCACCGAAGCGCGACGAGAACCAGCTGCATGCCGCGGTGGTCGAACTGGTCGCGCTGGAAAAAGCGCAGATCAAGTACTCCACCGTGCAGAACTGGTATCCAGGCGACGAAAACGGCGTGGGCGGCATCTACAACTTCGTCACCAAGCGTGGCGATTGCCGCGGCGACGATTCGAAGATCAGCTGGACCCAGGTCGAAACCGGCTCGGCGATCACCTGGAAATACCCCAGCGTGATACTGCGCGGCGATCGTTCGGTCGGCGAGTTCTATTCGGTCGCATTGACCCATCACTACCAGCAGGCCGACACCGGCACCAAGATGATCCACCTTGGCAAGTACACCAAGTCGAAGATCGTCGCCAAGGGCATCAGTGCCGGCCGCAGTTCCAACAGCTATCGCGGCCTGGTCAAGATGGAGAAGGGCGCCGAAGGCGCACGCAACTACACCCAGTGCGATTCCCTGCTGATCGGCAAGAAATGTGGTGCTCATACCTTCCCGTACATGGAAGTGAAGAACCCCACCGCGATCGTCGAGCACGAAGCGACCACCTCGAAGATCTCCGATGACCAGATGTTCTACTGCCGCTCGCGTGGCATCAGCGAGGAAGACGCGGTCTCGTTGATCGTCGATGGCTTCTGCAAGCAGGTGTTCCGCGAACTGCCGATGGAGTTCGCGGTGGAGGCAAAGAAGCTGCTCGAAGTGTCGCTGGAAGGGGCGGTGGGTTGATGAATGTCCACGGCAAGCGTGGCCGGCGCGCCGTGGCAGCGCGGCAGGCACCTTCTGGCCCGGACGCTGTCATGAGCTGGTCGATAATCAATTCCTCCGTGTCTCGGGAAAATCCAAGGAAACACAGCATGAAATTGTTTTCCAGCGTACTGCTGATCGCTTCGATAGCAGCACTTTCGGGCTGCATCCCCATTCCGATGAAGCATCACAATCTCACCGCTCCGCTGATCAGCGGTACCGTGACCCGCGCGGGTGTTCCCGTGTCCGGTATCCACGTGCAACTGGTCGATCAGTTCGATGACACCGGTGCCCCTGCGCCCGGCGCGCTCAAGGACGAGGCGGTCACGGATCAGCAGGGGCATTTCACCGTGGGGCCGCTTTCCCGCGTGACGAAGAAGAGAGTGGATCTGCACACCGTGCCGTGGGGCTTGCGCCTGTCCTCCGACGACAAAACCTGGCAGGCCGGGTGGCTTGTGGACCCGACTGTGTACGGCGAGGTGCCGAAAGCACCGATTTCGGCCTTGTGCGACTTCTCGGTGGACAGCAAATCCAGCGCGATCGATGGTGACCTCGCGGTCGCGGGCAACGGCCGGTGCATCCTGCAATTGGTCGAAAAAACGAAGAAATGAGCATGCTGAAGATCGAAAATCTGCACGCCCGTGTCGAGGGCAAGGAAATCCTCAAGGGGCTCAGCCTCACCGTGAATGCGGGCGAGGTGCACGCCATCATGGGACCGAACGGTGCCGGCAAGTCGACGCTGGGTAACGTGTTGTCCGGCCGCGATGGCTATGAGGTGACCGCTGGCAGCGTGATTTACAACGGCATCGACTTGCTGGCACTGGAGCCGGAAGCGCGAGCCGCCGCCGGCGTGTTCCTGGCGTTCCAGTACCCGGTCGAGATTCCCGGCGTCAACAACACCTACTTCCTGCGCGCAGCCTTCAATGCGCAGCGCAAGGCGCGTGGTGAAAAGGAATTCGATTCCATGCAGTTCCTCAAGCTGGTGCGCGAGAAGCTCAAGGTGATGCAGATTTCCGACGAGCTGCTGCATCGCGCGGTCAACGAAGGTTTCTCCGGCGGAGAGAAGAAGCGCAACGAGATCTTCCAGATGGCGGTGCTGGAGCCGCAGCTGGCGATCCTCGATGAGACCGATTCAGGCCTCGACATCGACGCGCTGAAGCAGGTCGCGCAGGGCGTCAACACGCTGCGTTCGCCCGATCGCGCGTTCCTGATGATCACCCATTACCAGCGCCTGCTCGATTACGTGGTGCCGGATTTCGTGCATGTACTGGCTGACGGCCGCATCGTCGAAAGCGGCGACAAGTCGCTGGCGCTGAAGCTGGAAGAGCACGGTTATGCTGGCATCGGAGAGGGAGCCGCGGCATGAGCCAGCTGGCTCCCTTGCCGTTGGTTGCATCCCTGCTCGATGCACCGCTGCCGGACAGCGGGATCACCTGGCTGGATGCGGTTCGTCGCGAAAACCGTGAAGCCTTCGCTGCTGGCGGCTTGCCCGATACGCGGGTCGAGGCGTGGAAATACACCGCGTTGCGCGCGCTGGCTCAGCGCAGCTTTGCCAGCGGTGATGCCGATGCGCAGGCGCGTGCGGTGGACCCATCGGCCTTGGTGTTGCCCGGTGTCGATGGGCCGCGACTGGTATTCGTCAACGGCGTATTTCGTGCCGACTTGTCGGCGCTCGACAGCTTGCCTGCCGGGCTCACGCTGCAGCCGTTGTCGCAGGCGCTGCAAGGCGACGCGGAGCCGCTGCGTTTCGCCTTGTCGCGACCGGCTCTTATCAGGGATGCCCGCGAAAGCGGCGATGCATTTGCGCGGATCAATGCCGCCAGTGCGGGCGATGGCGTGGTACTGCGCGTCGCCGCCAACGTGAAAGTCGCCACACCGGTGCAACTGGTGTTTGTGGGTGCTGCCGCCGAAGTTGATCTGGCCTGGCATGCACGCAACGTGATCGAGTTGGGTGAAGGCGCCGAGCTGACCCTGATCGAGCAACACGTGGGCAGTGGCGAGCAGGTGCATCTGGCCACCCTGGTCAGCGATATCGAACTGCGCGAGGGAGCTTGTCTGCATCATACCGCGCTGCAGAATACCGCCATCGGCGCGAACCTGATTCGCCGCAGCAGCCTGCGGCTGCACGCGCGGGCGCAGGCGACTCTGCATGTGCTGGAACTGGGTGGTGCCTTGGTGCGCCATGATCTTCAAGCCGAACTGATCGGTGACGGTGCGCAGCTGGATACTCGTGGCGTGTTCATGCCGCACGGTCGCCAGCATATCGACACGCAACTGGCGATCCGCCATCAAGCGTTGAACACCACATCCAATTCGAACTGGCGCGGTGTGGCCAATGACCGTGCGCGTGGCGTGTTCCGCGGCGCCATCGTGGTGGCGCCCGGTGCCGACGGCAGCGACGCCAGCCTCAGCAACAAGAACCTGCTGCTGTCGCCCAGTGCCGAGATCGATACCAAGCCGGAACTGGAAATTTACGCTGACGAGGTGAAGGCCGCACATGGCGCCACTGTCGGTCAGCTCGACGAGCGCTCGCTGTTCTACCTGTGCTCGCGCGGTATTCCGCAGGCCGAAGCACGTGCATTGCTGACCGCCGCGTTCTGTCGCGCGGTACTGGATGATCTGCCGAACGAAGCGTTGCGCGAACATCTGTCAGCCATGTTGGTCGCGCAATTGCCTAGCTGATCTTCCCGCCCCTCCCATGCGACCGAAGGGAGTCCCTTTTCGGGGCAAGCAGGGGAGGGGGCCAAATAGGAAACGTCGAAGATGACCGCACCACAAACCAGCACCCCCACTGTCTTCGACGTCCAGCGCATTCGCGAAGATTTTCCGCTGCTGTCGCGCACCGTGCACGGCAAGCCACTGGTGTATTTCGACAATGCCAACACCAGCCAGAAGCCGGCATCGGTGATCGAGGCGGTGAACACGCACTACCGCGAGCACAACGCGAATGTGGCGCGTGCGGTCCACCAGCTCGGCGAGGAAGCCACCGCCGCCTACGAAGGTGCGCGCGACAAGCTGGCGCGCTTCATCAACGCGCCGTCGCGTAACGAGCTGATCCTCACCTCCGGCACCACCCAGTCGATCAATCTGGTTGCGTACAGCTACGCACTGCCGCTGCTGCAGCCTGGCGACGCGATCCTCACCACGGTGATGGAGCACCACGCGAACATCGTGCCCTGGCAGCTGGTTGCCGCGCGTAGCGGCGCCACGGTCAAGGCGGCGCCGATCAGCGAGCGCGGCGAGCTGATCGTCGAAAAATACATCGAGATGTTGACGCCGGAAGTGAAGCTGGCCTGCGTCACCCATGTTTCCAACGTGCTCGGCACAGTCAATCCGGTGCGTGAGATCGCGCGCGAATGCAAAAAACGCGGCATCGCGCTGTTGGTCGACGGTTCACAGGCGGTGCCGCATCGACCGGTCGATGTGCAGGCGCTGGGTTGCGACTTCTACGCGATCACCGGGCACAAGATGTTGGCGCCCACCGGCACCGGTGCCTTGTGGGCCAGGCGCGAATATCTCGAAGCGATGCCGCCGTTCTTCGGTGGCGGCGAGATGATCCGTGAAGTGCGTTTCAGCGGCACCACGTTCGCCGCGCCACCACACAAGTTCGAGGCGGGCACGCCGAACATCGCAGGCTTCGTGGGATTGAGCGCGGCAATCGACTACTACCAGTCGGTGGGTTTCGATGCGATCCATGCGTGGGAGCAGCAACTGCTCAGCTACGCCACCGAACGGTTGCGCGAGATTCCTGGTCTGCGCCTCTTCGGTGAGGCGAAGGAAAAGGAGCCTGTGATCTCGTTCCTGCTCGATGGCGCCCAGGCCACCGACATGGCGACCCTGCTCGACCTGCAGGGTGTTGCCGTGCGCTCGGGTCACCACTGCGCGCACCCGCTGATGCAGTTCTACGGCGTGCCTGCCACGCTGCGTGCCTCGCTGGCGTTCTATAACACGCGTGAGGAAATCGATGCGTTCATCGTCGCCTTGCTCAAGGTGCGCAAGCTGCTGATGTGAGGCTGGCGCAAGCTAGCGATTTGGCGGCGCACTTCCTTCAGGCGACTGCGAGTCCGCGCAGATCCAGATTGTCCGTCGTCACCCGCAAGACCGAGCCATGCTCGTACCAGTCCCCTAGCACGATGCGCTCGGCGGCCAAGCCATCGAGTTCGAAGGCATGCACTGCGGGTCGATGCGTATGCCCGTGGACCAGTCGTGTCACTCCTGCTTTGCGCATGGAGTCGGCTACGGCTTCAGCATTTACATCCATGATGCTTTCCATCGCGCTGCCGGTATGTTTGCGGCTGTCCTCGCGCGCCTGGGCGGCGATGGCGCGGCGCGCTTCCAACGGCATCGATAGGATATGCGCCTGCCACTGCGGTGTGCGCACCTGCTGGCGCACGGTCTGGTAGGCGACGTCGTCGGTACACAGCACGTCGCCATGCATCAACAGGGTGGGACGGCCATGGATATCGTGCACGGTGCCGTCGTCGAGCAGGGTCACGCCGGCACGCTTCGCGAAGGCCTCGCCAAGCAGGAAGTCGCGGTTGCCGACTATGAAGTACACCGGCACACCGGCATCGCTTACAGCACGGATGGCATGCGCGATACGCTGCGGCAGTTCGGCGTCATCGTCGTCGCCGATCCAGGCTTCGACCAGGTCGCCGAGGATGTACAGCGCGTCGGCGTGGCGAACCTCGTCGCTGGCCAGATAGTTTTCGAACAGTGCAGTGATCTGCGGCCGGGCCGGGTCAAGGTGCAGGTCGGAGATGAGCAGCGTTGCCATGGTGATGATCAACCCTTGCTGACGGACTTCCGACTGGGCTTGGCAGCCGGTTTGGTGGTGGCTGCCGGTGCGGGAGTTTCCTCACCGACGACATGCGCGCTTTCAATCAGCACCAGCGGGTTGGGCACGTCACTGGCAAACGGGCCGAGCGCACGGGTGGGCAGCGCGGCGATCTTGTCGACCACGTCCATGCCCTTGGTCACCTTGCCGAACACGGCATAGCCCCAGGTCAGGCCACTCTGGTTGCCGACGAAATCCAGCCGGCGGTTGTCGACCAGGTTGAAGAAGAACTGTGAGCTACCGGAGCTCGGATCGGCGCCGCGTGCCACCGCCATCGTGCCGCGCAGGTTCGACAGGCCATTGTCGGCTTCATTGGCGATGGCCGGGCGCGTGCGCTTTGGCTGCAGGTCGCGTGTATACAGGCCGCCCTGCAGCAGATAACCGGGGATGGCCCGATTCATCAGAGTGCCGTTGTAAAAGCCATCGCGCACGTATTGCAGGAAATTGGCCACGCTCTTCGGCGCTTTGTCCGGATACAGCTCCAGCGTGATGTCGCCTTGCGAGGTATGCAGCAGCACCTGAGGCGACGCCGATGCGACTGCTACCGGCTTGGCAGTTTGTGCCACCAGGGTCAGCGGCAGGATCAGGAGCAAGGTGGTAAGCAAGGATTTGATCATGGGCATCAGGCAGTCTGGGCGTCCGCACATGATACGCGGCTGTGGCGTGGCGTGGTTCAGGTACACGACGCTTCGATCAGCTGGCAGATAGTTCCAGCCGCAGTCCCAATTCCGCCATCGGCGCCTGCTCCTGCTGCAGGTCGGCTTCGCTGAGCGGATGCTGCTCAAGCCAGGCGATCGGCAGGCTTAGCCGCAGGGACTTGCTGTTGGCGGCAAGCCGCATCGGCGGCAGCGACTCGGCCCGGCGGGCACGACGGAACAGCACCGCCACGCGCAGCAGCGCGGTGGTGTAGCGCGCCAGCTGGCGATAGCGCTGCGGTAGAGCCATGATCACCGCCCGGTCTGGCTTGCGCCGATGCATCTCGACCACGGCTGCCAGCAGTTGCTGCTCCTGCCGCGAGAAGCCGGCCAGGTCGGCGTGGCGCAGGATGTAGGCGCCGTGGTGGTGGTGTTGGCTGTGCGCGATGGCCAGGCCGATTTCGTGCACGCGTGACGCCCACGACAGCCACTCACGCGCATCTGCGTCGAGCTTCCATGAGCGGGCAATCTGGTCGAACAACATCAGCGCGGTCGACTCGACCCGGCGTGCCTGCGCGCGATCCACCCCGTAGCGCGTGGCCAGCGCATCGATGCTGGCGGTGCGCGGATCGCTGCCGCCAGCGCGGCCGAGCAGGTCCCACAACAGCCCTTCGCGCATCGAGCTTTCGCATACACGCAGCCGCTCGATGCCGAGCGCCGCGAAGGCGGCCTCGAAGATCACCACGCCACCGGCGATCACCTGCGCGCGCTCCTCAGCCAGACCCGGCAGCTTGAGCGTATCGGTCTGGCCGTGTTCGATCAGCACGTCGCGCAGCGAGGCGAGCGATGCCGGAGTGATGCCGTCATCGGAAAATTTCATTGCCTGCACCACCGAGCCGATCGACTTGGCGGTACCCGACGAGCCGTAGGCATCCTGCCAGCCTGATTCGCGGTAGTCCTCGGCAAACTGCTGCAACAGCACGCCGATCTCGCTGCGCGCACGCTGCCAGCGCTTGCGGTTGAGCTTGCCGCCGGGGAAGAAGCGCATGGTCGAGGCGATGCAGCCGGCCTGGATGCTCTCGGTGTGCAGCGGCGCCAGCCCGCGGCCGATGATGAATTCGGTGCTGCCGCCGCCGACGTCGATCACCAGTCGCGGTTCGCGCGAGGCGGCCAGGTCATGCGCGGCGCCGAGAAAGATCAGGCGGCCTTCCTCGCGGCCGGAAACGACTTCGATCGGATGGCCGAGTGCGGCTTCGGCGGCGGTCAGGAATGCCTGCGGCGACGCCAGCCGGCGCACCGTGTTGGTGGCCACTGCACGGACCCGGATCGATGGCAGGCCGGCAATACGCTGGCCGAAGCGTGCCAGGCAATTCAGTGCGCGGGCGCGCCGCTCGGCATCCAGCGTGCCGTCGGCGCGCAGGCCAGCGGCCATCCGCACGGTGTCGCGCAGGCGGTCGATCACCCGCGGTTCGCCGTGCTCCATGCGTGCTACCACCATGTGGAAGCTGTTCGAGCCCATGTCCACGGCCGCGATCAGTTCACCATCGCGGATCGGTGTGTGTTCGGCTGGACTCACGCCAAGACTCCCGCGACGACGAAGCATCGATTCTCGCATGGAGGCGTCGAGCAGATACGAAGCGAGCTCATTGGCAGAATCGCTCGAGCAGGCTCAGCTGTGCGCTATAGGGCGGGTTTTCGCCGGGTTCGGCGCGGACGTAGCGGCCATCGCTGCCGAGCAGCCATGCCTGGGTATTGTCGGCCAGCCCGTTGGCGAGGGTTTCCTCGAACACGCGCGCGGCCAGCTCGGGGTCGAGGATCGGGAAGGCCACTTCGATCCGCCGCATCAGGTTGCGCTCCATCCAGTCCGCGCTGGCGCAATAGATTTCTGCCTCACCGTCGTTCGCGAACCAGTACACCCGGCTGTGCTCGAGGAAACGCCCGACGATCGAACGCACGCGAATGCGTTCGGAAATGCCGGGCAGGCCGGGTCGCAGGGTGCAGGCGCCGCGCACGATCAGGTCGATCTCCACGCCTGCCTGCGAAGCACGGTAAAGCGCCTCGATCACATGCGCCTCGTTCAGTGCATTGAGCTTGGCGACGATGCGTGCCGGGCGCCCAGCCTGGGCATGCGCGGTTTCGCGCTCGATCTTCGCCATCACGCTGGTGTACAGCGTGAACGGTGAATGCAGCAGGCGCTTCAGCTCGATCATCGGTCCCAGCCCCGAGAGCTGCTGGAACACCTTGTGCAGATCCTCGCCGATCTCGGCATTCGCAGTCATCAGGCCGATATCGGTGTAGGTACGGCTGTTGATCTGGTGGTAATTGCCGGTGGACAGGTGCACGTAACGACGAAGTGCCTCACCTTCACGCCGCACGATCAGCAGCATCTTGGCATGGGTCTTGAAGCCGACCACGCCGTACACCACCTGCACGCCGGCCTCCTGCAGCCGGGTCGCCAAGCGGATGTTGGCTTCCTCATCGAAACGCGCGCGCAGCTCGATCACCACGGTGACGTCCTTGCCGTTGCGCGCGGCCTCCACCAGCAGGTCGACCAGTGGCGTGTCTTCGCCTGCGCGATAAAGCGTCTGCTTGATCGCCAGTACCTGCGGATCCGCGGTGGCCTGGCGCAACAGGTCGATCACCGCGGCAAAGCTCTGATACGGATGATGCAGCAGCACGTCGCGCTGGCTGATCAGGTCGAACTTGTTCTTCGCGCTTTCCAGTGCAGCCGGCAGTTGCGGGTTGAAGCGCGGGAACTTCAGTTCCGGCCGGTCCAGCCAGTCGTAGAGCAGGCCGGCGCGGATGATGTTGACCGGGCCGTCGCAGCGGTAGACGTCGGATTCCTCGAGCTGGAAGTTCTGGATCAGCATCGCGGTGATCGCCTTCGGGCAATCGTTGGCGATCTCCAGCCGCACCGGACGCGCATAGCCGCGACCGATCAGTTCTTCGCTGAGGGCGAGGGCGAGGTTCTGTACCTCGGCCTCCTCGACGATCAGCTCGCTGTTGCGGGTGACCCGGAACTGGTACGAGCCGGCCACCTTGAAGCCGGGAAACATCAGGTCGACGAAGGCCTGTAGCAGCTCGGCAAGGAACACGAAATGTTCGCCCGGACCGCTGACCTCGGCGGGTACGCGGATGATCCGTGGCAGCGAGCGTGGCGCGCGCACGAGTGCCATGTGACCTTCGTGGCCGAATGCGTCGCGGCCTTTCAGCACCACGGCGATGTTCAGCGTCTTGTTGAGGATGCGCGGGAACGGATGCGCCGGATCCAGCCCCAGCGGCGACAGCACCGGCAGTACTTCATGTTCGAAATAGCCCTGCAGCCAGCGCCGCTGGCGTGCACTCCAGTGTTTGCGGGTGAGGATGTGGATGTGCTCGGCGTCGAGCTGCGGCCGGAGCTGCTCCTGCCACGTAGCGTATTGCTCGGTGACCAGGTCCAGCACGCGAGTGCGGATACGCGCCAGCAGCTCGCTGGAGGACAGGCCGTCCGGGCCTGGCGCGGCCGAGCCGAAGGCGTGATGGTGCTTGAGCATCGCCACCCGTACCTCGAAGAATTCGTCGAGGTTGTTCGCCACGATGCTCAGGTAGCGCACCCGCTCCAGCAACGGCACAGCGGGATCGCGCGCCATCGCCAGTACGCGGAAATTGAATTCCAGCGCAGCCAGCTCGCGGCTGAAGTACAGGCCGGGGGCGTTCAAGTCGGGTTCGTTGTGCGAGGCAGGGGATGGACGATGCATGCTTCATTCTGGCTTAAGAGCCTGTTCAATGTCTCCACGTGGCCCGCGCCGGGAGCTGTTTGCGCGCAGGCCAAGGAAGAAGGAGGGAGTGGACGTCCGTCCACGACCGAGTGATGACGCTGGCATGTGGGCAAACAGACCCGGCCCTTCGGGTTGTCCTCGCCTGGACGCCATGCGCCCGCGCGCGGCTTGAGCTACCAGCCAGGTAGCTGCTGCGCCACGCACGACCACCTGACGCCCAGGCGAGGACAACGCGGGCCACGTGGAGACATTGAACAGGCTCTGAAGCGCAGGCCAAGGAAACGCCGCAGCGCTCAGCCCTCGTCGTGACCACCGGGAACCAGCAGGCGCGCATGGCCAAAATGGCAGGCGAAGGTGGAGCCTGCGCCGGGGGTGCTCTCGATCCGCAGCTGCGCCTGGTGCAGGTTCAGCACGTGCTTGACGATCGACAGACCCAGCCCGGTACCGCCGCTGTCACGCGAGCGGCTGGAAGAAATCCGGTAGAAGCGCTCGGTGAGTCGGGCCAGGTGCGAGGCGGGAATGCCGAAGCCGGTATCGCTGACCGAGTACACCGCACCTTCGGGCGTGCGCTGCCAGCGGATGACGATGCTGCCGCCGGTCGGTGTATAGCGCACCGCGTTGCTGACCAGATTGGACAGCGCGCTGTGCAGATCCTTCGGCGAACCGAGCAGATCGGCCTCGGCGCTGGATTCGAGCGTGATCTGATGGCGGCCCTGGCTGAGCGCTTCGGCTTCCTTGCGCACGGTAGCCAGCAGGGGTGCCATCGGCACCCGCTCGTCGACGATCTGGTGCTGTGTTTCCAGTCGCGACAGAGCCAGCAGGTCCTCGACGATCTGGCCCATCCGCTTCGACTGCGCGCGCATCTCGCTCAGCACCGGCGCCAGCTCGGGGACGTCTTCCGGGTCGATCAGTTCGAGGTAACCGTGGATCACGGTCAACGGTGTGCGCAGCTCATGCGAGACGTTGGCGACGAAATCGCGCCGAACCTGTTCGAGCCGGTTCAGATGGCTGATGTCGCGTGCCAATAACAGCTGCTGGCGGCGCCCGAACGGCAGCATACTGACGTTGAGCTGGCTGTCCGGGAGACCTGGGGCAGCCACGTCGTTCAGCGGCTCACCGGTTCCATCGCGCAACCAGTCGGACAGGTCCGAGGTGGCCAGTCGCTGTTGCAGCAGGACGCCGCGATCCTTCGGTCGGCGCAGCCCGAGCAGGTTCTCGGCAGCGTGATTGAACCAGCGCACATGCTGGTCCTGATCCAGCAACACGACCGCATCCGGCAACTGGCTGGCGGCGTTGCGCAAATCGCGCAGACTGGAGGCAATACGGCGGGAACGCGTCATGAAACGGTCATGCTGGAGAGGGCTGGCGGAAGCCGGTGCCGTCATCATGGGCTGCGTTTGATGACGGATTCGGGTCAGTAGCAAGACGACTTCCACCACAGCGACCAGAGCGACCCCGGTGGCGACGTGTCCATGCACGAGCCAGCCCAGCATGCCGCCCGCAAGCAGGGCAGCCGCGCAGGCGGCAGGTAATTTCCAGGGGAATGTTGCAGGTTGGGCCATGCGGGCGGAGTGCCAGTGGGCTCAAGGTGGCGGGAAGCCAGCATCGGCAAAAGCCGGACCCACTGCAAGCCCGTTGCGCGGATCAGGCACTCAACGAAAAGCGATAGCCGGTGCCGCGCACGGTCTGCACCATGTCGTCGAGCTTCCACGGCTCCAGCGTCTTGCGCAGGCGGCGGATATGCACGTCGACCGTGCGCTCTTCCACGTAGACGCTGCCACCCCACACATGGTCGAGCAGCTGCGTGCGCGAATAGACACGCTCGGGGTGGGTCATGAAGAAGTACAGCAGCCGATATTCGGTCGGGCCGATCGGCACCGGCTCATCGCCCGCGAACACCCGGTGCGCCGGGCCGTCGATGCGCAAGTTGCCGAGCTCGACCATGCCGGAACCGTCGTCGCCCTGGCTGCGCCGCAACACAGCCTTTATCCGGGCGACCAGTTCGCGGGTGGAAAAGGGTTTCACCACGTAATCGTCGACGCCGGCCTCCAGGCCATTGACGCGATCCATCTCCTCACCGCGCGCGGTGAGCATGATGATCGGGATCTCCCGGCTCAGCTCCTCCTTGCGCAGGCGCCGGGCCAATTCCAGTCCACTGGTGCCTGGCAGCATCCAGTCGAGCAGGATCAGGTCGGGTACCTGTTCGGCGATCGCCAGCTGGGCGGCGCGGGCGTCGGCGGCCTGCATCGCGTCCATACCGGCCTTGCGCAGGGCAAACGCGATCATTTCGCGTATCGATACTTCGTCTTCTACGATCAGGATGCGTTTGTGCACGCCGTGGTCTGCCAATGGCTTATGACGAAGATATTGCAGCGCATGAATGTTACGTGTCGATGACATCCATGCTAGCAGGGCCTCATGGAGGCGGTAGGCTGTCACCGGCCGGCGTGGGCCGATGCCGAAACAGAGCCGGCCACTGCAGGAATCCTGCTATTGCCACTGCTGCTGCCCGTTCGGGTTGTCGTCGGTCCTGATCCTGCGCTTGTTCAGCTCCAGCACCAGCGGAGTCAGTTCGGCGATGCGCGCCTGGATGCGCACCCGTGCGTAGTAATCCAGATCGTCACGCTTGAGCAGCCGCTTGAGTTGCTCCATCGCGTCGAACGGGCGGCCGGAGTAGTAGCTGGCGTCGGCAAAGGCCTCACCAGCGCGAATCTTGTCGCCAGCCTTGTCACTGGCGCGGGCGTAGGCGCTGTAGATTTCCGGTTCGCTGGCGTTGTCCAGCAAGGGCCGCAGCAGCTCTGCTGCCTGGCTGGCATGGGCCGCATCACCGCCATCGGTGAGCGCCTTGGCATAGGCCAGTGCCACTGCACGATTGCGCGGTGACTGGGCATTGAGATTGCTGTAGATATCCAGCGCGGCGGCACGCTGGCCGGCCTGCAGGCGGGCATCGGCGAGTGCCAGCCGCAGGATCAGGTTGTCCGGGTACGACTTCAGCAGCGGTTCCAGCTGGTCGATCGCCTGTGCGCCGAGGCCGCTACGGGTGAGCGCCAGTGCATAGCCGTAGTGATTCGGCGCGGTGTCGAAGCCATGCAGCTTTTGCAGGCCGGACGCGTAATAAATCACCTGTTTCGAGGCGTCGTCGGACAGTACACGAACCCGCTCACGCATCAGTGCCCAGGTATCCAGGCGGTTGCCGGTTGGTGCAGGGCGCGTCAATGCCGTGGGGTCCTTGACGAACGCAATCGGGGCGGTGTTTTTTTCCCACGCCTGCTTGTCCACGATGCTGCCGGACGGGCGCAGTTTCTGTGCCGCGATCAAGGCTCCGGCGCGCGCCTTGGCATCGCTGATGCGTTCGGTCGTTACCGGATGATCCTGCAGGAAGGTCGGTACATTCAGTCCGCCCGCGTCAGCGCTCATGACATCCTGCATATGGTCGAAAAAGCCTGCCATCGCGTTCGGGTCGAAGCCTGCATTGGCCAGTGTCTGGATGCCGACGCGATCGGCTTCGATCTCGTCGTGACGGGTGAAGTTGATCGATTTCTGCGCAAGCAGGCCCTGGCCGCCAGCAAGCACCGCCATCGGCGCGTCACCGCCGCGGCTGCCGGCCCCGGCGACAATCGCGCCGAGCAGCACCAGTGCCATCAACGGCGTGTCTTTCTTGGCATCCTCGAACGCGCGCTGCAGGTGGTTCTGCGTGATGTGGCCGATCTCGTGGGCGATCACGCTGGCCAACTCGCTTTCATTGCGGGTGATCGCGATCAGTCCCGAATTCACCGCGATGTAACCGCCTGGCGCGGCGAAGGCATTGATCTCCGGATCCTTCACGATGAAGAACGCGAAGTGGTCCTTCGGCTTGTCGCAGCTGGCGACCAGCCGGTAGCCGAGGTTGTTGATGTAGTCATCCAGCAACGGATCATCCACCACCATGTCCAGTGCGCGCATCTGGCGCAGCATGGCGTCGCCGTAATCCTGTGCTTCCTGTGGCGAGACCAGCGCGTTCGCGGAACTGCCCAGATCCGGCAGGCGCACGTCCTGTTGCGCGCCAGCTGAACAGGCCAGCCCGGCGGTGATCAAGGCCGTCAGCAGGCGTGGCGCGGGTCGTCGTGGTGTCATGGTCATGGGTAGGCGACAATAGCACTGTGACCGCTGAAGGCGGCGCGGGTTCAGTGCTTGAGATGCTGGCTGGCGTCCCCCACCTTGATGGCGGTGTTTACCCGTTGTCCCGGAGTGTCGTGATGCCGAAGATCGAGGTTTATTCCACCGCTGTATGCCCGTACTGCGTGGCCGCGAAGAACCTGCTCAAATCCAAGGGGCTGGAATGGAACGAAGTACGCATCGATACCGACCCGGTACAGCGCGATGCCATGCTGGCGCGGAGCGGTGGTCGCCGTACCGTGCCGCAGATCTTCGTCAACGACCAGTTGGTGGGCGGCTATGACGATCTGGTGGCTGCCGACCGCAGCGGCAAGCTGACGCAAATGCTGGAGCACAACGCATGAGCGACAAACTCGCCGAATTCACCGCGTTCCGCCAGCGCATGAACGAGCGCATCCTGGCCGAGGACAACCAGGTCGTGCGGCGGTTCTTCGCGCTGGATACGCAGACCTACAAGGCCGGCGCGCTGGATGTGAAGACCAAGGAGATGCTGGGCCTGGTCGCCTCGCTGGTACTGCGCTGCGATGACTGCATCAGCTATCACGTGGCGCAGTGCAAGGAAGCCGGCGTCGAGCGCGATGCGTTCTTCGAGGTATTCAGCGTGGGTCTGGTGGTGGGCGGCTCGATCGTGATTCCGCATCTGCGCCGCGCGGTCGATCTGCTCGACCAGCTCGAGTCGGGTAGTGACAGCGATGCGGCCGCCTGCGCCGATCACGCCTGAGCCGATATCTCGCGGATAACCTGACGATCATGCCCGTGCATGATCGCCTGCGGCTTTTCGCAATGCTGCATGCGAGTATTTGCAACGCCTTGCGCGGCGTTTACCCTGTTCGCGTAGGGCGGTATCGGGGATAATTGACCGGTTTCAGCACGTGCCTGTTTTCATTTGGCACTTCCCCTCTGCACGTGCTGCTCGTCAGTTTCCGCTATCAGGAGTTTCCCCCATGAGCAAGACAATTGCCGTGATCCCCGGCGATGGCATTGGCCCCGAGATCATGACGGCCACGCTGCGCGTACTCGATGCGCTGGACTGCGGCCTCGGCTACGAGTTTGTCGACGCCGGCATGGTCGCGCTGGACAAGCATGGCGAGCTGCTGCCGCAGGCCACGCTGGACAAGATTGCTGAACACAAGGTGGCGCTGAAGGGCCCGCTGACCACGCCGATCGGCGGCGGCTTCACCTCGATCAACGTGACGCTACGCCGGCATTTCGACCTCTACGCGAACGTGCGTCCCGCGGTGAGCTTTCCGGGCACGAAGTCGCGTTACGAGAACATCGACATCATCACCGTGCGCGAGAACACCGAGGGCGCCTACCTGTCCGAAGGACAGACGCTGTCTGAGGATGGCGAGACTGCCATCTCGATGATCCGCAATACCCGCAAGGGCAGCGCACGCATCGTGCGTTACGCGTTCGAGTTGGCGATTAAAAAAGGCCGCAAGAAGATCACTGCGGTGCACAAGGCGAACATCCTGAAGACCAGCTCGGGCCTGTTCCTCAACGTGGCCCGCGAGATCGCCAAGGAATACCCGCAGATCGAGTTCAACGAGATGATCGTGGACAACACCTGCATGCAGCTGGTGATGAAGCCCGAGCAGTTCGATGTAATCGTCACCACTAACCTGTTCGGTGACATCCTGTCCGACCTGTGCGCCGGTCTGGTTGGTGGCTTGGGTCTGGCGCCGGGCGACAACATCGGCACCAACGCGGCGATCTTCGAGGCGGTGCATGGTTCGGCGCCGGACATCGCCGGCAAGGGCATTGCGAACCCGTGCGCGCTGCTGCTGGCCGCCGCCGACATGCTCGACTATCTGGATATGGTGGCCAAGGGCGACCAGCTGCGCCAGGCGATCCGCGCCACGGTGGAACTGGATCACGCGCAGGTCACGCCGGACCTCGGCGGCAACGGCAGCACCGACAGTTTCGCGGACGCGATCGTCAAGCGCATCAAGGGCTGAGTTCCGGTTCCGATGATAAAAAATCGCGGCCATGAGCCGCGATTTTTTTGCCGCCTGAGCGTTGCGTGACGTAGCTGGACTCAGCGAAAGAACGGCCAGGGTGCCAGGAAGATCAGCCACATCAGCAGCAGGATGCCGAGGTACTTGCAGGCCTTGTACAGCTTCCTGTAGCGATTCCTGAACGCTGCCTTGAACTTATGGCCAGCACCCGGCTTGCGCTGGCTGAGCGCAAACAGGCGATTCACGAAACCGGTTTTCTCTTCCTCGCCTTCGGTGTTCGGTGAAGCGGTGATCTTGCCCATGAATGCACTGACGCGATGATTGATCGCGCTCATCCAGCGTGTACGCAGCGGTCGTTCGATGTCGGCAAACAGGATCACCCGGGTCTGTTCACTGGTGTTCTCGGCCCAGTGCACATAGGTTTCATCAAACACCACGTCCTTGCCGTCACCCCAGGCGTGCTCTTCACCATCGACGAAGATGCGGCAGTTCCGCGAGTTCGGTGTGATCAGGCCAAGGTGGTAGCGCAACGAGCCGGCAAAGGGATCGCGGTGTGGATTGAGCTTGCTGCCCGGCGGCAGCAGCGCGAACATCGCGGCCTTCACGCTGGGGATCGACTTCAGCAGGGCCACCGTCTGCGGACACAGCGCCTCGGCCGAGGCCAACGGCTCGCCATACCATTTCAGGTAGAAACGCTTCCAGCCCTGCTTGAAGAAACTGTTGAAGCTGGCATCGTTGCTCTTCGCGGCAGCGCGGATATAACCCTCATCGAACAGATGTGTCGCCTCGTCGCGGATGGCCCGCCAGTTCGCCTGCAGCAGATCCAGCTGGGGGAAGCCGCCACGGTCCAGAATTGGCCGCGCCGGCACCGCCGAGAACGCGTACATCAACAGGTTGTACGGCGCGAAGATCGCCGAGTGATCGACCAGCTGGCGATCGAAACGCAGTCGCACGCGTCCGCGCAGATGCACCAGCAGCACGCACAGCGCGAAGAAGGTGAAGACGGCCAGCAGGACGAGACGTGGGGCAAGGATCATGTCGACAGGTACAACCGTGGCAGAGCAGTCAGAGCATCATTCTACTCGTTTGCCAGCGCCATCACTCCCGGGAAGGGTCGCGTTGTTGGTGGCGTTCAGTGTCGCAGCACTTGTGCGGCCCCGCCGCCAGGTCGGTAGCCGCGTTGCAGCGCGCGATGCACATAGGCGACCGCGCGGCGCACGGCTGAACGCGGCGAGCGCCCGCGGGCGAGTTCGGCGGCAATCGCCGACGCCAGCGTGCAGCCGGTGCCATGGCCTTCCAGCGGCAGTCGTGGGTGACGCAGTTCCAGCACGCCGCGTGCGTCGTAGTAGCGATCGACCACTTCATTGCCTTTGGCGTGGCCACCCTTGAGCAGCACGGCACCAGCACCAAGCATCAGCAGAGCCTCGCCCGCTGCATCAAACTGCGCAGCGGTTTTGATCGGATGGCCAAGCAGTGCCTCGGCTTCGGGCAGGTTCGGAGTGAGGAGGTCGGCCAGCGGGATCAGTTCTTCGGTCAGCGCTTCGACCGCATCCTCATCCAGGAGGCGTGCGCCACTGGTCGCGATCATCACCGGATCGACCACCAGCCATGCCGGTTTGCGTGCGGCCATCTCATGTGCCACCAATCGTGTGATCGCTGCACTGCCAAGCATGCCGGTCTTCACCGCGGCAATCGGAAAGTCATCGAACAGCGCGGCGAGCTGACTGCGGATGTGCGTCAGCGGCACCGCGTGCACCGCGCTGACGCCACGAGTGTTTTGCGAGGTGATGGCAGTGATCACGGAAAGCCCATGCACACCCCGCGCATGGAATGTTTTCAGGTCGGCCTGGATGCCTGCACCACCGCCGGAATCAGAGCCGGCGATGGTGAGGGCGATCGGGGGTTGCGGGTTTTGCATGCTGTCGAGCTTAAAGCGACTCCGCCGCGAAGTCCGCCAGTCGTGAGCGTTCGCCACGACGCAGGGTGATGTGCGCCGAATGCTCCCACTGCTTGAAGCGGTCCACCGCATAGGTGAGGCCGGAGGTGGTTTCGGTGAGGTAGGGCGTGTCGATCTGCTCGACGTTACCCAGGCAGACGATCTTGGTGCCAGGGCCGGCACGGGTGATCAGGGTCTTCATCTGCTTCGGGGTGAGATTCTGCGCCTCGTCGATGATCAGGTAGCGGCTGAGGAAGGTGCGCCCACGCATGAAGTTGAGCGAGCGGATCTTGATGCGCGAGGCGAGCAGGTCATTGGTGGCCTGGCGGCCCCAGCTGCCGCCGTCTTCGGGATTGGCGAGCACCTCGAGGTTGTCGGTCAATGCACCCATCCACGGTGTCATCTTCTCTTCCTCGGTGCCGGGCAGGAAGCCGATGTCCTCGCCCACCGAAACGGTGGCGCGGGTCATGATGATCTCGCGGTAACGCTGCTGGTCCATCACCTGCGCCAGCCCGGCCGCCAGTGCCAGCAAGGTCTTGCCGGTGCCGGCGTTGCCGAGCAGAGTGACGAAGTCGACGTCCGGATCCATCAATGCGTTGAGCGCGAAGTTCTGCTCGCGGTTGCGTGCGCCAATGCCCCACACGTGATGGTTGGCGTGCGAATGGTCGTCCAGCAGCACCAGCGTGGCGCTGACATCGTCGATGCGCAGCACGCGCAGTTCCAGGTTGTTCTCGCCGGGCAGGAACAGGCATTCGTTCGGATGCCAGTTTTCTTCCTCGTGGCGATCCACCTTGTAGAAGGTGCGCCCGCGTTCGGTCCATGACTGCACTTCCGGATGCTTGTCCCAGAAGTCCTCGCTCAGCTCGGCCGAACCGGTATAGAGCAAGGAGAAGTCATCGAGCGCACGATCGTTCTCGTAATCCTCGGCGACGATGCCATTGATGCTCGCCTTGATCCGCAGGTTGATGTCCTTGGTGACCAGAATCACCGCGCGATCGGGATTCTGGTCGCGCAGCTCGATCACCGCCGACAGGATCTGGTTGTCGGCCTTGGTGTGGCCATTGCTGCTGGTGCGGTGCTGGAAGTACAGCCGGCCCACGGAGCCGCCACGCTTGAGCTTGATGCCCTGCGGGTTGCTCAGTTCCAGCCCCTCGCTGAGGTCGTGCTGCTTGCCCAGCTCGATCAGTTCGTTGAGGAAGCGGCTGACCTGGCGACCATTGCGCGAGACTTCCGAGGCGCCTTTCTTTTTTTCGTCCAGTTCCTCCAGCACGGTCATCGGGATGAAGACGTCGTGT